>Ga0114922_10000327_pt1 | contig 45837 bp, 47 predicted proteins | sample AartaG_FD_100975 | JGI IMG/M metagenome (GOLD analysis project Ga0114922, IMG submission 100975) | Deep subsurface microbial communities from Aarhus Bay to uncover new lineages of life (NeLLi) - Aarhus_00045 metaG | ecosystem: Environmental > Aquatic > Marine > Oceanic > Sediment | place... | reverse complement strand
GTTGACGCAAATAAAGCCAAAACCTGCTTCCACTAAGACCAATATAAAGGGCAAAAAAGGAAGAAGGTCCAATTCAAAACTGGATAGAAAGGGCATGAAATAGAAATTTGGCGACGATTGCAATGGGAGTTTACCAGAAATCCTGGCATATTAATCGTTTACTTATGCCCTCACTTTTGGTATAGGATTAGTTTTAACGGCTGAAAGATTGTAAGACAGAGGTGCTCTCAATGGGAAATATTAACTCTGTAGGCAGACATGGAAAGGTTTAAGGAGAAGAACACGTGAGTACAGGTACAGTAAAATGGTTTAACGAAAGAAAGGGATACGGTTTTATTGTCCCTGATGATGGCTGCAACGACTTATTTGTCCATCACTCAGAAATCCGCTCGGAGGGCGAAAGGTTCCTTCGTGAAGGCCAGAAAGTAGAGTACGAGATTGGGGAAGGCGAAAAGGACCGTCCCTGTGCCGTCAATGTACGGCCATACCGAAGTTAAATATCATATTGTTAAAACCACAAATTCTCTTTTCCCCCACCGGAAAGTGACACAAAAACCTAGACACGCATTTCACAGAAAGCAAGGCAATCGTGCTGCCGTAAATTGAGATTAATCACACTAAAACTGGACCAGTTTTCGGGGAGCAGACCAATCGCAAGTCCATAGCTGTCTCGTCCCATCTGAACTGGTATTACCAGAATCTCACTGTTGATGCCGGTCAGAAGCTCGGTTCGGGCATTTGCTGGCGTGTTTAACTTACTGGCTATCAAAAACAGGCACAGAGCACCCGCAACGACAAATGCAGGTAGTAACCATTGTTTTTTTGCATTGGCTCTCATGATTTCCCAGTGGTTTCGTTGAGAATCTCTTAAGTATCGTTAATTCCATCTGAAGCATTACATAACCATTGCCTACCGATACAAGTTGTTCTCTCTTTTTTTACTTAAACAGCTCTTCAAGGCCCTCGATTATCTTTTCGCCTACCTCGCCCTCCAAGTGGTCCTTTAATTGTTCTTTCAGTTGCTCTTTTAACTGTCCCTCAAGCAGTTTCCCCAAGTCGATCTCGGGCTTGTCGATAGTACCTCTAAGCGGCAGCGATATCCTGCTACTGCTTCCGCCCGACTTCAATGAATAAGGCAAAGTCACAGTCATATCCAGGCTCTTATCCTCCACGCCGATAACACCCCTAAAGTTAATAGGCTTATCGTCGACATCTATTTGCATATCGTCGTACCGCAGAAAACCCTTCTGTAAAACGAATCTTGTAGGATGGAGGGTAATGTTTTGACCCTGAAAGCTTGAGCCTGCCGCTGTAAGGATTTTTCCAAGTAAGTCCGAGGCCTGCAAACGTAGTTGACTTATCGATATTGTGCCAATTACTTCAAGTTCATTTTCTTGAGTATCACTTAATGGTATCGCAAGCCGTTCGCAATTAAAATCCGCCACACCGCTGACGTTTACGGCGTTGGCAAAAATCGGGTTTACATACATCAACAGTTTTTCTGTAGTTTCCTTGTTGATCTGTACGTCCTTTACTATATGAATTGGCTTTGCTATCTTAAACAGCGCCGGTTTTTGCTTAAAGTCGGCTCCGCCGGCAAAGTTAAATTGGCCATTATTGACTGTTGTGGAAAATGGAGCGATTCCCAAAAGGCCTTTTTGAACCTGGATATCCACCTCGGTAGGGCCAAAATTCAACCCCATATAGCTGGCCTTTGCAAATCCCAGTTTACCTTTTGTGTTAAGGTTGGCCAGCAGCTTGTCTGTCTGGCCGGTTTGATATTCACTGGAAAAATTAATAGTATCCTTTCGGTCTCCCTCAAGTTTCAAACCTTCCGGCAAAAAGGGCCTCGCAACAGCACTAACAGCCGCCCAGTCATATTCACAATCTGCCTGGCCCTGCAATTTGGTCTTATCTTCGTTGATAATCTGCTGCAGATCGCCTTTGATCTTTATTTGAGGGCTTATCAGCTTAAATTCAATTGCTTTCTCAGCAGGATTAATCTCAGCATCAAAAGTAACCGAAATCTTGGCTTGCTCAAAAGGCTTCTGCCCCGGAGAGATGATCTTCAGATCCTTAATCTCTGTTGCATCGGTTGTTATATGATAGCTGTCCTTTTTGGCGTGGACAGAAAGATTGGATACCGCGGTCCCCTCCAATTGCATATCTGCCGGGAAAGAGGCTAATAATACCGCAAATGGCTGAAGCCCCGCCAGGTCAACCTCTGCAGAGATATCAAGTTCCATAGGTTCTGCAGATTTTTTATCTAACGGTATGCTTGCATCTTTTATACTGATCTTGCCGAAGCTTGCATTAGCTTCTACAGACTTAATATCAAGGATGTTTTTGTCCCGTTCAATAGTTGTAGAAAAAGCCATATCGGCTTTCGGCTCAAACGCACTTACACCTTCCGGCGAACTCAAACGAAGTTCCTTAACAACAGATGAGCCTGTTGCAGCAATCTCTTTTTCCTTGATAGATACGGTGCCTTTACTCAGAATCTCACCAGCTATTTTGTATTGACCTATATCTATGAATTGTCCCAACTGGCCCTGAAACTTGGCCAAACTAATCTCTGCATCGTATTCCAGTAATTCGCTGGTTCCTGTACAATTGATCCTGGCAAACGGGGCAGAAACTTCTAATCTATCGAAGTTTATGCCGGACTCACTTGATGTCATTTCCACCTCTGCCCTTACTGGTTCCGATAAAATAACGGTTTTATCCTCAATTATCCCCTGCAGTCCTGCAAGGCTGGCTTGGCCGCTAATCATCCTTCGATTATCTTTGGTTAGAGTCCGGACATTGCCGCTTAGCTGTCCGGAGGTTACCTTTATCCCTTCTCTAACGCCGAATGTATGAGGCATTTGTGATAAAGCTGTAGCTAGATCACATTCAAAAGTACCCTCTAAATTATAAATGGAATCAGCCTCAAGAAATTCTGCCAACGTTTTGAACGTTGTAGGAATTACCCCGCTTGCTTTTGCATCAACCCAATCGCTGTGAATTTGCAGACTGTCCACATTTATCAACCCCGGTTTACTTGTCAGTTCTATGTCAACATCCAGAACATCACTCTTAAACCGGTCCCCTTTAAATCCAGGGCCGGTTATATCCAAAGCCTTGCCCTTGATAATTCCACTTAAGTTTTCAATTTGGCCTTCCTTGATTTCACTCTTTACATGGCCCGAAACGCTGCCTTCGGCTTGGATCTCAATCCCAGCAAGTGCAAAGATAGGTTTTAAAGAACTGATATCCAGATCATTGACCTCAACGGCCAGATTACCGCTCGTTCCTTTAAGGCCCCATCCTTTTGTGCTGGGGATAATCTGGCCGGTTGCACCGATCTTTGACTCTTTGCCTTCATCAACCACAGTCATATCCATGTCGAAACTTGTCTGTTGGCCTGGTGGCTTGAGATTCAGCCTGGAGTTTATCTGTGAAATCTCAACAGTTTCGGACTTTGAACTGGTAACTTTCAGGCTGCCATCATTTACAACGAGGTCAATTCTTTTAATTGGCAGGACGATTGGCCGTGATTCTTTACCTACTGAAGTCTTTCGGTAAGAACCTTCTACTTTCTGGAGCGGCGGGTCTTTGAGATTTATATCTATTTTCGGTTCATCAATTATCGTTTCGCCGAAGGATAGACTGCCCAATAAGATAGAAGCATAGTGAGGCGTTGTAGCGATCTGACTTACCTTGACCAGGATTTGTCCCGCACTATCTTCGAAGCTTAAATCTGTTACCCTTACACCTTTCCACCAGCTCATTGTAAGGCCTGAGAAATCCGTCCTGCCATCAATGGAATTATTAATTTTAGCTAAGATTGTTTTGCGCCCCTTTTCGCTCGACACAAATGCAGGCAGCAGAAATACCACCAGCAGAATCAAAATAACTACAATCGCCAACGCTAGCTTGAGTATTCTTGTCCTGGTTCTCTTTTTCGGTTTAGCTTCAAGTTTTTCTTCAGCTTCCATTGCTTTGTCCTTAAAGAGAACTTAAACTTCCAAAGATACACTACCAGAATCCACCATCTTATTCCAAATCGCTTTCAAAAATTCTTCTGCTATGTTTCATCAACTATAGAAACGCGACTTATATTTTTCTTGTTTTTATTATTCCATCGATATCCAGTGATGCGGTTATAAGCAGAGTTGAGATTTTTCCAGCCAAGTCGTTACGAGAGCATTAAGTTCTTCATCCTGGTAATTGAACTTGGCAATTATTATTTTTTCCTTCTCTGATAATCTCCTGTAACCCCAAAACCACCTTTTTCTGTTTCCTTTTTACTATTTCGGCGGAAGTATTCAGGGAGATTGACATGGAAAAACGAGATGCCATCGGCATCTCTTAATATGTTTACATGTCTTGAACCACCCGTTTCGTGAAGGCGTATCAGGCGAAAGACATCATCAGCCAATTCTGTACTTACGTTACATTTTTTCATTATTTCTACCGAGATATTAGCACTATTTAAGGCATGAGCATTCTTGAACTCATCGTAATCTTTATAATCTTTTCGCTTCACTTTACGTTTCTCAATAGCTCTTTCAATATCATGAGCTAAAGCGGCGATCTTTAAGGCTTCATCAGCATCAGGCTTTAACTTAAGCAGCCACTCCAGGGTGTTTTTTGAGTGTATCGGGTCTTCGGGAACCATGGATTTTTTGATAATCTTTTCAATCTTCTTTTTTACACATTCGTTTTTTTTCATCTTTACCCAGAATCAATACTCTCCTGACATTTTCCACATTTGTCACTACCCCAATCATAAAAAGGATCAGGAATATTCGATTTACTAAGGCTCCAAGAAATATAATCAATATTCTGACATCACGACCGATTCTGAAATAATCATCTTTAGGACCGAGTCTTTTTTTCATTAAAGTGTCATATTTGTCGGCAGTGTAACTGTTCATAAATGTGCCTGTAAGCGCCAAAAAACCGATGATGATATACAGGAAGTTGTCGTTTAAAAAATAAATATGGCAAATCAACCCGAACAGAAGAAAAGCGTCCGCATAACGATCCAGAACGGCATCAAACCATCCTCCGAAAGCCGTAGATTGGTATTTCAGCCTCGTCATTTCGCCGTCACTTTTCATCCGATCCTTGGTCCTGAGATCAACTGTCTGTCAGTATACTATCACCTGACACCCAGTTTTTACGTCAAAAAACGCGCATAAGAGCTGATGGGACAAGTACTTACAGGGGGACGTACGGTCTGAAAATCCGTTGCTCTTTCAATGTGTTTTTAGGTGAGCTTTTTCTGGATAAATTAACATAATTTTTGCCAAACTTGTGCTTTGAAAGCTCAGACCAACGCCCAGTCCATTACTACCTTTTTATTCCACTGTCCTACGACTGTTCTATTTTCGGGGTCACGAATCGTGTGAAATCAAATACGAATAGTAACCTATCGTAGCAGATAATTCATTGTAGAAAAAAGGTTTGCGTTCTAAACCCTTGTTTTATAAAATGTAGTGCAGAGAGCAGGTTCGACACGCCGAAGGCGAGCCGCGAAGCGAATCCCGCCCCCTCCGTTTTTGTTGCGGGATTAGATGGAAGACTTTTCTAAGCCTTTCTGTTTAGCACGACCAATGCCAGGCAGTTCATAATAACGACCACAAGCGTAGCCCATAAATGAGGACGGGCTAGGTGCTTGCAAAAAACTGTGCCGCTTACGCCCAGGAATACAAAAACAGCACCCGATACGAAGTATAGAATTCTCCACGGTCTGTATTTTTTCTCGTCTTTTTCGACCGTTATTCTGGTCCAGTATCTGTATGTAACTCTCATGGGAAGACCCAAAGTGAACTCTAAGAAGTACTTTAGACCAAGCAACAGAAAAGCTGTGCCGACCACGTAACAGCAGAGGCTGCCGTATACTTCTCTAAAGACAGGTATTTTGAAATAGGTCATAGTGATTAGAGCGATTGCTGTAGCGCCTAACGTGCAGTATTTCAGCTTGTTTCTGGTCATGTCTTAGGGCTGGCGAGCTGGAGGACGAGTTTTTCAGCGGCTACTTGCGTTTTTGTTTGGCCGGTCTTTATCGCGTAATCGGTAGCTGCTAACTGCTGCAAAGTAGAGCCTATCTGTTCCAACGACATTTTTCGCACCTGCTTGAAAAAGCTGTCTTTGTTGCCCCATATTCTGAGCCTGCCGGCAACTTCTGGGGGGCTTAGACCATCATTGAGCAATACCTTGGCGTTGAACATTCTGCGGAAATGAAACGCAAATCCGCCGACCGCGGTGTACTCAGCGGATTTATCCTGAGCAAACATGTTTCTGAGTCGGTCAATGGCAGCAGCGACATTGCCGGCCAGACAGGCATCAATCACGGCGAAGATGCTGAATATTCGATTGTGACCGATAAGCGACTCAACATGTTCGGCCGTTATAGCTTTGTTGGTATGCGCGAACAGGGCCAATTTGTCAATTTCGCCGTACAGTCGGGGCAGGTCATCACCGGTCAGCTCGATTAGAAGCCCGGCTGCATCTTTGGTGAGTTTTTTCTCGTGTGCATCGACGGTATATTTAATGAGGCGCGGAGGCAGCTGCCATGGTTTGGGCTGAGTTACGCTGAGTAACTTACCGACCTTGGGCAGCTTTTTGGCCAGCTTGGTTCGGGCATCCCAATTGCTTGCGGTCAATATGAGTATGCCGGTGGGGCAGGGATTGTCGAAATATTTTTCGAGTAACTGACGGTTCTCAGAGACGAATTTGTCCGCACCTTTGACAAGGACTACTCTTGTTTTGGTCAGAAATGGCAGTGTTCTCAGTTCATCCAGTACCGCAGATGCGGAGACTTGAGCGGGGTCGGCATTAAAAAGTCCGGTTACTCTTTCGTCATGCTCGAGCAGCGTATCAAGAAGCTTTTCGCACTCAGCGTTAACGAGTGCATCTTCTTTGCCGGTGATTACATAAATCGGCTTGTGTTTTTTTTCGGACTTGCTTGTAGTTTTGGACATTTTTAGATACAGCGTCGTGCCGATATGCTACTTCGATTTGGGAGTTTTACCGCTGCTCTTTTTTTTGCGTTCAGGTTTCGGGGCTGACAGCAGTTTCTGCTTGGTACCGGACTTTTCTTTCGAATCGTTTACTTTTTCGCTGGGTTTTGTTTCGCGTCTTTCTTGCGGGACAGCGGTCTCGGTCACAATCTTTTCAGTGGCGACGAGTTTGTCATCGGCCTTCAGCTTGATCAGGCGAACGCCCTGCGTCGCCCTGCCAATCGAGCGGACCTGCTCCAGGCCGGTGCGAATAATCATTCCGTTGGCGGTTATCATCATCAACTCATCCTCATCACGTACGGCTTTGAGGGCCACTACTTTGCCGTTTCGGGTGGTAGTTTTTATATTTATCAGACCAATCCCGCCTCGGCTTTGGGGCCGGTAGTCGTCAAGGCTGGTTCGCTTGCCGTATCCCTTTTCGCAGACCGTCAGCAGTGAAGCTCCTTTCTCAGGTATCACCATATCGACCACTGCATCTTTGGAGCGGAGCTTTATCCCCCTGACACCGCGTGCGACCCGCCCCATCGAACGAACGTGCTGTTCGTCGAAGCGTATTGCCATACCGTCTCTGGTCCCAAGTATAATCTGGTCAGTCCCCGTGCTTAATTTGACCCCAATGACGTCATCATTGGGGTCAAGCTTGATTGCGTTGACACCAGTCGCTCTTGGATTACTGTAGGCGGAGAGCTTGGTCTTTTTTACGAGGCCGTTTTTGGTCGCCATAACAAGCTGACGCGGTTCTTTGTCCTCTTCGCCTTTACCGTCGAACCTGCGCACATTGATTATGGAAGCCATAGTCTGGCTGCCCAGCTTGAGGAGATTTACGATGTTTCTGCCTTTGCTCTGTCTTGACATGCTGGGGACGTCATAGACCTTCAGCCAGTAACATCTGCCTCGGTTGGTGAAGATAAGCAGATAATCGTGCGTGGAAGCGGTAAAAAGGTGTTCGATGAAATCGCCCTCTTTGGTGTCTGAGCCGATGATACCCTTGCCGCCCCTGGCCTGTTTGCGATATGTGTCCAGGGGCATTCGCTTGACGTATCCGCTGTGACTTATGGTTACAATAACTTCCTCCTCGGCGATTAAATCTTCTATGTCGAGCTGCTCGACCTTGGCGGCAATTTTAGTTCGCCTTTTATCGCCGTATTTTTCCTTCATTTCGTAGATATCTTCGCGAATAACATCCAGCAGCACCTGTTCGCTGGCCAATATAGCCTCGTAGCCCTCAATCTTCTCGGTAAGTTCGGCGTATTCTTTGGCGAGCTTTTTCATTTCCAGGCCTGTCAGTCTCTGCAGCTGCATTGTTAAGATTGCATCTGCCTGCGGACCTGTCAGAAACTGGTCGGACTTGCCTTTTTCCTTAACGAAAGCCTTAGGCAGGAGTTCTCTCAACGTGGCTGACTCGGCCAATCGCAGCGGCTTTTTCATCAGGTTCAATTTTGCCGCGGGCGCATCGGGGGATTTTTTTATCAACTCGATGATTTCATCGATGTCACTTACAGCAAGGATAAGACCTTCGAGAATATGTGCCCTGTTTCTGCATCTTTTCATCAGGTATCTGCTTCGGCGGCGAACAACGGTTTTGCGATGTTCAATGAAGCAGCTGAGGGTCTGCCTGATGTTGAGCGTTTCGGGCCTGTTATTAACCAGGGCGATATTGGCGATGGCGAACGTGGTCTGCAAAGAGGTATACCGGTAGAGCTTGTTCAGTACTATTTGGGGGTCGGCATCTTTCTTTACGTCGACGACAATTCTCAAGCCTCGGCGGTCGGATTCGTCCCTGATATCGGCGATTTCGGCTATCTGGCCGTTGCGGACACAATCCGCAATTTTGGTAACGATGGTGGTCTTGACCACCATATAAGGTATTTCAGTTATTATGATTCTTTCTTTGCCCGTCTTTGGCGTTTCGATATCTACTTTGGCCCGGACCATCAAATGGCCCCTGCCGCTGGTATAAGCATCTATGATTCCCTTTTTCCCGCAGATGATTCCACCGGTGGGGAAGTCCGGACCGGGCAGGCGTTTGATGATATCCTTGAATCCACAGTTGGGGTCTTCGATGACTAACAATAAGGCATCACAGACTTCGGCAACGTTGTGCGGCGGGATGTTGGTGGCCATTCCGACTGCGATTCCGGTCGAGCCGTTGACGAGCAGATTGGGGAATTTCGAGGGAAGGACCGTGGGTTCGGAGCGGGTTTCGTCATAGTTGGGCACAAAATCGACGGTGTCGTGGTTAATGTCCTCGAGTATTTCCATAGCCGGCGCAGCCATTCTTGCTTCGGTGTATCTCATGGCAGCCGGCGGGTCGGCATCGATACTGCCGAAGTTGCCCTGTGGGTCGACCAGCGGATAACGCATGTTCCACACTTGGCCCATGCGGACCAGCGTCCCGTATGTTGCCTGGTCGCCGTGGGGGTGGTAGTTGCCGCCGGTATCGCCGACTATCTTTGCGCATTTTCGGTGCCTGCTCCGCGGGCCGAGATTCAAATCGTTCATCGCAACCAGAATGCGCCTCTGCGAGGGTTTTAGACCATCGCGGACATCCGGCAGGGCACGCGAGACAATCACGCTCATCGCGTAGTTGAGGTAGGACTTCTTGAGCTCATCGAGGATGCGCATGTCCTCAAAGTGTTCCCGTGGCTTACCGGGCTGTTTCACCGCGTCGGAAGTTTTCGCCTTTCGCGCCATATTCAACTAACTATCTTCAATCGCTCAACTGCATGGCCACCAAGTGGTCATAAGCTCCTTGCCATCGTCAGCGAAATAAAGGGCTATAATTCAACGCAAATAAATTACCCGCAATCGGCCGAATTGTCAAGAATCAGAAACGATTTTGTATTCGTAACGGAGGTACCCCTTTGACATCAATTTGCCGGTGGATTTCCGCGCCGAGTTATCTTTCAGCTTGGCCTTTGATGCCGGAGGGAAACAGTGTCTTTTGCCAGTATTTAAGGTATTCCCGCGGAGAGGCGTTGGCAGGCAGTCCTCGTTTTTTCTGCTCCGGCTCGTAGTATTCCTGAACGTCTTTGTAGGCCTTGACGCCTATGCTTGGGTCTTCGCAAGTCGCTCCCTTATCATCGGTGCCTTTGCTCCACTTATCGAGTATCTTTCGCAGGCTCTGCAGAAGGTTATTATGCTTGGGCACATTAGCGAGATTGTTAAGTTCATGCGGGTCTGTCCTCAAATCGTAGAACTCTTCCTCCGGTCGGGTAGAGGCCATGAATAGCTGCTGCTGCGCTGTGAGTTTGTCCTCGGCGTAAAGAATCTGCATCAGCGCCCACATCGGATAGCGGTGCTTCTTGTATAGGTTGAACTGTGTGTAGGGACGGTTCGGGAAGTAATTGCGGATGTACTTGAAGCGCTTGGTGCGGACGCAGCGGATTCGGTCAGCGGTGCCGTCACAGCGGTCGCGGGCAGCAATAATGTGGTTGCGCCTCCTGGTGCCGGCACCCATAAAGATGTACCCCTGCATATGCTTTGGCGGCTCGATACCGGCTAATTTAAGTGATGTCGGTGCCAGGTCAATCGCACTGACCAAATGGTCAACGACGGTGCCCGGCTCGATGTGACCGGGCCAGCGAATTATCAGTGGAACGTGAATCCCCCCCTCGTAGAGAAACTGTTTGCCGCGAAGGTGAGGCCGGCCGTGGTCGCCGAAGAAAAAAACGACTGTATTATCCGTAAGACCGTCTTCCTCCAGCCGCTCAAGTACCTTTCCGACTTTCTTATCCAGGACCTGGACGCATTCGAGATAGTTCGCCCAGTCCCGCCGGGCGATTCGGTGTTCCGGATAGTACGGGGGTAGCTCGACTTCGTTTTCATCGATTGGATTGTCCGGGTCTCTCTTGAAAATCCGGTGTGTCTCGGAGAAATTTACCTGTGCGAAAAATGGCTGGCCGGCCCTGTGCTTGCGCCAGTCAGTGCCATCGAAAGGTTTATCAATGGTAAAGTTAAGGTCGGTTTTTCCGGGCCTGTGCCAGGCTAAGCCCGCACAATTGCAGGTAAAATAGTCCGCCTGGCGGAAATACTCAGTAATTATCTTCACCGGTTCCGCCAGCGTGTAACCATCGTATCTGTGGCTGCGATGATGATGACAGCCGATACTCGTTTGGTACATCCCCGTCATAAACGCCGACCTGCTGGCCGAGCACACCGGAGAGGTCGTAAACGCATTCGTGTAGCGGGCGCCCTCGCTGGCGAGCTTGTCAATATTGGGCGTCTTGACGAGCGGATGGCCGTAACAGCCCATATCAGGGCAGATGTCTTCGGCAATAATCCAGAGGATGTTCGGCCTGTCCCCGGTTGTCTTACTCGTAGCCCCCTGTAGAACGCCCGAAGATAGCGTCAACGATGCCGCTGCCAGACCCGTCGTTTTCAAAAAATCGCGCCGTGTGTAAATATCTCTGCCCATATTTCTTTCCTTCAATTTTAGTTTGCTGTTTTGATTCGGCCCGGTTTGTGCTATTTTCTCCGGCCGATGTCGTTATGTCAATCATATCTTCTCAGGGCATCGACGGGGTGCTATTGATGCATTGTAGATAAAGTGCCTCCAGCCAATAAAAAAACCACGAATTGACGTCCTCGTGGCTCATCATCCGCAAAACGAATTGCAGGTTTACACCCTGCGCTCTCGGTGTCCCGTAAGGCACACAAGACTGTAAGGATTATGGCTGGAGGACAGCGGCGGCAGTATAGCTCCACACCTCCCTGGCCTTGTACTTGCTGGTCCCGACGCGTTCGAACCATGTCAGGGTCACATCAAGGCCGTTAATCTCAACAAGAACATAGCCATATTTCGAGGCGTGATAAACATTTTCCACAGTATACTCGTTGTTAACACCGTCGTAGTCGCCCGGCCAATCACGCAGCGGTGCCCCGGCGGTACCGACGATATACTGATGAATATCATTGCTCGCCTCGCCGTCATCATCAACACGACTATGATTGTACATGTGGTCGTGCCCGCAGAAATACGTCCGCCCCCCAGCCTTTTCAATACTTACCCAGAACGCATCTCTGTCGTCCGGGTAGTCATCAAGGCAGGCTGTGTGCTTAGTTTTGAAGGCCGGTTCGTGCCCGAAGACAAAGATATGCGGCTGTGTATTCGCCGCAAGTTGACTATCAAGCCACACCTGATTTATTCGACGCAGCCGAATATACTGGTCAAGACCAATAACCAGCACGTTTTTATGTGTGAACGAATACGTAAGGTTCTCCTCCCCAACTGGGCCGTTGTCAGGCAAGCTGAATTCACCCTTGAAGACATTGTTCCAAGCGCCAGCACCCGCTGGCTCGCCCACATCGTGATTGCCCCGAACAGGATAGACCCCAATGCCCACATCATAAACCGGTTGCATTGTCTTTACCCAGGTATTTAACTGGCTCTGCAGCGCCGCCTGGTCATTATAGCCGGTGACCAAATCACCGCTGATTAAGACAAAATCCACCTGCCTGTCAATAATTTCATCGGCAAGCTCGCCAACAATAACAGTGTTGACGCCGTTATCCTCGCCGCGGCTGTCGCCAGTGACGATAAACCTCCATCCCGACCCCGCACAGCCGCCAAGGTAAAATACTGCACAAAAAGCAACTACCCCGATAAGCTTCGCCAAATTGTTCTGTCTCACTGTTTACTCCTTAACTGATGTCTGACCGTTATCGATTTGCTGTTTGGCCCCCGTAGATAAAACGCATCTGCCCGACATTGGGAATCAGGGCGAATCGGGAGTTGGCAGACGGCCTAAAACCACTGGGCCAATAGACAAACAATGCCTTGCCCACAAGATAGTCGCGCGGAACAATCCCCTCCTTATAGAACACGCCGTTATTTCCCCTGCCCGGCCTGTCCCACCACCTGCCGTCCTCACTGTTGGGGCTATTGTCACCCAGTACAAAAAACTCGTCTTTGCCGAGTGTAAAGGGATTGCCCTGTGTTGCTCTTCCCCCGCCGCGAGCGCCGGGTGATTTTCTCCCAATGTAGTGGATGTCCCTGAAGATCGCTATATGTGAAAGTGTTAGTTTTCCGGAACCGAAGATTTTGACTTTGGGCTGTATGTCTGTTTTTCTTTCTCCGGCGTCGTTCGGGTCCCGTCCGAGGTCGTAAATTAACTTTTCGGTTCCGAATTCAAAAATCAATTGATGGTCAACGTTTGCAAATTTAACGGCGGTTGGTTTGTTTACAATGGGTGGTTCAACTGCTGTACGCGCCAATTCTATGCTTTTTTCACCCATGGAGGTTTTCGCTATGACCATATCGCCGGTGAAATCGACCCAGGCGCGGTATTCAGTTTGATATTTGCTCAGGGCTATTCCGATGCGTCCTTGGGGCATACCTGAAAGGCTGTAGAACCGTACCATCAGGTCACTACAATACGGCATATACTCGTATGCTCTGATATCGTCGTAGGCGTACGTGGCTCTTAATTCGCTGCCGACAGAAGTGTCATAAATCAAAGAATTGATTTTCTCAGGCGGGCTGTCCAGGTGAAACAGCGTGGGCTTGGTCTCCTCGAGTCTCCACTTTGAGTCTGGGAAGTTTCTGAGTGGCTGCTGCCAGATATTGTGCCCGTAGAACAAGCCTTCGCGCGGTCGAACAGGCTGGTAGTCGTTGTCGTAAACGGGCATCCACAGCTCCTTTTGGACCTTGGGCGGCTTTCGGCTGATTTGTCCGTTGATATATACGTCGCCGTCGATTATCTCGACGGTTTCTCCCGGCCGGCCAATCAATCGCTTAATATAATTTATGGGCGGGTCAAGCGGATTTTTAAAAACTACCACGTCCCACTGTTTTGGCTCAAAGAACTGATAGATGCACTTTAGCACAAGTATGCGATCACCGTATGATATTGGGATTGGCCTGTCGGCTGAGTTGTAAAAGCCGCAGCTTGGGCAGCGTGAGACAGACGGTTTGACAAGGCCGCGTGGGACGCTATCGCGGGGCAAACCCGGTCTTCTGGAGTCAAAGCCATAATCGTATTTATATGCGCACTGTGGGCAGCTCAGCCTAAAATGGGCTCCTTTGAGCGTATCGGCCATGCTTCCGGTGGGGATTCGGAATGCTTCCATGACAAATGCCCGGAAGACAAAGGCCAGTATGAAGGCGGTTATCAGCCATTCGAAGGTATTGGCGATTTCAGCTACTCTATTTTTTCGAGTGGCCTTTTTAGAGCTGGTTTTTTCGGTCCTGCTTAGAGACATAAATGCCCATTATGCGGTAAAGCGGGTTTTGTATAGGTTACGTCAAAAAGTCCGACCAAGACGTCACAATCGCCTGCTTAGACTACAAAAAGTATTATTCGAATTATCCTTCAAAAGCGGCCGTAAGGCAGCTGAGCTAATGTAGAACCAGTGATTATGGCGATAAATCCTTGTCCGGTCAATAAACGATTTTGCGGTCAAGCCATTTTTTACGTTATTACGAGTTGGCCAAGCCCGTCAAAAGGACACATGGGCATCGCTAAAAGGCTTATTAAGGGGATGGATAAGGGCTTTAGCTGCCCTCAGGCGGTGTCGAACTTTTTAATACAATAATATAAAAAACATGTTTTCGGGCGCGAGCGAGCAGTGCGGACAGAAGCTCATTTTTATAACCTCTTGTAAATACAGCACTTATGTTTAGCCGCCTCGGGGAGGGGAGGCTTCCATGCCTGCTTTGTGCCCTCCAGACTTGTTGGTGGGTTCACGGACTTAGCCAAGGCCCGCTGACCGAGTCTCAGATGTACATTCGGGTCGGGTTTCCTCGTTTGCACTTAGCGTCAGATTGGTTTTTTTTAATTGAAAAATTTTTGGATAAAAATTGCTTGCTGTATAGAAGTCTTTGTTGTATAGTGGTTTGCGGTGTTTTGGCGTTTTGCTTTTGCCGGTTGCTCCCGCGGCTAATTACAAAACTAGCTTTCCGGCAAATCGCAGAAGACTGCGTTGGTGGGTACTCGCTCGTCGGCGCGGAACTTTATAGAGGAGTACAATGCGCTGTTGGGTAATCAAAGTTAATTTGCCGCACAGCCGTCAAAAAGGTAGGCGAGTCCAGTGTTCCAATTGCTCTTTCTTGAAATGAGGTAGTCTATGGCAACAGTTACAAAGAAAGAACTTATCGATCGTATCGCAGAACGCACACAGGCAAAAAGAGTTTTGGTCAAGCGAATAACCCAGGCGTTTCTTGATGAGATAACGGCGGAATTGTGCAAGAATAATCGGTTGGAGTTCCGAGACTTTGGTGTATTCGAGACCAAGACAAGAGCCGCAAGAATTGCACAGAATCCCAAGACTCTTGAGCGTGTTGACGTTCCTCCCAAGCGAACGGTTAAGTTTAAGATGGGCCGATTGATGAAAGAGAATCTGTCTGTTGCTGCTACAGAATCGGCTGAGGCAAAATAATTGAATAATAAGTTTTGGCTCCACACAGAAACGGAGAGGTTCTTGAATATGAACTATCCGTGGGGTGCGGAGGAAGCAGTTTTGTTGTAGTAGAAGTTTCCTCAAAGGAGCGTTTTATGTCAGAGGGAAAGGTCAAATGGTTTAATACGAGGAAGGGTTACGGTTTCATCTGTACTTCGGACGGCACTGATATTTTTGTCCACTACTCGAATATTTCAGGAGATGGGTACAGGACTCTTGAGGAAGACGATCCGGTCAGCTTTAATGTTGTCGAGGGCGACAAGGGTCTAAGAGCCGAGAATGTAGTCGTGCAATCAACACCCAAAAGCAAGGTATCCTCAGAAAAAAAAGCAGCTCCAGAAACCGAAGCCGCCTCAGAAAGTGAAAGTGAATAAGATTTGTGAGGATGGTTTTTGGTTCTGAATCCTAGGGATGGTTGTAGACAAGTGTTGTTCGTTTTATCCTCCAACAGCCCGGCCTGATGCGAAAGGCACAGCAGTAACAGCAGGAGAGCATCAAATCGTTTCTATCAGCGTCAAGGGATTTACTTAGGTCATTTGAGCGTTTTTGGAACAAATTTCCAACTCTGTTCCATGGGTTCATGGTTTTTACTTGCAAGTTATGGGACTTTTTGCTATTTAGGTAGGCAAGCTTCAAATGGTCTCGAGAGTGATTCGAAAACTTGGCGATTATGATTATTTCGGAATACAAATCCGGGCTTGACTGTAATGTTCTCGTGCTGAACAAGCATTATATGGCCATCCGCATAGTGGGTGCCAGGCGGGCGTTTTCCCTGCTGTTTCGCGAGCTCGCGGAGGTCGTTTCTGTCGAGCAGGACAGTTATTCCAACTATGATTTCCAGAGCTGGTGCGAGGCAAGTGAATTCAAACGCAACTTCGAGCTGGATGGACACGATTGGGTCTCGACCGTGAATTTCCACATAGCGGTGCCGCGAATCATCAGGCTTTTATTCTACGACCGCTTGCCCCGGAGCGAGGTCAAACTAAATCGCCGAAATATCTTCGCTCGCGACAGAAACAGATGTCAATACTGCGGCAAGAAGTATCCGACCAGCGAACTGTCGCTTGACCATGTCATTCCTAGGAGCATGGGAGGCAAATCAGTCTGGACAAATATGGTCTGTGCCTGCACCGACTGCAACGTGAAAAAGGGCGGCCGAAACCCAAAACAGGCTCAACTGACCCTCATCCAAAAACCCATCAGGCCAAAACGAAATCCCCTTGTCCATGTCCACCTCGGCCATCAGCGTTACCGAAGCTGGAAACAGTTCATCGACCACGCCTACTGGTCCGTCGAGCTAAAGTAAGTTCACCGGAACACTTAATTTACTGAGCCTTTCTTTTGCGCGAAGCGGAACAGCGACTTGAAATAATTTTTTATCCAGTCCCAGTGCAGAAGGATATGGGCAGTCATCAACACGATAAAAAGAAGAGCCAGATAGTAATGGATACTGCCCCATTCGTGGCGGGTCATTGACCAGAGGTCTCTTATATGTTCTCCGCCCATCCCGCCGGACACCTCTCGGCCGCGCCCGCCGGTGCCGGGCGGCAGAATGTACTTCATAATGATGCCGGTTAACACTATCCCCAGCAAGTCAATAAAGCTGACTAAATCAACGATAAAGTTCAGCGAGCTGCGCTTCATCATAATATCGCTCCTTTACTAAACGCAATTAACGGCAGCCTACCAGGTCTGCGTAGCCGTATATTGAAGCGTCTCTGTTGAATCGGCTGCGATTTTTACTTCAAATCTTGCAGTGCGCGCATCACGCTTGAGGTACTTGTGTGTCTCGCCTTCAATCCACCAGTTGACCCAGGCCGGAAACTTCTCATCAACAAAAACCGTTATCGCCTCCTCTTTTCTGTTTCGAAGCTCGATTTTATGCGTCTCGACAACCCTCCTGCGACTCCGCTTACTGTCAACCAGAGTGTGTTCGGGGACTATGTCAAAGGCGTTGCCTATGTAAAGCGAGAGTTTTTCTTTGCGGGGCGTATGGTCGATTTGGTCCTCACCGACGAACTCCAGGCTGTCATCGGCAGGGTCTTTCTTGAAGACGCGCACCTTTCCCTTCGGCAGGGCGATGCCGAGCTTGCTTTGCTTTGTGTTCTCGAATTCGAGTTTTATCTGCACCTTTTCGCTTTGGCCTCCGCGACTATATATGTGCTGGCGGCCTCGCTCATAGATATAGAGCTTCTTGACCGGCACGCCCAACGCGGGAGAGATAAACTCAATCTGCTTGACCTGATTGTTGTTTATCGTGCTTTTTCGCCCAAGCGTATAGAGATGGTACTCCATGAAGGGCTTTTCCTCGAAAGCGACTTTGTCAACTGCCTGCTCGGCCAGATACATCCTGGCTCTGGCAGGCGGCGGCTTGGTTATCCTCCTGACATCGCCGGCAATAAGTTTTACGGTTGCGTCTTTATAACTTGCGCCGCTTTTATTATCAATCGTCACCCAGCCGGTAAAATCAATCTTCCTCTCATCGGCGCTTAGAAGCGCAGAATAATCGGCGTTCCAGTTGATTTGCTCTGTATACGCCACCTGACAAAGCTGCTCGCCCTTTTCTGTCGCATCGGCGAGCCAGACCAATGTCGGCTTTGTCACCAAATCTTCAGGTAATTCCTTCAACGTAATTTCTTCAACACCGGCTCTGCCTATAATCTCAATGTCCTCTGTTTCGCTTTTCAGTATTAAGTCGCCGCCGATCGCAGCCAAAAGCACCCCGGTCAGTTCCCTGCCTACATCGGCACCACTGCCTTTTACGACAACCGTAACGCTTTTATCGATATAGCGCTTCAGCAGGCTGTTCGTATTAACCAGGTCGTACTCGTAATTTTGCTCAAGAATAGACACGGCCCCGGGCGAAGAAAGACAGCGAAAATTCACAGTTGTAGGGTCAATGGCCGAGGCGACGTCAGTAAATTTCACCGTATTCAGCCCCTTTTCAAACAACATCTGCCGGGATTCTCTTACGACACCAAAGTTATCATTGTAAACCGTCAGAGCAACTCCGGGTTCGAGTTTCTTTTCCGGCCCGGCAAAACCGGCAGAACAAACCACGACGCAGATTATCGCCAAAAATATCATTTGCCTTTTCATTTTATTTGCCCTTAAATTCTTTTGTCAGGTATCTTGAAAGATATTGTCGCACCGCTACTGTTGTGCGTAAAGCAAAAGTTGGATAAAAAACCTGTTTTAGTGGAAAGATGGGCTGCAATAGGATATAAAAAGCAAAATTGTCTGCCTGTGCAGAATCATTACAGATTACGGAGATAAGCTATGACAGCATCAGCATTAAGCAAATTGTTAGGTTCGGGCGATTTGTGGGCAAAGACCATCAATTACGAGATTATCGAAGGCAATGCGATTTGGCGGTTTCTTGTCGTTTTGCTGGTTATAGTGGTGGCGCTGGCGGCAGGGCGGATTGCTCAATATTTCATCACCAGCTACGCTTCTCGCAGAGAAGAAAAATATGGCGCCACTGCTGTGACGATATTCGTAAAATGCGTGGCCAAACCAGCATCGGTGGCCATATTCGCTTTGGGATTGTTTTTATGCAAGGCGTTTTTGGTCTTTGGCGAAGAAGCTATCAGCCCATCACTTGGAAACTACTGGATTAAAATCTCCAAAGCAATTGCCGCCATCGCAATAGCGTACGCGGTCTACCGACTGGTCGATGTCATCGAGTATTATCTGCTGTTATGGACGAGCAGGACAAAGACAAAGCTCGACGATATGCTCGTTCCGGTCATCCGCAAGTCGCTGCGTATAACCATTGCAATAATAGCGGCCCTGTGGATAGCAGACGGGATATTAGGTGCTGAGATCAGGGCGATTCTCCTAAGTGCCGGCGTAGGCGGTATAGCCATCGCTCTTGCGGCTAAAGATACGGTAGCCAACTTCTTTGGTTCGATTACCATTTTTGCAGACAGGCCCTTTCAAATCGATGAGCTTGTAAAAATCAACGGGCACCTCGGGCCTGTCGAAGATGTTGGCTTTAGAAGCACAAGAATCAGGACACTCCAGGGCCACGTTGTAACCGTACCCAACAGTGTAATCACAAACTCGATTGTGGAAAACGTGGGTAAACGACCGTTTATTCGGCGAACATCCAATATCACAATAACCTATGACTCCGGTCATGCCAAAGCAGAACGAGCGGTCGAGATTATAAGAGATGTTCTGGCCAATGTGCCGGAGATAAACACCGACCCCGATCACCCTCCGAGGGTATATTTTAGTGACTTCAATGATTGGTCATTGAACATCTATATGAGCTACTGGGTCAAGCCGCCCGACTACTGGACCTACCACCAAGTCAATGAGCGGGTAAACTTTGAGATTATGAAGCGATTTGAAGCTGAGAAAATTGACTTTGCCTTCCCGAGCCAGACACTTTATTTGAAAAAGGAGTAACTGCCCAGGTCGCACATACAAAGTCGGCCCGGTACTCAAATGGCACCGAGCCGACCAGAAAGCCCTATAGTCGAAAGTTCACCAGTGGCTATTCTTCAGATTCTTTTTCCTCGGCTCTGGTTAACCTGATGTCCGGCCCGCTAAACTTGGTTACCTCGTATGCCTGTTGCTCGCTTTCCGACAGAACGGGGTGTTTGATGATGTGCGGAGTTATGAACACGACCAGTTCGTTCACCGACGTGTCTTCACCTTCAAATTTGAATAACCCGCCCACAAGAGGTAAATCGCCGAGCAGCGGTACCTTGTTGGCCTGTTTGCTGACCTCCTTTTTTCGCAGGCCGCCCAAAACTACCGTCTGATTGTCTTGCACCAATGCTATCGTGTTGATTTTGCGGGTATCGACAACCGGAACATCACTTGATGCAACTAAAACTCGCGTGACGACGACGCCGAATTCGGGTGCAATGTGCAGTCGCAACATACCTTCCCTTGTGACATGCGGAGTAACCTCCATCTTAATACCTACAAGTTTAAACTTGACCGTTTCGGTAATGATATTGCCGGATATGGTTCGTTCTATGTAGGGATGTTCCGTGACAATATCGAAAAAGGCCGTTTCGTTATCAAGCACTAATATCCTCGGATTGGCAAGCAGCTTGGCATCGATGTTCTCCTCCTCAGCTCTCAACTGGACGTCAATATCAATACTGTCGTTGAGCAAACCAAAACGGAAGAACCCAAGCGTGCTGTCCTGTGTCTTGTTCGTCGCGCCTTCAAAACCACTTACGATAAACGGGTCCGTCTTGCCTCCTATTGGCTCGCCGGCTGAATCATAGGTGGTTCTGCGCCCGGCATCCCATTCCACGCCGAGGTCAAGCTTGTCACGGCTGGTTATGTCATAGACCCTTGCCTCTATCAGTACCTGCGGCGTTATCTTGTCAATCTCCTCAATGAAGGTGTTGATGGCCTTGATGTTGGTTTCAGTATCCGTAACGATTATATGACTCGTCCCCGGATTTGAAGACAATGAGCCGCGACTCGAAATGAATTTTTTCAAGGCCTTTTCCACTTCCACGACATTTGCGTAAGTAATGTGATAAATCTTGCTGTCAAGTCTCTCTGCCTTGTCAGTGATCTCCCCGACCGGTGCTATTCTTATCATGTTCTTGCCCGTTACATAGCCGTAGCCGTGCGCTGCGAGAACGTTGTCTAACGCCTCCCCCAGCGGTACGTTTGTAAGAGTAGCGGTCACATTACCGATAACCTGCGGGCTTTTGACGATGTCCACGTCTGCCTGTTCGGCCATTATCCTTATTACGTCTTCGATGGGCGTGTTCCTGAAATCGATACTTATTTTTTTCAACATCCGTTGCTCAAGCGTTGTTAAGACCTCTTTTTGCCCGGTATCCTCCATCTCATCCTCGGCGATGGCAGCGGGATAGGTACCTATGACTAATGCAAGAATCGTCACAAGACCTAATAACTTTGATTTGCTCAAACTTTTCATGATAGTTCCTTTCCTCAATTCACCGTTAAGAAAAATCATTTCCATCCATCTTATGTACTTACCATATTGCGGGCCACTGCAACATACTGACCCGCAAGACACGGAACAATTCTATCGCTCAACCTTTTGCGTCCACTCCTTATCGTTCATCTTGAAAACAACACTATCGCTGTTTATTTTTACCACTATCGCACCCATAACTTCCTCACCCTCATGTACTATTTCGTTGCCGACAACTGCAGATGGATTATCCTCGCTGTAGACAATTCCTTTTACAACCAGCTCACTGGTTTGGACCGCAGTAGTTCCAGTCGAGCCGATTTGCATGGGGTCCCGAAGCGTTGTTGGGTACGGTTCCGGAATCTGCCAGTCAATATCCTTAGGACTTGCGACCGCGCCCATCGGCCCGGACCCTGCGGGCTGCGCTGTCACACGTGATGGTGTGCTGAAGACGCGGGTAAATACAAAAATCATAATGATAAACAGAACCGGCACCAATATGACCATTGCTTTTTGCCTGTGGGCGCCGACACCGGCTTTCGGCGCAAGCAGCTTGTTTTTAATCTGCTGCCATGCCTGTTGGGCCGGGACTTGTTTTTTGGGTTTCTTGAACGTTTCCGGTTTTGTCACCTTGGGCGCCTCTGGCTGCGGCGGCGGTTCCACAGGCGGCGCAGGCTTAGGCTTTGTCGGCGTCATATGGCTCGGGGCAGCCGGCTTGGAAGCACTGGAGCTTTGCAATCGCTCTTCATGCGGTTTTGAAGGCATCTCATGCTTTGGACGCTCTGGTGCAGCCACGCCCGGAGGCTTGCCCGTCCCTTCGCGTCCCGGCAGCGGTACGCCGTCGAATATCGCCGAGACGTCCTTGTGCAGTCCTGCCCTAGGCTTCGCCATTGGTTATCTCCTCCAAGAGCGCATCGTCCTTGTCTGCCGCCGTGGCTATCGGCCTGCCGTATATTACCTCCTTAGCTAGAGACCTGTATTCTGCAGCGCCTTTGCTGCTAGAGGCGTAAGTTAGAACAGACTCGCCGGAACTTGGAGCTTCAGCCACCCTTACCGTCCTGTGGATAACCGTATCAAACACCAAATCTCCAAAAAATTCCCGCATCTGCTGTTGAATCTGCCTGCTAAAAATGATTCTATCCTCGACAAAAGTCAGCAGTAGCCCGAGGATTTTTACATTACAAGGGTGAAAATTGACCCTTATAATGTTTGCGGTCTCGAACAACTGCTTCAGTCCCTCCATTGCATAGTAATTGACTTGGACGGGCACGACGACATCTGTGCTCGCAACAAGAGCGTTCAGTGTCAAAAGCCCCACGGAAGGTGGGCAGTCAATAACGCAGAAGTCATATTCGTCGCTGACCATTTTCAATTGTCCGGCCAGGACCATTTCTTTCGAGTCCACGCTGCCTAACTCAAGCTCAGCGCCTGAAAGCAGCATATTGCTTGGCGCCACATTAAGCCGCTCGACATTCGTCTGCAGTATTACTCTGCTGATTGGCACCTGCGAGTTCGTAAGGGCGTCATAAATAGTCTTGTCCAAAGTTTCAGGGTTGTGACCAAAGCCAAGCGTCGCATGTCCTTGCGGGTCAAGGTCAAGTATGAGCACCCTCTTGCCTTCTTCGGCCAGAGCCGCCGCAAGGTTCACTGCTGTAGTTGTCTTTCCACAGCCGCCTTTTTGATTTGCTACTGCTATCGTTCTCATTTTAACACCACAAGCTTCCACCGATAACTCATCAGTCCCTCAACCTTCCTGCCGTTTTCTCATAAAGAACGCCAGGTTCATGCTCACCTTATGGGCTGAATTTTCCGCCTTGGAGCGGGTTATTGTGAATTTATCCACGAACACAACGGGCCGGTGCCTCTCAAGAGCATTTAAGAAAGTCGCAAACTGATTAAAACCCGCGGTAAAGCTGACAGTAAGGTGATTCTCGTCAATGTACTCGGGCTCAGGCACCGCTGAGCGCCTGCGCTTCTCCTTGCTTTTAATCCTGAACGAATCGACCTGCTTGTCACTGGCGATTTGGCTTATATCGAATGTCAGGTTGGCCGAATCTTCGAAATCAGTAATAAAATCATTCACTCTGTTCCGCAATTGTTCGATTTGTTCGTTCAATTTAGTTCTGTTTTCCTCTTGCGCTGTTTTTATTACCGCGTGGTACATCTGCTTTTTCTCTTCCAGCTCCTTGTCGGCTTGTTGCCTGAGCTTTTTCTGAGGCCCTATCACAAGCACGTAAGCCAAGACAAGCACGACCAGGCATCCGCCCCACACTGCACCAACCGTCTTGAAGTATCTGTTATAAATCCGATCCATAAGACATCCGTTACAATTCCGGTTTGAAAATGCAATTTATCTCATAAGACGTAACATCTCTGTCCTCGAGCTTCTCGACACCCTGTGCGACCCTGATGTCCTCGAGCTTCGATACCAGCAATTCCGAAAATCGAAGACGGTTCCTGAAATCCCTGACCACCTCGTCGTAGTTTTCCTGCGTGCTTCCACAAACGCTCATATGCAGTGTTCTTACCGGCACGCTGATGTCGATCATCTTCTTGGGGTCGTCCTTTTGGGGGACTTTTTTCTTTACAGAGCTTTGCTTCACTTCGAGCTTGGTCAATACCATCGAATCCGGCATGTTCTCTGCCAGCGTCACAAGAACGTCTGACCATTGACTGTGGCTACCCAGCGAGCCCGCCACTTCTGATAAACACCCCGTTAGAAGGCCCTTCTCTGCCGTGAATGATCTTTGCAGTTCCGCCGCCTCCGACAGCCCGTCGATGCTTGCCTGGTAATTGGCTATTTCCTGTTTGCGCACCGATGTCACAATCCTGTCGCTGACATAAAAACCGAACATCGCCATCCCGGCAATAAGGGGTATCGCAAAAGTCACAACTGCGACGATTACTCCCTCAGGGCCGCTTTTGGTCGGGACGCCCTGTCCTTTTAACAAGTCTATCGTATACATATCAGATCGACCTCATGGCAAGACCCGCCGCTACTGTCATTGCGGGGCCGTGTTTTTGTAAAATATCTCGGCAACTGGAATCCCCCTCACAGCGTTCCTGGCCAAGTGGGTCCCACAACGCAGCTTTGGTCGCAAGCTTACTGTCTAATAGCTCTACGAAGCCTTTGGCAAGGGCAAAACCGCCACAGACGAATATCTTCTCGACAGCGGCTGACTTCTCCTGGGCCGAGTAATAACGCAATGTTTCAGTTACGTCGGTAATCAATTTCGCACAGGCCTTGCCCAGACTGTCACCGAGTTCTAATCCGGCTGAGCTGCTGTCATCACCACCGGATAGAAGCTTGATGACAGCTTCAGGTGAAATGTCTTTTTCACCTGCAATCTCTTTAACAATGTCATCACCCGCATAAGCTATATCTCGAACAAACGGCACATTGTTATCTCCCATGATGGCCAGATTTGTGTAAGAGTTTCCAACGTTCAAAATAGCTGTGGTCTTGCCGGTCTTGGGTTTCTCATATCCATTGAAGCAATTTAAAAGCGCCAACCCGTCCACATCCATCAGGGCGTTGCTCAGAGAAGCCTTTTCGGCCGCTTGCCTCTTTCTTCCTATCAGCTTGTTCGTTGCCGCTACTAATACGCCGGTGACAAACTCCTTGCCGTCGGGTATCACTTGATAGTCAACAGTGCTTTCCTCGATGTTAAAGGGGCACACCTGAGAGGCTTCGAGCAAAACCGCGCCTTCTATCTCAGCAAGCGGCAGTGTCGGGAACTTAAAAGGGCGTACCGCCACTTCCGGCCCGCATACCCCGCAGACCGCCAGTCGCGTCTCAATCTTGGTTGACTGAAGGCACTCGTTAATGGCCCGGACGGTGTTTATTTCTTCGTTGCCATCGTTGTCGCCTGCTGGTTGGCTGGCGATGTCAGCTATGCCCGCTGCGGTAACCGACCAGCCGGACCGGGTTTTTTGCAGCTCGACCATCTTCACCGCCGCAGAGCCGATATCAAGCCCCACGACCTGCTCCTGGCCGCGTCTGAGCAGTCGCTTCCAATCCAGCCCCGTTGAACCTTCACCAGACCCGCCGTTGCCCCGAACGTTTTGTATCAATTTCCCTGCCATTTTCGCAATAAAGCCATAATTCAACCTGAACGCACATCCCTTAATCGACTTAAAAAAGCGGCTGTTTAACTTAGAAATTACCACATGCCTCGCTTTGCGTATAAGTGTTGGGATTTTTGTTCTGAGGTCCTATAAATAAGGCGGTTTCCGTCTATGGATAAAGATTTGGAGTATCTGGTGAGCCGTGTTTGCAGCAGGGCCTGCAGAACGATAGTATCGGAAGGTACTTGCGCCGGGACTTCTAAGAGTTATCGGGTGTGGGGCCTGAGGAAAAGCCGGTTAAGGGCTATTTGCCGGCCGATGGTTGGGGCCAGAGCTGCCGCTGCAATGCGAACTCCTATAATAGTTCTGTGATTAACTCTGTGTTGACGAATGCCGCCCGCTTATTCCTCGCTCCAGCCTCTTACTACGAATTGCACGGCCTCGTCACCTACGCTGACGTTCTTAAGTGCTTCGTCATAGTAGAAATTGCCGCCGCTCATCATCTGGAAGCTGTTACCGACAAAAGAACCGTATACGTCTCCGGTCGCCATCACGGTTACGTCCGCGTTCGGAGCGTACACGGCGCCCAACACCTCGCTCTTGGCCCTTATAGTGAAGGTCTGGTCTGTGCCGGTGCCGTAAAGCTTGAAACTCCCGGGAGCGTTTTGATTGTTGATTCCCGCGTTGTTGTCGGTATTCAAGTCGCCGCCCAAATATGAAGTCAGGGATGCGTCTGGTGTCACAATGATTTCGCAGTCCTGACCGACGTCAATATTCCCGCTCACCTCAACCACCACGTCTCCGCCGGATATCTCCAGTATTCCGGGCTCAGCGGCACGCTTTATAACAATCTTGCTGTACTGTCCGCTGTCTGCGGGCCCGATTATCAGAGTAGTCCCGTGAATCATTATTATACCCTTGTTGGCCAGTCCCGGCGGGGTAACCGGCGGAAATTCAACCTCCTCAATCAAAGCATATTGGTCGTCGGTGCTTGCGCCGTGGTCCTGTATAACATCTTCGACAGTGCCCGACGGACCTATGACAACATCGCCGTCCACAGTCACTCCGGAATTCAGGACTATGCTGCCGGACAGCGTGCTGTTGGTGCCTATGACCAGTTCCACATCGGTAATGCTCGGGTCCCCGGAATTATATCCGTCGACCACCGTCCCCGCCTTCAATATCAGAGCTCCCTGAACAAAAATCGCCTTCTCAAACGGCCCCTGCAGCGGCAGGATGCAGTTGACCTTCCTGTCCGCCAGAATGTAGTTACCGATAGATTCGAGGTAATAGCCGCCGCCCAGGTCCCCTGTTACTGTGTAGCGGAAGGTTGCGCTGCAATTCGGCAGCCCTTGCCCCGTTACCTGCGGAAGCGTACTGTCGTCCCAGGGCTGGATTTTCAGCTTCTCGTTCATTTCATAGACGGCTTGTGTCAGCCCGGCATCAGCTGCGCAGCGCGCTACAATCTCAGAGCCAGCCCGTATAGCCAATATACGGCTGTGCATACCGAGACTCATTAGGCCCATCCCCATCACAAACAATATCAGCACTGCGGCCATCACCAGCGGCAGGGCCGAGCCTCTTCTTACCGATTGTAGCGGCCTTTTTACGCCCACCTCTAAATCACCTCTACGAATATTTTGCCTTTGAATAGCATCGCCGGACAAGAGTCAGCAGCCCCTGTCCGTGTTCCTAAGTCGGCATTTATTGTTGCTCACTCCAGCGCTCCACGACAAAGCGCACGCCCACATCAGTGGCGCTTACCTGTCTGAGCGACGCATCGTAATGGATGCTGCCGGCTGCGTCCTGAGCGATGGTCTTGCCTACGATGGCCCCGAACAATTCAACGCCATTGAACAACTGTATGTCCGCGTTCGGGGCATAGATCGTCGCATAAATAGTCCCGCCCTGTTTGAACTGGATACTCGTACAGGTATCGAGCCCGTATATTTGAAACGCGCGACAATCCATCGACAGATTGTTAACCGTGCTTCCGTTATCAAACAAAATGTTGCCCTCTACATAAAGAGTCAGAGAGGCGTCGGGATTTGTACCGGCGTCTACTACTTGAAATTCGTCGTTGTTGCCGAGTCTTATGTCACCAACAACATAAAGTGAAACATCACCGTCAATTACAAGTGTCTCAAGCTTATTGGGGTCGGCAAGAAGGTTGATGGCGTCATATTTTCCGGAAGTGGTTATCGTTGTACCAGTGGTTATAGTACCTTGGGACGGCGCTGACTTTAGCCAGCCAGGGACGTTTATTGACTTAGTCGGATGCTTGCTGGGCAGCGAATAAGTCACGCCTGTAATGGCGGCCTCGGCCTTCGAGTCGATGACAACGTCCGTGTCACCTCCGACACCCACTACGACATCGCCGTCTATCGTTACACCGCTTTTGGCCGTGATAGCTCCTGCTGACGTGCTGTTTGTTCCGATCTTCAAAGGCTTACCACCGGCACCCAGATTGTACGCGTCTATGGTTGTCCCGCTTTTAAACTCTATATCGTTTGCGAAGACCGCGTACTCGAAAATCCCTTTGATTCCCAAGCTGGCGCTGACTGTTTTCTGGCTTCGACCTGAGTTGCCCATGGCCTGTAGGTCATAACGATCGTTGGTGTCCGGAGTTACCGTATAGCCAAAGGTTGCCTCAGAACCCGGCAGCGGCTCATACATTGCATACGGCAGGTTGCTGTCGCTCCACGCCCCCGCCGCCAGCTGCAGGTTCATCTCATACAGCGCCTTTGCTAATCCGGCATCGGCCGCGCACCGCGCCGAAATCTCCGAGGCATCCCGCACCGCCGCCATCCGGCTGTGCATCCCCAGATTCAACAGCCCTGCTCCAGCCAAAAGCAATATTACAAGCACAATCATCACCAGAGCGATTGTGGACCCCTTCCTTTTTGATTTTAGCAGCTTAAAGGTATTCATATTGAACCTCCCCTAAGAGATATTATTTCATTATTCATTGTGCATCACGCAGCTCGTCACGACGCTCGCGCTCTGTGAGCCGTTGTCGAGCGTAAGTATCATTTGCACCGACCGCCCCGACGCCGCGAAAACACAGCTCGTTACGTTCCCGCACACCGTCTCCACCGACGACGTCGCCTTGACACTCGCCACGTCCACCGTACCATTCTCGAGGTACAGGCTGCCGTCACCCTGATAGATGAAACGCGCGTACCGGTCGAGGGCGGTTGAATTGGCGTCTGCGTAGTAATAAACCTCCACCCAGTTGCCGTAATCATCCAAAAAGAACTTCTCCCCGCTTGCCTTGCGAACCACAGAGTCAAATCTCTTCCGCGCAACGTAGCTGTCGGTCACCACATCGGAGTATATACGCTCGTACATCCTGTTCCATCCCCGCTGGCTGTCGGCCAATATAAAGCCGATACCCGATACGACGATAATTGCAAGCACCGTGGCCACCATCAGCTCTATAAGCGTAAAGGCCCGTCGATTTATGCTTTTCTTTTTCGACATGGTAGTCAGCACCCCCTCTCTAAATTTAAATAGCCGTGTAGGTAGTCAGCTCGTATGTCTTCTGCGAAGCATCCTGTGCATCAACATTACCGTCCTGCACAGGCCAGATTACCACCACACTCAGGGCCCGTAAACCGGCATTGATGTCTTTCCACGACAGCACCGCGGCGTATGTGACATCGTTTGCAACAACCTGGTAGCCGCCCAGCAGGGTGAAGTCCGCTTCCTTGAATCCGGACCCGTCAAAACCGGTCATTGCCGAGATTGTCATGTTTGTACCCAGATGTGCAACCGGGTCGTAGGTCGCGATGCCTCCAACACCGTGCCAGCTCTCACAAAGTATCAGCCCGACTCTCGAAGCGGCTGCCTGCATGGCGGCTTTGCGCGCATCCAGGGCGGCATAATACCTGTATCCGGACGACCCTAACACCGCCACCAGCAGGATGACAGCTGTAATCATTACCTCGACAATGGTAAATCCGCCTTTGGACTTGAGCCGTTTAACAGTCATATTCGTCCTCCTCTTGAGACTGGTTTGAAAATAGCGATGAAGATGATTGCGTCTCCCCCAAAATGTCTTTTTCATATTAATGGGCTTAAGGTGGCTATGGCCTCTCGGCCATAGCCACCCTTATTAAGCTATCGAAAACCCAATAGCACCCGGATTCTCTCCGCGTTGTACCCCTTCATACATTACAGATGCTTTTAAGCTCCGGGTGCGTAATCCACAGGGGCGTAACACAACATACATGCTTTGCCTTCACACGCCAAATTATGGAGGTGTGAACGTTCCGGCCTGGTCGAGCGTCACCACTGCAGGTGCCGAAGGTGCGTCTGCCGAACCACCGGCGGTGACAGTAACCACGTACAGATCGTAGCCAGTGCACGCAAAGGCGTAGTCTGCATCTACGAAGTACTTACCGGTTAGGTCGCCCGGCTGAAAACCGAGGTCGAGTAAGCTGACGCCTATCCAAGCACCACCCCAGGCCGGCCCATGCTCTGCCATGAAGGCACGAGCTGCCGTGCGGATACTGCCGGCTCCCGCCTTGCCCTCCGACCACTTGGCCGAGTCTATCCGGCCTCGCATGATCGGAATCGCCACTGCAGCAAGGATGCCGACGATCAGAATCACGACCATCAGCTCTATTAGTGTGAAACCTTTCCTGCTTTCCATTTTAAGTTCTCCTAAAAAACGTTCCTAAATTACATCCCTTCCGCCATATTACACTCACCATCGACCGAATCCCTGGGCGACTACATTAGTTTTTCTTTTTTAATGTCTGTTATGCTGACATTGAGAAAATCGGCAGATACAGTGCCAGAACTACTACCAATACAACCCCACCAACCGTTACAATCATTATCGGCTCAAGCAGGCTCATCACCGCTGTTATTGTCGCGTCGACCTTGCGCTCGTAAAAGTTGCTGGTTCTTTCTAACACCCTCGAAAGCGAGCCGCTCTCTTCGCCGACTTGTATCATTTTGATGACCATATTTGGGAAAAAGCCGGATTCAGCCAGACTCAAAGAGATATTTGAGCCTCCCACAACGGCCTCCTTGGTTCGCATTACCGCATCCTTTATAATATCGTTGTTGGTCATCGTCGAAAGAATATCCAATACTTCCAGCACTGAAACGCCCGCGCCAATCAATGTTGCCATCGTCCTGCAAAACATCACGATAAATGCGTGACTCAATACCTTGCCCATAAAAGGTATCATCAGGGCGATTTTACTAAACGCATAATGCCCTTTTTCACTTTTCCTGTAGGTTAAAACTGCACCAACAATTACTAATGAGATCAGGCCGATAATATATATGCCTTGGTACTTCAGCACGTCATAAAATCCCATGAACCCCCGAGTGAAAGCGGGCAGTTCACCGCTGAACTGCTTAAATATCATTTCGAATCGGGGGACAATAAACGTCATTATGAATATCACTATCAGGATGATAAATCCGACGACAAAAACGGGATAGGCCATCGCGCCCTTGACCTTTTTCGCCAGCTTGTCCCGATTGTCAAAATACTCGGCCAGTTGGCGGAGCACGTCCGGCAGATTACCCCCCGCCTCGCCCGCTAATATCATAGCGCAGCTTAACCGGTTGAAAACCTTTGGATATGCCGAAATACTGTCCGAAAGTGTCTCACCGTGACGCACCTTCTCGAGAACTCCCAGCAGAACCTGCCGAAGCGATAAATTCTCCAAGTCCTCACAGATAGTCTCCAAAGCCGTGGTAATAGAAATGCCGCCCTCTACCATTGTGGTCAGCTGCCAGCACAGCGCTGCCAAATCTGCTGACTTTATCCGCTTTCGGCGCCCTTTTTGCGCAGTTTTTCGAGGGGCCGCCGATATCTCATTGACAGAGACAGGCGTAAAGCCCTGGTCGCGAAGCCAGCCAAGAACATCATTTGAAGAGGCTGCCTCTTTAAGACCTTCTCTTCGCTGCCCTGAAGTATCCCGCGCGATATATTTATAACTCTTCATTTACTGGCTCTTTTTGTTTAAACTTTAGCTTTCCTTTCCGGCACCTGGCCTGCCTCCTGCAGCCATATAGTATCGACGGCCAAAAACCTCGAGTTTAGTAGAAACCTGCCTGCGTAACGCCTGGTCCGAAAAATCTGCCTTTTTATCACTATGAACAAACCGCCTGCAAACTGCGACCTGGTCTTTACTATCCCCAATGCCTCTTCTGAAAAAACTACCCCCCGGCCACTATACTTTTATATCCTCTGCGAATGTTGCGCTAAGGATCTCTTCTGCAGTAGTCAGGCCCTGCAGCATATTACTTACGCCGCTTTCAAGTAACCCCCCGTAGCCTTTTTGGCGTGACATCGCTCTTATCTGCGACTCACTGCCGCTGTTGTTAATCAGCGCTTCGCGCATGTCATTATCCATAACCAGAAACTCAAATATCGGCAGCCTTCCCGAATAGCCCGAATCATCACAGGCTTTACAGCCTTTGCCGTGGTAAAAAACAGCCTCCTTGGCCTTGCCGGGCTCGACCTTTAGATGTTTTAGGACCTCCTCGCTGAGTTTCACGGGTTCTTTGCAGTGCTCGCATATTCTTCGTACCAGCCGTTGAGCAACAACTAAATTGAGGCTCGAAGCCAGCAGATACGGCTCAACACCCATGTAGACAAATCTGCTTATCGCGCTTGGTGCATCGTTCGTATGAAATGTGCTCAACACCAAATGGCCGGTCAAAGACGCCTTTATGGCAATCTCCACAGTTTCCTTGTCCCTGATTTCACCTATCAAAATTATGTCAGGGTCCTGTCTCAAAATGGCCCGCAGACACAACGCGAAATCAAGGTCAATTTCAGGTTTTATCTGAATCTGGTTTATTCCGGCAAGACGATACTCGACCGGGTCCTCAACGGTCGTTATATTTTTCCTTGGGTCTTTCACGTAGTTAAGCGCAGAGTATAGTGTCGTACTTTTACCGCTGCCCGTAGGGCCCGTCACTACTATAATGCCGTGCGGCTGTGACAGTACGGCCTTAAACTCTTCCAGCAGCTCAGGGCCAAACCCGAGTTTGTCTATGTCATGGCACGCTGCCAAAGGGTCCAGTATTCGCATCACAACCTTTTCACCGTATATCGTTGGGATTACCGACACTCGAACATCTATAGCCCTGCCGGAGGTCTTCACCTTGAGTCGACCGTCCTGAGGCAGCCTGCGCTCGGCAATATTCATCTCGGAGAGTATCTTGATTCTGGCGATTACCGCAGCCTGCATCTTTCTGGCCGGTGGTACCATGTCACGAAGCACACCGTCAATTCGCATCCGGACCATCATCGTTTTTTCCTGTGGCTCAATATGAATGTCACTTGCCCTGCTCTTCACGGCCTGACTTAATAGCAAATCGACAAAGCGAATCACTGGCGCTCTCGACGCATCTACTTCGCTCTCTATGTCCGGCTCCGGGTCTTCTCCTGTGACAGCCTCCACTATTTCGCCGTCTTCCCCAAGCTCGAGCTCTACAAGGTCCCGAAGTTGCTGCTCTTCGACATCCGAGCCGTGATATACCATCTCTATCGCCTGGCGAATTTCCGCTGGTGAGCTGATTACAACCTTTATCTGACGTTTTATTTTCAGCGTGATTGTATCAATTGCGACGACGTCAAGCGGGTCCGCCATTGCCACAACCACCTTGCCATCCATCTCACGGATAGCCACAAGACAAAAACGCTTGGCGATACCCTCAGGCAGCGTTCGGGCAATTTTCGTGTCTATGCTGCTGATATCATCCAGCCGAATGTATTCGATTGCAAGGTGCTCAGCTAACGCGTGAGTAACATCCTCCTCGCTCAGCACCTTCAGCTGACGCAGTACCTTACCGAGCCGTCCGCCTTTCTCACGCTGCACATTCAGCGCTTCCACTAATTCTCCGCGACTTACAAGCCCTCTGGATACTAACAGCTCGCCGAAAAGAAGGTCCGTGCTTGTTGAAGGGGTCTTGGAGGTATCTTGAACGGATCTCATTTGATTACCTCAATCTAAAGCCATTAACAAGTTCTTTTCCGATAAACTGCAAATACACAGCCGGCGAATGCCTCGACCTTACGCGCTGCTAAGTTACTCAAATCCAGGTATGAACGTCTTTCCGCTACCCGCCGCATCTGCGTATTTATTTAAAGTATACCACAGAAAACCCTCAGAGCCAAAAAAACGCCGCCTCATTCGAAAACAACGCCCGGCCCTGTGCAAAGATTTGCCGCTTGTGTCGGGCTTTTTTATTGGACCACACAAAATTTAATTCTCAGCTGCAATGTTTCCGTTTTTATAGTCAAAGACCGGTTTGCTCAGCAAAACTGATTTAACCGATACAACAGTCACCACTGCGTTCAGACTTACCAACTACATGATTTATGGAAGTCTTGTGGTTAATGAGCTGTGTTCCGATTCAGGCACTTCCACGGGATCGGCTTGACAAGCTATAAACTAAGCAGGCTGACCCCTTCTTGTTTCTAATTTATCTCTGATGTCCCTCCTTCGTTTTCGAATTTTCTCTACGTCAATCGGGTAGGCCCCATATTCATGGACCGTCTTATACATTGTCAAAGCATTTTCCAGCGGAACCAAATCATGGACCTCGCTGCTGGACCCTATCAATATTCCCCCCTGCGGGCCGATCTTCTCTATCAGTTCCAGTGTCTCATCCTCCACGTCATAGATGTTTCCAGCTGGCAGCGTAACCGCGCAGCATACGTTTCCAAACAGCAGCTTGTCGCCGTACTGACTCCTTATTTCAAAGATATCATTGCACCCGTTTCTCTCTATGGGATTCAGCCCATCGGCGCTGAACTCGTCAAATATTATTCTCAGTAACTCGCCGTACCTTCCATCCGTATGAAACAGAAACTTAAACCCCTTCTCCTTGATTGGCTCCATAATCCATCTCCAGCGGACGAGTGCCTGCTCGGTTATAAACTTCGGGCTGAACATCGGCCCCGTGCCGCCGGCAATGTCCTCTCCCATGAACATCAAAGGTACCGACGCATTTTCGGCAAAGGCCTGTGCAATATAAGCTGAAAACTTGGCCGTACAATCCATAAGGTGCCCAACAAGTTCCGGAGCATCATAGATTGCCGTCATAAAAAGCTCCATATCAGTATATGTGTAAGAGTCGCTCATCGGCCCTTCAACCGCACCGATAAAAACAAGGTCGTAAGAATCGAAAACTTCTTTCACGTGTTTAATAAACGGTGAATACCATTGCTCAATTTCCTCATACTTCGGAGGATTTGGCATGTTCTTCTCGAGCTCTTTTAAGTTCGAGAACGGTCGTTTCGAAATCCAGGCTGTCCCGCCCTTCTGCGATATCTCCCAGTCATCAGGATTCACTCCGAAAAAGCGTATCCAGTTGGCAATCTTTGAACCCATCCAGTGGTTTACCGGGTCGTAGATATAGCGCGTAACATCAAGGCCTATACCCTTGAACAATTTGGCATTCATCTCAACTAATTGCTCAAAAGAGTACTTCTTTGATTCGTCATAACCTCCGTACTTCGCCAGCAGTTCCTTGTGGTCCATAAAATCGTAAGTCAATAATCTGTCAGGCTTGCCCCGGTTGATTGTTTCTACAAATCTTTCGTGGTTAGTCATGGCTCTTCTTTTCGAAGTAATGTTATAAGCTGCCGTAAGGCGTTTCTCTTATTACATTGACCATCGCCCAAAAATTTTCCAGAGGCGTATCAAGTTGAACATGATGTGTAGGGCCGATTATCAGTCCCCCATCCTTGCCGATTGTCTTCAGTCGCTCTCTAACCTCCTCTTCAACGTCAGCTGGACTGCCGAATGGCAGCGTATGCTGCTCATCCATTGTCCCCCAAAAGCAGAGTTTATTGCCGAAATCTTTTTTGACCTCGGCCGGATCCATACAGGCCGGCTGAATGGGATTAAGTACATCCACGCCAATCTCAGCCAAATCCCCGATGATAGGGTAGATATTTCCGTCTGAATGATACGCAATTTTAATCTCCGGATTTATCTCTCTCAGCGCGCCGATAAACGCCGCCATCTTCGGCTTAAAAATCTCCCGCCACAGCTCAGGCGATATTATCATCGACTCTTGGCTGCCCATGTCGTCGCCCAGCCAAATCATATCGACACCCATCTCCACCAGCTTTTTTGCCGCTGTCAGATGATACTTATATGGAATATCAAGGATTCGCTCCGCCAAATCCCGATTAACTACAAGGTCCATCAACATCCGCTCCAGACCCCGCAGCGCCCACGCCGTCTCCCAAATTGTCGTAACGGTTACCCCGACAATCCAGTACTCATCCCTATACTCTTTTATCACTCGCTCGGCCTCGGTGTATAGTTCAGGTCTGTTTGGGTTGGGAGGCTCATAACTGTCCAGCGCCGAGTCTTCAACCAATGGATGCCTGATAATTTCAGTGTATTTGCCCTTGCCGAATTTGGTCTCGTACTCTGCCGCCATCCATCCTATGCCCCACTCATCCGTGTATCCCTGGCCCGCCTCACAATCAACCATGTAATAAGAATTCGCCCACCCCACGCTCGTCAGCAGCATGTCCTCTTCCAGGACACGTTCCAGTTCGTATGTATTGCCTCCCCCATGTGGATTGTGTTGGCTGACAGTATCCTGTCCGAGGTCCTTCCGCAGTCTCAGCGCAAACTCAGGTGTAAAGCTTATCTGCATCGGACAGCGGTCCGGCCGCTCGTTGTTCAGAGCTAACATCACCCTTTCTCTGTGTCTGAGCGTCATTTCTTAATCGCTTCTTCTTTTATAACCTGCCAGTCCGTAAAAACATTCTTATCCAAAAAAGAACAATAGAGCAATCTGCACGGCCAAAATCCCCGTCGCCCAGTATTTAAGGTTAAGATACCATGGCGGCATAGTAATCACAATATCAGGCATCGCCGTCACCCTGGTCCCGTTGTTCTCCGCACGCTCCTCGATTATCGCGCCGACTTTAGCGTGGAAATCGCTCTCCCACGTTATCCCTTCGACCTTCTCCTCCTCCGGCGGCTCCGTCAGCAGAGTAACGACAACCGTAGTTGTAAACGCAACCACAAAGGACCACCAGCCAATCAGCATAAATATATTTATTCCTAATATCCGCTGCATAAACACTGCAAAACCACAGCCAACCAAAAAACCGGTTGTACCCCCGGCTGTGTTGGTACGCCGCCAGAATATACCTAACATAAGGACCGCCGTAAACGGCCCCAACAGCATCGCCAGCAGCGTCTGTTCCAGCCACATTATCAAAGGTGATTTCGACACTATCTGCACCAGCGAAAGTGATACAACTATAATCCCGAATGTCGCCCACCGACCTGCAACAAAATAATGGTGGTCGCTCTTGCCTTTTACCAGGTACCGCTCGTAAAGGTCCTTTACTATCATCGTGGAAGAGGAATTCAGTACACTGCCTATGCTGGACAGACCTGCGGATAGCAGACCGGCTATAAATAACCCCAACATCCCCGAAGGCAGCAGATTAAGAATGAGTTTATGGTATGCCGCGTCGGCCTTCTCCACGAATATCCCCTGCCGGGCAAAAATTATCGGCGCCGCAAGCATTGGAACTATATACAAAAACGCACCTAAGGTCTTGGGTATCCCCGCAACAACATAGCCCAGCTTCGCGTCGTAAAGAGAGCGTGCCCCCAGATTCCGCTGGACCATTGACTGGTGCCCCGCGCACCACCCCAAAGAGACCACAAAACACAAAGCCATAATTACCCACGGCCCCGGCCCGTATGGATGGTGAATGTCAGGAAGAACCATGAAATATTGCTCGCTTACGTTCCACTGCTCAAGCAATACGCTCTTTATCCCCGCAAAGCCGCCGGTCATATTCAGCAGGATAAATACAAGCGGCATCGTCCCCACCATCATAATGACAAACTGCACAAATTCCATCATTATCGCCGCCCCAAGACCCCCAAGTAGCGTATAAGTACCGACCACGACCGTAAGCACCAGCACCGTCGGCCAGAAAGGTATATGCAGAATGTTCTTAAGGAACATTCCCCCCAAATATAACTCCGCCGCTATAGTTACAACAAATATAACCAGCCACGCAAGACAGTAAACAAGCCTTATCGTCGAGCCGTATCTTCTTTCCAGAAATTGCGGCACTGTAAATATCCCCGCCCGCCAGTAAAACGCAATAAAAAATAGTCCCGTCAAAATGTAAGCAAACGGCCCCTGAAACCACTCAAAGTTCGCCTGAACCAGCCCCCATTCATACGCCGCGCCGCCATGGGCTAAATACCCGTGAAGAAAGCCTATGTTCGTCGCCCACACCGCCCCCATAATCCAGAACCACGGCGCCGAACGAGCCGCCAAAAAATAGTCCGCAGTATTTTTTATGTTCCTGCTGAAGAATATCCCTGCAGTAAACATTAAAGCCAGGTAAATCCCAATAATAAGCAGGTCGGAAGGCACTACTTCTCCTCTTCGAAAACAGTTTTACATTCAGTCCTTCTCATATCCGCAGCAAAAAACAATCTGATATAATACTCTTTTAGGCCGTATAATAGCCAACTGAATGTAAATTGCAAAAGAATACTGCTGCGTTGTCATAATACATCCCCCCTAACGATACACCCTGTATGCTAAGAGACAACCGCAATATGGCAGCTTAAAAAACTGCGAAGATAGGAAAATAACAAGAACTGAAAATAAAAAAGGGGAGAGCCTTTTTTTCGGCTCTCCCTTGATTCGTGCGGCTCTTTCCTTTACGCCGTTAACTCCTGCCTTCCATGCCTGCATTTCGCTCTGCCTTGTGTGCGTGGTACCGAAAGTGGGCAATGTAAGTTCAAGTTAACTATGGCCCGATAGGTCATTTTTTAGAGCCACTCTTATTCATATGTCACCAATCAAATCGGCACTCTTGTTTTCCAGCCTTGAATTTTTCCACCCGGCCGACAACCCCCTTCAGATTGACCAGATTAACTGTTTTACCCAGTCAAAACCTTCCACTTTAACTCACCCTCCTAACCTCCCTCTCGCTCGCGCCCGACCCCTGCCGACTCTTTACTCCCAACTGCTTATTTTAACCCTTTTCACTTTTTGGTTTTTTATTTTACTTTTTTATTATTCCGATAACTTCCTCATATCCGTTCAAAACCTTCGCATCCTTCTGTTTCACTATTATATTGATTAAAGAAATTACTATGCAGTTGGTGATGAATCCGGGCACGATTTCATATAAGCGCCCGCTTAACCCGACCTGCTTCCACACCACCAATACCACCGTCCCTGCAACCATCCCCCCTGGCGCCGCCTGCCAGCTTGTCCTTCGGGAAAAAAACCCAAAAAGAACTAAAGGCCCGAACGCCACTCCGAACCCGCCCCACGCATACGCCACTATCCCCGAATGTGAAGAGGTCTACTCCACCGTCCACCAGCTGATTAACGCTCAACAATAACTAACGTCATTGCGTGCTTGGCTTGTCATCCCGTGCTTGCCTTGTCATCCCGTGCTTGACACGGGACCCAAAATATGTAGCCCCGTACCCCTCGTGGTACGGGGCTACTTTACTGGCTTCTTAATACCGACGTCCGCCACCGCCGCCACCGCGACCACCGCCGCGACCACCGCCACGACCACCGCCGAAACCACCGCCACCCCGGTCTCTTTTCGGCCGGGCTTCGTTAACTGTTAGTGTTCGTCCCTGCAGTTCTTTACCGTTCATTTCCTCAATCGCCTTTTGAGCTTCATCCTTGCCCGGCATCTCCACGAACCCGAATCCTCGCGATTCACCGCTGAATTTGTCCTTTATCACGTTCGCGGTTTCCACTTGCCCTAAAGCCTCAAAAGCCGCACGCAAGTCGTCGTCCGTAACCTCCGCTGACAAATTTCCAACATAGATATTCATCTCGATTTCCTTCCTTTAGCCTGTAAATCTAACATTACCTGTCTTCCCACCGTCTGGGAATAAGTTCACCACGACTATAAGACAAAAAAGCCCTCTTGACAACCCTAAAATATAAATTCCCCAATATTTTCTCATCCCCCTCAACGCGGCAATCTCAACCCCAATCTGAAATGTGAGATTTGCAATTTGAAATCCCGCTCGCGGCACCCCTAACCCCTTCGACTACTCAAAAATACCTTTCAGTTGGTGACACAAATAAGTTTCGCCCACAGCCGCTTCTATGGCTGCTGAAGAATGTCGACGGCTTTTACGGCATCTTCGGCGTTGTCCAGGCCGATGAAGATGACGAACCTTGCCCCGCTCACAGATGCCGAAAGTCCTCGGATGTTAATTCCCTCTTTAGCCAGCTTATCCGTTAATTCGGCAGTGATGCCGGCCTTATTTTCTCCCTCAATGCGCACCGAGTGAACGCTGTTCGTAACGTTAAATCCTAAATCCGCGGCTGCTGCTATTTCCCTGTCCCCGCGCAGCGGAGTGACAAAAACAACCCCTCCTCCAGGCTTTTCCCGCGCCCTTCTGGCAATGACGAAATCAAGGTCAGCTCCGGCCTCACGCAGACCGGTGAGAATCCGCGATAAGCCACCTGGTTCGTCTTTAATGCTTGCTGCCCACACATCCACACGTTCGACAATTATCTCCATAATATTGTTCTCCTCTTGGGTCACTACTTACTTTTCTACCTGACATTTCCCATTTTCATCGCTAAACTACACTGCCAGGCTTTCCAATTCAATGATAATATCAAAATCTTCTCTTGGCCGCAATCTCTGAATTTATAATGCCCTTCCGGCTGTAAAAAATAAGGAAAGCCCGTACAACCACACTACAACCAAAAGGTCAAATACCTCATAAAACCACAAGAATCACGGCATCCCTCCCTATTTCCTCAAATTCTTAAGCGCAACCAAATTCCCCCAACGCATTTACTCATTTACGCATTTACTCGTCCACGCATCCGCCACCCATCCGTTTCTTTCTTCCCTATCGCCTTGCCAGCACCAGAAGCCGAGTAGCAAGAGCGTTCACAGTTCGGGGATATATGTAGTTTGGATGAGGGCGCATTGTTTTATATACTTTATCTTGGAAGGCTATCGCGGCAAGCTACAGCATGTAATTTGGAGTAAAATAATGAAGGTCATTCAAATTTCTGATGAGCTCTATGATAGACTCAAAAACTGTATCATTGACCCTTTCGATGATACCCCGGAAATTGTTATCGGGCGTTTGGTAGACATAGTTGATAAATCTAAAAGCGAGTTTTCTTCATGGGATGCTGCAGAAGATACCGGCCAACAGGTAAAACCTCAAGTAAAACCTCAACATGAGCCAGCCACACCATCGAAGTCTCGGTCTCGGAATGTGCAGGCTGCGCACAATGGAATAAGATTATAAGCCTGGTGTAACATGAATATAAAAACAGTCAACGCCGAAATAAAAACCCTAAAAAAGGACTTGAAAGCTGCGAATCGAGCACGTGATACCAGACTTTTAAAGCTTGCTTTGATTATGCTGATACTTGCAGTGGTCGCTGCTTTCATATACGGTCGAATCCAGTTGTAACAAAACTGCTCCACCACTCCTTTTTGAACCACCTTTTTCTCAAAACCAAACCACCTCGTACCAACCCCTCGCCCATCGTACCTCGCCCCTAATTATTTCGCCCCTAACCCCTAACCCCAGACACCTGACCCCCAATTATGCCTCCCACGCCTTGTACTCTTTCCCCTTGTACCTCGCATAAATCACCTTGCCCCCCGTAGCAAAGCGAAGATCCCGAGCTTGACCCGGGACCCAGAAAAAAATGCCTGCGCCAAGCGCTTCCTTACCGTTTTGTCACTTTCAGTTCCAGTCTGTTGGATACAAGTTCTTCGTACTGGCACTGGAACTTGTAACTACCCTCCTGCATGAAAACATAGGATTCGTATCCTTTTCCATCCTGAAGGAACCAGATGCCACTGGGTGTGAAGTCAATCTTGCTCTTGGCTTCCAGCTTTTTCTTTGGCATGCGCCTCGGATCCATACCCGTTGGCATAGCTAAGCACATCCTGACAATTGTCGCGTCTGGTTGCACGAGCCTGCAGGAAATAACAGTCAGGGTTGGACCGATGAGATCGACACCGTCGCTGGTGTTGTTGTCGATCGTTACCTTGGGTGGAGGAAGTTTCTCACCAACGTCAAATTTCACTTTTGTCATGGAACAGGTGAGTTGAACTTCCTCTCCGCCGGATTGAACTTTGGGAGCTCCCGACGCCTGTCTCAACAATATAACTGAATTGCCGACGACCTTACCTTCCCAATAATTTGCCGGTTTTGTTTTCCTCGGATAACCACTGGATAGGTATGTATAGTCAATTTTGTAAAGGCCGGGATTTTGGATACCGGGAAATAAGTTATTCGGTATTTCAAGAGTTTCATCAATAACTGTATGTGGTGCCAATTCGTGAAATGAGTCCGTACCTAACACATACTCCTTCCAGGCGCCGCCATAAGTAACCGAACCGGTCGGACCTAATATATGCAGCCCGGACGACAGAGAATAAAACTCATCTCCGAAAGGTCTTAAAATGGTTAAGGGTTTGTCAGTATTATTTCTAATTGCACAGCGTATTGAAAATGCTTCATCTCTTGAAAAGGTTGTCTTATCGACAGTAAAGCATACTGACAACAGCTCATCTTTTGAGTCTGTCCATTCAAATAGAGAAGGAGGGGTTCGTGACTTGTGATATTTACCTTCGCGGGCCGGTGTTGCGAATCCGTAGATAAGTACCAACGATATACCGAGCACAAAAAGGGCTTTCCACCTGATTGATTTCATAAAGGTAAGTTTCATGGTCATATCTCCCATCAGTTTAATTCATGGCCCTAAAGGCTAAACTAACTTATAGCTTGGACACAGCAGGTTTAGCTCCTTCAATCTTCTCACTTCACACTTTCCCCATTCACTCTTCACCCTTCACCCTTCACTCTTCACCCTTCACTCTTCAATCTTCTCACTTCGAAAACCTCCCCGCCGGCCCGCCCGCAGTAAACAATACCGCAAATCGAGTAACCAGCGCCCCCAACAGTACATATCCCAATATCACCTGCACCGCCAATATCACGTGCCCCGCTATGCTACCCTTGTTCGCGTACATATCTCCAAAACCAAGCGTCGTCATCGTCACTATCGAAAAGTACACCGGCCGAACCACAAGCAGCCCAAAGTAGTGCCACAATGGCTCGTGCGCCTCAACACACAAATCACCTCATGTCGCGCCCGGAATATATCCTTCACTTGGCACATTTTTATTTAATTGTGATTTTAAATTCCGTCCGTTGGACAAACGCACTCTCGCTGAGGTGTAAACGGTGTCTCCAAGAGAACCAGGCAGCTTATCAACTTCAATCCACGTTTCCCATGACTCCTCTGGCCTTAGACGCTTCGGCAAGGGACGCATTGGGTTTATAACGTTGACTCTCCCACCACACTCAAACCATACATGGGTCACTTCCGCATCCCGTTTAGGCGACATATTGGTAATATTGACAAAATAACAAGGTACGTTGTTGGCCTTCAAGTACGCTTTGTGTACTCGCACCTTAACACGGTGGATAAGACCCATTATATTAAAAATCCAATTCATAATCCAATTCATAGTCCAAATCTCCCTATGGTCATGTAACCACAATCAAAACAGCACATTAACCAAAACAGCAACCCAAGCAGCTATGGCACTAACAAGTGCAATTTTTGACGCTCTGGATGCCACTTCATAATTGTGTGCTGCCACTTCACACATATTCGCTGATGTCCGACACATCTCAACCATTGATGCCGTTTCTATCGCTCGTTGTATATTGTCAACAAGTTGTGATTCAGTTGCTGCGCCCTCTCCCCCAATTTTTGCCCAGCTATACGTGCTTGCTCCAACTTCCTTTGCCAACTCCTGTAAAGATAACCTCTTGCCCTGTGTTGGATAGTCATCCCCCAGAATCTGTGACAGCCTCGACCTATACATTTCCTGTTCTTCGTGTGTCATTTTATCCCCTTTCAAAAAGTCTGCTACCACACGATTTTAGCGATTGGCTGATTTACCTATTGGTTTTGTTTATCACACCAATCCTGCACCTTCCGCCGAAACAAGCCCTCCAATTCTAAATAGTTCAGCGGTTTACTACACTGCGTGAGTGTATCAAGCCAAATACCCTGTGTGATTGTTTCCGCCTTACTTTTCGATTCGGCCCCCTCCTTTACTCCTGCGCTCATAGCATCTAAAACCTTTTGCGTTCCCCAATCATATATCTTTTTCTTAACGTCCTCCATACTATCCGACATTTTAACCCCTTTCAAAAAGTCTGCTACCGCACCATTGTACCAATTGCCGATTTATTCGATTACCACAGAACTTACCTAATTCTCAACTCGTATTTTTCAAGGTCTTCATCTACAAACTGGCTTCCCCAACCAACCAGCTTGCCATCCTCGAAAACCAAAGGGGTCATTTCATCCGAAGTGGTGTAACCATCCTTCTGCCATTCTGTTATGTAAAACCAAATCTCTCTTGGCTCGTATACTTCCCGCCTATATGGCTTGCCCATAACCTGCCGGACTTGCTCTTTGGTCATCCCAACAGAGACCTGCAAGAGTTTATCTCTGTTAGCAGCTGCTTCCAGACCCTTCATAGCACCGCAACCCGTCAGAAACAGACCCAAGATTGAAACCGTTACTATTCCTTTCATTTTATCTCCTTTACTCAAAATTCTAATAATCGCCCGTGTGGTCGGGAAGTTCGTCTGCATCGCTACCTTGGGGCAAATCTACCGCTACCGAAAACTTGATACGGCTCACAGTACTGCTCGATGATTCTGACTTGCCGCTCACTCCTGCTCCTACTCCCCACACGGTTAATCCAGCTTTCCCGCCTGTCTCTTTACCTTCCGTGACAGTAACGGCTATATCGAAGACAACTTCGTTTTGGTAGTTGTGGTAGGGGGCAACAGCAGCCTCTTTACCTTTAGCGTGTTGTTGTGCTTCCTGCACACCATCAATAACTTGCTTTAGTGTCTCCGAAACAAATTGTTGGATATTCATATCAAACCCCTTTAAAAAAGTCTGCTACCGCTCCATTTTAACGATCGCCTGTCCTAATACAACGGAAAAATTTCCCCACGACAACTCTACCGTCCCGACCCTTCGGGACTCGCGAGGCTCCGCCCCGGGTGCTTATCCCACTGCAAATTTTTCATTTGCCCCGTGAGATGACGAAGTCTATCTCTCTGGGGCCATCTCTCGCCAATAAATTACCCCAATCTCCCCTTCCCGTCAATAGGCAAGAACCAGAAAAAGAGAAAGCCGGCATCGGGGAGACGACGGCTCTCTTCAAGCGGCTACCTGCCACACCCGAGAGCGGGTAGCCAGCGTTTTAAGGGACAAACTAATCAACACCATTTTAACCGCAAGTGTCCGTCTGCCTCAAGGGAAAAACCAAAGCACGGCAAGAAAAATGGCCGCCATAAGCATTGCGGTGCGTTGGGCGGCCACATAGGAGGGGGAAAAATGCCTCAATTACATTATACCCAAAACCACAATCCCCGTCAAACCAAAAAACATTATTATTGCCTTTACAGGCCGCATAAGATACAGTTATGACCTATAGAAAAGACTGAAATAGAATGTGTTCAGCGCCCAAAAAACTCGAAAGGAGATAAAAAATGAAGGTGCCTGCCTTAATTACTTTATTACTAACACTACTATTCTGCGCCGCTGCGCATTGCCAGGAAGCTGAAGACCCGGACATCAGAGAGTTAACTTCCGAAAAGCAAATGCATCTGCGCGAGATGCACATGGACTTGCAAGCACGCGAGAGTGAACAGGATTTCCAACACCAAATGCGACAACTTGAGTTAGGCAAGCGCCGAATGGAACTTCACCGTCAACGAGCGGGTAAAAAGCACAAAAGGGGTTGGAAACATAAAGACAAGGATGATGCGGCACCGCTTCTAATCGTAATCGCTATCGTCCACATCCTTACGGCTATCTGGGTGTATCAGGACATTCGCAAGCGCGGCGTGGGCTCCGGCATATGGATTGTGCTTGCCCTGCTGACGGGACTGCTCGGCACCCTGGTGTATGCCATTGTCCGTCTTGGCAACACTCCACAACCACCAAAGTAAATGCGATTAGAACCCGGCCCCGAACAAAAGCCCACAAGCGCCGGGCGAGCCGCCCCTAACCCGGCAGATGCCCAAGACGGCCGCTCAAAACAGATTCGTGTCGATTCTCTCTAAAAAGAAAAGGCGTTTCTTTGGCTTCACCAAGGCCGACTTGTCGGCAACTTAGACGAACTCCGCAGGCCGAACGCACAAGCTGGCTTGGAGTACGGCTGCGAGTTTGGATAAAAAAGGCCGGTCCCAACCCGGCCCATGAAGCCAAAACCTCTTCGTGTCAGTTCGTGAAAATTCGTGGTTACTTCCCTCTGTGGCAAAATCCAATTTCCCTCAAAATCCTGCGCAAATCGACAACACATTTGACAAAACGCGC
>Ga0114922_10000326_pt1 | contig 45865 bp, 47 predicted proteins | sample AartaG_FD_100975 | JGI IMG/M metagenome (GOLD analysis project Ga0114922, IMG submission 100975) | Deep subsurface microbial communities from Aarhus Bay to uncover new lineages of life (NeLLi) - Aarhus_00045 metaG | ecosystem: Environmental > Aquatic > Marine > Oceanic > Sediment | place... | reverse complement strand
TGTAAAAAATTCTGTAAAAGGTGGTAATGGATTTTATTGGGTATACGCAACAGTATATCCATTTGAAACATGTGATGGAAGTAAAGGTTACCTTTCTTGTAGAAGAAAACCAAGTAAAGAAGAAATAGCAGAGCATGAGGCTTTATATAAAGAATGGAAAAGAAGCGAATAGCGGTTGCATTAGCAATCTTTCTGTAAAAGGGCTGAGTAGTATATAGATTAGTTTAATATATTAATAGGTAAAATATAAAATAAAATTTAAGGGGTTTTAGATGGCGGCAGAAGAGAGACAATTTAATAGTTCAAATTCAGATGAATATATGACATTTATACTTGGTACAATGAAGTATGCAGTAGAGTTACCAAGAATTAGAGAGATTTTAACATATCCAGATTTAATCACAACACTACCAGGTACTAGTACATGGGTAAAAGGTCTTATTAACTTAAGAGGTGAGGTTGTACCAATTTTAGATATTAGAGTTAAGTTTGGAACAGGTGAAGTTGTATATGATGAAAATACTGCTGTTATCGCTGTAATTACTGATGATAATAGAATGATTGGTTTAGTTGTTGATAAAGTTGATGATGTACAAAAACTAGATAATGCTTCATTGTATCCTGTATCTGATATGGGTTCTGCAATACCATCAAAATATTTAAAAGGTTTTGTAAGACTTGAAGATAATGAGATGCTTGTAATAATGGATATTGAAACAGTTGTACATAAAAATGAATTAAAGGACTAAAATGCAAGAAAAAATTGCTAAATTACAATCTGTAAAAATTTTATTTGTTGAGGATGAAACAGATTTAGTTACAATTATAAGTGATACACTTAATAAACTAAAAGCTAATTTTGAAACAGCAGAAAATGGACAAGTTGCACTTGAAAAATTTAAAGAACATAATGATTTTGATTTAATTGTTACAGATATAAATATGCCTATTATGAATGGGTTAGAATTAATTAAAAATGTAAGAGAGCTTAATAAAGAGATTCCTGTTATTATTATGTCTGCACATACAGAACCTGAGTATATTAAAAGTGCTGAGGATTTAGGTGTAGATAACTATTTATTAAAACCATTTGATTTTATAAAATTTATTAATATCATCTCAACATTAGAATTTAAGTAAACTAGTAGAAACTAGTTTACGCAAACTTTAAAATTCTTTTTGTTAGTTCTTGAGAGTTACTAACTGCAATACTATCACAGTGATTACTAAATCCCCAATTAACTAAAATGCTATCCATCTGTGCAGAGTTTGCAGCTTTTTTATCTTTTAAACTATCTCCAATAAGTATAGCTTTATCTTTTGATATATTTAGATGATTTAAAATTTTAAGTAGCATATCGGGATGTGGTTTTGGATTTTCCACACAACTAGCCCCTACTACCATATCAAAATATTTATCAATATCTAAATGCTCACACATCTTATTTGCAAAATCTACTGATGCATTTGTTGCAACTGTAAGTGTAAAATGTTCTGATAATGATTCAAGCATTGGTTTAATACCATCATATAATATTATATCATTTATACAATTCTTGTCATAATACTCAGTAAATAGTACAGTTTGTTCATCAGTAAATGCAGAAGTTCCATAAAAGAATTCTGATGCATTTACATCAGGATTATTTAAAGTTAAAAGCATTTCTGTTTTATCAAGTTTTTCTAGACCAATATTAGTTCTAACAAAGTTTATTGTATTTGTTATAACATCACCACTATCTATAAGTGTCCCATCCATATCGAATATAATTAATTGTTTTTTTACCATAATTGGATTTTAACAAAAAAGTGATTAATTTAGATTATGCTACAATACATTAATTATTTAAGGAAAGAAAATGTCAAATAAACAGATACTAAAAAATACAAATGCCAAACTACTAGATGAATTTAATGCATCAGTTATGTTTGATAAAGAGCTTTATGCACAAGATATAAAAGGGAGCATTGCACATAGTAAGATGTTAGCTTTACAAGATATTATTAGTGTTGAAGATCAAGAGAAAATAGAATCTGGACTATTACAAGTAAAAGCAGAAATTGAATCAGGTGAATTTGAATGGAAAATAGAACATGAAGATGTTCATATGGCTGTTGAAAATAGACTAACAGAGATTATTGGAGATGCTGGTGGTAGACTTCATACTGCACGAAGTAGAAATGATCAAGTAGCAACTGACTTTACACTTTATGTTCAAGATAAAACTTTGGTAATAAAAGAAAAACTAAAAGTACTAGTACAAACTTTAGTTGATATATCTTCAAAGCACACAGAGACTTTAATTCCTGGTATGACACACCTTCAACATGCACAGCCAATAAACTTTGGATACCATCTTTTAGCATATGCAAATATGTTTAAAAGAGATTTTGAAAGATTTGAAAGTTCTTATGATAGAAATAACAACTGTCCATTAGGAAGTGCAGCTCTTGCTGGTACTCCACATAATATTGATAGATTTAAAACTGCCGAGCTTTTAGGTTTTGATAGCCCAACTATTTCTGCCCTTGATACAAGTAGTAATCGTGATTTTGCTTTAGAGATATTATTTAATATTTCAACTTCTGTTATGCATATAAGTAGACTAAGTGAAGAGTTAATTCTATGGTCTAGTTATGAATTTGGATTTGTAAAAATGAGTGATGAATATGCAACTACAAGTTCAATTATGCCACAAAAGAAAAATCCAGATGTTCCTGAACTTTTACGTGGAAAAACAGGAAGAGTGTATGGAAACTTAATAAGTTTACTTACAGTTATGAAAGGTTTACCTTTAGCTTACAACAAAGATACACAAGAGGACAAAGAGGGTGTATTTGATAGTGTTAAAACTATTGAAATTTCACTTGATATTATAACAGCTGTGATGGATACACTTATTATAAATGTAGATACTATGGAAGAAGCATGTAAAGTTGGACACTTAAGTGCTACTGATTTAGCTGACTACTTAGTGCAAAAAGCAGATATGCCATTTAGAACTGCATACTACATAACAAAAGATGTAGTAACACTTGCAAATAAACTTGAAAAAGATATGAGTGAATTAACTATAGATGAGATAAGAGATGCTTCGCTCGAATTATCAAATATAGATGAAGAGATAGTTGAGTATTTAAATTTAAGAAACTCAATGAATGCAAGAACATCATTTGGTGGGACTAGTACACAAAGAACAAAAGAGCAAATAAAATACTTTGAAGATTGGTTAAAATAAATAGATAAAAAGATTTAAAAATTTGATTTAACACAAATATATCACAAAATACAGATACTCTTTATATTAAATTTGGCACTGTAGTAAATTGTGTACTTCTTAATATATATCTGACTTGACAAATATATACTAAATAGATATACTTTTATTAGCACTCTCAATAGTAGAGTGCCAATTTAATAAATTAAGGATATATAATGAGTAATAAAATATTTGAAAAACTAACAAACCAAATGCAAGAGACGATAGAATCAGGTCTATCACTTGCACTTCATAATAAAAACCAAGAAGTTGAAATCATCCATATCATATGGGGACTACTTACAAATACATCTAGTGTGTTAAATCAACTTTTAAATAAACTAAATATTGATAAAACAGCAATAGAGTTAGAGACAAAAAGTATAGCAAATAAGTTATCTTCAGTTTCATCTGTAACTAAAGAAAGCATAGTAATAAGTAGAAATGTAGTCTCTTCACTTGAAAATGCACAGGGACTTATGACCAGTTCAGGAGATACATTTTTAGCAGTTGATGCATGGATAATCTCTAACTTATCAAATCAAGCATTTAAAGATACTCTTGGTAAATATGTAGATTTAAATGAGGTGAAAAAAGAGTTAGAAGCTATAAGAGGCGGAGCTACAGTTGATAGTGCAACAGGTGATGATAATCTTGAAGCGTTAGAGAAGTATGGAATTGATTTAAATAAGCAAGCAATAGATGGGAAACTTGACCCGGTAATTGGTAGAGATGAACAACTACAAAGAATGATGCAGATTCTTATTAGAAAAACTAAAAACAATCCTATACTTCTAGGCGAACCTGGAACTGGAAAAACGGCTATTGCTGAAGGTCTAGCCCAAAGAATTGTAAATAAAGATGTTCCCACATCACTTGCAAATAAAAGGGTAATATCTTTAGATATGTCAGCTTTAATTGCTGGGGCTAAATATCGTGGAGAATTTGAGGATAGATTAAAATCTGTTATTAAAGAGGTTCAAAAAGTTGGAAATATAATTCTATTTATTGATGAGATTCATACAATAATTGGAGCTGGAGCAAGTGAGGGTAGTATGGATGCTGCAAATATTCTAAAGCCAGCACTAGCACGTGGTGAGTTACATACTATTGGTGCAACTACACTTAAAGAGTATAGAAAGTATTTTGAAAAAGATGCAGCTATGCAAAGAAGATTTCAGCCTGTAAATGTAGATGAACCATCAGTAAATGAAGCTTTACAAATATTAAGAGGTATCAAAGAGAAACTAGAAACTTTTCACAATGTATCTATAAATGACTCAGCACTTGTAAGTGCTGCAAAACTAAGCCATAGATATATTACAGATAGGTTTTTACCTGATAAAGCGATAGATTTAATAGATGAGGCAGCAGCAGAATTAAAGATGCAAATAGAATCAGAACCAACAGTATTATCAACTACAAAAAGACAAATAGGTACTTTAGAGGTTGAAAAGTCAGCTTTAAAAATGGAAAAAGGTGATAAAAATAGATCTAGACTTGAAGAGATAGAACAAGAGCTATCAAATCTAAAAGAGAAACAAAGAAATCTTGAAACACAGTTTGAAAATGAGAAAGATACTTTTAATGCTGTATCAAATATAAAAATAGAGATAGACAACTTAAAAGGTCAAGCCCAACGGGCAAAAAGAGATAGTAAGTTTGAGGAAGCTGCTAAAATTGAGTATTCTGATATTCCAGAACTTGAAGCCAAAATTAAAGAAAATGAAGAAAAATGGGCAAAGATGCAAGAGTCAGGAACATTGCTTAGAAACTTTGTTGATGAAGATGCAATAGCTAGTATAGTTTCAAGATGGACAGGAATTCCTGTAAATAAAATGCTTACAAGTGAAAAACAAAGAATTTTAGAGGTTGAAAATGTTCTTAAAAAAGATGTAATAGGGCAAGATGAAGCTTTAAAATCAATATCAAGAGCTATTAAAAGAAACAAAGCAGGGCTAAGTGATGAGAGTCGTCCAATAGGAAGTTTTTTATTCTTAGGACCAACAGGTGTTGGTAAAACAGAATCAGCAAAAACACTTGCTAAGTTTTTATTTGATGATGCAAAGTCACTTATAAGATTTGATATGTCGGAGTATATGGAAAAAACATCAGTTTCTAGACTAGTAGGTTCTGCTCCTGGGTATGTAGGATATGAAGAGGGTGGTCAACTAACAGAAGCAGTTAGAAGAAAACCATATAGTGTAATACTATTTGATGAGATAGAGAAAGCTCATCCAGATGTTTTTAATATCTTACTTCAAGTACTTGATGATGGAAGACTTACTGATAATAAAGGTGTAACAGTAGATTTTAAAAATACTATTATAATACTTACTTCAAATATAGGAAGTGATAAAATAATAACTATTAGTGATAAAGAGGAACGCAGAAGCGAAGTTTTAAATACTCTAAAATCACACTTTAGACCAGAGTTTTTAAATAGACTTGATGATATAGTTATCTTCGAACAACTTGGACTTGAGGCTATTACAAATATTGTTGATATTATGTTTGAATCAATAGCTAAAAAATTAGAATCAAGAGATATAACTCTTAGTATGACTGCCAATGCAAAAGCATATATAGCCCAAGAGGGATTTGACCCAGTATATGGAGCAAGACCATTAAAAAGAGCATTGTATGAGATAGTTGAAGATAAGTTAGCTGATATGATACTTGAAGATAAGATACAAGATGGTTGTAGTGTTGAGTTTGATTTTGTTGATGGTGAAGTGGTAGTCAGTATATCTTAATAACTATTTTTTTATTTTAGGTTTGCTTGGAATGTATAGCTTATAGTATGCATTTCCAAGTAAAACTTGGGAACGAGAGATTTTTTGCATCTACTATTACTATGACGGTTTATTTTTGTTAAATATTTTTAATATACTTATTTTATGTTGATAGATTTTAAATTGAATAGTATATTTCTTAAATATCATATCTCTAACATTTTCATCATTTGAATAAAATGATTGTCTACATTTAAGTGGTGAGTGTATCAAATTGTCTATTTGTTCATTTAAATCATTATGAAAGTTTTCACTTGCACTAATTTTATCTTCTGATATATGTTTTAGAATAGTTAATAATTGAGTTTTATATAACCTAGTTTTAAAGATTTGCATTAGCTTTTAAATCTTTAAAAAATATTTTCATTTCATCATCATATTGTTCTTGTGATAACATTTCCATTGTGCCATTTTCACACTCTTCAATAACTTTTTCTAACTCTTTTTTTCTCTCATAAAAATATGGGTCATATTCTAAATTTTTATCTTTTGAAATAGTTATATTTTCACTATGACTATTAACATAACTCATAAAGTTTTGTACATAACTATCTTGAATTTGTACTGCAATTGTTTGCATAATGAACTCCTATAATTTATTTATACATTATTGATTGTATCAAAACTTAAGTAATATTCACTTAAGTTTTATATGTCAAATTGCAAAGAAAGTATAATTTTATTTTCTATCTTATCATCTGAGTCTAGTGCCCAAGTTTCACTTGGGAATTTATATATGAGTTTATTTTTTTATTTTTGGTTTGCTTGGAATAAGTAGCTTTTAGTATGCATTCCGAAGTAAAACTTGGGAACGAGAGATTTTCACTTTATGCGACACATAAAAGCTCGGTATTTTTTGCAGTTTTCACTTGTTCTTTTCCAAGGTTTTGTTGTGCTTTGAGCTACTTAACGGTTAATTGTTTCCAATTTGTTTTGTAACAAGTTCATCAACTTCTTTTTCAGTTACATTGACTAGTTTACTTTTATCATAAATATATAATAAGTGTAATTCATTTTTAATTACTGCTAAGTAGCTTATGAGCCTATAACCAGCACTTTTGCCTTTATGTTTATTGCTATTTGCTACTCTTACTTTAAATACATTGGATTTTAATTCTATTCCTAAATCTTCTTTTGTATTTATTGAAGTTAAAAAATCTTTAATATCTAAGTCTATATTTCGATATGATTTAGATAGTTTTTTTATGGCTTTTTTATATAATTCTTGTTCTATTACCGTATATTTATACATTTTGAATAGTTACTATAGTTGAAGTTCTATGACCTAAACCATTTTTTGCATCACTTAAACTATCACCTATCATAGATAAATCATTTAATACTTCATCGTCATATGTGTCTTTTTTATCATCTATAATTTTATAATCATTTATCATATTGTCTTTTTTGAATAAATTTAATAGTTCTAAAAAGATAGTTGATTTTACACTATTTACATCTATTTGAAGTTGCATTTTATTTCCTTTATTTATATTTTAACAAAATAATTTAAAAATTAAAGAGTTTATCAATAATGATTAACTAACATAATTTGTTCAATGACAAATCTTTAGTTATTTCAACAATTGATCCCAGTGATAATTGAATTAATTCTAAATTATTGTATCAAAACTTAAGTGAATATTACTTAAGTTTTATATGTCAAATTGCCAAGAAAGTATAATTTTATTTTCTATCTTATCATCTGAGTCTAGTGCCCAAGTTTCACTTGGGAATTTATATATGAGTTTATTTTTTATTTAATTTAAATAGTAAAATGTACTTAATGTAATCTAACGCCTAAAGTGAGGAAGATGGCGATTTAACGGCTTGATAATTTACTATTCTAAATATCTTAATGCGACACTTAAAAACCTGAACTATCGCCGTGGTAGCCTTGTTTCTCCTCCTCTGATTTGTTAATTTTTAAAGTTCACTTTGTTCTAAAATATCAGAATTTACTAGTTCTTGTTTTTGACTATCACTAAGTAAATTTCCCATATCTTTTTGGAAAGTTGTTTCAAGTGGTGGATTAGCAAGTGTATGTCCATGTCTAAATTTTCTATTCTTTATTTTTGCACTTTTTGAATTATAGCTTATTCTAGTGCGACCTTCCTCATCTTTACTTATTTTTGTGATTTTTCTTAATTGTTGAGATTCTGTTATATACATATCTCCGATTTTAAAACTACTCATAAAATTACTCCTTAAATTTAAGCTAACGACCGAACTGAAAAACAAGGGGGGGTATCGAGCCTTAAAAGTTTGGTCTTTAATTTTAGCTAATTGAGACTTTAAAGTTCTAAATTTCGCAGTGTACCCTTGTTTTTTTCCTGTATTTTGTTATATCCAATATTAAGATAAAGTTAGAATTATTTTAATTAAAACTCATTTAATATTAAAAATGAACCTGTTACAAATGCAACTTTTCCTATTCCCATAGCAACATCTTTTACTGTATCAAGTTTACTTGGTACAGCAACAAATCCACAAGTTTCTTCTACTTCTTCAATGATTTCATCTTCAGTTATTTTGCTTTGACTTACCGATTCTTTATTTAATTTAGAATTTAATATTTCAATAACTTCTTTAGATTTAGTTTCAAATTCATCTAAAGTTTTTTGATTCATTATAAAGTTTTCGTGCATAACTTGATTTCTAATTGATGCAATAAATCTAATATTTTTTTTAGTATTTTTATCTAGGATACTTTTTAAAAATGTTACTTTTTCATGTAATCCCATACCTTCAGCATCAAGTTCAGATAATAAATTTTCTATATGTATTGCATATTTCATTGCAATAAGTGTTTTATTTTCCATAAATATTAATCTTGATTTGCTTTATATAATCCATAGGCTGTACCACCTACAATTACTGGTGCTGATGCAACTACACAAATTCCTGCTACCATTCCACCACCAACTAATGCTCCAATTGCAGCAAGTCCAGAAGTTATCCCCGTTGCACTAAGTCCACCAACGGCACCCATTGCAGAAACTGCACCAATAGAACCAGCTGTTCCTGTTGCTGCTCCAGCAGACATAATTTTTATATCATTCGATGTTTCATTACACATAATTTACTCCAAATTTAAATTTACCAAATAGGTATATATAAATTTAAAGAATTTTTATTTTTTCATAAATTTTGTGAAACTTTTTTAAAAAGTTTTGAGCCAATTACTTAAAAATAAAATATGTAATAATGGTTTGATTTGTAGAGTTTCCTTTAGTTAAGGGTTTTCTTTACAGTTTCTTTACCATCATATCTTTAAAACTAAGATATAACTACTTATTGAATAATATTATAGTTATATAACACTTATATAACTATAAATATAATCAAAAATGATAGATAACATTCCAAATCATACTACATAATATCTGTTATGTTATTTTTACTGTATATAGTCTTGCAAAGTAACATATATGTTTGTATTTATACTTTTCTTCAGATTTATAAATATGACCAATATTAAAATATCCCCTTTTATTAAAACTTCTTAAAAATCAAACTATTTTGATATAATAAATAAAATTAAGTTTTGATAGGTAAAAGATGGCTAATGTATATGATGGTATGACAAGAACTCATATAAAAATGGTAAAAGATGAACTAAAAGTTCAATGGACATACAACTCTAACTCTATAGAAGGAAATACTATAAGTGAGGGGGATACTGCTTTTATCATAGAGTATGGACTAACTGTAAAAGGTAAATCTGTAAGGGAACACAATGAAGTCTTAGGGCATAGTCGTGCTATAGATATTATATACAATTATTTAGATAGTGATATTTTAACACTCCAAAATATATTTGATTTGCATACTGCAATTCAAACTAATATTGTTATAGATATAGAGTGTCCAATTATGGATATTTGGATAGATGAATTTAAAAACACTAAAGCAGAAGATTTAAGCCTTGAAGAAAGTATAAAAAAATATACAAGAAGTCATATAAGCTTTACTTCTATTCATCCATTTTTTGATGGAAACGGTAGAGTAGCTAGACTTTTAGCAAATATCCCTATGCTTAAAAATGGATATTTACCTTTAATAATAAGTGTAGAAAATAGAGATAAATATATAAAACTTTTATCTGAGTATAATTTAAGTGTAGATGAACTTAATAGTAAATCAAATAATTTGATGGAAGAAAATCAACACTTTGAGGAACTATATAAATTTTTTATATCAGAATATAAAAATAGTAAAATAGTATTGGATGCATTAAAAAGCAAACTTAGGTAATTTATATTTTCACTTTTAATTTATTGACAAAAGGCACACATTTGGATAAAATATTTTTATGATTACATACAATTGGAATAAAGAAAAAAACCTATTGTTAAAAGAAACTCGTGGTGTTAGTTTTGAACAAATTGTTATGCATATTGAAAAAGGTGATTTAATCGATATTATTAAACATCCAAATAGTGAAAAATATGCAAATCAAAAAATATTAATTGTAAATATAAATGAGTACATTTATACTGTGCCATTTGTTGAAAATAACAATGAATGGTTTTTAAAAACTATAATGCCAAATAGACAGTTTACTAAAAAATATCTTGGAGCTAAAAGATGAAAAAATATACATTAGATGATGAAGAACAAGAGTTACTTCAATCATTAGAATCTGGAGAATGGGAATCTGTAGATAATTTACAAAATAAAATTATTCAACATCAAGAAGTAGCAAAAAATACTTTACGAAAAGATAAAAGAATAAATATTAGATTATCTTCAAATGATTTAGAATCACTTAAAACAAATGCTGTAGAGATGGGATTACCATATCAAACATTAGTATCAAGTGTATTACATCAATATGTAACAGGTAGATTAATTCAAAAAGTTGGATAATAAATTAAAAAATATGGGAAATAGATGATATTATGTGATATAGGAAATACTACATTTCATTTTAAAACAAAAAATAAAGATTTTAAAATTGCTGTGAAAGATAGCTTGAAAAAGTTAACAAAGCTTAAAGGTCAAATATACTTTATAAGTGTAAATGAAAAGGCAAGTAAAAGGTTACTAAAAAAATATCCTGATTCAATTAATATAAAAGATATTATAAATTTTGACACCAAGTATATTGGTATGGGGATAGATAGAAAAGTTGTATGTAGTTACTTAAAAGATGCAATCATAGTTGATAGTGGAAGTGCTATAACTGTGGATGTTATGAAAAAAGGGAAACATAAGGGTGGTTTTATCCTTCCTGGTATTGGCGCATATAATAAAATTTATCCACAAATCTCTAAAAAACTATCATTTCAATTTTCTAATAATATAAATTTAGATAAAATGCCATTAACAACAAATGATGCTATAAACTATGCGATACTTGACTCAATAGTATCATGTATTTTAAAAGTATACAAAAAGTACAATCTACCTATCTATTTTACAGGTGGAGATAGTACACAAATATTTAAATATTTTACAAGTAGTGATACTAAATATGAAGAAGATTTGATATTTAAAAGTATGGCTAAAATTATTAGAGAAAGATATGAGGAAAATAGATGTTAACAATTGCTTTACCAAAAGGTAGAATAGCAGAACAGACACTTGAAAAGTTTGAAAAAGCTTTTGGAGAAAAATTTGTTTTTGAAGATAGAAAGCTTATTTTAAAAAAAGCTGGATTTACTTTTTTAAATGTAAGAAACCAAGATGTACCAACTTATGTTATGCATGGTGCTGCTGATTTAGGTGTAGTTGGATTAGATGTACTTGAAGAGAAAGAGTATGATTTAGTTAAACTTTTAGATTTAGAAATTGGTCAATGTAAAGTTGCTATTGGACTTAAAGCTGGAGATTCTATAGACTGGAACCGTTCTGAGATAACTGTTGCTACAAAACATACAACAATAGCAAAGAAATTTTTTGAGAAAAAAGCTATGGCTGTAAATCTTGTAAAACTTTATGGTTCTATTGAGTTAGCACCTTTAGTTGGGCTTTGTGATTGTATAGTTGATATTGTAGAAACTGGTGAAACTATGAAACAAAATGGTTTAGTAGTAGGGGATACTATTATGGAATCATCTGTATTTTTAATAGCAAACAAAAACTCATATTACTCTAAAAAAGAGCAAATTTTAAACTTACGAGAACAAATTGCAGCCACTTGATCTATACGCATCAATAGAAGAGTATCTTGAATTTGAAGATGAAGTTCAAACATTATACGATGCAATATCAAATATTGCTATTTCTAAAAACCCTAAAACACTTATTGATATAGGTTGTGGGCAGGGTGAATTTTGTCGTCTTTTAGCTTCTAATGGTATAAAAACACTTGGCGTTGATTTAAGTGCAAAACAAATAAGCATAGCAAACTCTAAAAATATAGATGCTAAATGTATTGATATAAAAAATATAAAAGAAAAATATGATTGTGCAACAGCAGTATTTGATGTGGTTAATTATTTACCACAAGATTATATAAAATCGTTTTTAACACATTGTTATGATTTATTAAATGATGGTGGATATTTTATATTTGATATAAATAGTTTGTATGGATTTGATGAGGTAGCTCCTGGTACACTTAATATAGATGGAAATGATAAATTTATTTGTATTGATGCTAATTTTAATGATACGACTTTATTTACAGATATAACAGTTTTTTCTAAAAATGGAGATTGTTATACTAAAGAATCTGGAACTATAAAGCAATATTATTACACAATACCAGAACTTGAAAATATATTAGAATCTATTGGATTTAAAGTTGAAGATATAATCGATATAAAACTTCATGAGTTTAGCCAGGCTGATGATAAGTTCATCTTTATTTGTAAAAAGCCACAAAGTATTTAAGATATGAAAAATGCTATAGTTACAGGTTATAGCAGTGGAATAGGTGAAGCTATATCTACAAAGTTAGAGGAAAATGGTTTTAATATAATCAAACTAAACTCTAGACTTGAAGATATAAACTCTTTAGAAAAAGAGGTGAAAACTTTACTTAAAAAATATGATATAGACCTACTTGTAAATTGTGCAGGTGTAGGTATATTTCAACCACATGAAGAGATAAGTATCTCTAAAATAAAAGAATTAATAGATATAAATTTAACTGCTCCTATTATACTTTCAAATTTAGTTTTAAGAAGTTTGAAAAAAACTACTGGAACTATTATAAATATAACTTCAATAGAAGCTACTCAACACTCAAAATTCTCTGCACTTTATACAGCTACAAAATCAGGACTTAGGGATTTTGGATTGTGTTTATTTGAAGAGGTTAGAAAAAGTGGAGTAGCAGTTGTATCTATAAATCCAGATATAACACAAACTAATTTTTTCAATGATTTACAGTTTGAACCTTCACAAAAACAAGATACTCACCTTTTAGCTGAAACTATTGCTAAGAGTGTAATTGATATAATAAATTTAGATGGTGTAGTTACTGATATAACTATACGACCACAAAAGTTTGAGATAAAAAGAAAAGGGAAATAGTTATGGAGATAAATCAAGCATTATTACAAGAACTAACTATTTTATATGTTGAGGATGATGAACGTATTAGGGAATCATTTACATCAATTTTTAACAAACTATTTAAAAATGTAACAGTTGCTGTAGATGGTGAAGATGGTTTAGAAAAATATAAAACTTTAAAAAAAGATAAAAAATTCGATATTATAGTAAGTGATATAAATATGCCAAATTTAAATGGTATGGAGATGTTAAAAGAGATAAGAGAGTTTGACCAAGAAATCCCTTTTATTTTTACTACGGCACATGCTGATTCTAGTTATCTTTTAGAAGCTATAAATTTAGGTGTAACACACTATTTAATAAAACCTATTAATATAAAGTATATGATGGTTCAAGTACAAGATATTTGTGCTAAAAATAATGCTTTAGAAAAACTATATAAAACTCAAAAATCAAACGAAACATATCTTGATATTATAAATAAAGTGGCAATTGTATCTAAAACAGATATGCATGGAGAGATAACATATGTAAACGATATTTTCTGTGATATATCGGGATATACAAGAGAAGAGTTAATAGGTACAAATCAAAGAATAGTAAGACACCAAGATATGCCAACAAAACTTTTTGATACATTATGGGAAGATTTACGTGCAGGAAAAGTTTGGCATGGAAAATTAAAAAATAAAGCTAAAAATGGAACTGCATATTATGTTGATGCAAGTATATTTCCTACATATGATGCAGATGAATCAGTTTCTGGTTGGATGGCAGTTCGATTTCTTATAACTCAGGCAGAAGAGGAAAAACAAAAATTCTATAAAAATGTTGTATCAAATATAAAAACATATAAACAAACACAAAATCAACTGCAACATAGAGTAATTGAACTTGAATCAAAAGAACAAATAGTTAAAAATATTGATTTAATTCAAGAAAGAATGTTAAATGAAAAAGACAAAAGTGACAAAGCTAGACAACAACTTATGGTTACTGAAGGTGAAGTTTGTGATTTAAAAGATAAGTTAAACCATGTAGTATCTTCTAGTAATGATAAAGCAAGAAAACTAGCAACAAAAATCACTTCGGATAAGACAACTTTACAAAAACAAAATAAAGCATTAATATCTTTAAAACAACAAAATGATGAAAGCCAAAGTGTAATAAGTAATCTAAATATTGAAGTAGAGAGACTAACTAAAAGAGTTAGAGAGTTAGAAGATGTTGTTAATCATGGAGATTTAAATAACCAGTAGAATGATATAAAAAGAAGGAGCTTAACATATCATCATTTAATGTTGATAGATATGCTCTTATATTTTGTGGTACTTTTTTAACTCTACATCTCTCTTTAAATTTTTTTTCCATATTTGACTTTACAACAGGTGCGATATATATTTGAGTTTCATTTATAGATATTGCAATATTATGAGAAACTATAATATTTTTTTGTTTTATTATCTCATCTCTTGTTGCTTTAGAAATAATGACACCTCTTTGTTTTAAATCTTTATCTATAATTCTAATAGCTAAATTTGTATCACCGTTAAATTTATACAAATTAAGTTGTTCAAACTTTTCTACTTCTATATTACTGTTTAAAGAATTTATATCTTTTTGTAAATATTGAAAACTTTTTGATATACCTGATTCATATTTATCTAAAAGTTTGTCACTAAAATTGTGTCTAAAATAGTTTCTCTTATACTTTTGATCTTGATTTGACTCATCTATAAAGTATTTTATATTTTTATCATCTAAGTAGTTTTGTAAAGTTTGTTTACTATAGTTTAATAGTGGTTTTAACAGATTATAATTGTTTCTTATACTTTTCGCTTCCATACCAAAAAGCTCAGTTAAACCTGCACCTTTAGTAAGTTGCATTAAAAACCATTCTAGTTTATCATTTAATTGATGTGCAGTTAAAAGTGACTTATATTTCTCTTTTTCCATTATCTCATCAAAAAAATCATACCTAAAATCTCTTGCACTTTTTTCTGAAAACTGCTTGTTTTTTGTAAACTCTGATATAAAACATTTTTTATTATATTTGTGTGCTAATTGTGTTGCATATATAACTTCATCTTTTGATTGTTCCCTTTGATTATAGTTAACTATTGCTATATCAAAATCTATATTATTATCAATCATAAGAAAAAATAATGCAGTTGAGTCAATGCCGGCACTAAAAGCAAGTAAATTTTTGCCACTGTTTATATCGAGTTTTATACTATTCATAAGGAGATTATATTAAGAATAAAGTTATATAATACTTTATTAGGGATAATCAAATTATTAATATTACTAAAATTTATGCTATACATAAGCTAAGATAATATATAATTGGAAATAAATTAAAAAAAGGATTCTTCATATGAGTGAACAAGTTAAACAAACAGCTTACAGAATCAAAAGATACTGGGCATATGTAGCTGCAACTTTAGTTGCAATAGTTACACCATTTATTCAAATTGGTGGAAATCAAATTTTCTTATTGTCATTTGACAAAAAACAATTACATTTGATGGGTGTTGCTTTTGATATGCAAGAGCTTTATATGATGCCATTTTTACTTATGTTTATGTTTCTTGGTATCTTTGCTGTTACTGCTATTGGTGGTCGTGCATGGTGTGGTTGGGCTTGTCCTCAAACAGTATTTAGAGTTATTTACAGAGATTTAATCGAAGGTAAACTTCTTGGAATGAGAAGAATCAAGAATAAACAAAAAGAGATTGATTATTCTAAAGATGGAAATGCTTTTAAAAGAGTTATAGCAATTCTTATTTGGACTGCATTATCACTACTTGCCGCTGCTGATTTCTTATGGTATTTTGTACCTCCTGCTGATTTCTTTGCATATATGGCAAATCCAATGGAGCATACTTATGTACTTGGATTTTTACTTAGTGTTGCTGCATTTTTAGTATATGATGTTGTATTTCTTAAAGAAGATTTTTGTGTATATATTTGTCCTTATTCAAGAGTTCAGTCTGTTTTATATGATGATGATACTATTCAAGCTATCTATAGTGAAAAAAGAGGTGGTAAGATTTATGATAAAGATGAAAAACTTGTATTTAAAGCAAAAGATTTACCAAACGAAACTGATGAATGTACAGCTTGTCAAAGTTGTGTAACTGTTTGTCCTACTCATATTGATATTAGAAAAGGTGCACAATTAGAGTGTATCAACTGTTTAGAGTGTGTTGATGCATGTACAACCGTTATGGGTAAACTTGGAAAAGAGAGTTTAGTTAGATGGTCAAGTACAAATGAAGTTGAAAAAGATACTAAAACAAAACTAATAAGAGGAAAAACAATTATGTATGCTACTGCATTATTAATAATTGTTGGTATGTTATTTGTTATGGGTGGTAAAAAAGAGTATATGTTATTAAATATAAATAAAACAACTCAACTTTATAAAATTAAGCCTCAAAATGAAGTTGTAAATAACTATGTACTTTTATTCCAAAATACACAGAAAGAAACTTATACTTATACAGTAGAAATCGTTGGTGACTATGCTGATAAAATTAAGATTAAAAAATTTACAAACTTTAAATTAAGTCGTGGAAAAATGGCTAAAAAAGTTATTCAACTTTCTACAAAAGATATGTTAAGTGATGATGTAACACGAGATACACCTATTACCTTAACTCTAAGAGCTTATGCAATAGAAAATCCTAAAGAGATAGTTGTTCTTAGAAAAGCTGTATTTATCTTCCCAAGAGCTGATAAATTAAATATTACAAAGTAGTTTGATTTATCAAATAATTTTTCTTAAATAAATAATTTAAAACCCAACTCTATTTTAGAGTTGGGTTTTTTTATTTCAAACTAAGTTGAGTCTAGTTATAATTTGTTAGGGATGAAGAAAATAAATGTTTGGTAGAGCAAGTGGGTTTCAAACTAAGTTGAGTCTAGTTATAATTTGTTAGGAAAATTTAGTTTTGCTTGTTTGTTGGTGGTAATAGTTTCAAACTAAGTTGAGTCTAGTTATAATTTGTTAGTGGAATATTAGCATAACTTTTATTATCTTACAAAGGTTTCAAACTAAGTTGAGTCTAGTTATAATTTGTTAGTTTATGACTGGTGAACAAGCAACAGTCGAGCTAGGGTTTCAAACTAAGTTGAGTCTAGTTATAATTTGTTAGTCGATATATTTCTTGTTATAGTTTGGAAGTAGAAGTTTCAAACTAAGTTGAGTCTAGTTATAATTTGTTAGCTAAAAAACGAATAGAAGATACAGTAGTAGAGAAGTTTCAAACTAAGTTGAGTCTAGTTATAATTTGTTAGCAATGATGGCGATAATAATAATTACAATAATGCAGTTTCAAACTAAGTTGAGTCTAGTTATAATTTGTTAGGTTACTAAATCTAATATATTTGTATCTTCATTAGAGGTTTCAAACTAAGTTGAGTCTAGTTATAATTTGTTAGAGTGCAAAAGTAGTACTGATGACTATTGACACGCAGTTTCAAACTAAGTTGAGTCTAGTTATAATTTGTTAGATGTTAGTGGATTTGCTAAAGTAGCATCATTGGGGTTTCAAACTAAGTTGAGTCTAGTTATAATTTGTTAGAAATTGTCTACCCTCTGAATGATTACAACTTATACAGTTTCAAACTAAGTTGAGTCTAGTTATAATTTGTTAGAAAGATTATAAAGGGAATATGGAAAAAACTCTTTTGTTTCAAACTAAGTTGAGTCTAGTTATAATTTGTTAGAGCAAATTTTTAGCCCTTATTTAAGGGCTTTATAGAGTTTGTAAATTATAATTTTTTCCATTTATAAAAAAACTGTAAAAAGTTGTATATTTGTGGAAAAAATGCTATACTTCACTCCTAACAAATTATAAATAGATTTAACCTCTGGTTGAAATCATAATTAACGGATAAATACAAATGAAGTGGGTCACTGGTCACTGTTTCAAACCATACCCATCCGTTACTTTTTAAAGATTAAAATCTATCATCACAAAAATTCAAGTATTCACATTGACCACATTGATTTTCATCTGCACTACTGTTTGGTAAAATATCATTTTTTACTATTTGCTCAATATCTTTTATCGTATCAAAAAAATCTTTTTTTATCTTTGGTGTTATTGTTATTTTAAATATTTTCATATTATTTGAGTAACTTATGATAGCAGTATTAAAATCTTTTTCATAACCTTTACTTAAAAGTAATCCATATCCATATAGTTGCAAAATATGAGAATAAGATGGTTTTTTAGTATCTATAAACTTGAACTCAATAGGCACTATTTCTGATTCACATATCAAAGCTAGATCAACTATTCCACATATATTTAACTTTTCATCTTCAAAATACTTATCTAAAATAATCTCATCATATTTTATATCTAGTTTTACAAACTTTCTATTTTTTGATAGTTTTTCTTGAATTTGATGATACTCTTCACCTAAGCTTACTTGTCTTGGATAATAGGGTTTTATATTTGTAAGTAAGTTATAGTAAACGATTCTAGGGCAAAAGTGGTATTGTCTTATTAGATTTATAGGTATCATATTATCTCAAAACTTTCAGGATGTTTAAAATCATCTTCATCATATCCAAAACTATTTTTCATATCTTTATCTAAAGATACATTTGAGATAAAAGCTTTATCTGTTTTAATATCACAATACTTTTTAAATAACTCTTTTATAATCCTTTTTTCACTCACAAGTACATATCCCCAAAATACAGATTTTTGAATAGATACCAAACCTAAATCTTTTAGCTCTTCAAATAGTTTATTTCTTTTTTTAGTATCACTTAAATCATAGCTTACTATTATTTGACTATACATTATTTACCACCTAAAAATATAAGATTTGTACTTTGCTGACTCACAAAAATATCCAGATATTTTATACATTTGCCTTTGTATGATACTCTCTAAAGTTAGCCTTTTATGATTATATTTATATTTTTTAGTAAGTGTATTTAAAATTGAAGTAGCTAACTCTTTTTTAATCTTATCAAAATTCTCAGGCTTTGTTTTAGAAAGTTTACTTCTAAGTTTTATCACATTTCTATCTACTACAAAACTTCGATACTCTTCCATAATATCAAGTATCAAAGATGGTTTTGCACTTCTTACACTATGAAGTACTCCATAGTATGGTTCTAGTCCTGCATTTATACAAGATTTGTATATAAAGTTAAATAGTATCGCATACCCATAATTTAAAGCTATATTTGTTATCTCTTGGGAGTGTCTTTTTGTACGGTATTTAAAAGAGTTAGGGAAAAGCTCCATAGTTCGTAAATACTCAAAATAATAACTAGCACTCACGCCCTCAACACCCATAATAAACTCTTTTGAAATATCTTTTGCATTTTTTAATTGTAAGATTGATTTATCAAAAAGTTCTATTACTCTATCTTTTTTTTCATCTTTTATATTTCTACTACTATATAAAAGTGTTGCTCTTTGATTTTTTAGTTTTCCTATGATTAGTTTTCGTGCAAGTTCTAAGCCATCTTACATATCACATTTTATAAATTGGTTTTTTCGTACCTGAACTGATTTGTGTTCATATACAGAATGAAGAGCCGAAAAAGAGTTAAAAGTATTAAAAAATATTTTTATACCTCTACAGGCACATGCATTTATAAGGTCACTAGAAAGTGAAATACCACGAGATAAAATTTGAATAGTTTTTATTCTATTTAGGGCTATCTCATTTTTGATACTTCCATCTTGTTTTATTGTAAGTCTTTGTGACTTTAAGCCCAAAAACATACCGTAGTTATTTACTATTATGTGTTTCATTGTAGTTTATTTAGTATATCAATTGAATCTATTTGCATTTTGTTAAAAGCAAACACTTTATTTCCAAGGTCTTTTAAACTTGCCCCTATATGATATACCTCTTTTTTATCGATTATGATAAATCTATCGTGAAAGTTTTTTATAGTTTTTACTTCAAGATTATTATACTGTTTATTGTATTTTTCTATATCAAGTTTTAGTTGTTTTGATATAGTTTGTGTGAATATACTTACTTTTATATTTTGATTTTTAGAGATAACTGTCAATATAGTATCATCTATATAATTGTCTATAATTATAAGTTCTACTTTTGTACTTTTTAATAAGTCATTTAAAAATTTGTAAGCATCATAAATCTCACCATCATAGAAAATACCATGCTTTAAATCTAAAGTATTAGTTTGTATATGAGATTTTATCCCTTTTATATCATCTTCAAGAGATGATAGTCTTTGTTCTGTGAGTTTATGTGTATTTAGTACATAACCATTTTGAATATAGTTTTTTAAAACTTTTGTAGCCCATTGTCTAAACTTTGTAGCTATAATAGAATTTACTCTATATCCAACAGATATAACCATATCAAGACTATAATGTTCTACATCTCTTTGAACTTTTCTATTTCCTTCATTTTGAACTATTCGAATTTTTCGAACAGTTGAGTTTTTCTCTAATTCTTTTTGTTTAAAAATATTTTTTATATGATAGTTTACCGTATGTACCTCTACATCAAAAAGTTCACCTAACTGCTTTTGAGTAAGCCATATATTTTCACTATCAACTGAAATATTTAATTCTAGCTCTCCATCGTTGTATATAACTGTATTTGACATATTAGTTCTTTATATTATCTAAAATGATTTGTTTCTTATCGTTGTTTATTCCAGCTTTATATTGTAGAATTATAGTATGACTATTATTATCAAGTAATATTGCTTTCCCTTTCAATCCATCTCTTATTGAACCTATATATTTATTTAATAATGATTCTTTATTTTCAATATAGTTTTCTAACAATAATTTAAAAACTTTATCTTTTACACCATCAAAAGCTAAAATATTGGAAAATTCTATATCACTAAAACTTTTCTTAATAAGTGTAACTTGTATAGTACACCTTTTTGCTTCACTAACTAAGTATTTTAAACTAGATACATAATTATTGATTTCATCTATATTTTTTATAGGTACATCATAAATACTTTCAGTATTTTTATCTATAAGTAAACAATCTAAAAGTTTCACTATTTTTAAAGGTATTGTATTTTTACTAAAATATGAAATTGGTTTTATATTTCCATCTATGATATAGTTTTTACTAGCTATGTCTTTATTTCCAAGTATTTGCCAAGACGAATCTCTTTTTATTCTAAAACTAGGACTACCCAACATTGGTAGTGTAAACTTATGTCTTTTTTTATCTCTTTTTCTTTGCTCTTTATGTTCTTCTTTTTGTTTGGAAGAGAACATGTCTTTTAGTATATTTTCTAGTACTGTGCTATTTAGTGTAGATTTACCATCATCGCTTATATTGAAAATACCTTTTTGTTCTTTTAGCTTTTTATAGACTGCTCTATATAGTTTTGTACTAAATGGTGGTATATTTTTGATTGTATCAAACTCTAAAAGCTTTGTTTGTTTTTCATCAAAAAATATAGCTTGTATCTCTTTTCTTGATGTACAGTATTGAAGTTTATCTAGAAATTTTAGACTTGATAGTTCAGCTTTGTTTTTATCATTAAAAAGTTTATAGATAAGATTTGATGTTTTTTGTACATCTATTTTATATATAGTTTTATTTTCAAGTTTTGTAATCTCATCAAAATATATCTTTTTACCTTTTTGATTTATAAAAAGTAGTTGGTATTTTATAAGTATCTCTAAATCTTTTTGTGGTGTATTTTCTTTTGTGATATGTTTGTAGTTTTCACTATATATCGTATCATCAAAAAGTTTATATGAACCTAGCTCTTTATCTGGTGAGTTTATAAATGTTTTGTTTTTGTGAATATTATTTATACCTGATTCTTCTAAATAAATATCATCAAAGTTATATATTGGTTCTATAGAGTTTACATTTTCTTTTTGTCTATCTTTTCGACCTTTTATCTTAGAGTTTGCAAGATAAAATACAATCATAGCATCTATACAATGAGAATGAGAGTTTTGAATCTCTTGTTTTTCTAGCTCTTTTTTATCAGATGCTAAAAAATTCCTAGTAGTTCTTACAAGTTGATTATCTATTGTTTTACTATCTACTTTTATTTTTAAACTACCATCATCTTTTTTAGCTTCAAAATATTTCTTTAACTCTTTTTTCTCAACTATCTTTTCATAAACAAATCTAGCCAATCTTTTTTGAGTACCATTTGTTATGGTTTTTAGTTTATCTATTTTTACAATTTCAAAAGCTTTATTAAACTCATCTGCTCCTCTCATAAATAGTCCATATCTTACAGCTATTTGTTGATGTAGTTTTAAGTTGTCGAAGTTTGTGAAATTTTCTTTTTTGATACTATCAAGTCCAGTTTTTATGATACTTTTTATCTCATTTAAATCATCAGTTTTAAAGATAGTTTTTAAATGTACTTTATCTATCATCTCTAAAGTATAATCACGACTTCCTTTTATCTTTTGATTTCCCTCCACACTACAGTAAATCATATTTGCTTTAGAGTTATACGCACCTTTACTTTGTGGTAAGATATGATCATAATCACCTTTTTCAAACTTCTTTCCACTATATGGACAAATATCAATATTTAATCTATCTTTATATTCCCTTTTGTATTTTTTGATAGAAGAATTATTTGCCCTTTTTATTGCGTTTAGATTTTCTTCAAATTCAAACCTATTTTGTTCTAAAAGTATCTCTAAACTTTTTATATCTTTTATATCTTCATCATCTATATTTTCACTTATCTCAAAAGCCAATCTATCTAACATCATATCAAGCATACCATCTATAGGTTTTGCTACATCACTAAGTAGTCTTTTCCCTATAGTCAAAGTTTCATCACTTCTAATAGAGTTCTCTTTTGTACAATGCTTACATGTTTTGTTAAAACCACCCAACTCTTTAAAAAGTATCTCATAAGTTTGTTTAAATATATTTAGTACTCTTTTTAAATTTTCACTATCTACACTAGTAACTGTACTAAAATATGAGTTATTTATATCAAGATTGTTTTCAAGTATTGCTTTTATCTCTAAAAAGTTTTTTTCAATATTTTTTATTATAAGTTTTATATCTTTATCATCTACACATTTCTCATCATTGTAACAAGCTTCAACAATATGATAAAAACTATTTTGATATTTTTTTGCTTCATCACTGATTCTAGCAAGGGCTGTTTGTAGTCCTTTTGTAGCTTTTATAGTTTCCAAAAAATTATCTGATTCTATTTGCGTAAAATTATATGAGTAGATAGGTTTTAGTAAAATATGTTTTGCATTGTTTTTATATGGTGTGTTTGTATTACATTTTGTTAGTATTGAAGTTGATTTTTCATATATACCATTGTATATTTTCTCTTCCTCTTCATAGTAAGCTTCGGCTATTGGTTTTAAAGTATTATAAACTTTAAGTGTAAATACTTTTTTAAAATATTCAATGCTATCTATAGTACCTTTTTCAAATTTTGCTTTGTGTTTAAATACATTTCTAGGATTTAACTCCTTAGTTGTTTGTTCTTGTGTAGCATCTAAAATTCTTTGAAGATATTTAGAATAAGTAAAATCATCTTTTACAAGCTTATTTCCAGACTCTACTTTTGTTTTTATAAATTCTTCTTTTTTTAGCTCACCATTTTCATCTCTTATTAAGGCTTCAAAATCAGGCTTTGATAATAAAAAATCTATGGCATCTTTTATATCATCAGTTATAATCTCTGGTTTTATAAGCATAGAATTACACTTGTAAGTATCGCGATTGTTCATATCCTCATAAGGTGGTATAGTTAAGTTTGGTTCGCAAGACTCTAAAAACTCTTTTAAATCATCATATTTATTTAGCTCCACAAATAACTTTTTTCTATCTTTTTTTTCTTTATCAGTTTTATAATGATGTGATATAAAATAAGTTTTTAATATTTTGTATTTGTTTTTATGTGATGAGTTGTTATTGTAAAACTTTCTAAGTACTCTTAACTGTAAATTTGATATATTTCCTACTAAGTTATAAAAACTTTGTTGATCTTCTATAAAATCATAACTAGTTATCTCATCTTTTATCTCAGTTAAATATTTTTTTCTAGGTTTTGAACCTGTATTTATCTCTTTTTGAATATTTATAAATAGACTTTTTAATTCTTTTAGGTCATCGATAATTATTTTGTTATTTTCTTTTTTGATACTTTGTTCATCGAAACATAAAGAATTTATATGATTTATCTCACTCTCAAAGTCAATATTTGATAAATCAATATTTTCATCAATTATATTTTTTGTTATTTGAGCTTGATTTTTTCCTATATTGTTATATCCATATTTGGAAAATAAGAATTTTATATATGTAAATGCTTTAAACTTAACTAGCTTATTTTCACTCAAAAGTTTTAAATCAATTAAAATATTCTTTTTGTTTGTATAATTTGATAAATCACTCATAATTGTTGTAATATTTTTTATGCAACTTTCTAGAAACTCTATAATTTCTTTTTCATCATCAAAACCATCTGTAAAAAATTCTTCAAAATTTTCTTTTGTTTTATACTTTGAAATATTTATCAAGTATTGTTTATTAAATTCAACTGTTATATCATCTAAACTTTCAAACTCACTAGATGTACTTAGAAATGTATACCCACGATTATTTAACAGTCCTAAAATTAACTCTTGTTGATGTTCATCAAACTTATCAAAATCAATCAGCTCTTTTAAAAGTCTTTTAGAAAGTTTTCTTCTTTTATAGTTTCTATCTTTATGACGATTTTCTCTTCTACTTTTTTTGGAAAAGTTAATATTGTCAACTATAATATTTGTAGCTTTTTTATCAATTATTTTATTTTCATCACTTTTAACTATAAAAATACCATTGTTCTTTGCACCCATATCTATTGCTATTGAAAGTTTAATCATATTACATCCCATATTTTGATAACAAACAATAGCAAAATTATTATTATAAATTAATAAAAGATTATTTTAATTATTTTAATTTAAATCTCTATGTAAACTTATGCTATAATTTAGCTAATTAAACACAAAAGGAATTAAAAATGCCATTATTAGATAGTTTTAGAGTTGACCATACGAAGATGAATGCACCAGCTGTTAGAGTTGCCAAACAGATGACTTCAAAGAAAGGTGATATTATCACTGTTTTTGATTTAAGATTTTACAAGCCAAATATTGAGATGATGGATGGAAAAGGTATCCATACATTAGAGCATCTTTTTGCTGGATTTATTAGAGAACATTTAAATAGTAAAAATGTAGAGATAATTGATTGTTCTCCAATGGGTTGTAGAACAGGATTTTATATGTCAGTTTTAGGTGCTCCAAAAGAGAAAGCTGTAGCTAAAGCTATGATTAAATCTATGAAAGATGTACTTAAAGTTAAAAGTGAAGCGGATATTCCAGAATTAAATGTATATCAGTGTGGTACATATAAAATGCACTCACTTAAAAATGCAAAAAAAATAGCAAAAGATATTATTAAAAATGGTGTCGGAGTTATGGATAATAAAAAACTTTTTTTAAGTGAAAAGAAGATGAAAAAATTAGGAATATAGAAATATGAAATTTTTATATTCGTTAGTATATGTACTTTTGATACAACAAGTTTTGTTTGCTCAATCTTATGATAAAATATCAATTGATTTTAAAAATGATGTTTTATTTAATAAAGATAAAGACTATACAGCGGGTGTAGAGTTAGCTTATAAAAACAAAAATAGTGATTATACATATTATTTTGGTCAGGATATTTATACGCCAGAAGATAAAGAATCTTTAGTTCCTCTAAATGGGGAACATCCTTATGGAGCTTGGCTTTATGTAGGAGCTTCAAAAGAAATAGAGTTTAATAAATATATTCAAAGTGATATTAAATTTACTATTGGTACAGTTGGTAAAAATGCTAAAGGTCAATCAATAAGTAATGAGTTACACAATATTATAGGGGCATCTCAAGAGAATGGTTGGGATAGTCAAGTACATAAAAGTGTGGGTTTCAATATCAACTTAATCACGTATTATTCTAAACTAAATAAGCAGTATGATAATACAACTATAAAACCATATTTAAAAATAGATGCTGGAAATCTTTTTATGGATGTTGGTTTAGGTTTGAGTATTAAAAATACTATAAATGAGACATTTGATATTTACTTAAATGGTGAAGTGAAATATATTGAGAAAAATATATTTTTAGATGGTTCAAGTAAAAAATATGGCACATTATACGCTGTTGAAAAAGAAGACTATGTAAATAGTTTAATTGTAGGTTTAGAAACAAAATACTTTAAAAACTATATCTTAACTTTTGAAACAATCTTTAACTCGAAAGAGTATAAAACACAGTCAAGTAATAACAACTACAATATAATAAAACTAGAAAAAAAGTTTTAAGTTGGATGCTAAATCATTAGATTTCTTTAAATCATTATTCTCTTTTACCCCTTCTATTTCAATATTAAATTTAAATAATGGTACAAATAAAATAACAGAGTCTCTAAATAATTTTGTTGCCCCTTATGATGGAACTATCACGTCATTAGATACAGAAGTGCTAAAAGAGTTAAGAGCAAAAGTAAAACGCTCAAACTATGACTATGCAGTTATTCATAATACTATTTTAAATACAGAAGATAAAAATCTTTTGATGAAGATACTTACTGCTGGTATTAGAGATGCAGGGTATATTATAATTCTTGAATACAAAGATAAAACTTTAGATGATATATATAATCTTTTAGAAGAGTTTGACTACGGTGCTGTGAGTTTATTGGATATATTTGAAGACTATAATTTAATTATTGCTAAGAAGCTTCATATGTGGGGTATGGATTGATTCTTACAAGTGATGGCACATATACACTTTATAGTAAAGAGTTTAAGCAAAATTATCATAGCCAAAAAGAGGGTGCTTTAAATGAGTCACTTTCAAAGCATATTATTCCTGCGTTAACTTATCATAAAGAGAAAAAAGAGTTAAATATCTTAGATATTTGCTTTGGTTTGGGTTATAATACACTAGCAACTCTTTATTATATCAAGCAAAATAATTTAGATATAAAAGTAAATATATTTTCACCAGAATTTGATAAAGAACTTCTTTTATCTTTAAAAGATTTTAATTATCCAGATGAGTTTAAAGAGTTTAAAAATATTATAGATATATTATCTAATGAATTTAAATATCAAGATGATAAGTTTAACATAGAAATTTTCAATGGTGATGCAAGAAAGTATTTAAATAGTTTAAAAAAGATAGATATAGTATATCAAGATGCTTTTAGTAGTGATGTAAATAGACTTTTATGGACTCAAGAGTATTTTAAAGAAATAAAGTCTGTATTAAATGATGATGCTATTATCACAACATATTCAATTGCAACACCTATTAGGCTTTCAATTTATAATAATGACTTAACAATATATGAATACAAACCTGAAAATTCAAATAGAATAACAATAGCATTAAATAAAAAAGAGATACACGAAGGTGCAAACTATAAGTATATAGATATGGAACTAAAACAACAAAGAAATAAAACAGCGAGAGCATTAAAAGATAAGGATTAAAAATGTATGAAGAGCAACAACAAGTAAAAATATTTAGAGTAACAGTTAAAAAAGTATTACAAAGATTAGCAGATGTTAAAGATTGTGAAGTGTGTAATTTTAAAGATTTTATTATAGAGCAATTTGATGGTTACGATTATGAGGGTGAAGAAGAGCTAATTGGCTTTGAATCTTGGAGTGATTTAACTGTAGATGGTAAGCATGAATTAAATGTGAAAATTGACCATGATTGTGCTTATGAGTTTACTTTATTTGTTGAGGTAAATGACAAAAAAGCCACTATATATAACGTTCTTTAAATATTGACCATTAGTCGGTATTAACTTTATCATAAGAAAAAATAATACTAGATTCAGCTATAATTTACACCTTTTCTATTAGAATTATTATATAAAAGTATTAGTTTTTCTAATACAATAAAATTTAAGGATAAGATATGGCAAGATTAGTAGTACTTGGTGGTGGTGTTTCTGGACATACTGCTGCTACATTTGCAGCAAAATGGCTAGGTAGTGAACATGAAGTTGTAGTAGTTACTCCAAACTCGAAGTGGAATTGGATTCCATCAAATATTTGGGTTGGTGTTGGTCAGATGTCAAAAGATGAAGTTACTTTTGATTTAGATCCAGTTTACCAAAAAGCTGGTATCACTTTTAAACAAGCAAAAGCTATATCTATACATCCTGAGGGTAAATCTACTACAGATAAACCGTATGTTGTAATAGAACATACTTCAAAATCTAATGTAGGTAAATCAGAAGAATTAGAGTTTGATTATCTTATAAATGCAACAGGACCAAAACTTAACTTTGGTGCAACTCCTGGACTTGGGGTTGGAAGTGAACTTGGAAGTCATACTGTTTCTGTATGTACTGCTGATCATGCTGTACATGCTTCTCATGAGTTACAAAAATGTATTGATAAGATGAAAAAAGGTGAAAGACAAAAGTTCCTAATAGGTACAGGACATGGTATGTGTACTTGTCAAGGTGCTGCTTTTGAGTATATTTTTAATATCGAACATGAACTAAATAAAGCTGGTGTAAGAGAAATGGCTGAGATAAAATGGATCTCAAATGAATCATTTTTAGGTGACTTTGGTATGGGTGGACTGCATATGAAAGTTGGAGGATATGTAGTTAGTTCTAAACTATTTGCAGAATCTTTATATGCTGAAAGAGATATAGAGTGGTTAATAGGTGCCCATGTTTCTAAAGTAGAAAAAGGGAAAATAGATTATGAACTACTTGATGGAAGTACTGGTGAAGAGACATTTGATTTCTCTATGCTTATTCCTCCTTTTGCGGGTGTAGGACTAAAAGCATACGATAAAGCTGGTGAAGATATTACTTCAACAGTGTTTGCTCCAAATGGATTTATGAAAGTAGATGCAAAATATGATGCAGGTGCTTATGAAAGTTGGAAAGCATCAGATTGGCCTAAAAACTATAGAAATCCAACTTATGGAAATCTATTTGCTGCTGGTATTGCTTTTGCACCACCACATTTAATTTCAAAACCGATGAGTTCTCCAAACGGAACACCAATCAACCCAACTCCTCCAAGAACTGGTATGCCATCAGGTATAATTGGTAAATCAGTTGCTAGAAGTATTTGTGACTTAATTACAAAAGGTGAGGATGCAAAACTACAGTCATCAAGTATGGCTGATATGGGTGCAGCATGTGTGGCATCAGCTGGAAAAGGTGTGTTTAGTGGAACTGCTGCTGCTATGACTGTATATCCAGTTGTTCCAGACTTTGAGAAGTATCCAGGAACAGGTAGAGATACTGAGTATACGTTTGGAGAGATTGGTTTGGCTGGTCATTGGATTAAACATATATTACATCATATGTTTATCTGGAAAGCAAAGCTTAAACCAGGTTGGACACTAATTCCCGAATAAAATAAAAATTTAAAAAAAGGAGACATTATGAAAAAAGAAGAAGTGAATTTTGGTAAGCGTAGAGATTTTAACTTAACAATGATTCCAGGTAAGTTTGCAAAATCAATGAGAACATGTGTGATTTGGCAATTTGTAAGATTTTGTGCTATAAATCTTAAAATGTTAGTTGTTGTTAGTAAAAGTCACTAGTAAAAGTTAATAACAAATACATTAAAAAGGGAGAACAACTATTTAGTTGTTCTCCCTTTTTTTTTAATGTCTTTATCTATTTGTACAGTTTACTTTTAATACATTATTGAACTTTTCAAATACATCTAAAGTATTGTTTTCTATGTTTAATGCTTTTTGAGCAAGCTCTTTTTGTGGAATATGTGTTGCATTTTCATTTATATATTCTTGAATATTAGTGTGAACTTTCTCATGTGATATTTTTAATTCATTCCATGATGATGTTGTGGTAAAACTTTCACCATTTTGTTCTTGAGTATTTATCCATTTTCCCATTTTACAGTTGTCTGAATCTTCAACTTTAAAAGCAGTAAATTCATTAAGTTTTTTAAAGTTATCTGTTTTAAATTCAATGTGATATCTTTTATATCCAGCAACAGTATGTGCAAGTTCTGGATTACAAACTATTTTTTTATACTCTTTACTAAATTGTGCTTTAGAGATAGTAATTTCAATCTCTTGAGATAGTTTTTCGACTTCAGTAGAAACAGAATTTAGATTATTTGCATTTGATGTATTTTCTTGTGTCATTTTATCAAGTTGTGTTATTGAATCATTAATTTGTAGAATTTTATTTTTTTGGTTCGTTGATGCAACTGCAACATCATCTATAATATTTTTTGTTTGAACAATTTTTTGGCTAAGTTCATCATAACCATTAATCATGTTAGATGAAACCTCTTGACCTTCTATTGCTTTTATACTTGCACTTTGAACTAACTGCTTAATCTCATTTGCAGCTTCTGTACTTCTTGTAGCTAGATTTCTAACCTCTTGTGCAACTACTGCAAAACCTTTTCCAGCTTCACCTGCTGTTGCTGCTTCTACTGCTGCATTAAGTGATAAAATATTTGTTTGAAATGCAATTTGATCAATAATTCCAATTGCATCTTTAATTTGAGTAACTTTAATATTTATCTCTTCCATAGCACTTGAAGTGTTATTTGCCAAGATATTACCTTTTGAGGCAGTATCTTCTAATTCATCAGAAATAGATGACATATTCATTATGCTTGATGCATTTGATTGAATTGTTGTTGTTATCTCGTCTATAGAAGCAGCTGTTTCTTCTAAGGAAGCAGCTTGAGTATTTGATGAGTTTGATAATGATGAAGATGTATCAAGTAGAACTGATGTATTTTCATTTAATTTATCAATCACATTACTAAATGTTGCCATAAATATTGATATATCTTCTCCAAGTGCCAATAGAGAGGTGCTTAATGTTCCAATATCTCCTGCCATACCTTCTCTTTGATTATCATTTAATTTAAAGTCATATTTATATTGACCATATGATTCTAGGATTAAACCTAATGTATCAAGTTTTTCTTTTGTTGTATTAATCATATTGTTTACATTGATTTTTAAAAGATTAACAGAATTACTTCCCGCTTCTGATTTTATAGTATATGTAAAGAATCCATTTTCAACTCTACTTATAACTTCATCTATCTCTTTTAAAACAATATTATCTTTTGTTGCACTTTCTTTTGTTTTTATAACCTCTTGATTTATTGTATTTATTAATGTAGCAAACTCATCACAACCATCAACATCTTTAACAGAAATATTTTCTTGTTTTTTTGCTATAAAATCAAAAAAGTTTAATAGATTTGTTTTAAGAAGTTTCATATCATCATCAATTCTTTTGTATATCATAAAACCAAGACCAAGTGTAATTATCAGCATAATAGATGCAAAAATAGCATTTAAAACAAATGTTGTTTTTGCATCATTTTTCAGCTGACTGATTATATTTTCCAAATCAGCTGCAATAAATTTCTCTATTTTTAGTAACATAAGTGATTTCACAGTAGTTAATTCAAAAAACTTTTCACCTTCACCTTCAAACATATCTAAATCTTCATCATTGGCAAGTGATCTTACAAACTCATTATACTCTTCTAAATCTGTCTTTTTCAAAATATCATAATAATATTTTCTTGTATTTTTATCTGCAACTTTAAGAAAAACTGTAAGCTTTAATTTTTCTGATGAAAGTAAAGATTTTAATTTGATTTGACCGTATAGAATTTTTGCACTATTATCATTATCATCTGTGATATTATCAACTTCATTTATAGTATTTAGACCATATGAAGCTATTAGTTCACTATCATCTTTAGTTGATAACATATTATAATATGCAATTATTCTTGTTGTGACATTAGAGTTATCACTGTAGTGAGATAACTCTAATAGTATCTCTAAAAGCGAATTATTAATTGAAGTATAAAAATTCAATGCATTAGTAGCTCTAATATTTTCTAGATTATCTTGTCTTATCTGTTTTCTTACATTATTTTTTATAGTATATGCTTCGTCCCATACTTTTAAAAATGATTGTTTTATTTTTGGTAATACATCCATCTGTTTGGCATAAGTACTTGTACTTGCGTATAATTGATCTACTGTTTCTCTTTGTGTTCTTAGTTTTTGTGAAAAGTTTTCACCATTACTACTAATAAATCCTGCTGTATATCCTCTTTCTAACTCTTGAGCATGGACAACTTTTGAGATACTTTTTGTTAGATTAATTAATTGAGATAATTGATTCATACTTTGCATTTGAGCATAAGAACTTACTATACTATTAATAATAAAATATAATAAACCAATTAGTGGAATAAATGTCAATATTTGAAGTTTTGTCTTTAACTGAAGATTACCGAGAATTTTTTGCATATTTTGCCTTTAATAGAATAAGTTTTATTAATAATACTAACATAAATTAGCTTTGTTCTAATCTTATTTTTTATAATTTATTCTTATTTTAAATTTTGATATATTTTGATACAATTTAAGAAAATAAATATTAGGAGTCTAAATGGTTAAAGAGATTATTAAATACCCACAAACTCCAAGTATAGAGTTTAACGCACCTGTAAGATTTTTTAATGATGATTTATTTAACCTAATTGAGGATTTAAAAGATACAATTAAAGAAAATAATTTAAAAGCTTTAAGTGCCTTTCAGATAAATAATCCATACTCCGTAATTGTTATTAAAAATGATGATGAAACATATCTTGAACTAATAAATGCAAGAATACTAAAATCTTCGGATAAGATAACAACAAAAGAAAAAACAACATATTTTGGAGATATAGAAGTATCTATAACTAGAGATAAACATATAACCATAGTATATGAAAATAGAGATGGTAAACAATGTTATCTTGATTGCAGTGATGAGCAAGCTGTATTGCTTCAAAGGAAGATAGATTATACTTTTGGAGCAAACTTTAGACAAAGACTTGATGAAGCAGGTATTGAAGAACTTGATATGAAGTTAGAATATGGTTCAGATACAATAGTAAATAATAGTTGTCCAACTGTATTTAATAGAGATAAGATATTAAAAGCAATAAATGTGATGTTGGCATTAACTTTAATAGTTGTATTAAGTAAGTTTTTTATATCAGAAGATTTAATATCAAGTATTGATAGAGGACTAAACTATTCGTTTTTAACTATTTTAACGTTAGTGATGATTTATCCTATATATGCTTATTATGAGGGTAAAAAGTATACTAATTGTATGTCATGTCAAATAGGAAATATTATTGGTGTTGGGTTATTTCATCTATTTAAATTGTTTATTGTTTATATGATTTTTGTATTTGTTTAAAGATTTCTAAAAGCATAATATACTTCTTTTACATATTAAACAGATTTCAGCTATAATAATATATATTAATAAACAAAAGAGATAAAATGACATTTAGACAATTAGGGTTATGCCAAGAGATCGCAAAAGCATGTGATGATAGAGGTTATGAATCGCCTACAAAGATTCAAGAGGAAGCTATCGTACATCTTTTAAGAACAAGAGATTTATTAGCGATTGCTAGAACTGGTACTGGAAAAACTGCTGCGTTTGTATTGCCAATGTTACAAAATATTAAAAATAAACAAATAGAAGCTAAAAAAAATGATGATAATTCAAGTAGAGTTTTAACAAAACTTATTATTGCACCAACAAGAGAGTTAGCTTTACAATTAGAAAAAAGTGTAAAGTCTTATGCTACATACATGGATATAGAATCTTGTTGTGTATATGGTGGGTCAAATATAAAACCACAGGTGCGAAGACTTGAAGAGCGAGTTGATTTAGTTATTGCTACAACTGGTAGACTTATGGATTTAATTAGAAAAGAAAAAATCAATGTAACAAAAATAGATACTTTAGTACTAGATGAAGCAGATTCTATGCTTGATATGGGATTTGTGGCTGATATTGAAGAGATAATGAAGAATTTAAACAATTTAAAACAAGTTGTTTTATGTTCAGCAACACTTGGACCAAACATCAAAAAACTATCAGCTCAACTTCTTCATAACCCAAAAGTTATTGAGATAAAAACTAAAGATAGAGTAAATGATAGAATAGAGCAAATTGCATACCCTTGTACAGCAGATAAAAAGTTAGAGATGTTATCATTTTTAATTGGTACAAAAAATATGAAACAAGCTTTAGTTTTTTGTAAAACAAAAGCATCTGCAGAAGAGATTGTAAAAAATCTTAAACTAGATGGTTTAAAAGCAGCCTCAGTTCATGGTGATAAAACACATGGTGCTAGAGTAAAAGCTATTACACAATTTAAAGAACAACAAATAAATGTCCTTGTTGCAACTGATGTAGCTGCACGTGGTCTTGATATAGTTGATCTTTATTATGTAATAAACTTTGACTTACCTTTTATGCCTATTGATTATGTACATAGAATTGGTAGAACTGCACGTGCTGGAAAAAATGGTGTAGCTATATCTTTACTTGATGCTTATGATGTTGCAACTATTAGAGATGTTGAAAAATATATAGAACAAAAGATTCCTCTTTTAGATCTTGATGGTTTTGAAGTAGATAAAAGAATGAAAATGATTGCTACTAAAAAGATTGTTGAAACAAAAGATGATTTTAAAAGAAAAAAAACTGGTGGAGCATTTGGAAATAAAAAACATAGAAAAGATGTAAAGAAAGCTCCAAAACAAAGAGGTAAAAGAATAATTGGTGGTAGTAAATAATCAACCATGCAAGAATATTTAGCTCTTAAAGCAAGTGCAGGAAGTGGAAAAACTTTTGCACTTACTGTACGATATATATCTCTACTTCTACTTGATGCTAATCCAAAAGAGATACTAACTTTAACTTTTACAAATAAAGCAGCCGCACAAATGGCAGATAGAATATACAATACTCTTATATCTTTAGGAGATGATAAAGATATTTTAGATGCAGTTGTAAAAGAGACAAACTTTTCAAAACAAATAATACTAGATAAAAAAGATAGTATGGTTCAAAACTTTATAACTTCAGAGTTAGCAATATATACTATAGATAAATTTATAAATAAAATTTTAAGAGAGTTTAGTGGATATATTGGTATAAATGATGATTTTAGTATAAAGTTTGATGATGAAGAGTTACTTTTATATAAGTTTTTAAGTTCATTAGATGAAGAGCAATTTAACTCTTTAATATCTTTTGCCCATAGTGAGAAAAAAAAGTTAAACTCAATAGTTGAACTTTTTAAAATACTTATAGATAAAAATGAGAAGTTAGAGTCTATAGAGTATCCAGTAGAGAGTTATAGTGCAGTAAAAATAGCTATATTAGAAGATGCAAACGTTATCAAGAACTTTATTGATAAAAGTGCAGTTTCAGCCTCTGGATATAAAGCAGTGGATTTCAATAGTGTAGATTCTCTTTTAGATAAGGGTAAAACATGGCTCACAAAAGAGAGTTTAGGGGAGTTTAGTTATTTTAAAAAAGTGAAACCACCTAAAGAACTTGATGACAATCTTGATAGACTAAAACAAAATATAACTTTATATTACTCTATACAAGAGAGTATCACTTTAAAAAATCTTTTTAAAATATTTGATGATTTTAAACAATTTAGAAGCTCATACAATAAACAAAGAAATGCTTTAGAGTTTAGTGATATTACAAATATAGTTTATAACTTATTAGAAAACCATATAGATAAAGATTTTTTGTATTTTAGACTTGATACAAAATATAATCATATCTTAATAGATGAGTTCCAAGATACTTCAACATTACAGTATAAAATACTTTATCATCTAATAGATGAGATAATATCTGGTAACCCAGAGGTTTATAAAACATTTTTTTATGTTGGTGATATAAAACAATCTATTTATAGATTTAGAGGTGGGACAAAAGAGCTTTTTGATTATGTTGCAAAAGTTTTTAATGAAAGTTTGAAAGTTGAATTACTTGATACCAACTATAGAAGTAGTAAAAATGTTGTAGAGTTTGTAAATAGAACTTTTTTAAAAACTAAAAACTATGAGTATGACCCGCAAAAAGTAAATAGTAAAATAGAAGGTTTTGTAGAGGTCACTCCATTTGCAATAAATGAAGAGGATATATATAACGAGATATATCTAAAAGTAGATAGTTTACTCAAAGGTGGAATTGAACCATCAAACATAGCAATACTTACGTATACAAATAAAGATGTTTTAAATGTTTTTGAGTATTTAAAACAAAAGCTTCCAAACTTATCAATAGTTACAGAGATGACATCAAAACTAATAAATCAAAAAAATGTAAGTGCTGTGATAAATGCAGTTAAATATCTATACTTTAAAGAGGATATTTATAAAGTAAACTTTAATAGTTTGGTTGGCTTTGAATATTTTAAAGAGTTTACATTTTATATTGATATTAAATCAACAGATATAGTTACAATTGTAAAAAATCTTAGTTATTATTATGATATAGTTGATGAAAATGTTATAAGACTTATAGAATTATGTGCTACATATGAGTCTATTGTAGATTTTGTATATGATATTGATAAAGATGATACATCAGTTGTAACTAACTCTTTAAATGGACTACAAATATTAACAGTTTTTAAATCAAAAGGTTTAGAGTTTGATACAGTTTTAGTTCTTGATAGAATCACAAGAAAAAATCCAGATAGATCATCTTTACTGTTTGATTATGAAGATATAAATTTAAATAAGATTTTTTATAAAAGAGCAAAAAGGGAAAATCTTGATATATACTATGAAGAGGCTTTAAATAAAGAGAAAAGCTTAGTAATTGCAGATGAGTTAAATATACTTTATGTATCTCTAACAAGAGCAAAAAATAATCTTATAATATTTAAAAAAGCAAAAGGCAGTGTGTTTGAGTATCTTGGAGAGTTTGATTTACAAACTATAGGTAGCTTATATATTTCGCCAAAAAAAGCAAAAAAAATAGATACTATTGAAGAGGTAATTTATACCCCTTTAAACTTAGGTTATCAAGAGAAAGAAAAAAAAGTCAAAGATAGCCTAGATACTTTGAAAGCAAGATATTTCGGGATAGCCGCACATTATTGTTTAGAGATGATGAATAAATTTAATGATAAAAGTTTAAAAAATGCTCTATTTATGACACAAAATAAATATAACAACCAAATAACACAAGATGAGTTTGAAGATTTAAATGTACGGATTGAAAACTTAATAGATGATGAAAGTTTTAAAAATTTAATTCCCCAAAACTCTAGCTATACAAAAGAGCAAGCTTTGATTTTTAATGGTGAACATAAAATAATAGATTTATTGGTAAAGTTAGATGATGGTTACAAAGTAATTGACTATAAAACAACAAATGAAAAAAGCCATACTCACTATACACAGGTACAAAAATATGTTGATGCGATAAAAGATATAACTTTATCTGTCAATGTTGAGGGTTATGTTGTGTATCTATTTAAAAATAATGTTGAGGTGATAAAAGTTTGATTAAAAGGCCAACTAAAGGATGATAAATTGGGAATATTAGATTCGATACTATTAGGTATCATCGAGGGGTTTACTGAGTTTTTACCTATTAGTTCAACTGGACACTTAATTGTTGCATCAGAGTTTTTAAAAATAGATCAAACTAACGTTACAAAAGCGTATGAAGTAATTATTCAATTTGCTGCAATATTAGCGGTTCTTTTAACATATAAAGATAAGTTTCACCCTAGTAAAATAGAGTTATGGAAAAAACTTATTTTAGCATTTATACCTATTGGTGTAGTTGGGTTTATATTTGCATCACAAGTAAAAGCTATGTTTGATATAAAAATTGTGGCTATTATGTTTATAGTTGGTGGTATTATATTTTTAATTGTTGAAAAGTTTTACACGGAAAAAGACCATTTTATAGATGATGTCGAAAAGGTTAGTTATAAACAAGCATTTTATATAGGACTTGCACAAATAGCTGCTTTAATTCCAGGGACTAGTAGAGCAGGAAGTACAATCATTGGGGCTATGTTAGTAGGACTTAATAGAAAAGCATCAGCAGAGTTTAGTTTTTTACTTGCTTTTCCTGTTATGTGTGCAACTACTGGATATGATTTACTTAAACACTATAAAGATTTTAGTGATGCTAATTTAGTTGTTTTAGGTGTTGGTTTTGTTGTGGCTTTTGTTGTTGCGTATTTAACAATAAAGCTATTTTTGGTATTTTTAGAAAAGTTTACATTTGTAGCTTTTGGTATATATAGAATTGTATTTGGGTTGGTATTATTAATCTGGTTTATATAGGTTAGTCATTTTAGATAACGGCTAAGGCGAGGAATGATGGCGATATTAGGTAAGATTTATTAGGTCTTTAAAGTGTCTAACTTAACACAGTAAAAGCTCGGTAAATCTCCATTATAGCCTTGCTTCTCCTTCTCTATTTTATTATTTTTATACTAGCTGTACTCGTAATTCTTTACCCATTATATGAGCAAAATTTTGTAATGTAGATAGCCTAATATCTTGTGCGTGATTTTCAATTCTTGAAATTGCTGATTTTTTAGTGTGTAATTGTATTGCTACCTCTTCTTGTGTAAAATCACTCTCTTTTCTAGCTTGTTTTAGTATTTCACCGATTTTAAATTCTTGATAACCTGAATCAAAATTTTGTTCAAAATTTGAATCTGTTTCTTTTCTTTTTGTAATGTATTTTTGTAAATCACTCATTGTCTAAATACTCCATTCTTCTTTGTTGTGCTAATTCGATTTCAGTACTTTTTGAAATGGTTAAAAATTTTGATTATATAAGATAACGTTTATCTTCAGTGACACCTTAGTGTTCACTGCTAGTACTTGTTAGCTATTTTTACCAGTAACTTTAGCCATAAAATCAATTAAAGCATCTCCTGGATTATCTATTTCTGAAGACATCATTGTAATTCCCCATTGTTTAAGAATATCTTCTTGTATAGGGTTCGGTTTATGAGAAAAAACGTATGAAGTTGGTTGAGGACTACCTTGCCCATTGTTTTTCCACATTTGAGATAGTTTATAAAAGAGTAACCTTATATTTACATCTGATAAACTATACCCAATAAATAATACAGTTTTACCTAATATATCTGACCTTAATTTTATGTCTAATGGTGTTTCAAATTCTAAACGTTTAAAATAACTAGTTTCATCCAACACAATAGAGTCATCATCATCAAAATCACCGTGGAATTTTATAATTTGTGTAGTTTTATTATCAGTTTTTATTAAATCACCTACGTTTATTATTTTATGATAATCTTGATTATGTTCATCAAATGAGTTTTCTATCCATCTATCATAGTTGGTAGTATAGATTAATGGAAAATTTGCATTTGCAATAATGTTATGAATTTCAGATTCTTTTATTTTTATGTCGCTTGAATGCCAATTTCTATCCATCCAACTTCTTAGTTTTCCTAAATTACCCTGTTTAATTCTATAATACTCTGCTAAAGCCAAATTATCACCAAATGTTGAGTATATTTCAGGGTCGTACCCAAGGTCATTAGCAATTTTATCAATTAATTGATTCCAAGAAGGTATTCCTAATCCCATTGAAACACCAGCTCCAACAAATAAAATTACATTATTTTGTTTATATGCTTCTTGTAGTTGTTCCATAGTTAGTTACCTTCTTCTAAATGTTTATTAAACGCATCAAATGCAATTTTCCTCATTGAAATATCGTTCTTTTTTTCACCTAATTCGGAAAATGTTTTTTCCTCACCATCTGGTATAAAAACACAATCCCATTGAAAGTCTCTATTTCCTTTTGGTTCAGATGCAATTTTTCCAATAACCTCTCCATTGAAGAAAAACATCTTTTTTCCATCACAATATCCAATTGTTGTTTTAGCGATAGCTCTAGTGTCTTTGTACGTTCCTAAAAGCTCTGAAAATCTATCAGCTTGTAGTTTATCCCAAAATATTTGAGTCAGTCCGCCTGGAAAATCATTTAAACTAGATATATATAAACCTGTGTGTTCAACAAATACAGGTCTACCTACTTTCTTAAACGCTTTTAATAGTTTATCACCTACTAATTTTTTTACATCATCAGTTTGAATTTCTTCAATTTTTAATTTAGCAGCAATTACTTCTGCATGCGTTAATAATGATTGAACCTCTTTGAGTTTATGCTCATTATTTGTAACAAATCGTATTTTCATATTAAACCTTTAAAAATTTATATTTATTTTGCATTTTAAACATCCCCTCAAGAATGTCTTTTCTTTTACTTTCATGATAAAATGATAGGTAGTCATCATTTATTGATTTATTATGTATTGATGGATTGTCAGAACAAATAACAAAAGGCACTCCATGTTCAATAAACTCAAGAACTGGATGATAATCATTTTCTTTGACAGCATTGGTAAGCCTATTGCTTATTGGACAAACTTCTATACATACATTTTTTTCTTTTATATACAACATCGTTTCAACACTTACTCCTGCTGCTGTGCCATGACCAATCCTATCAGCTTCAAAAATATCAATCGCTTCAATAATATTACGAATATTTCCCGTTTCACCAGCATGGACTGTTATATTGAAATTATATTTTTGCTTTGCTTCTTTAAATAGGTTTCCAATATTTTCAGAAATTATAATATCTTCATTTCCTGCTAAGTCCAAGCCAATTACTTGTCTAGGTTTTCCAATTTTCTCATATGCTTTTATTAATACATTGAAATGTTCTGTACTATAATCTCCTCTTGATATAGTGAGAATTAGACCTGCCTCAATATTAAATTTTTCAGAAGCATATACCATTTCTTCTACAAACCAAGCTAATGCTTTATCAACATTTATGTCATTTAAAAAAGCTAAATATATTATACTATTGCGTATTTCAACAAATTTTACATTTTGTTTTTTCAGATTTTCAAATGCATTTAACATCATGATTCTTAAAGTAGATTTTTTTGTAGGAAATAGTCTCAAAACATCCCATGGTTTTAAATATTGTTCAAGACTATCTGCTGGGCTTTCTATACTTAAATCACTTTGGATATTAAAATTTTTTGGTATTTCTATTGATTCGTCAATTAAAATTTTTTGAATTGTTTTTGTTGAAACTAATCCATTCAAGTGAACATGTAATTCACCCTTATCTAAATTAGATATAAATTTCTTCATAAGTCTCCATGTGTATAGTTAACAATTTATTAACACCCATTATATACTACTTACCTTAAAAATAAAAGAATAACACTTACTCTGAATGTATGTTATTGAAAGTAGTGTAAAGTCTTTATATAAAGTATTTATATTTAAAATAATTAAATATATTACAATAAATCATCTTTTTATTGTTATTTATAATCCTTTGATACAATAAATATGTACCTTTTAGATGGGTATTTAGGTCTTAAAAGGACATTATGGGTGAAATCTTGTAAATATTGAGATTAACAGACATTTTGTCCTTTAAATTTTTTCTTAATAAGTATTCAAAAGAGTAGTTGATTAAAATATTAAGTGATTTAGTTGATATTGGATATAATGCAAAATAAAATAATTAAAATTGGATAATATATTATGAGTAAAATAGAACTATTATCTCCAGCAGGTAATTTAGAAAAGTTAAAGATAGCATTTGCCTATGGTGCAGATGCTGTATATGGTGGAGTTAGTCACTTTAGTCTTAGAATAAGAAGTGGAAAAGAGTTTACTATGGAGACTTTCAAAGAGGGGATAGATTACGCTCACTCTTTAGGAAAAAAAGTATATGTAACAATAAATGGTTTCCCTTTTAACTCTCAAATTGAACTACTTAAAAAACATATTGTAAATATAGCTGCTTTAGAGCCTGATGCTTTAATAGTAGCAACTCCTGGTGTTGTACAACTTTGTAATGAGTTAGCACCAGGTATTCCTATTCACCTTTCAACTCAAGCAAATGTTATGAACTATCTTGATGCAAAAGTTTATTATGATATGGGTGTTAGAAGAATTATAGCTGCACGTGAGATAAGTTTACTTGATGTAAAAGATATTAAAAAACAAATACCAGATTTAGAGATAGAGATATTTGTTCATGGTTCTATGTGTTTTGCATATAGTGGAAGATGTCTAGTAAGTGCAGTTCAAATGGGGCGAGTTCCAAATAGAGGATCTTGTGCAAACGATTGTAGATTTGAGTACACTTTATATGCTGGAAATGATGAACATGGAACACTTTTCAGACTTGAAGAGGAGCAAGGGATTGGTACATATATTTTCAATGCAAAAGATATGAATCTAGCTTCTCACGTAAAAGAGATATATGATAGTGGTGCTGTTGATTCTATTAAAATCGAAGGTCGTACTAAGTCTCCTTATTATGCTGCTGTTACTGCATATGCTTATAGTATGGCTTTAAAAGATTGTGAAGCAAATGAATTTGTAGCTCAAAAATATCAAGATGAATTAAATACTACTAAAAATCGTGGATTTACTGATGCTTATTTAGTGCATAAACCATTTGATAAAAACGATACTCAAAACTATGACTATGCTTTAAGTGCTGGTAGTTATGAAGTTACAGGATTTGTACTTGAAAATGAAAGCTATTTTATGTGTAAATATAAAGTTTATCCAAATGATGAGATTGAGATATTTGCACCACTTAATAGTATTATAGAAGAAGTTAATAATGAGATTGGTTCTATATATAAAAAAGATGATGGGAAGTTTTATATTAAATTTAATAAAATCATAACAGAATCAGAAAAAGAGTTAGAATCAGTACATAGTGGAAATACAAATCCTATAAAACTACCAGGAAAACTACCATATATGACTATGCTAAGAACAAAGTCAGACTTACCAAACGAACAAACTAGTTGTTTATAATAATAGAGAGCTTAGTTAAAATGCTCTCTACTGAAATAGTTCAGTACTTAAATATCTCTCTGCTGTATCACAAAGAATAGTAACTATTTTTTTACCTTTGTTTTCTTCTAAAGAGGCAATATATTTAGAGGCACTTATATTTGCACCAGATGATATACCAACTAAAAGCCCCTCTTTTTTAGCTAAATTTCTAGCTTCTATTATCGCTTCATCTGAATCAACTTTTATAATATCATCATAAATATTAGTATTTAGAGTATCAGGAACAAAACCTGCACCTATACCTTGTATCTTATGAGGGTTTGGACTTTCTCCACTTAGAACAGCACTTTGTGTTGGTTCTACTGCAATGATTTTTATATTTGGTAACTTTTGTTTTAATATCTTTCCAGTTCCACTTAAAGTACCACCTGTACCAACTGCTGCTATAAAAATATCTATATCATTATCCATATCGTTTAAAATCTCTATTGCTGTTGTTACTTCGTGAACAGCTGGGTTGCTTGGATTTGAAAATTGGTCTAGAACAATAGCATTTGATTCGACACTAGCCATCTGCTTTGCTTTATTTATAGAGCCTGTCATACCTTGCGATGCTGGAGTTAAAACTATGTTAGCTCCAAATATTCCCATAAGTTTACGTCTTTCAATACTCATTGACTCTGGCATAGTAAGTGTTAGTTTGATACCCAAAGATGCACACTGGCTTGCCAAGGCTATTCCTGTATTTCCACTTGTAGGTTCTATGATATGAGTCTCTTTATTTATTGTTCCATCTTTTAATGCTTGCGCGATCATATTCATACCAATTCTATCTTTTACAGAACTTGTTGGATTCATAAATTCACATTTTGCATAGATTGAAGAGTTGATATTGTTTAGTTGTATTATTGGTGTATTTCCAACTAAATCAGATATGTTTTTTGCAATTTTCATTTCTGATTAATCTTCTACTCTACTGTTTTTTTCAGCTATTCCACTAAGTCCAAATCTTCTTGCTATTTCTTGTTTTATTCTATCTGGTGAGATATTTTTAGATGCAAGTGCTACAAGTACATGATATAATAAATCAGCACCTTCATATATGATTTCTTCAGTATCATTATCTTTTACTGCAAACGTAAACTCTCCTGATTCTTCAACAATTTTCTTAAGCATTGAGTTCTCTTTACCTTGAAGAAGTTTTGCTGTATATGAAGTTTTTGGGTCATCATTTTTTTTCTCTTGAATTGTATGATATAAAGTATCTACTACACCATACGCAGTAGTTGTATCAACCTCAATCTCACTATTTATATCACCACTTTTAATATCTGTAAAAAAACAGCTTTTTCGTCCAGTATGACAAGCTACACCTTTTTGGTTTACTTGTAATAAAATAGTATCATTATCACAATCTAAAGATATAGATACTACCTCTTGTGTATGATTTGAGCTTTCACCTTTTTTCCATATTCTTTGTTTACTTCTACTGAAATAGTGAGCATAGTTTGTTTTTAGTGTTAACTCTACAGCTTCCTTATTCATATAAGCTAACATTAGAACTTCTTTTGTAGTGTTATCTTGAGTTATAACCGGTATTAAACCATCTTGTTTTTCAAAGTCTATTTGTTCTATCATTTTCATATTTTTCCTTATGATTTATTGTTCTTAGTTAAAGCCTGTGATTTCATTCTCTTCTGTATTAGGATGTTCAATATATTCTTCTATTTGTTCTGTAGTATTGTTTTCAAAGATAAAGTTATTATTAAATTGTTCTTCATGGATAGTATTATTTGTATCATTAAAATCTATATATGGTAACTTAGATTCTAATAAAATAATTTGTTCCTCTAATATTTGAGTGTTGTTTCTCTCTTGAGATAAGTTCTCTTCTAAGTTTTGTATATTTGTTTCTTGGTTTATTATAGTTTGATTTAGTGTTGAGTTTTTTGATTTTAAATATTTTATTTCATTTATTTGTTCAATATTTTCAGACAATAGTTCATCTGCAATATTTTCATAGTTTATTGTTTTAGTATAGATTAATCCAAGTGCTATAAGTAGTGTAAATATTATTATATATGTTATATTTTTCATTAATTTATTAAGTTTAAATATAAAATAAAAAGAGTTAAACTCTTTTTATTTTACTATCTAGCGATTGATGTATCTCTAGAAGTATTTTTTGTATCTACCCAAATATTAGGAGTAGAACCACCAGGTGTTAAGAATATTTTAGCATCTTTATTAACTTTAAGTGCTTCATTAAACTGACCTTGAATTTTTATTTGTTCTAAGTGTAAAAGTTTAGTTGTTAAAGACTTAGAAATTAAAGCATTTGCTTTCGCTTGTGCTTGAGCTTCAATAGTTACAGCATCAGCTCTACCTTGTGCTTCAATTCTATTCGCTTCTGCATCTCCAGTAGCTTTAGCAGCTCTTTTTTCAGCCTCTTGCTTAGTTCTTAAAACTTCGTATTTAACTCTTTCAGATTCTTGATTTGCAACTTGAACTTTTTCAATTTGCTCTTTAATCTTA
>Ga0114922_10000325_pt1 | contig 45874 bp, 23 predicted proteins | sample AartaG_FD_100975 | JGI IMG/M metagenome (GOLD analysis project Ga0114922, IMG submission 100975) | Deep subsurface microbial communities from Aarhus Bay to uncover new lineages of life (NeLLi) - Aarhus_00045 metaG | ecosystem: Environmental > Aquatic > Marine > Oceanic > Sediment | place... | reverse complement strand
CTTAGAGGAGTCGCGGTCGTAGTCGTCCAGGTGAGACAGCGGTCCCAGCACTTGCCACTTCGGGAGGTAGCTCCACTGCTGCGGGCCGGCCGGCTCGACCGTCGGTAGCGTGTACTTGCTCTCGCTGTCCGCCTTCAGGGGGATCGGATCGTAGAAGGGGCCGAAAGTCGGGTCTGCCGGGCTGGGCAGGCCATGCAGATAGGACGTCCCTGCTTCGTGCTTCAGCGCGGTGCGGGCCCACAGGAGGGCTTGGTCTGCGTGGGCCAGCATATCCTCGTGTTCGGCTTGCGTCGGCCGACCGTTCCTGCCCCATTGAGGACTGGTGCCCGCAGTCTGCTGAAGTGCCGCCTCGATCGGCAGGGGGTACTGCGTGACGGCCATGTCGAGCGCGCGAATCTCGTGGTACGTCTCGTTCATCGAGACAACGAGGTCGGCCAGTGTCTTCGGGTGGTTCCCGCCGACCTTCAGCAGCGGTGTCATTTTCGAACGAACCTGCAGCTTGCGCCCGTGGATCTGCGAGGCGTATCGGCCCATGTCTCCGTTGGCTTCGAAACGGCCCGTGACGAACTGTCCGCACTCGCCTTGGAACGAGCCGCTCAGATCGCCGAACCCGCCCGAGGCCTTGTACGTGCCGGAGCAGCGGGGCCCGTCGATCGCTCCGTCCAGGACGTACGCCACCTCGACGGGCTTCTTCGGGTACCACTTGTCGGGCTTGAATGTGACTCTCAGCGTCCCCGACACCTGGCCGTCCCTCACGACCACGCCGGAAGCGTCCGCGCCGTGCCGGCCGCAGTTCCACCATGTGGCGCGGATCTCCGGCGACAGCCAGGGCGAGGAGGGAGCGCGGAAGACGATCTCCAGCGGGCAGCGCCCGTCCACCGCGTTGTCCAGTGTGAGCGCGAGCTCGCGAGTCGCCTGGGAGACGTCCGCTCCGATGACGTAGCGCTGCCTGCGAACGGTGTGGTGAGACAAGGCGTTCATCCTCTCCACCCAGGTGAAGACCTCGCCGGTGTTGGCCCACCGGACCGGCGTGCCGGGAGGGAACCGCTCCTCGCGCGTGCTGTCGATACGGACGTCAATGACGGCGGCGCCCTCTAGCTGGTGGCCCCGCGCCGTCAGCGCGTCGGCCTCGACAGGGAACCGCCACTTATCGCGGCCGACGTAACCGTTCCCCCCTCGGTGAAGGTAGCGGAACTTGTCCTGGAAGCTCTCCTGCCGCCAGAAGGGAACCGCCGCGTACGCCGTCTTCCACTGCCCGCCGCGCCGGCGTAGAACGACGTGCATCTCCTCCTGGTCGGCGCCTTCGGGGAAGCGGAGAAAGTAGTCGGCGTTCTCGCCCTTCCGAGCGTCGTCTTCGACGCGGCCCTGTAGCCGCTGCACCAGCTTGCCTCGAACCGATTGCATGGCCGCCAGCCTCTGCTGCATCGCCTCCAGCATCGGCTTGTCCGAAGCTGCGGCGGAAAGGCCCATCGAGCATAGGCCGATCGCGGCCCAGAACACATCACGCGTCCGGAATCCACTGTTCAGCATGTGCATCTCCCTCGCGCGGGACTCGGGGGTCTCGGCGTGCCCTCGGCCGGGGACGCCCCGGGCCGGTCAGGCCAAGGTATTAATGTACCTCTGCTCGGTTCGGATACCCTCAAACCGCGAGGCACTCGAGGCAGTCATCCGTCACTCGGCGAACCCGCACGCCGGGGTGCGACCCGAGGATCGCGCCGGCCGGCCTATCCAGCCGCTACTTGCGGGCCACGCCACGATTCAAGTCTTGGAGCAATAACGCTAGCTGGGAGAAGGCTATGAGCCTGGAACAACGGCATCGACGACGATTCGCCCTGCATGTCCTGATCGCGGCGGTCGGCCCCCTTGCCGCCGCGGCGTCCGTCCGGGCGCAGGCATCCGTGCAAGTCACCGGGCGATTGCTGAGCGTCAACGGCCACACCGACGTGCCGCGCGGTCTGTTCGGCCTGCATGCCGATTCGAAGCTCAGCGCCCAGCGGGCGCGGGATTGGGGCGTCGATTCGTTTCGGCAGATCCACTTCGGGCCCGGCAGCGGGTCGATCGCCTGGGGGAAGGACGGCCGGCTCCGCGAGCCGTTCAAGAGCATGCCCGTCGTGATCGACTGTCAGGGCGACCGATACTGCCCCGCCCTGTGCCTGACCAGGCCGGACTACAAGGAGTTCTTCCAGCGGATCGGTCGAGAGTACGCCGAGAAGTGCAAGCGGGTGGGCTGGAAGGGCATCGCGGAGTTCTGGAACGAGCCGTACCTCAACTGGGCCGAGCGCAGCCGCAAGAACTACAACCCCAAGTACTACGACGAATCCAAGGCCGTCGAGGACGGGCCGGTCACCATCAAGGGCTGGGACAAGCCGCTGAAGTACCTCCGTTGGAGGCGGCTGTGGGCCAAGGACCAGAGCGATTCGAAGGGCAAGATCAACTACCTCGTGCCCGTGCCCAAGGGCGCCAAGGCCGGCGATACGTTCGAGCACGAACTGAAGCTCTACTTCATGCCCAAGGGCAAACGGAAGTACACCGTCGTGGAGAAGTGGGACGTTTACGACCCCACGGCCGTGTCGTACTGGTCGGCCAGGCAGAACTACGACTTCTACATGTGGATGTTCCTGCCGTGGGCGAAGGCCATCAAGCAGGCCAACCCTCAGATCACCGTCATCGGCGGGTGGGACTTCCACATCAACTCGAGCAACTGGAAGGCGTGGGAGATGCTCTACAAGCCGATGATCGACGAGTCGATCCGGTTCCTCGACGGCGTGACGGAGCATCATTACGGTTCCGACACGCGGATGACGGCCGCGACGTACGAGGTGGTGGTGGGCTATGCGATGGCGGAGCACGGCAAGTGGCTGCACTGCTACAACACCGAGACCGCCGGCTGCGTCGACCCCGCCGTGCCGGGCAATCGTCACGGCAACGCGACACCGTACGGGGCATACAACTACGGCCTGCGGGACATTGTCGAGTTGATCTACCGCAGCCCGGACAAGGCGGTTTCGCGGGCGGCTCACGGCTCGCTGGCGCCGGGCTGGGGTGGCGGGGGCGACGAGTTCCGCTTCAAGCTGCTCAAGGACTTCCGCGGTAAGCTGGTGCACTGCGCATCGGACGACCTGGACGTCTGGCCGATCGCGTGCGTCAGCGGAGGCGAACTGATCGTCGTGCTCTTCAACGATCATCGCGAGGAGAGGGCCGTCTCGCTGTCGCTGGCCGCGCCCGCGGGGACGACGCTCGGGAAAGGCAGCAGGCACTGGGTCGTTCCCACCATCGCCAAGGGCCCGCTGGAATTCCGCCAGGCGGAGATCGCCGCCACCGGGGCTTCCTTCAAGCAGGACATCCGCCTGCCGCAGAGGACCGGCGTGAAGCTCGCCTTCCCGCTGACCGGCACAGTGCGGAAGGAGCCGCAGTTGCTCCGTCGCCAGTTCTTCGCCAAGGGCGTCCTGAACAACGTCGAGCCCCGCAAATCGGTCGGCCTCGCCGTCGCCGTGGACGCCGAACTGCTCTCGAGGGCCGAGTCCGCCCAGGTGAAGCTCGTCCTGGAGGGCGTTGGCGACGGCGAGGCGACGATGCGTGTCAACGGCACGGCCGTGAAGCTGCCCGACCACGACTGGCTCACCGAGGTGCCGATCGACCGGAAGCTCCTGAGGGCCTCCAATACACTGACCTTCGAGACGAGCGGCAACGGCTACCAGGTGGACGTCGCCAGCATCGTCCTCGACGCCCCGGCCAAGTGAGTGTCGGGCGCTACCGTGCGATCACGGGTTTGTCGCCGTCGAAGCGGACGACCTGGCCTCCGACGGTGATCGCCCGGCCCTTGACGGCCACCTTGGGCGGCGCGTCGCGGCCAAGGGTCAGCGCGACGCGGACCACGTCGTTGTCGGTGGCGAGGTGGGCGAAGTTGCACACCGGCGGGTTGGACGTGCCGGCCCAGGCGGCGCCTCTGGGCTCGACGATGGTCGCGCGGAGCGTCACGCCGTTCCGCGTCAGGGACAGGACGGGGCCCTCCATGGTGAACCTGGTCCGGACGTCGCAGTGCAGCACCCACTCGCGGGGGGCTTGGCCGCCGCCGGCCATGCGGTCCGATACGACGACCAGCGCCGGCGCGCCGCATCGGCCGGTGTAGTCCACCGCGACGTGGCGGAGCCCGCGGAACGGCCCGCCCTCGCCGATGACTGTCTCGACCGTGACCTTGTCCGACGGCTTGCTCTTGCCCTTCCCGCGGCTCGACGCGTCGATCTTCTCCAGTTGCTCCTTCGTGAGCTGCGACCGCTTGACCGTTTCCTTCACCTTGTCGATCAGGCGCTTGGTCAGGCCGGTGGAACTGAACGTGAACGTCGCGGCCTTGCCGTCGGGCGAGCCGACTGCCTGCTCCAGCTTCTGGGCAACCTGGATTGCGTAGACGGTCTTGCCCGAGTGGCCGCGGCCGCGGCGGGTGTTGAACAGGAAGACATTGTCCAACGCGCCGGCGCCGGGCGAGTCGGACCAGATGGCGGCGTGGATGCCGGCCGACGAGACCCATCGCCCCTCCATGCCGAGCAGGCGAATCGCTCCGCCGTGGACGACGGTGACCAGGTCGTCGGCGTCCTTCCAGCCGGACCGCAGCAGCGCCACGTTCGCCGCCTTATCGAAGCACAGCCCCCCCCAGGCCTCGCCGGCGGGGGCGGCGGGGGCGCCGGCGTCGAGTGAGCCGGCGAGCATGTAAAGCGCGTGGTGCGGGCGGACCACGCCGCGGTACTTGTCCCCACCGAGTTGCTTGAAGAGCCAGGCGACGGCGGGGCGGGCTGCGGGGTCGGCGAGGTCGTAGGCCATCGCGAACAGCCCGCTGCGGTCCACGGCCGCAGTCTTGGGGCCAATGACCGACATGCCGGCACGGGGGACGGCGAGGTAGACCATCGGCGTCAGCGCGTTGCGCACGGCGGCGTGGCCGGTCAGGTCTCGGCCCAGGACGAGCTTCTCGGCGATCAGGAACGGCACGACGCCGGTGCCGAAGGCGGCCTGCTTGACGGACTCGCCATATCGCCCGAAGCCGCGGGGCGACACGGCCGTGTCGAGGTACTCGCCGATTGCCTTCTCGCAAGCGGCCATGCGTTTGCGGGCGTCGGGGTCGGCGGGGTCGCTGAGCGTCGCGAGTTCCGCGAGGGCGACGGCGCTGTAGGCCATCACGTGCGTCTCGGTGTCCGGCGCGCGCTGGCGGGCCTGACCGGCCAGCTTCAGCACCATCCCGGCCTCCTGTCGGAGGAACGCCCTCGCCTTCGTTCGCGTGGCGGCATCCCAGGCGTCGTAGCAGAGGTCGTAGACCAGGGCCGCCCCGTGCAGTCGCGACGCGCGGTCCAGAAGCGGCAACCGGGACCGCATCGGGTAGGAGATCACCTCGGTCAGCAGCACGCGCTTCGCGCGCTCGGCGGAAGGCTTGTCGCCTTCCAGCGCCCAGACCGCGGCATTCCCGGCGGCCTTGAAGCCGGCCTCCTTGACCACCTCTCGGTTGCGCCCGGTAATTGACGCCTTCTCCATCACCTTTCGCGTCTGGTGCATCCGGTAGACGACGGCCTTGCCCCACTCGGTCGCGGCCTTGGCCCGCATCGCCTTGAGCTGGTCGGCCCCGCGGAAGATGAGCCGAGGGTGCTCGTCGGGCTGGATGGGCTTGTGTCCGCTCACGGCGCCCGGCTTGGCCGAAGCGGCGCCGGCGAAAGCGGCCGCGAGGGTTGCGGCGATCGCCGTCAACCAAGCCGGTCGGCGCGAACTGCGCGGAGTTGTTTGCGGGGAGAACGCACCGTCAATTCGCATCGTCACTCTCCACGAAGGGTCCTTCCGGGCCCTACTGCATCGCCAGGCGGATCAGCAGGGAGAAGCCCATCGTCCCGCCGGCGTTTTCGACGCGGTACAGGATCTTGTTCTGTCCCTGCCGCAGCTTGACGAGCTGGATGTTCTCGGTGGCGTTGTAGGGCTTGCGCTCCCGTGGGCTCTTCCAGACCAACTCGTCGTTGATCCAGAGCTTGCCGTAGTCGTCCGTTCCCGTGGCGATCCAGATGTCCTGGGCGGCGTCGGCGTAGATCTCGGTGAAGGCGTAGTAGATCGCGTAGGTGTCGACTAACTTCGGCTCGATGATCCAGTAGGCGTTCTTCTGGCCGGCGGCCTGCACGTAACCGGCCTTGGTGTATTCCCAGCGGATCTTGCGCCCGTCCTTGCCCGTGAACACGTCGTCGAGGTTGACGTTGGCCTCGGGGCCGAAACGCGTGTCGAGGTTCTCGCGCCGCCGGTCGCCGGAAAAGGGGCCGATGATGTACCACGAGTCGACGTATAGCCATTCGGAGGTCTTCCCGCCCGTGACGAGCCGCCGGCCGGGGAACGACGTGAAGTTGCCCTTGTCGTGCTCGTGCGTGAAGTCCATCTCGTCGGGCAGCAATTCCGGCCCGCGGTATCCGAGCATCGCCACGTCGTCGGCGCTCATGTCCACGCTCAGGCCGTCGCCGGTCTGCGTCGTGCTCCTGCGGGTGAAGGCGAGCAGCTTCTTGCAGTTCTCCTTCATCTCCCGCATCTCGACGGTGCTCTTCTTGATCTCGGCCTTGAATTCCCTGAGCCCGCCGCCGGGCTTGGTGGTCGTCACGTCGCGGTACAGCGCCGCGGTATCCAACTCGGGCCGCCTCGGGCGCGGTGTCGTGGACGCGTCGTAGGCCTCCTTGTAGCTGAAGCCGGGCCGCAGCCCCACCATGCGGGCGGCCAGGAACTCGCGGTAGACCGTGATCATATCCTGCTCGACCCATCGGCCCACGTCGTAGACCTCGTGGAGGCCGAGCCCGTCGGCGGGCTGTTGTGCGTCGGCGCGGAAGGCCCGTTCCTCGTCGGCCAGCGTGGCGTCGAGGTCCTCGGTAACCTTGGCGTCGCGGACCCACTTGTCGCGGATCCCTTTGATCTCGGCCAGCAGCTTCCGCGTCTCGGCGACCTCGCGGGCCAAGCGCTCGGTCTGGTTGTCCCGGAAGTTGCGCAGCACCTCCCGCAGTTCGCCTGGCGTGATCGTGTCCCTCAGGCCGGACGAGTCGTAGTAGAAGGCCACGTAAACGACGGCGGCCAGGAGCAACGCATGGAACACGAGAGCCATCGCCTTCCGGGCGATGCTCTGTTTCGGTTCGATGGAATCGGCCATGGCAGCCTCGCTACTCCTGCATGGTGGTTCGCATGCCCCAGTTGGTCAGCCCGTAGTGCACCAGGTGGTCCCAGATGGGCATCAGGTGCTGCACCTGGGCGCGCTTGTCCAACTCGAACCGGACCTTGGTCTCGGCGCTGCGGGCCTGTGCGTCGCGAATGGCGTCGAGCATGCCCTGCTTGCCGACCTTCTGGTTGGCCACCCACGTCTCGCCGTTCGCCGTGACGCGGATGACCAGGTCCTTGTCCTTGGGCTTGACCTGCGAGACCGCAGCCGTCGGCGGGGGAAGCTGGATCGCCAACTCCTTGACCGACTTCTTCGTCACCGCGATCACGATGAAGAAGATCAGCAGCAGGAAGACGCAGTCCATCATCGGGCCCATCTGAACCTCCATGGCGCCCTTTCGGCTAAGCCGCACTTTCATTGTCGTCCCCTTCCTTCTTCAGGAACCAGCCGTGCATGAGGCTGTTGACCTCCTGGCCGAGGAGGGAGGCATACTGGCTGGTCCGGCTGGTGAAGTAGTGGTACAGGCCCAGGGCCGGAACGGCGATGATCAGGCCGGTGGCGGTGGTGATCATCGCCTCCCCGATGTCGCCGGCCAGCACAGAGGGGTCGTCCATCGATCCGTAGACGCCGATGCTCGCGAAGGCGCCCATCAGCCCGAAGATCGTGCCCATCAGCCCCAGCAGCGGCGCGAGCGTTCCGGCCGCCGCCAGCGCGTAGTTCCGCCGCTCCTGCAGCTCGAAGTGCCGCGCCGCAATGTCCTCGGCGCCGCTGGTGATGTTCTCGTACGGGTTGTTCCGATGCGCCACGATGAACCCGATGATCTCGCCCAGAGCGCTACTGTCCCTGCGGGTCATGGCCAGGATCTCGCCGTGCTTCCCGGCCTGCCAGAGCCGGTTGGCCTTGTCAGCCAGACCGCGGGGCACGATTCGACCGCGCCGCAGGCCGAAGATGCGATCGAGAATGAACACCGCGGCCACCAGCGCCACGAACGCCAGGGCGTACATCGTCGGCCCGCCGAGTTCCCACTTGATCTTCAGGTTCTTCCAGATCTCGCCCATCCGGTCGGCCAGTGCGGCGGGGGCCGATTCCTCGGGCAACTCGCCGACGGCTGCGGGGGTCGACGTCGGCGTGCTGTTCGGCGCCGGCGCCGCGTCCTGGCCCACACCCACCCGAGCGAATGTCCCGGCCGCCAGCACCAGGGCGGCGGCCATCAACAGGGTCATTTTCCAGTTCATCTCCGCTCCTGTCTCCCGTGCATACAAGTGACCTTGACTGCTTAGGCTACTGTCCCACGATAATCTTCTCACCGTCGAATCGCACGGTTTGGCCGCCGACGGTCGCCTTGGCGTCGAGCCCGGTACCGTCGACGGTCACCTTCGGCGCGCGGCCGCGTTGGAACGTCAGCACGACGAAGTAGTCATCCCCGCCTTCGGCCTTGATACGGTTCAGCGTGCCGTGAAAGCCTTTCCGCGCCGTGCCGATTTTGATCTGGTCCGCGCCCGATTCGATCTTCACGTCTTTCGGCGTGATGAACGTCGCCCGCATGGACGCGTCCGGGTAGCGCAGCGTGAACCCGCCGGCCTCCACGGACACCTCGCCGCCCGGCCGCTGCCACGTCCAGAGCTTCTTCCCGCCGCCGCGGATCTTGTCGACAAGCACCACCAGCGCCGGCGCCCCGCACGTGCCGCTGTAGTCGAACGCCATCGCCCGCAAGCCCGTGACGCCCGAGGGCCTGAACCGGTCGGCGTCGCGGAGGAACATCCCGTCGTAAAGCCTGGCCTTGGCCGAATAGACGTCGCCCATGTCGATCGAAACGCTGCCCGAGCCGTCTTCGCGGGCCTCGTAGTGGGTCACGCGCCCGCAGGCGCCTGTGTTCAGCTCGGCGCTGTCGGGCAGCAGGGCGACCGAATACTGCTCCCGCACGCCGTTGCGGCTGGTGGGGGCGTCCGTCCACGTGCGGCCCAGGCCGTGGATGGTGAAGCTCGCGGCGTTGGGATGGTTCCAGCCGACCACCGGGGCGGCCTTGGCGAAGACCTGCGAGACAAACTCGTCGGTGCCCTGCCAGCCCGAGCGAAATACGTAGAAGCCGAACGTCTTCGCCTCCCACGTCAGGGGCATCGACTTGGCGGGGTGGGCCGGCTTCATGTCGAGCGGGTAGTTGACGAACGATTGGGCGAGGGTGATGTCCTTGGGCGCCTGGCGGGTGCTCCCGCCCCCGCTGCCTCCGACGGCGTTCGGGATCGAAGCCTCGTCGCTCACGCCGGTGAGGTAGTTCCACACCCACAAGGCCGCCGGCTTGTACTTCTCGGGGATGATCGGAAAGTGACACGCCATCCACTGGGCATCCACGCTCAATGCGCTGTTGAGCTTCACGATCGTGGGCGACGGGCTCTTTCTGCCCTTCTTGCTCTTGGGATCGCCCGGGCCGAACACGCCCTGCATCATCTGCCGCGGCATGACGTGCGTGATGTCCGGATACGGTGAGACAGTACGGCCGAAGAAGCTCTCGTACGCCGCGGCGTACACCGACGGGTACCAACTGGCGATGTTGGCGTAGCCGCCGGTCTCCGCCTTGAATCCGCCCTCGCCGATGCCCCAGAGGTAATGCTGCATGTTCTGCCACCAGCCGCGGTCCACCCAGAGCCGTCGGATCGGGTCCATGCCCGTCCGTTTCCACAGGGCGTGGTCCTGCTCCCACAGCAACCTGTCCATCTTGTACAGGCCAAGTGGGCCGGATGAGGCGTCTGGGTCGACGGCGGCCAGATGCGGCGAGATCGACGGCGCGATCTTAGCGCTGCGGTACTCCACCGTCAGCGGATGGACGCCGGGGAAGATGCGATAGAACCGGGTCGGCCCCAACTCGACGCCGGAGATGCACATCCGAACGCCCTCGCCGCCCAGCGCCGGGCGGAGCACCTGCTCCTTCTTCACTCGCACCGCCGTGAAGTAGACCGACACGCCGCCGGCTGCCGCGTCGCCGGCCGCTTTGCCCACCAGAATTCCCTCCTCGCCACCCAACTCCGCCGGCAGCGCGGTGAAGGTCAGGGACGCCTCCTTGAACCACGTGCCGCTCTTGACCAGATACGTGCACCGCGTGCCCTCGGCGGGGCGTGCCTTCAGCATGCCGCCGAGCTTGCTCATGACGTCGCGGCTACAGTCCTTGGGCAGCAGCCCCGTCCAGATCCAGTTGCGAGGCGTCTTGCCGGGCGCCAGATCCGCCACGGGCACGCCCTTGCCCGGCGTGAAGCCCGCGGGGGGCCGAAGCGGCCAGGCTCGGGCAAGCGGGTCGGCCGGCTTCTTCGGCTCGGGCCCCTTGTCGCCCCAGAGGATCAGCGACACCACGCCGGGCACGCCCCGGCCGGGGCCGTAGTAGTTGCTGCACGGGTGGAAGTTCGCGTGCGAGGTCATCAGCACGAACTGCTGACGTTGCGTGAACGCCTCCAGTTGCGTTCGCAGCCACTTGCTGAACGCCGCCGGCCAAGCGTCCACGCACAGGTCGTACGCCACGGCCGCCCGGAAGATCTCGTGCCCGAACCCGCCCGAGCCGAACCCAAAGACCGGGATCTTGCCGTCCGGTTTGCCCTTACACGCGGCCTCGATAGCTATCCGCGCGCGGTCCGCGTACGACGCATCGCCGGTGAGCTGGTGCAGCACGCCGAGGTTGATCATGTCCCCTGACGCCCCGACCTGCCTGAGATAAGCCTGCCCCAAGGGCGTCTTGAGCTTCTCGCGGAGCCGCGGCAGGTCGCTCTTGCGGAACAGGACGCGCGGGTGCTCGTTCATGGCCGGCAGCGCGTGGCCCTGCTTGACGGGCCGGGGCGGCAGGAGCTTGCCCTCGGCCGCGCCGGCGATGGGGCGGCCCTTGAACGTCCCGCCGTACCTGCCCAAGAGCGACCCGTCGGCCCGCCGCTCGAGGGCAATGTCGAACGTGGCCGCCCATCGGCCCTTGATCCAGAAATCGCCCAGGATCAGCATGCGGAGCTTCAGCCGCACCGCCTCGTCAGTGACGTCCGCCGACTCGACGATGCCCATATGCTCGCCGATCCCCAAGCCCTTGCCCCAGACCCGCCGCCACCGCCCGTCGACCGCCTCGAGATGCAGGACCAGGTTCGCCGCCTCGGCGGGCTTGGCCGGATCGCGAGCCAACGCTTTCCGCAGCGCCAAATCCAGTTCGCCGCTGAAGCCCTCCCCCCGGGCCGTCGAGACGCTCGCACCGGCGGCCGCGACCGCCAAGATCAGAACCAGGCGACACGCTCTTCTGCTGTAGTGCGGTTTTCGCATGCAGTGCTTCCTGTGATCGCATCCGGGGTGGGGCCCGCGGCGGCACGCGAGGATACATGGCTGTAACCCATTTTACGGATGCCGGTATCTCGGCCATGCCGATCTGCCATGCCGATCGTTCGCCTTGCGGAGGGCCGCTCGAGTTTGCCCGGTGACATTGGCCGCGATTCGCACTTGAATACCTTGAACCTGACGTAGGCACTGTAGCAGCCCAGCGGATTGTCCGGGCTACTTCTGCTGTAGGAAGGGAAGCACAATGAAACGACGTTGTCTCGTGCCGACAGGGGCGGCAGTGGCCGCCCTGGTTTGCCTGACGGTCGGCCGCGCGAGGGGCGTGGGACCGGCGGACACGGCCCATCCGTTCATCCTATGGACCGCCGACGAGGCCGCCAGGCTGCGGAAGCTCTACGAGTCCAACGAGTGGGCGAGACGGAAGCTCGAGCAACTCGCCAGGGAGAGCAAGGGCAAGACGTTCGTCAATCTCTACCGCTACCAGGTCCTCGGGGACGCCAAGGCAGGGGACGTCGAGCGTAAGTACCTGCTGACCTTCATCGACGCGAAGATCGACGGAAAGGACAGCAGTGGTCATCGGGTCGGGCGGCACTACGACAACTACGTCCACGCGCTGCGGTACGACGTCCTCTACGACACGCTCACGCCGTCGCAGCGCGGCGCGCTGGAGAAGACGTTCCGCAAGTTCGTTCTGTACGAGCTGGGCCACCCGTACCGGAACACGCGGCTGAGCCTGCTTCCGAACATGCAACTCCCGCGGACGTTCGCGGCGCATCTCATGTCGGTCGCGCTGCGCGACGAGAGGCTGATCCGCGAGATATGGGCGGCCCCGAGCGGCTTCAAGTGGTACTTCGACGAATACCTCTGCGACGGGGGGTTCTACAACGAAGAGTTCGGGAAGATGACCTCGCTGATCGGCGAGCTTCTGCTGTACTGCCGCGGCCTCGACCGGCTGGGGCTGGGCGAACTCGGGTACGGCTTCCGGGGCCGCAGCGGGGCGACGATGCGAAGCTACGTCGAAAGCCTGCTCTGGATCGGCTACCCCCGAACCGAGATTCCCGGCGGCGCGGGCAGGTACGAGCGAGTGACGATGGGTGACGCACGGCAGAACGTGCTGGGCGTCTTCCAGCACGCCAACGTCAAAGGCCGCCTGCCGTCCGATGGAGACGTCAAGGAGATCGGCGGGTGGGAGTACTTCTACGGCGCGAACATGAACGGCCGGGACCACCGCAACCGGAAGGTCGGCAAGCTGCAGTTTCCGCAGTGGTTCGAACTCCTGCACGCAAAGTATCCGGACGGGCCGTTCGGCTACTTCCTCTCGCAGATGCGCGAGCCGGGCGCGGATGCGTACGCCCCGACGCCGTTCTGGGGGCTTCGTCCGATGAGGCCATCCGACGTGAAGCCGCCGTCCGCGGCCAGCGCCGTCCACGGCGAGCGAGGATTCGCGATGCTCCGGGCGGACGAGTCTCCTGCCTACTGGCGGTCAGCCGCCCCGGCCGTGGCGTTGCAGTTCGCCACGCTCTACGTGCACTACACCAGCGACTGCTTCAGCCTGCTGGGCTACCACGCCTTCAACCGCCCCATCTATGTGAACCGGACCATCTCCGACGGCTACAACGGCGGGCCGTGGGACTTCTCCGTGCTCGGCCACTGCGGGGTGGTCGTCGACAACGAGCAGGCCCAACCGATTGGCCGTGTGCCGACGCGAAAGGACTTCTCTGAACGGGTCAAGTTCGTCTCGGCCCGAGGCGTACTCGCCCCGGGCGCCGAGCCGTACAAGGGCCAAGGCGAGGTCCGTTCCAGCGACCAGCCGCACGAGCCGTTCACCGACGTCTACTCGAACATCGACCTGTCGCGCTCGCTCTTCCTGACGCGAGAGTACCTTTTCGACGTCTACCAGATCGCGGACAAATCCGGCAAGGACAGGTCCTACCACTGGCTGGTCCATGCGCCCGGCGTCGCGAAGCTGAGCGGCCGATGGCAGGCCTCGAACACGCTCAAGAAGACGCTGCTGAACGTCAAGCCGATCCCGACGCAGCAGCAGCCGCGGGCGCGAACCTGGCAGCGTTGCGCCAACCCAAGGGATTCGTGGGTCCTCATCGACGGCGAGAAGCGGTATGACGTCGGCGACCAGCCGGTCGACCTGAGCGTCGTCCAGCAGTGCATCCTGGACGACGCCGACCGATCGCAACTCGGCAAGGCGTGGTACGACCGCCGGATCGGCGTGCGGCTCCGGTTGCTCGGCCAGACGGGCACGACGGCGTACGTCTTCGACACGCCGACGGGCTACCGCCCGGGAACGCACCGAGCGCCGCGCGACGGCAAGCCCCGGCCACGTCCCGAGACGGGCGGCGTGTCTATCGCTATCGCCCGCCAGGCGCCGAGGAGCATGTTCGTCGCCCTGCATGAGCCGTTCGAGAACGCCGCCCCACGGATCGACGCGTTCCGGCGGATTCAGCAGACCGGCGACGCCGTAGCCGTCGCGGTGGTCGGGCCCAAGGCCGGTGTCAACGACCGCCTGATGGTTCGTGTCGGGGACGACGCCGACAGGCCGATCACGCTGGCAGGCGGCGGCGAGAGCTTCACGTTCGTCGGCCACGCCTGGCTGCGCATCGACGGCAAGACAGTGGAAGCGCGCGGAGGCCTGTGCGCCATGAAGCTCAAGGTCGCCGGCCGGCCCGTGCTGCTCGTCAACGGAAAGCCGATCCCCTCGCGCGCCGAAGGCGGCGTCCTCCTCCTGCCATAGCGAGGAGGGCCCGTTCGCCCTAGAACAGCGATCCGACGTACTGGACGAACAGGATGAACCCGACGACGAAGACGATCGACCCGGCCAGGCCGAGAAGATCGACCTTGTAGTCCGACAGTCTGGCCTGGCCGGTTCGCAGCAGCCTGGGCAGATAGAGGATATCCAACAGCAGCAGCCGCTTGGAGATATCGTGGTCCTTCTGGTCGACGGTAATCACGCCGCGGTCGAGGCCCTCGAGGTCGTCCTCATGGAATCCCCGTTCTTTGAGCTTGTGCTCTTGGCCGAGTGGGGTGTCCAAGCGAGCGTAGAACTCCTCGACGCTGCGATCGTCATGCTGACGCGTGAACAGCGAGGTGATGACGATGGCCAGCAGACCGGGAATGAGATAGAGCGGGAACTTGATCTCGACAGGCAGGTGCGCGTCGCCCCCGCTTGGGATCACGATGGTCGCGCCGATTGCTGCGTACAGGTCCATCATCCACTGCACGACGTGGCGAATGCCGAACGGCAACGACGCCAGCCCGTCGACGAGTTCCCAGCGGTTGCCGATGAAGAACAGCGGGAACATCACCGCGATCGATGCGATGGCGCCGGCCTTGGTGGTACGGCGCCACAGCAGGGCCACGAGTATGGCTACTCCAGTGAGGCTGCCAAAGGGCTCGACCATCGTGGCGAAGTCCACGAGCCCCTTGATGCTGCTGGCGACGAACCACCCGGCCAGCACACCGAACACAGCGAAGGCTCTGGCCGCTGAGAGGTAGTGGCTCGGTGAAGCGTTTCTGACCAGATGCTCCCTGTAGACGTTGTTCACGAGCATGCCGGAGAAGTTGAGCATCATGCCGTCTAGCGACGACATGACAGCGGCGAGCATCGACGCGACGATCAGGCCGCGAAGCACCACCGGCAGCAGGTCGCCTGCGACGAATGGGAAGACCTTGTCCGCGCTCGGGGGGCCACCTTCAGCGCCGGCGTAGAGCCCCATCGCCAGCAGGCCCACCAGTCCCCAGCCCAGCGTGCAGAACCGTTTCGTCACGAGCCCTAGGACCTGCATGCGGGCGGCGATCTCGTTCCTGGCCGCACCGGCCCCGCCGCCGGTGCTGGTCGTCGCCGAGAACAGGATCCCGATCATGAACCACAGGATCCACCAAAAGCCAAAGCCGGTGACGCCTTCCCGTGCGATCAAGTGGGTGAACTCGTCGGCGACATTCGCATCCAGAGCCGCCATGCCGCCCGCTTTGACTATTGCGAACGGAATCAGGAGAAACGACAGAACGATGATGAACAGCCCCTGCAGGACGTCTGTGGCATAGGCGGCAATCACACCGCCCATGAGGCTGTAGATGATGGTCGGAACGACTATGACCAACATGGCCGCGGGGCCGCTGATCGCCCCGCCAGTCATGACTTCCACCACCAGGGCCGCGGCCTTGACGCCGAATCCCATGGCGATCGGCGTGCCGATGATCGCAACGGCCTTGAAGATGACGGCCATCAGACGGCCGAAGCGGAGCTGAACCAGGTCGACGAGCGTGACGATGCGCAGCCGACGCAGAACCGGCGGATACATCCAGAAGAACGGCGTGATCAGCATCCACGTCAAGCTCAGCCACATCCCCGAGAGACCCTTTTCGTACGTGGCGCTGGCCACGGCCATTGGGTGGTTGGCGTTGGTGCCGCCGGCAAACGTGGTGGCCATCATCATCAGTTTGCCCATCTTCCGCTTGCCCAGCAGAAAGCCCCCGCAGTCCTTGATCTTTCGCATCGCCCAGAATGCGATGGCGAACATGGCACAGCCGTACAGGACGATGACCAGCCAGTCCAGCAGGTGCAGTTCAATAAGTGGTTCGGCCAACATGGTCAGTCTCCGTCCTCAGGCGGGGCCTGCAGTCATGTGGGCATGCTACGGGATGCCGCGAGCGGGTCAATCGGAGTTTTGCGATTGGCGGGTAGCGGATTTGCGGATGCCGGATGGTGAGTCTATGAAGCAAGTGTCTGTCCGGTCGTCCGACCGTCGGACGAGACGCAGCAGGTAACCAGGTAGCTCGCCAACGCATCGCAAGGCGTTCCAGAAGCTCTCGGTCGATGACGGTTTTCATGCGACTCTGATGGCAGAAGAAGCCCCTGACGGCAACCTGCCATAGGGCCTTGCGCCACAGGGCCGACCAGATGATCCGGGGGGGACAGGCAGCGCCCGCTCGCTCGGTCGGCCTCTTGCTGCTTCCAGACGGGCGACACATCCGTTACGGCTTGCGCAAGCCCCAGCAGTACACGCCGTTTTCCTGGCGGAAGAAGGCCCGGCCGTCGGCCATGGCGTAGAAGATCGGGTGGTGGTAGCTCGTGGTCGTACCGCCGATGGCGGGAACCCAGGCAGCCTTCTCGTTCAGCGAGCGAACGCTGCCGTCATCGGCGATCTTGTAGAAGCCGCACTCCATGTTGCCGTGCGTGCCATCGCGGCGGACGAGAACGATGTCCTCGACGGCCTGCATGTACCCGCCGTTCATCGGGACGAGCCCTTTGGTCTTGGCGAGGACCTTCCCCGTGGCCAGTTCCACCACGCGCAGATCGGCAGTGAAGACGTACTTACCGCGCACGACGACCGGAACACACTCGGGATGCACGGGGCCAAGGCGGGCGGCCGTGCCGCGAAGGGCGTCCACACGGGCCGCGTCCTCGTCCGGGCCGAGCTGCCACATCGGTTCGGGCTTGGCGGTCGTCAGGCGGTACGCCGCGACAGCGGGCAGGATCGGATCATCCTTCTTACCCGTTCCGTTGTTCTGGTTCACCAACAGGATGTCGCCGAAGACGCTCATGCCGCCCGGGCCGAGCCCGCGGCCGCTGCTCAGGACATTCACCGGCAGGTTCCAGAGCAGCCGGCCCGTGGCGGCGTCGATGCAGCCAATGCCCGTGCGCGCGTGGTTCGGCCCCATCACGCCCACGAGGTAGTCCTTCCCGCCATGCGACCAGGCCGAGAGCGTCGAGACCGCGCGCCCGCCGCCGGTCTTCCAGAGCAGCTTGCCGGTCGCTGCATCGTGACCTCCCCACTCGCGGCCGGCGGGTGCGACCACCACGTCCCCGACGGCCAACAAGGCGTTGCTGTAGTCGAGTTCGGACTGGACCTCCCAGAGCGGCTTGCCGGCCCCGGCGTCGAACGCATAGAGCCAGCCCGACATGCCCAGGGCGAACACCCGGCCGTTGGCGCAGGCGGGGCTCATGTCGAACGGCCCGGCCTTGTGGTGCTGGGAGTTGAAGTGGTTCTTGCCTTGGGTGGGGCGTTTCCTCACCATGGCCTTCCACAGCGTCTTGCCGGTCGCGGCGTCGAGGCACAGGACCACGTCGTCGACATTCTGGTACATCTTCTCGGCAGCGTACTTGGGCAACTCCATGCCGCGGAAGCCGGCCTCCCTGGCCTCCTTGAGCAGCTTGGCCAGGCCTTGGGCCTCGGTAAGCCCGTAGTTCGGGTTGCCCATCTCGGGCTGGCCCGGCTCGCGCGGGGCGGGCACGAAGTACTTGAGGAACACCTTGCCGTCGGCCACGAGGGGCGAGGCGCAGCCGGAGCCCGTGCGGCGCGTGCTGGCGCTGCCCCACGTGTGCATGAAGCGTGTGATGTTGCCCATGCCGCGGCCGATGTCGCTCTCCTCGCAGCGCCAGATCATCCGCAGGTCGGCGAGGTCATCGGTCGTCGCCACGCCGGTCCATTGCGCCGAGCAGCCGCCGCCGAGCGGGCCCTGCGCCGCGGGCCAGGCTCTGTCCTTGGCGACGGCGTTGTGCCGGGTCAATTCAGCTTCGGTGACGTACTTGCCGGACACCGTCGCGCTGCGTTCGCCGATTTTCCCCGCGCCCGCGAACGCGCCGTTCGCGACGGCTGCGTCGATGCTCACCACCGCGCCGAGGTCGACGCGGCGGAATCTGCCGGTCAGCTTGCCGTCCTTGAGAGCTAGTGAGCCGCCCGGCTCGATCAGGCCGACGCCATCGTCGACGCGCATGCGCCCGTTACGGAGGCCCCCCACATATGTCCACGTCAGCGTCTCCCTCTTGGCCCTGTCCTTGTTCCTGGGGTCGCCTGGCACGGTCAACTTCAGGATCGCCAGCGCATAGTCTCCGCCGGGCCTGCTGACATGGCAATCGGCGATGCCCTTGTGTGGGACCGGTGCCTGTGTTCCGGATGCCGCGCGAGCGTCTGCCCCAATGCCTAGGAGGCAGGCTGCCACCCCAGCGAAGCAGGTGCGGCCTATACTGGCTGTCAGGAAAGAGAGCATCTGCGCTCCTTGAGTACGAGGGCCTGTCCTGGTCGCGTGAACGTACACCCAATGCGTCGCTACCTGTTGAACAACCTCGAGGACTCCATGGCGTCGTCTTCGATTGGGTACGCCAGCCACAGCAGACCAGACCACTCCGCCGTCTTCCAAGTGTCCTGTTGCGATGGGAGCGCCGACGTGCCCTGAGAAGCCGGGCATCTCAGTGCGAATCGCTCTTCTCGCACGGCAGCCACAAGCCCGAGCACCCATCGACCCCCACCGCGATGGCAGCGCTCGGGTCCTGCGTCGCGCCGGTCATCACATCCACGACCTTGGTATAGGCGCGGCCGTAGACGCGGAGCACCGTGGAACGGGCCGGGCCGTCGATGGACGAGATTGAGCACGTCGCGGAACTCAACGTCGTCGCCTACTTGGTCTGCCTGTAGCTGTCGGGCCGCAGGTCGTATACGCTCAGCACGCTCCCGTGGCGGATGAACAGGCGGCCCTCGGCGATTGTGGGGCTCACCCACAGTTCCTTCGTGCCGACAACGGGTGTGAACGTGCTGACGAATTCGAAGCCGTCCGGCGCCGGTTTGGCGATGGAGACCTTCGGCGTCTTGCAGTGGCGCTCGCCGCCCTCCATATAGTACACCAACCCATTGGCGGCCACGATCGAGCCGTCGGCCATGCACGGCCGGGACTTCAGCCGCTTGCCCGTTTGGGCGTCGAAGCATACCCACGCGAGGGCTTTTCGCGTTCGGCGGCGGCCGCGGTTGTCTGTGTATTCCTGCTCCGTCTTGCCGATCATGAAGACCTTGCCGTCCAGGATCACTGCCTGGCTGATGCCGTTGACCTCCTTGGGCTTGGTGTCCCACAGCTCCCTGTAACTTCGTGCGTCCCGGGCGAGCCTAAACATCGTTACCCGTCCGTAGCCGTTCTTGCCGACCAGCAGGTAGCCGTCGCTGTAGGTCGGCGTGATGACCGTGCCCTGTCGGGTAGGAATGCTCCATAGCGTCTTGCCGGTCTTCGGTTCGAGGGCGAGGATCGCCCGCCATGCGTTGGCGACGATGATGCGGTTCTCGCCCTCGCCGGCCACGCTGATCGAGCAGTCGCCGGCGGAGAGGTCTCCCGGGCCCGGGTCGGCCGTCCAGGCCGTCTCGCCCGTGCGCTTGTTCAGCGCGACGACGGGAGGCGTCTTCTCATCCTTGGCCCGGAGCGTGAAGGCCACCACGTCGCCAATGACCATGGGGGATTCGTTGTATCCCCATCCCTGGGGTTCGCCGCCGAATCGCTTGTGGCCGTCGACGTGCCAGAGCTTCTTGCCGGAGGCCGCGTCGAGGCAGTAGACGGATCGCTCGTCTTTCTTCCCGCTGGAGAAGATCACCAGCCCGTCGGTCACTGTCGCCGTGGAGCGGGTGCCGTCGAACCGCATCTGAAACTCCGGCCCATAGGGGCGCTTCCACTTGAGCTTCCCGTCGATCGTGAAGGCGAACAGATGCCCCATCGGCGCGCCGCCAAGGCAGTAGACCGTCTCATCCACGACCGTAGCCGAGGCCCACCCCGGCCCGAGCTTGTCGTACTTCCACAGCAGCTTCGGTCCTCCCTCGGGCCACTTGGCCAGCAAGCCGGTGGCGGGATAGATCCCGTTGCGGTTCGGGCCGCGGTAGCCGCCAGAGTTGCCGCCCCGCGCTTCGGCGCACAGGCATCCGAACGCCAACAGCACTGCGATGTGCGACACCCGCATCTTCTTCTCCTTCCCGACCGGCCGATGGTTCTGTCCGTTGGATAGAAGCCATGGCGCGATCGGTTGCTTCCGGCCCTTCATCGAAGCGTAGGGTTAAACACCATAGACTTCGACAGCGGACCGGATCAGGCTGGTGATCCAGGAATCCGGCCTATGGTTTGTGTGTGTGACAGCGAACGGAAACAGCCCATGAGAGATATTTCGGTCACGTTCTTGGCGACAGCATCCCTAGCCGGGCTCATGTCTGGCCCGACGGCCGTGACGGCTTGGGGCGGCGAGGCCCGACTGATCGCGGAGGATACGCCCTGGCGCGTCCACTTGGTGTGCCGACGGCAGGACCGGCGTCGTAGGAGTCCTCCTACCTATACCGCGCCCCCGCCGGCAGACTGGGCGCAGCTGGGCTTCGATGGCAGCGGGTGGGGCCGGTATAGCGTTGATCTGTTCGAGGCCGTCGGGGGCTACGGGTTCGGCCAATTGCCCGATAGGGCTATGCTGTCCCTGCGCACGCAGTTCGGCGTCTCGGACCCGGCAAAGGCGAGGGATCTGAAGCTGGCCCTGTCCTACCGCGGCGGGGTCGCCGTGTACGTCAACGGCCGGGAGATCGCGAGGCAGCACCTGCCTGCAGGCAAGCTCGCGGCCGACGTCCTGGCGGAGGCATATCCCGAGGAAGCGTTCCTCGACCCGGAAGGGAACCCTCTGCGGAACAACGAGCGGGCCCTGAAGGCCTGGCGCGACCGGTACGAGCGGCGCATCCGACGCCTGACCGTAGCCGTGCCGGCCGATGCCCTCCGGCGCGGCGCAAACGTGCTGGCGATCCGTCTGCACCATGCACCGGTCGAGAACGTGCGCCTGGGCCGCCATACTGAATGGAGCACGGCGGGCCTGTGCGACATCTCGCTGGTCAACACCAGCGGAGAGGGCGTCTCCGCCTGGAGCGACGCGATCGGGAAGGTCACGATCTGGAACGCTACGCCGATGGACACGGTCGCCGTCACGCCGGGCAAGTTCCGGGCCGGCTTCCTCTGGTGGGGCGTGACAATCACGCCGGCCGGGCTGGCGCGCGGCAATCCGTTCGCGCCGCTTCAGCCGATCCGCACCGTCGCGCCGCGCGGGGGGACGTGCTCCGGACAGGTCGTCGTGACCTCGACGCGCCCGATCCAGGGGCTTCGCGCCGAGGTCGGAACGCTCCGGCACGTGCGCGGCCGCGAAATCCTCCCGGCCGAGGCCGTCCGAGTGCGGTTCGCGACCCAGGGCGAGGGCGAGTCGTACTGCAATGGTCTCATGCCCGCGCCGGCCGAAGGCGCCTCCGTCCAACCGGTGTGGGTTCTGGTGGACGTACCCCGGGAACAGGCGCCGGGCTGGTATGTCGGCACGCTTTGCCTGGCGCTTGCCGGCCGCGTGACGTGCGTGCCCGTGCAGGTGCTGGTGTCCGGATGGACCGTTCCCGACCCGAAGGACAATGCCACGCTCGTCAGCATGTACCAGTCGCCGGACACATTGGCGGAGCACTACCGGGTCGACTGGTGGTCCGACCGCCACTTCGAGCTGATAGAGAAGTCGATGAGGTCGATGGCCTCGATCGGCAACGACGTGCTTCTCGTGCCGGTCATCCTCGACAACTACCTCCACCACAAGCATGGCCTCGTCCGCTGGGTGCGTCGGGGCAAGGGCTTCGAGCCGGAGTTCTCGGCGCTGGAGCGATACCTTGACGTGCATACGAAGGTCTTCGGCAAGCCCAAGATCGTCACGCTCAGCATCTGGAAGCACGACTTCGGCTGCCGGACATGGTTCCGGGGCATGAAACGCGACGAGGTCGCCCCGTGCTTCGTGACGGAGCTCGACCCGGCGACCGGGAAGATGACGCCTCTCAAGGCGCCGCATTTCGGCAAGCCAGGCAGCGAGGCGTTTTGGAAGCCGATGCTCCAGGGCGTCCGCCGCATCGTGAAGGCCCGCGGCGGCGACGAGCGATTCGTGCTGCTCGGCGAGGCGTTCGACAGCCGGCCGCTGGAGTATGTTCCGAAGTTCTTCCAGAAGATCGCCCCCGGTATGCGATGGCAGATCTACGCCCACTGGGTCCGCGAGCCGGCGACCGTGGACGGGAAGCTCACCGCCCTGGGCGGCCTTGAGACGGGCTTCCGCATCAACCCCAACAACGGCGGGCTGCCCGAGTTCGACCGCGACTGGCCGGATGTGCCCCAACGGGACTTCTACCTCGCCCAGGTCCAGCGGGTCGGGATTCACTACGACTCCTCGCCGCTGTCGTACCGTACAGTCATGCGGACGAGCGGCACGATCGCGCGGATCGGCCTGGACTTCTGGCCGCTCTTCGAGATCGATGGGCGCCGTCGAAGCTACTACGGCTCGCCGCCCAATGAAGGCTGGCTGTGGCGAGGCCACTGCCCAGCCCTGACCTCCCCCGGCCCCGAAGGCGCCGTGCGGACAACGCGGGGCCAGATGCTTCTGGAGGGGCTTCAGGAAGCGGAGGTACGCATCGCGCTAGTCCGCGCGAAGCAGAAGGCCTCGTCCAGGATGGTTGAGCGGATCGACGCGTGCCTGGCCCGGCGCGCCGAGGCCGACCTGGTCGGCAAGACGCTCTCACAGGCGATGATCAGCATGGACCTGTTCGGCATCGCGGCGCGCGAATACGCCCTGGCGGCGGAACTGGCCAGGGAGACGCGCGAAGGTGAATGGTCCGCCCCGCCTTCGGTCGAAGGAGCGTCGCGATGATCCGGTCCCGCGACGGCCGTGTCTTCTCGCCGCGGTCAGCCGCCATCCATCACGGCGCGGCGCACGGCAACGGTGCGCCCAAGTGCATGCTGACGGCGGCGCTGCTGGCAGCGGCGCTTCTGGCCTCGCCGGCCCCCGCGTTGATCAACCCCGACTACACCGTGGTCGACCTGGTGGACGACAGCAGCGTGGTGCTCATCTTGCGAGCTATGGCGCCCAGGGACGGCCGGATGACCGCCGAAGTCGTCGAGGCCCTGGTCGGCAAGGCGCCCGGACAGAAGATGCTGACGTTCAACTTCCGGGACCCCGAAGGCTCAGCCGCCGTCAAGCTGCGCAGCGCATTCAGCGGCGCCAACGCCGCCACGGCGGTATTGTGCATGCGGCAAAAGACGGAGGAGGACAAGCCGGTCGGAGCGCTGGAGATCGGCATGACCTGGTTTGGGCTGACCAAGGGCGGCGAGAAGAGCGCATGGACACTTGGGGCCGACCCGAGGGACCTGGAGACGGTCTGGGGGGGCAGCGCCCGGCGCCTGATCCCCGCAATCCGGTACGTGCTCAGCGATCCCGCGGCCGAGTTCCCCGTCGCCTCGACGATGGCTTGGGGCAAGGACCTGCCTCTCGGGAAGCTGCCCGGCAAAGCCCATGGGTGCCTCGTGACGACCGATGGCGTCGTGTTGCTCTGTGACGGCGGGGACCGTGTCTACCGGCCCGGCGAGAAAGGCAAGCCGCCGCAGGATGTGACGGACAGGCTGGCCCTGGCCTGCAAGTCGCGGGCGATGGCGGCGGGCGACTTCAACGGGGACGGCCGGCTCGACCTGGCGTCCTGGGATGGCGCCCGGCTCCGGCTCGTGTTGCGGAGGAAGGACGGTACGTTTGCGGCGCCCACCGCAGGGCACGCGCTGCCCCGGTGCCGGTCTCTCACCGCGATGGGCAGCGCTCTGGTGGCCGGCGCCGACGACGGCGTGACCTTGCTGACGCCCAACGCTCAGGGCGGGTTCACCGTCCGCCGATTGCCCGGCGAGGCCGGGGCGTGCACCGTCGCGGATTTCAACGGCGATGGTAGGGCCGACCTCGTGCAGGCCTCAGCGCAGGGGCTGACCTTCCACGCCGGCCGACCCGAAGCGGGGGCATTCGCGCCGCCGGTCCGATCGAAGGTCGCCGTGATGAAGGAGCCGATCGCGCTCGTTTGCGGCGACTACGACACGGACGGCCAACTCGACGTCCTGGTCGCCGGCGACGGCGGGATTGTCCTCCTCAGCTGCGACGATGGCCGCTGGACGGACATGATGCCCCAAACGGGTGAACTCGCCGCCGCCATGGGGGCCGGCCGCGGGCAGGGCCGCTTCGTCGCGGCGTCTTCCAGCGACGTCAACGGCGACGGCAGGCAGGCCGTAGCGTTGTTCCAGGCGGGGGCCGCCCCCGGCCTGTTCTTCAATCGCGGCTTCGCCTGTTTCGGAATCGCGAGGAGCCTGATGTTCTCCCGGGCGAAAGGAACTGCCGTCCAAGCACTCGGTGGGGGACAGACGACCGGGGTCCTGCACGACCTCAACGGCGACCTGACGCCCGACCTGCTGGCGGTCGATCCGCAGCAGAACGTCTGGGTGATCTACGGCCAGCCCAGGCGGACGCGGCGATTCTGCCTGACCGTCGAAACGGGGACCAAGGGTCCTTTGACCGTAACGGCTTCCCTCGGCAAACGCCCTTTGGGGATCCGGGTCGTCCGCCCCGGGCGGCCCACCACAATTAGCCTGCCCAGGGCCGGCAAGGTGACACTAAGCTGGAAGAACGCGGACGGAACGGCCGAGACACGCAACGTTGTCGTGACAGGCCCGGTTCGCGCATCGCTGTAGGAGTTCGCGTAGACGTGTCGACCCATCCGGCGCTACTTGCGGACACCCCGCGTTCTCTGTGCGTTCCACCGGATGGTCTTGCCGTCCCACGTGACCACACGGGTGCCCACGACGAGTGACTTGCCACTGGCCCTGACCTCGACGTGCCGGCCGTCGGGGCTCAGGCGAACGACATGGTAGGTGGTCCCGTCGGCGGCGATCTTGTCGGCAGCGACCGTCTGGAACTCCGCGCGCGGCAGGCCTGCGCCGGGGCCGGCCATCACCACCGCGACCTCGGCGCCCTCCGGGCCGGCGAAGCACACAGCCAGGCCCGTGCCCGCGACGGTCAGCAGGCCCGAGCCGTCGTCCTCTGCCTGGTAGTGTTCGACCTTGCCCTTCATCCGGCCGAAGCTCAGCACCCGCCCCTTGCCCAGAAGGAGCACCGGTCCCGGGGCGGGCTTGTGATAGCCGCGCGGCCCGCCGCCGGCGTAGACGGTCACCACCACGTCGTCGGCGTCCTTCCATCGATTGCGGAAGAGGAAGTAGTTGTGGATCGAGTCGTGCAGCGCTCTGGGCAGGAGCTTGCCGGGGTTGACGGTCCTGACCCCGCCGTCGACGATCGGCCAGTTCACCAGCGCGTAGATGCACTGGTGGGGGTACATGATTGCGTCGTAGACCTTCGCCTCGCCGGGCTCGACGAAGCTATGGTACGTCCACGCCATGGCCGCCGCGTAGCGGTCCGGCACGGCGCCCATGCCGATGGAAAACTCGCCGCTGTGACTGATCATCGGCGCGCGGGCATACAGGTCGTGGCCCCCGTACGGGCCACGCGACGGGATGTGCGCCCGGCCCTTGACCGGCACGATCTCGTAGACCCACCGCAACGAGAGGTATTGGCCGTTCGGCCGGGGCGAGATGTAGTCCTGCCCGGCCGCGGTCTTCATCGACTGGAGCAGCGGCGTGATGCCCGTGGTGGATGCGATCCGCCCGGGGTGGATGTTCTCGGCGAACCAGCCGTGGTCGCCGAACGCGCGGGTCAGTTGGGTCAGCAGGCTCTGGTCCAACTGCTTCATCAGCGTTTCGATGCGCTCAGCGTCGGCCCCGTCGTCGCCTTGGATCGCCAGCACGGCCATGCCCGCTCCGCCGATGGCCGCCCCGGCATGGTTGGAGCCCGGCGGGTAGCCGACGCCCTTGCAGAGAAACTCCAGCGTGATCGGCTTGCCGCCGTTACCGGCGAGGCTCCGGGTGTTCTGGGCGAGGATCTCCTTCACGACCCGGCGGCGAAATCCCACCGGCCAGGCGCCGTGACAGAAGTCGTACGCCATGGCGACGGCCTGCATCACGATGCCCATGCGGAAGCCCGTGCCCGGACGCTTCCAGGCGTAGCGCTCGTCGCGATCGGGCTGGCCTTCGAGGAGCTTCTCCAACTGCTTGTGGGCCGCGTCCGCGTATCGCTTCTCGCCCGTCAGTTGGTACAGCAACCCGTTGCCGGCCGGGTGGAAGACAGTGAACGCCCCGACCGGAAGCGACTTCATGCCCTTGGGCCCGACGTTACGGGTCGGGTGCGGGTTGTATTCGATATCGAGCCGATCGTGCCCCAGTAGCTTCTTGAGCCGCTCGACCATCACCTTGCCTTGCGGCGTCTGTGCCTTCTTCCGCAGGGCCGGCACGTCGGCGGCGCGAAACAGCAACCGCGGATGCTCATTCGGCTTCACAGGCGTCCATCCCTTGACCGGCGCCGGCCAGGGACCCTCGGACTCAGCGGGCGCCCCCTCCGCGGCCGCCATCCAAAGGCAGCAACAGAGGATCACGTGCAGATGTGAGCGATCCATGGACGCCTCCTTCGCGCATAGAGCTAAGCAGTTCGCTGCCGGAATGCTACCATGCAGCATCGGCCACTCCCAGTGGCCAGTCGCGTGCCGCTCTTGCCCGAGCGCAGCACGGGATCCAGGGGCGACAGTCGGACAGGTACGATGCGTACAGGCCGGGCAAGCCCCGAGCCACCGCACGAAAACGGATCGGTCTTGGCACAGCCAACAACCTGTAGCTCTTGTAGGTCAGAGACAAGGCCGCCTTCCGGGGGCGTCCAGCTACTTCCTCCGCTTGAGGTCGCGGATCTGCTTTTTGAGCGCGTCCCTCTGGGCCTCGATGTCCTTGAGCTGCTTCGTTAGGGTCGCCCCTTCGGTGCTGGCGGCGAACTTCTCCTTGATCTTCGCGTCGATGGCCTTGCGGGCGTCGTCGCGGGCCTTGGGGGTCGCGGCCGTCTGCTCGTCGTACACCTTGCGGTAGGCCTTCTCGGCCTCCTTGTAGGCGGTGTACTGGGGCATGGCGCGGGCAGCTTTGTCGAGCGCGGCGGAGGCATCCCGGTCTATCGGGGAATCTCGATTGCCTTGTCCTTGACGTTGTGCAGCTTCAGCCAAGCTGTGACCAACTCACGATCGGCCACCCAGAACAACGTCCGGCGCTCGGCCTCGGGCACGTCAGTAGCCTTGCGGATGAGCAGCTTCGTGTCCACCGTCCCCTGCCGTTTGTCGATCACGGGGTGCTTCTCGTCGGGCCATGGGATGATCTGGTACGCCCCGTCCTTGTAGCGGAAGGCGTGCCACTTCATGCCCAGCAGCTCCTCGATGCTGCGAGGGTGGATCAGGTACCCCGATGCGGGATCCACCTGCCGGAGCTTCAGCGGGCCGTCCGTCGGGTGGCCCTTCTCCGGCATGCGCAGCGTCAGCGCCTTGTCGATGAACAACGTCAGGTAGTCCCAGATGCGAAGGACGCCCATCGTTCCCTCCGGCACGGGCTTGCCCCAGCCCTTGGAGCCGTGACCGTCGACGTAGTTGCCGTGGCCCACGCCGAAGCCCACCACCTGGTGCGGCAGCCAGGCCGTCCGCGCTCGGTAGTTCAGCAGGCTGGGCCTCACGTGTCGGTACCACGTGCCGGACCACTCCTCCTGGCCGTTGGCGTTGACGTAGAGGATGGTCTGGTCCTGCTTCTTGGCATATTGAGGGATCGGCCAGGTGGGCGTCTCGCCGTGGTAGGAGATGCCCGCTATGGTCCGCTCGGGGTACAGCCAGCCCATCCGGAATGGGAACTCGCCGCGCGAGCTCTTGCCGAACGTAATCCACGGGGCGTGGCGGAACTCGGGCATACCGGTCGCCTTCGCCACGATCTCCAGTACCTTGGGGATGTTGTCCGGCGCGGCCGGCGGGGTCTCGACGGGCTTCTTGTGGTGGTACTCGATGCCGGTGTAGAACGCGCGGAGGTAGACGATGCCCACTTCGTGCCTCGCGGCCACCTTGCGCAAAGCGGCGTGCTCGTGGAAGTTCTTCGAGTCGGTGTTGTTGGGGACCAGCATCATCGCGCGGACGCGCCTGGCGCCCGGCGGGGTCCAGATCAGCACGTCGGCGGGCCTGCTTTTCTTCCTGGCCGCTCGCTCGCCCACCATCTCGTTCGACAGCCGCAGGCCGATCGGCCAGGCAGGCGTCTCAGCCAGGGAGGCGTGCTCTCCAACGGCCACGGGCGCCGCCTGCGTAACCTGGCCCATCGCGGAGGCGGCGCCCAGGGCCAATACAGCCAGAATAGCCACGTTTCTCACGGTGCTGCTCCTCCTATATGACGGGGTCACCCGGATATCCTTACGCCCACGACTTTTGTCGAGCTTGCCGCCGAGTGTATCACGACTCGGGTGATCGGCAAGCTCCCTTGATTCCATTCACCGCATGGTCGGGGAGCATGTGAAGGTCTCGCTGTGGATCCGCCAGTAGGGCATGACGCGGGCGCCGTCGTGATTGCCCGTTCAGCGGTGGATCGGGCCTGTCCGCCTGGCGCGTCGGGGTGATCTCAAGGAGTCCCCAGGGCCGGATGGGGGGGATCTTCACGCTGGTCCAGCCATCACGGACAGTCGTTCTGGGCATAGATGCCCTCCGGAGGGCCGCGTATGCGGTAGCCTGTCGGATCCCAGCCATTTGACCGGGCTTGACCATCGCGGCCGCCGCCTTCTCGGCCGCCGCGTGCGAACCCGATTCGTAGCCCACGGGCGACAGCATCCTCACCTCCAGGCCTTCGCCGCCGAAGAACCGCTTCGTATCCAGGTGGACCTCGAACCGCTCGGGCTTCGCCGCCCAGTCAATCAGGTGCACCGCCACCGGCGCCACTTGGCTACCGGGCTTGACCCGGACCACCGCGGTCACCTCGCCACTGCCGCCGCTGATGCGCACGGGCGCGGCCTCCGCTTTGTTCCCGTCACGACCGGAATGCACAGCGGCGGCCCCCTCGTAGCCATCCAGCAATGGGGCGACGGCGCGGATGAAGCCGTACAGGTCTGCCAGGTCCTCCGGCTTGGCGAAGATGCGCTTCTTGCCCACCCCGCCGAACTGGTCCCATGGCACGATGAACGTCAGGCCCACCGCGTAGCAGCCTGCGATCGCCAGGCGCGTCCTGGGGATGCCCAGATCGTGGCCCCCCGTGTAGACGATCGTCTTCCCTCGCCGGCGCGCGTCGCGGGCCGACTCCCACAGGAAACGAGCATGGATCGACTTGGCCCGGACCTCGCTCACGCCGAAGCCGAAATGCCCTGTGACGGCCTCGCCTTTGCCTCCGAGCCGCCCGCCCTGGTTCCACACCAGGTTGCACGACCAGGAGATCGCTCGGCCCGCCGCCCCTTCTGCCTGCTTGTGCAGCAGTGTGAAGAAGCGATCGGCGTCTGGGTATTCCCAACGCCGCAGGCCCCCCAGGCCGCCAAGCCCCGTGGGCTCATCGCGCTGGATGGCATACACCCCAAGGGCGAACCACTGCTTGAGGCGCTCGAGGTACCATCTGCGGTAGAGCTCGTTGTTCGGGTCGGCCATGTAGCGGCCGGGCTTGTTGAAGTGATCCAGCACCGGCTTGCCGTCCCTGTCCTTGATGGCGTGGTCGGCATTGTTGGTGATTGCGTTCATCGTCCCCTGGAAATGCCAGCCCAGCTTGCGGCATCGCTCGATGAACGGCTTGTCCATGATGTAGGACCACTCCGCCCGCGTGATGTGAAAGCTCTTGCCGGCGGCGATCAGGTTGTCGGCCGAACGAATGCCCTCGGGCTGGAGAATGAACAGCCGCATCCCGACGTCGGAGCAGCGCGGCGCATCTCGAGGGCGTCTGGAGGGCTTGACCGTATCGCATAGCAGGGCCTCCTCGCCGGGAGTGGCCCGATCCGGCATCGCCAGGACCGCCGTCGACAGCAGAATGGGCAATGTCCACGTGCAGGCGCTCACGCTGGGATCTCCTCGCGAGCATTCTGCCGCCCGGTGCGGCGGGCATCAAGCACAACCGCCGGCCTCGGGCCTTCCGCTTGTGCCGCTGCAAGCGAGGCGATAGAAACACTGGGGCGATCGGGCCGTTTGACGGACCGACGGGAGGCGAACATGAAGCTGCTCATATGCGCGATGACGGCATTGGCGTCCGGCGCTGGGATGAGGACGGATGCTGCGGACATTCTTGAGATGGAATTGCGACTGGTCCACGCCATGGGGCCTGGCTCCGGGGGCAGGGGGAAGGGCGCGTCGCTGCTGGTCGACGCGACGCGCACGGGGCGACGATGGGGGCGGGTCTGGGCGATCAACGCCGATTCCCGCAGGTTGGCCTTCTTCACCGGCTGCGTGACCAAAGCGGAAGTCTCCAGCAAGCGGGTCGTGCTCGATATGCTGCTGCGCTTCAAGGACGTCGCACGGGTCCACCTTGATATGCAGCAGAAGGCGGATGGGACACTGGCGGGCACGTACACCGTCACGTCGCCGTCGGAGACCTTCCGGGGCAAGGCGGACGGCCGCGTCAAGCCGCCGCGCCCGCCGCTGCCGGCCCGCTTCGTCCCCGTCCAGCCGGGAGAACGGCCGCGGGTCCTGTTCCGCAGGACGGACCTCCCCGCGCTGAAGGAGAAGCTCAAGACGCCTCTCGGGCGCGTCCTGTTCCAGAAGATGGGCGCCGAGGCGGACGCCGACGCGATCGGCGCGGGGATCGAGTATCAGCTCACCGGGCGGCCCGAGTTTGCAGAGAAGGCCCGTACCTTCGCCCAGATGCAGATGGCCGGCCGCGGGGGGCGTTACTCCAGCCGGACGGCCGCGGGGCGGCGCCCGAAGCAGGTGGCCCTGACGTACGATCTGTGCCACGACGTCTGGCCCGACGACTTCAAGAAGACCGTCCGTGAGTACCTGGTCAAGACCGCTCAGGACGTCATCGCCGGCCGGGGGATGGGCGGGAACACGCACGTCTCGAGCAACTGGTGGGCCAAGCCCTACTCCGCCCTGGCGTTCATCGGGTTGGCCCTATGGGGGGAGAAGGGCCCTCAGCCGGTCGCGCCGCCGGGCCCGATGTCGTCGGGCGAGGAGGCACTGTTCAGCTTCGACGTGGCGGAGTGGAAGCGCCTGGGCAAGGTGAACATGGACTGCCAGCGGATCTTCGAGACCGGCCGGCAGATGATGTACCAGCACTACCGCGAAGCCGTCGGCACAGGGGGCTTCCGGGGCGAGTGCGCCCACTACGGCCTCAAGGCCACGGAGATGCCCGCGGAGTACGCCCCCTGCTACCGAGGGATGTTCGGCAGGGACGTCTCTCCGTACCCCGACATCACGCACCTGCTGCCGCGCCTGGTGTTCTGCCACATCTACCCGGAGCCGTGGCGACCCTTTGGCCAGGAGGGCGCCAAGGGCGAGGGCAAGCCCGTCCCGCTGGACATCAACGGATGGTCCCAGATCTGGGGGAACTACTTCGCATCGCTCTATCCAATGACGCCCGAAAAGTGGCGGCCGGCCATGCTGTGGGCATGGAATCGGCAGCTCGGGATCACCGGGCCGGAGGGAGCGGCCAAGCTGCTCGAGTCGCGGCAGATGGACGAGCACGGGACGGGGTATGCCGCTACGTTCTTCCTCGGCTATCCCGTCGGCGCGGCCGGGCGGCATCCCGCCGATTGCATGCCGCTGACGTGGCAGGCGCCCGACATGGGCTACTACGGCTTCCGCAGCGGATGGAAGGGCGAGAGCGACTTCGCCCTCCACATCTACGCCCGCAGCCGCAGCATCGGCGGATGGAAGGGCCCGAACGCCGGCACGTTCCGGCTGTTCGGGCTCGGGCAAAAGTGGAATGACTCCTACAGCGGGCGCGACATCTGGCCGCACACGGAGAACGGGGTGCTGCTGCCGGAGGACCCCAACTACGTCGACGGCTGCGGGCGCGTCGTGCATACCTCGTCGGCCGCGGATGGCTCGGGATCCGTCAGCATCGATCTGAGCGACGTTTCCAGTGCGACGTCCGGCAAGCTGTACTCGCTCTACGGGGGCATCCGGTATCCGGCGGCGCAGAAGGACAGCGGCATACGCGCCCTGCGCGCCCTGGCCATCGATTACAGCGGCAAATGCGGCGCGCCGTGCCTGTTCGTCCTCGCCGACCGCATTCGCGGCGGTGGGAACAAGGTCTGGACGTGGAACCTCGGCGAAGCGGACGTTCTGGACAAGGTGAAGGCCGCGGGCGACACGTTCACCATCGCGAAGGGCGATGCGGTTCTTCGGGGAACGTTCGTCAGCCCATCGGGCGTGAAGGTCGAGGCCCGCGTCAACGAGGTGACCCGCACGGCGTACCGAGGCAAGAAGGAAACGCGGAAAATCCCGTCCATCCTAGCGACCGGCGACGACGACTTCTTCCTCGTGGCGACGATCAGCCCGGCCAAGGACCCGCCGCCCGAGATCAGGATCGCGGGCGCCGGCCTGGGCGCCGTCGCCACGGTAGGCGACCGGACCGTGAGATTCCTGCCGCCGGGCGAGTCGGGGCCCGGCAGGATCGTCATTTCAAGTGCGAGATGACAGTTTCGGCCCTGACTTGCCCGGGCTGGATGCCCTCGGGCCCCGGCGCTGCTGCCGGACTGTCGGGAGTTCCTTAAGTTCCGGAGAGCAGACGCACGGCTTTCGGCGCAAGGAGACGACGCAATGAGGCGAACACTCGGCGAGGCGGCTGTCTGGGCCGCACTCGCGATGATGGTCCTGGCGGCGCCTCAGACTTCCTTTGCGGCGAAGGCGGGGGGAGTCTTTACGGTGAAGGTCAAGCTCAAGACGCCCAAGAACGGCAAGGACAAGCGCGTCGCCCGTCCGCTCGACGAGGTGTCGATGTCCATGTACGTCCCGCCGGGGGCGAAGGTGGTCCGTGGGGCCGTGCTCAACCCGTTCTACGAGGCGACGGTCAAGCAGGAGCATTGGCGCACGGCGACCGGGTTGTGGGACTTCGCCCTGATCGGCACGAACCTCTTCCGAGTCCGCAATGATGAGCTGGGCTGGACGGTCCGCCAGGGGCTCAAGCAGCTCGCCGAAGCAACGGGCCATCCCGAAGTCGCCCATGCACCGCTGTGCCTGGTGGGGATGTCCATTGGCGCGGGGCTGAGCACGCGCATCGTCGAGGCGATGCCGGAGCAGGTCATCGCCGCCGGGCCGGTCTGCCTGGAGGTCGGGCCCCGGGACGGACCATCCGGCCGCGTACCGATGATCACCATCTTCGGCGAGCGGGACGGCCGGCAGATGGAGATCCTCGGGCGCAAGCTGCCGGAAGCCCGCACGCAGCACGCCCAGTGGGCGATAGCGGTGCAGTGGCGGCTGCGACACAACTTCGCCCGCGCTAACAACATGCTCATGCCACTGTTCGATCGCGCCATCCGTCAACGCTACGCCCAGGGGGCGACACCACGCGCCGGATCGGTGGCCTTGCGGGACTACCGTGAGGCTGCCGGCTGGCTGGGTGATCCCAGCACTTGCGCGGACAGCCTGCCCCACATCGCGCCCGTCAAGGGTTTCAAGGGCGACTCGACGAAGGCCTGCTGGCTGCCGGATGCATTCGTCGCCGCCGTGTGGCAGGCGTTCGTCGTCCGCGAGCCGAAGCTGACGATTGTCGAGCCGGCGGGCATGGGTGACGGCAAGCCGTTCATCGCTCATCAGGCCGGAGGGGCGATGCGCGTCTGCTTGCAGGTTGCCGACGACCTGAAGCCCCAGCGGCTGGAGCTATACGACGGCGACCGCAAGCTGGCGGAGTTCGCTGAGGGAAAGCAGGAAGTAGTAGTCGAAGGCCTGACTCCCGGCGTACACGCACTGATCGCCGTCACGACGGACCTGGCCGGGAGGAAGCTGGTTTCTCGGCCCAACACGATCCTCGTCGTCGGTGCCCGCAAGCCTGGGGCGCCGGGGCCTGTCGGCGCGGAAGGCCCCAAGGGAAGAAGGGGAGCCGAGTCTGGTGGCCTCCCCGAGTTTGCGATCCGCGCGTCATCCTTCTTGGGCGGCGAAGGCGATGAAGACGGGGTCTATGGCGCGGCGATTCAGTCGGACGGTACGATCGTCCTGGCGGCCAGTCTGGGCAAGGGCGCCCTTGCGAACTGCAAGCCGGTTGCCATCCGAGGGCCGGAGGACCGTACCGGCTGCGTCCTGCGACTGACGCCGGACGGCCGGCGCGTGCTGTCGGCCCTGCGCCTCGCCGCGGACGTCAGAGACCTGGCCATCGACAGAAGCGACAACCTCTACGTCGCCGCTGGCGCGGACGGGGTAGTCAAGGTCCATGCCAGAGGCGACAAGCTGCTGTGGTCCCAGGCCCTCGGTGCCGCCTGCGATCGCGTCGACACGGCCCAGGATGGTCACTGCGCGGTCCTGGCCGGCAAGACGATCTCCATCCTCGGTCCCGACGGCAAACAGATCGGCACGGCCACCGGCCGCAGCTTTACCACCGACGTCTGCATTGACGGTCCCAGCCGGACGGTCGTCTTCATCGGCTTCCGGAATGCCCGCGCTTACGACGGACGCCGCAACAACCCGGTGCAGATCTGCTACGTTCGGGCGCTCGGCTATGACGGCAAGGAGAAGTGGACCGCCTACGACTGGTCCACCGACCGCGCCTCCGACCGGTTCCTCAACAAGCCGACGAACAACATGGCCGACACGCGCGCCTACCGGTGCGAGATCGGCTGGGACGATAAGCTGTACGTAGGCTTCGAGGCGGCGGGGGGGAACCACATCTTCCGTTACAGCCCCTTCAACATCATGGAGAAGGTCGCCATCGTTGGCGGCGACAAGCACCATCAGTTCCACAACAGCGGCGCGGACCACAAGACGATCGTCGGGCGGTTCGAGCCCGGCACGGGCGAACTGCTGTCCATTCAGCAGTTCTGTGCCCGGACGCCGCGAGGCCGCACGGGCAACGTCCGCATGAAGCGCTCGGCCGTTACGGCCGACGAGGAAGGGCGACTGTATCTTGTCGGCTGGGCCGACACGGACCTGCCCATCGCGCCGGAGCCCTGTGCGACGGGCGAGCCCAAGGGCGGGCCGTTTGTGTGGGCGATGAGTCGCGATCTCAAGAGGCGGCTGGTCTGCACCCGAATGCAGGCGGCCGGCTGGGCCCACTGCGTGGCCGCGCGCCGCGTGGGCAGCCGAGTGATGCTCGTCTACGCCGGCAGCGGCGCGGAGAAGGGCATGTACACGACGAACGCCTTACAGTCGCAAGCCGCGGGCAAGGATGGCTTCTTCGTGTTGCTCGAAACCGCCACGCAGCGTCGCTGAGTGAATCAGGTGTGCTCAAGACAGGGCGCCGGCGCCCGCTACGGCGCCAGCTCGACCGCTTTGCAGCCCCGGACGACCACCACCGTCCGCGCCCGGGCCTTGCCGTCGGGCCCGATCCATTGGAGTGTAACGGGTCCGGCCTTCGGCCGACCGACCATTGTCGGCGCGCCCGGCCGGACAACGTACATGCCCCTGCACCGACCACCGTCACGCACGGTGACGGTCAGCGGCCCGGTCTGCCTGGGATGCAAGGTCAAGACCAGGCTCCGTATCGGCTGGCCGTCCTCCCGGCCGCCGAACAGCGCCCAGACCTCATGCGTCTTCGCCGCTACGGCCAGTTGATCCTGGAGGCCGTCGCCGTTGAGGTCGAGCAGCGCGCCGGCCGCCTGCCCGTGCTGAAGGGCCTCCAGGCCCTTGAGCTTCTCGGGCGGCGGCGCGAGTGGGTCGAACGCGCCCGGATCGGCCATGGCTTGATCTGCGCCGGCCAGGTCGAGTTCGCGCGCCCAGCCGAAGCATGCGAAGCCGCGGTTGAAGAACAGCATCGGCTTCCTTGCCGCGTAGAACAGCGCGACGCCCTGCCGTCCGTCGGAGTTGACGTCGCTACCGGCCGCGGCGACTACTCGCGGAGCGTTCTGGTTCCCGTGGTACGCCAGTTCGCCGGTAACGTAGGTCTCGTTCGCCCATCGCCCGCCCTCCCGGCGGCAAAGCAGGGCCATTCCGCCCTCGCCGCCGACGGCCACGTCGAGCAGACCGTCGGTGTCGAAGTCGCCGCAGACGGCCGTGCGGGGATCGCCCACCAGCGCCGCCTCAATCCGTCCGGGCCGACCGAAGCGGCCGGGCGCCTGACCCGCGTACAGCAGCGCGCCTTTCGCGTGGAGCTGCAACACGTCGCATCGTCCGTCCCTGTTGAAGTCCGCCATCACGCAGAAACCGCCCGGCCCGAGCGTAGCCCCGGCTTCCCTGCCCGCGCCATCCGCAACCGGGCGGCATGTGAATCCACCCTTGCCGTCCGGCGCGAGCAGGACGGGCCCCAGCTTCCGGCCGGCGACCAGCGCGGCCGCTCCACCCTCAACGCCAATGCAATGTAGGGACAGGCACTCATCAAGCAAAGCGACCTGCTTGGGCGGCGCAAACGACCCGTCGGCGGCCCGAAGGGCCAGACACAGGGACTTGCCGTTCCACGAAGCCAGGTCCAGCAGACCGTCGCCGTTGTAGTCACCGACGGCGACCATCTTGGAGGTCGTTGGCGGCGCGAACTTCCCCTTGACCTCCACTGCCTCGTCGGCCTTCGGAGACCACCGGTAAAGGCGGTCCCCCTTGCTTGACAGCACCAGGGCACACGGCCCAGAAGGCTGGCCGAGGTCCACGGCCAGACAGCCAGTTGCCGTGCCCGATAGTTGCCCCAGGCGTTGGTCCCCGACCCAGGTCAGGTCGCAACGAACCGGGAAGTACGCCAGCGGATCGGACGCGACGTATCGCGCCGCCGCCGCCAGCATTCGCGCGCTGCCGGCCCAGACGGGGAAGAGGTCCTGCTTGTCTTCGTCGAGCACCAGCTTCCCGTTGGACCGGTGGACGGCGAACCACATCGTGTTGATCTGGATCGCGCCAACGGGGGTGTCCTTGGCCTTGCCCTGCCGGTCTTCGGCGATCGCGAGGACGGCCGTGGCGGTCTTCTTGCCGCCGAAGGCTGCGTCAACTGCCTCCCGCTTCAACGCCCTGTCACCGTCCAGGTGCAGCGCCAACCTCTTCTGGTCGGGCGCCTTGCCCCGCAGCGCCTCGAGGATCCTCGCCGAGACGACGTTGTCGTCAGGGGCAGAGACCTCGAGAAGAAACACCTGCCCGTGCCCCTTGACAAGGTCGGCCGGGGTGAAGTTCGGGTTGATGATGGCCGAGGTCGAGGCGCAGAGGAGCCCCCACGTCACGATGGCCGTCACCAAGGGGCGAAGGCGGGGCCCTCTGGCCGCTATTCCGTCCTTCCCAACACGCCTGTTGCTGCGCCAGTCTCTGTCCATGCTGTCGATCGCCTCCGTCACCGCGGCGGCCGGTCCCAACGGGCCTCGGATCTCACACCCGCAAGGTCGGCCGCGGCCTCCTGCAACTTCGCTGCATAGTCCGGCCAGTTGTAGGCCAACTCGTGCTGGCTGAGGTAGGTTCTGCCCCACGCGATGCGCCGGACCAACTCGTCTAACTGAGCATGATATCCGGCACGCCGCTCGGGTGGGAGCTTGTCGCACGCTCGCAGGATCGCAAACCGAAGCTCCGCATCCTGCACGCCCTCCCTCATCATCTGGAAGCGAACTGTCGACAGCGCGCCGGACGGGCCGGGGGCCGTCAACGCGCTGCTTGCGGTGAAGTAGCTGGTGTTCCGCGGGGCGTCGCGGTCCGAGATCCAGAAGTCCAGGCCGATGCGCCCCAGGTTGCCCCACATCATCGGCAGCGTCCGGAAGACGAGCGGCGGAGAGTCGTCCCGCCAGTGCCACCGGGCAGTCCCGAGGTCCATGAACTCGGTGGGTCGGGCCAAACGCTCCGCCATCTTCGCGGCCGGCAGGGCCGAGCCGAAGAACGTCCACGGGTGCTCCTTCACACCGACCTCCAGGCCGCCCACTGCGATCATCTTACCCGCCGCGAGCGCCTCCATGCCCGGCCCGGCCTTGTGGAAGATCGTGCCGGGGTCGCCGCTGAAGTGCGACAACAGGTCCCACCGGACCTTCGGGGCCCACTGTCGGATCAGGTCGGCGTCCTCCTTGCTGGGCCGCTTGTCGCCCCCGAGGCCCAGCATCAGGCTTCGCTCTGGCCAGCGGCGCTGCTTCAAGATGCCTCGAACACCGTCGATCAGCGCCTTGTAGAACCGCTCACCTTCCGGGTCGCCGATGTGCGGCGCTTCCACCTCACGAGTCGTGCCGTCGGGATCCACGACCTGCACCGTCAGCGGGGCCTTCGGCGTATACTGCCGGCTGGGAATCTGCCGGCCTTCGTACGAGTTCGCCACGCGCTTTGCGCACATCGTGTCCCACACGTACAGGCACACCGCCTTAGGCGCCGCGCAGTGCTTCGCGTACAGGTCAAGGTAACGGCTCAGGAGGGTCAACTCGGGTCGCAGTCCGTGGGGTGTCTTGGTGAACCGCACGAGCGGCAGTTTCCAGTTGAAATGGTTGGCCGTGATGACGGGCACGTGAAGCACGTCGTTGCCCAGTTGCCCCATCATTCGCATCGAAGGCTCCATCAGCCGGAAGTGGGCATCGGACCAGGCCTTGACCTTGTAGTGCGCCGCGGTGGTGTCCGGAGAGTGGGCGACGCCGATGTCCGAGGCGAAGTCCCGCGCCGCTGGCAGCGTGTAGCCCGTCACCAGCACCTGCACCGGGACGTCAAACGACTTGCCGTTGGCCGAGAGCTTCATCGACCCGGTGTACCAGCCTGGCGTCTGGTCCCTGGCGGCCCGGACGATCAGCCAGACAGGCGTGGTTTTGGCGCCCTCGGGGGGATGCTCCACCAGCACGTCGCAGTAGTGTACGGCCGCGTGCTGGACTGCGCACCGCACCTGCACATTGTCGGGGGATATGGCGGCGCCGCCGGGGCCGCGGAGAGGACTCACGACGGCCTTCACACCTCGCAGCCCTGCAAGGTCTGACAGCACGGCCTGTCCGCTTGTTACGCCGTTGCGAGGGACCGCCATCCGAATCGGCCGGAGGGGATCGAACGGGTTGCCGACCTGCACACCCTTGACCCACATCCCTCGCGACCAGATGAAGGTCTTGAACATGCTGCGGCGAATGAGCGATTCCTCACATCGGTCCGCCGTCACCTGGTCCACCGGCGCGGCGCTCCAGACGCGCGCGCCCCGAAGGGCCTTGGCGTAGGGAATGACTCCCGCGCCGCTCGCGCTGGTCAGCGCGATCCTCCGGAAGCCCAAGTGATTCCACTGTGTCCGCCGATCGAGCGGACCGGCCACCGCCGACCTGTGGATGGCCACCGCGAGGACGTTGGCGCCCTTTCTCAGCGCGCGACAGGGGATGCGGACCGTGAAAGTGCGTATGCGTTGCTCGTACCGGCCCAGCCACTTCGCCTCGGGTTTGGAGGTCCGCCTCAGTCCGGGCAAGGGCGTGGAGCCGTCCTCCATCGCGTAGGCTCGGATCGGGTAGTCCGTCGCCGGTGTCAGCGGGTGGATTTCACCGGCGGGCAGGAAACCGCGACCGACCTCGACGCCGTTGACGTACACCGCCGCCCCGCCGATGCAGGCGACCGTAACGTCCAGGTCCGTCGCTTGGGGCGGGCTGGCGACACCGAAGCGCGTCCGCAGGCACAGCAGCGTGGCCCACGTGTGGCCCTCGACAGCAGCGCCGTAGTCCCCCAGGTAGTCGAACAGCTCTTCCGGAAGATACCACGGCCAGTGATGGACCTCGGAATCGGGGTTGGCCCAGACGGTCGGGGGCAGCGGTGAGAAAGCGCTGCGGAGTCTCTTCTCCCTGTCGCCTTGGCGTTCTCCCGTCGCCCCCGGATCGAACGCGATGGTTCGGCCCCGATCCTGCGCCTTCAGTTCGCCCTGCTCGCGCAGGAGGTTCGGACCGTGGACCAGCCACACCCGCCACGGTGTCGCGGCGTCGATGGCCTCCAGCTCACCACCGGCGGCGGGCGGACAGAAGATCCCGACAGATGCCATCGCCCCCCACACACAGGCCAGCGCCGTGTTCGTCCGCTTTCCCGCCATGCTCTTCGCTCTCCAGGCCATCGGTCCCTTACTCTCGATGCCGTCATCTCGACCCGAGCGGCCGTACTCATTCCGGCGGGCGGTCCCAACGGGCGTCCACAGCTTCGCCTCGGAGCCTCGCCAGCGCGTCCTGAAGCCGGGCGGCGTAGGCAGGCCACTCGAAGGCCATCGAGGCCTGGTTGAGGGAGTCGGCCGACCGTGCAGTCCAGCGGGGGAACTCGTCGATCAAGGCCCGGTAGGGCTCCCGGCGGTCCTCGGGCAGCTTCGCATAGGCCCGAATGAGCATCGCGCGGACCTCCTGGTCCTGGACTCCCTCGCGGAGGGCCTGGAATCGAACGGTCGGAATGGGTCCGTCGGGCCCGGGGACGGTCAGCGAGTCGATGGCCGAGAAGAACGAGCTGTTCCTCGGCCCCCCGCTCCGGGCAAGCCAGAAGTCCAGGCCGATTCGGCTGACACTGCCCCATAACAGCGGCAGCGTGCGGAAGGTCAACGGGGGCGACTGCTTCTCATGGTGCCACCGGGCCGTCGGCATCTCCAGGTATTCCAGCGGCTGGAAGATGCGCTGCTCCAACTGGATGCTCGTCAGAGGCCTTCGGTACGACACCCAAGGCATTTGCTTGACGCCGACCTCCAGCCCTCCGGTGGCGATGAGCCGGCCCTTGGCGAAGTCGTCCTTGTGGGGTCCGCGGTAGGCCCGGGATCCCGGGTCGCCGCTGAAGTGCGACAGGAGGCACCAGCGGGCATAGGGCGCCCATTTGCGCAAGAGCCCGGCGGTCTTTTGCCCCGGACGAATGTCACCGCCCAAGGCGAGCATGATGGTCCTCTCCGACCATCCGCGCCGCCGGACGAGGTCCCGCACTGCGTCGAACATGGGCTTCCAGAACTGCTCGGCGCCCTTGGCCTCGAACGGCGGGGCCGCCAGCGGCGAGGCCTTGCCGGTCTTGGGGTCGTAAACCGTCACCGTGGGCGGCGCCTTGGGGGTCAAGGTGACGCTGGGTGCCTGTCGACCCTCGTAGGCGTCGGCGACCTCCGTACCGCAGGCCGGGTCCCAGACGTACAGGCAAAGCGCCCTGGGCGGCGCGCAGTGCTTCAGGTATGCCTCTACGTATCGCTCCAGGATCGACAGGTCGACCTTCCGCCCGCCATCCGACTTGACCCACCGGATCATCGGCGCCCGCCACTGTGTCTCGTCGCCCAGCTTGATCCAGTCCCGGGCGGTCGACGTGTATGCGCCCAGGATCACCGGCGCCACGAGCACGTCGTTGCCCACCTGGCCGCACATGGCCAGCGACTGGTCCATCAGCCGGAAGTGCCTGTCGGACCATGGCTCGACCTTATACCGGGTCGCCAGCGTCTCAGGCGAGTGCGGCAGGCCGATGAGCGAAGTGAAGTTCCGCGCATCGGGAACGGTCGCGCCCGTGACCAACACCTGCACCGCGGCGGTGAACTTCCGCCCGTTGGCCCGGAGATGCAGACTGGAGGTATACCAGCCCGGCCGCTGCCCCTTTGGGGCCTGGAGAATAAGCCGCACAGGCAGCGTCTTCGCGCCCGTCGGCGGAGCCGGCAGCAGTGCATCGCAGTACTGCACCTCATTGTGCTGGGACGTGTAACGAACCTGTGCGGCCGTCGGCGGCATCGCGGCCCCGTCGGGCCCCACGCAGGCGGCGAGTTCTGCCGACACGTCCCGCAGGCCGGCCGGATCGCTCAGCACGACCTGTCCGCTGCACACGCCGTTGCGCGGGACGACCATCCGTACCGGCCCCAGCGGTTCGTGAAGGCCTCCTTCCTGCACGCCCCGAACAGGGAACCCGAGCTTCCAGATGCCCAGGGAACGGCCGCCCCGGTCGAAGAGGGAGCCGGGCAACGGCGTCTCGGTGACAGGTTCGAGCGGCCCGGCGTTCCAGCAGCGGGTCGCCTTGGCCTTCGTGGCGAAGGAGACCACGCCCTGCCCGCTGGCGCTGGTCAGGCGCAGCGAACGGAAGCCGAGGTGGCTCCAGCCCCTTCCCCTCGGCAACGGCCCGCACAGCGCCGAGCGGTGCAGCCGGACCGCCAGAACGTTGCGGCCCTTGACCAGCACCTCGGACGGCACCCCCGCCGTGAACGTGCGGACTCGCCGCTCGTAACGGGGCCGCCACTTTGGCTCCGGCTGGGCCGTCTGACGCAGCGCCGGCAAGGGCGTCGCGTTGTCCTCGATCGTGTACGCCTCGATGGGATAGTCATTGGCGGGCGTCAATGGATGCAACTCGCCCTTGGGTAGAAAGCCTCGCCCCACCTCGCGGCCGTTGACGTACACCACGCCCCCGCCCAGGCACGTCACCGTGACCTTCAGGTCCGTGGCGCGGGCCGGGTCGGCGACGCCGAAGCTCGTACGCAGGCAAAGCAGCGCAGGCCAGGGCCAATCGGCTACGGGTGCGCCGTAGGCCCCCAGGAAGTCCGACAGGTCCGCCTGGAGGTACCGCGGCCAGTGGGCCACGTTGGCGTCGGGCTCAGCCCAATCAACTGGCGGAAGTTGGCTGAAGCTCGGGACCCGGCGCCGCGTCGACTTCTCAGCGCGTGCGTTTGGGGAGGCGGGATCAAAGGCGGCCATCGTCCCTCTGTACTGGACCTTCAGGCCGTCTTCCCCGCGCAGCAGGCTGGGGCCCTGCACGACGAACGTGCGCAACGAGGTGCGGTCGTCGATCAGGTGGACGCCGTCAGCGCCCGCCTCGCCCGCCGTTGCTCCGTGTGCCGCCGCAACCCCCCATGTCGCCAGGAATAGGCCTGCCGCCAATGTTCGAATAGGACTCACCGCATTCTCCGTCGCTGACACCGATCCGTGTCCCAATGTGTTGAACCAGGCAATAGTGTCAACCGAATCGCACTCGAACAAAAGGGGGCTCCGGGATGGCCCCGGCGCGGCCCGGGTTGACCGGTCGATATCCGCGGCGCCGTGGTTTACGGTTACAGCGGCGGAGCAACAGCAATCACACGGTTCGAAGCGCGATTGCGAAGGAGTCCATGCGATGAGGAATGCGGGAGTCTTCGGGAGCCTGGCCACACTGCTGACTCTTGCCGGCATGGCGCCGGCGTCGGGAGCCCGATCATCGACGGCGGAACAGGTCATCGAGAAGACGGGCGTCTCGGCGGGGTTGGCGGTCGTGGTCGGCACGACTGACGGGAAGTTGGTGGCTGGGCTCACCAACGGCGGGAGGATGCTCGTGCAGGGCCTGGCGCTGACGGACGAGGCGGCGGAGGAGGCCCGCAAGCACATCCTGGCGAAGAGGCTGTATGGGTTGGCGTCCGTCGTGCGGATCGAATCGGGTCGGACGCTGCCGTACTTCGACCGGTTGGTGAACCTGCTCGTGGCGGACCTGGACGCCCTGGGCGGCCGCGCCCCCTCAATGGCTGAGATGATGCGCGTGCTGGGCTACGAGGGCGTCGTCTGGCTGAAGCGGGACGGGAAGTGGAGCAGGACGGTCAAGCCCACACCGCAAGACGTGGACTCCTGGACGCACTACCACTACGACGCTTCCGGCAACCCGGTATGCAAGGACCTGGTGGTCGGCCCGCCGAACACGTTCCGCTGGGTGGACGGGCCCTTTGGAATGAACCTGATCGGCGGGTTCCGCACGTCTGACGGCGTGGCCGTGCAGATCAATCCCACGTACCTGCTAATGAAGAGCAGGCCCAGGATTCCGGATGAGCTGCGGGGCCTGCATCTCTGGGCCCGGGACGTCAACAGCGGCGTGCTGCTGTGGCGCCGGAAGATCGTGCCCCCAAACGCCCGATACCGGTACGCGCGAGAGCACACGGAGACCTTCGTTGCGGCGGGCGGGGGCGTCTACGCCTACGACTTCACCGACGACGAGCGGGTCGCATTGACCTGCTGGGACATCCGCACCGGCAAGGTGCGGCGAGTGTTCCAGCGGGGCGTCGTCTGTCGCAAGGCCGATTGGCCCGGCGGCCCGGACAAGAGGGCCGACTGGCGGGAGTGGGCCAACAAGGCCTTCGCGTGGAGTACCGTACTGGTTCGCGACGGCAAGGTGGTTCAGATGGTCCGCGACAAGCTGCTCGTGATGGACCTGGGCAGTGGGAGGGTGATCTGGAGGAAGCAGACGGGTGACGACACCCAGTATACGAAGGTCGTCGTCTCGGGCGATCGGCTGGTGACGCTTCGGGCCAGGATCGAGTCCGACCGGCGAGGGCGTAAGCTGAACCTGGCGTCGGCGGAGGCGTGGCGACTCAACGACGCCGCGCCGCTCTGGCGAATCGACCTGACCGGCTTGACGTACCCGTCGGCCGCCGAGGGCAACTACCACCAGAACCTCGCCGCCCGGGAGCCCTATCTGCTGCTGCCCCTGGCGGACAATCGGGCGATCCTGCTGGACGCCCGCGACGGCAGCCGCGTGTGGGAGAAGCCCAGCAACGGGCGCTTCGGGCACTTGATCATCGGGGACAGGATCTTCATGGATCATGCCGGCTCGAACCCCTTTGGCGGGGTGATCATGCTGGCCACGGGCGAGAGGGACCCCACTCCCCGCAAAGGCGGAATGAACCAGTCTGCCTGCGACGCGGCCACGGGGACGCCGAAGTGGTTCATGGGCAAGCGGAACTTCGTGCCCGTCGATCGCCGGCCCGGCTGGCCGCATTGGGTGTCCCTGCGATGCATGGGCAAGAAGTGCGGGGAGCGGGCGGCGGCGTCCTACGGTTCGATCTACGGCGTCTCCCCAATGTGCGGCTGCGACCAGTTTATTCGGGGCAGCGGGGCGTTCTACGCGGTCAAGCCCGTGGCGCCGGTAGCCGACCAGCGGCGGCTGAGTCGCGGCGGGGGCGGGGCGCTCGGGCCCGTCGAACCCCAGGTCGAGGCGACGAAGGCCCTGTCGGCGACGTTCTGGGGGATGCCGGAGGGACTGCCCGGCTTCTGGTTCACCACGAACTTCCGGTGGAGCGAACCGATCCATCACTGGCCCGGCTATGGGCGGACACAAACCAAGCCCGTGCAGGCGGACGCTCTCACGCTGGTCGCCCACGTCCACGAGCACCGGCTGGCCGCGATGAGGGAAGGCAAGGAGGTGTGGAACTTCATTGCCGGCGGCAGGATCGGCGCCCCGCCGGTCGTCTTCGGTCACTTGGCGATCTTCGCCAGTCACGACGGGTGCGTCTACGCGGTGAATGTAGCCGACGGCAGGTTGGTGTGGCGGCTCCTGGCCGCCCCGGCCGACCGGCGGCACGTCGTTCTCGGGCAGGTTGAGTCGGGCTGGCCGGTCTTCAACGTCGTGCTGCGGGACGACCTGATCTATTGCTCGGCCGGGCGGCACGAGGAGATGGACGGCGGCATCCACTTCTACTGCCTCGACGCGGCGACGGGGGCCGTCCGGTGGCATGTGAAGCGAAGATGTGGGCTCGAGTCCGACCTGGAGCCGATCCGCCAGCGGAAGAACACCGGCGACGACCGCGGCAGGGAGCGCCTCAAGCGAGGCATTCTCTCCGACGGTCGGGCGCAGATGAATGACGTGATCGAGCTGCGCGACGGCCACCTCTGTCTGCACGGCGTCCCCATGGTGGACGTGTCGGACCCGAAGGACACGATCAAGTATCCACGGACGCTTGTGCCACCGCAAATCGCAGCCCCACCGGAGGCCGCCCCGGCGGCGCCCGACTCGGGACGTTCGGGGACATAGCCGCGGCACTGCCGGAGACAGGACGGTCAGGGCTATGCCGGACCATGGACTTCGTAGGCCCGGTGTGAGGGCAGATTGATGGTCAACAGACACAGCCAGCCACCAGCAGAATGGCCACGCTGTGGCAGGGCAAAGGGCAACCAGGGCGCCCAGAAGCCGCCGAGAGGAAAGACCGTCAGATCCACGTGCCAGACGTGGTTCGGGCGTTTGGCGGTGACGATCCGTGATGTCTTAG
>Ga0114922_10000324_pt1 | contig 45930 bp, 33 predicted proteins | sample AartaG_FD_100975 | JGI IMG/M metagenome (GOLD analysis project Ga0114922, IMG submission 100975) | Deep subsurface microbial communities from Aarhus Bay to uncover new lineages of life (NeLLi) - Aarhus_00045 metaG | ecosystem: Environmental > Aquatic > Marine > Oceanic > Sediment | place... | reverse complement strand
TCGTCTTCGACAAACCGCACGTCATGCCCGACCAGGTCGATGCCCATCTGCGCCAGGCTGTCCAGGTATATCTTCTGGGAGTCTTCCGGGGCGGGCTTGATGAGCACCTGGAACTGGTAGAAACGCTGGAAGCGGTTCGGGTTGTCGCCATAACGGCCGTCCGTCGGTCGCCGAGAGGATTCCACGTAGGCCGCCTTCCACGGCTCCGGCCCGAGCGAGCGGAGGAAAGTCGCCGGGTTGAACGTGCCGGCTCCCGTCTCGACGTCGTAAGGCTGGAGTATGGCGCAGCCGTAGTCGGCCCAATAGTCCTGGAGCGTCAGGATTAGTTGCTGCAAGGTCAGCGGCGCATTGCTCATGGGGTGCACCCGAGATTCCAGTGGGTCAGGCAATGTTACCAGAGCGCGGGGCCCGGTGCAAAGCTCGGGGCCTGGCCGCTGGTCGGCGGATTTGCGGGTTCGGCTTTCAGCAGGGGTGCGGCAATCTGTACAATGGCGGTGGACTTTCGCTCCTTTGGTTCATGCTCGAGAGGGGCAGGGGGGACAAGAGTGTCATGAGACACGATGCGATGCACAGGATACTGATCGTCGATCACGACATGGAAGCGCAGGAGCAGATGGCGCGTGCGCTTCTGGACGCAGGCTACACGGAGATCATGCGCGCGGACAGCGTGGAGCTGGCCCGCCGTCTGGCGCAGGAGTCCGGGCCGTTTGCGCTCGTCATTCTGAGCGTCCAGATGCCCGACGAGCACGGGCAGGCGCTGCTGGAGGAGCTGGCCCCGCTTGCTCCGGAGACGGCCGTCATCATGGTGACGGCCCAGACGGGGCTGATGACCGCCATCGACTGCCTCAGGAAGGGGGCCTATGACTACGTGCTGAAGCCGCTCGGCGCGGACGGGATCCAGATGTCCGTGGCGATGGCCCTCAAGCGGCGCCAGCGCGAGCTGGAGGAGCTGGCCAGCTACTTCGAGCTCGAAGAGGAAGTCGAGCAGCGCGTCAGCATGCTGGAAGAGACCCGAAGCGTCCTTTTGTGGGCAGTGTGCGGCCTCGCCGAGTTCCGCACCCCGCACGGGCACGTCCACCCGGAGAGGGTGGCCCGCTACTCCCAGATCATGACTGAGGAGCTTGCCCTCCGGTCGCCCTACGCGCCGTTCGTCACCAAGCAGTTCCTCCAGAACATCTCCGAGGCGGCGCTCCTGCACGACATCGGCAAGCTGGCGCTGCCCGACACCGTCATCTTCAAGTCGGGCGAGCTGACCGCGGAGGAAGAAGCGGTGGTGGAAAGCCACACCACCCTCGGGCGCGAGATCTGCACGGCAGTCAGGCGCGAGCTGAGCTCTCCGGCGGACAGCTTCGTCGACATGGCGATCGAAGTGACCGGCTCCCACCACGAGCGATGGGACGGCGAAGGGTATCCCGACCGGCTGGCGGGCCGGGATATACCTCTCAGCGCGCGGATCGTGGCGCTGGCCGACTACTATGACATCTGGCGGACGCCGATGACCTACCGGCCGGAGATCCTCCCCGCCGAGAAAGTGGCCGAGGTGATCACCGGGGAGTCCGGCAAGAAGTTCGACGCCATCATCGTGGACGCCTTCGAACGCTGCCGGACGCCGATCGCGCAGGCCGAGGAGGCGCTCGCGCGGGAGTGAGGCCCCGGCGGACGCTGCCCTCATCCGGCGTCGGGTCTCGGCCGCTGAGGCTTTGCGTGCTGTGCTGCAATGGCGTCGGCGCGGGCGTTCTCGGTGCGGGGGATGTGTTCGACTTGCCACCGCTCGAAGCGGGCCAGCAGGTCCAGCACGTCGGCATGGAGCGGCTTGAGGCCCGGGCTCTTGACCTTGTATTGGCCGCGCACCTGCCGCACGAGCAGCTCGCTGTCGCACAGGACGCGGATGCGTCGCACTTCCAACTCAAGCGCCTTCCTGAGTCCCTCGGCTACAGAGCGGTACTCGGCCACGTTGTTCGTGGCGCGGCCGATGGGCTGCCCCCAGGCGAGCACTTCCGCCCCATCCGGCGCCGTCAGAACCATTCCGATGGCGGCCGGCCCCGGATTGCCCCGCGAGGCACCGTCGCAGTAGAGGTACGCCTCGCCGCCCTTGACCTTGCCCGCGGCCCCTTCCGGCGGCTCCGCGTCGAGCGCAAGCTTCTCCCGCAGGTCCTGGAAGAGCTGGTCCACCTGCTGGCGGCTTGCCTGGGGCAGCAATCGGTAGAGCTTCCCCCAGTCGATCGACTCATAGACGGCTTTGAGCAGCTCGAGCTTGCTCATGGGTTGCCTTGCTGTTCCAGTGAACTGCGGCGAGTTGGCGCACCGGGCGGCGTGCTGCTCTCAAGGTGAGCGCGTGCCCGCCGGGCCCAGTTGTCCGCGTTCGGCGAAGCTATAGTAGCCGTCCCGCCCCACGATGAGGTGGTCCAGCACCTGTATGCCGACGATCCTGCCCGCCTCGCAGAGCCGCGCCGTCAGCGTGCGGTCCTGTGGGCTGGGCTCGGGATTCCCGCTCGGATGATTGTGGACGAAGATCACTGCGGCCGCGCTCTCGCGGATGGCGTTCTTGAACACCTCGCGCGGATGCACGACACTCTCGCTTAACGAGCCCACCGCAACGCGCTCCTCGCGGATGATGCGGTGTTTGGTGTCGAGCATGAGGGTGTAGAAATGCTCCTTCTGGAGGCCGGCCAGTTTCTCGCGCATGTAGGCGTAGAGATGTTCGCTGCCGCTGACGAGGTCGCCTGCCGACAGCTTCTCGCCGGCGTAGCGGTGGGCGATGGCGAGGGCGGCCTTGACCTGTGCCGCCTTGGCCGGCCCGATGCCCCGCACCCGCGTCAGCTCGCCTGCGGTGCAGTCGGCCAGCCGGCGGAAGCTGCCGAACGTGCTCAGCAGCCGGCCGGCCAGGTCCAGTGCCGTGGCGCCCTCGGCGCCGCCGCGCAGGATGATGGCCAGCAGCTCCACGTCGCTCAGCGCCTCCTGTCCGGCGGCAAGCAGACGCTCCCTCGGGCGTTCCGTCTTCGGCAGGTCCTTAATGGTGGGCTTGCGCTGGGGGTAGTCGCAGTACTGCTCAATGGGGCATTCGGCGCACTGCGGCAGCCGCCCGCAGGGCGAGCGCTCGCCCTCGTCTGAACAGAAGCCCAGAACGGCGGCACAGACCTGCTCGGGACTGTCCCCGGACGCCGCTGCCACGTCGCGCAAGGCGGCGCGCGCGGCGTCCGCCGCCTTCGTGCCGGTCCAGCTCCTGGGTATTGCTCCCAGACGCTGGCACCATCGGACCAGTTCCGGCCGGTCCTGCCCGGCTGCTGCCCCTTCGGCGGCGAATGACGCGCTCGTCCCGGCGCCAACGTGCTCCCGCACGATGCAGTATACCCGGGCGAGTGGCTTCTTCGTGCTGCCGCCGAGTTCTGTCGCCGAGTCGGCCATTCAGTCCCCCTGAAGGGCACGCAGGGCGGAGAGCGGCTGCCGGTCAAGATCGACGTGCGTCCACCCGGGGCGCCTGCCGGGCAGGAAGGCCGCCGGGTTGATGTCCGGATTGATCTCCGGCCCGCCGAGTTCGAGCCTCACCGTCATCCCTTCCAGCGGCCTCTCGACCGTAATGACGCGAGGGAATTGGATGCCATCCTGCGGCGCGTAGTCTTCCAGGTGCACCTCGGTGACGCGCCGTCCCAGCGCATCAAAGCTCCGGATCGCCTCGATGACCAGCTTCCTGCGGTCCACGAGTACGCTCCGAAGCAGCGCGCCGGCCAGGAACACGTCGAAACGGTAACACTCCGGGCCCACCGACATCTCGGTCTCCGGCCAGGTGAGGCCAACCCGCTCCGGCCCCGCGAACCACGTGCGCACCTCATGGGGCCGGATCAGGTGCGGCAGCTTCGCGTACGCGGCCGGGCCGCCCGTGGCTACCTCGGACGTGTGCGGGAAGGCGAGCCAGAAGCGGTCGCCTCTGGCCCGGAGCCAGAAGGCCGTCTGCCCCAGCTTCTCCGCCAGGAGGTAAAGCGCCGGGATCGTCCGGTCGAACCCCATCTGCCCGCCGAAGCCGGGCAGCTCCCGCCTCCGGCCCTCAACCGTCTGAGTGATCCGCAGGGAGACGTCTCGGTCCCGTACGGTGCGGATACTGTGCGCCCAGACCCGCGTTGCGGCTATCACCTGCCCCGGCGGCAAAGCAGCGGGTGGGGGACCGGGCGCGCGGCATCCGCAGAGCGCAACCGTGGCCACTACGGAGGCCAGAACGAGCCGGTGCATATACCTCATGGGTGGTGCCTTGCAGACAGGAGAATGCATGCGGTTGATGCCAGATAGGAAGGCCGCGCCGCGAAACCGCGTTCCTTCCGAGCCGAAGCGTCGCGTCGCCCGTCGTGTCCTTCGCTGATAGACGCGCGAGACCCCCTTAGTCGAATGCACTGACGTCCTTCGGGCCGGTGCCTCTCTGGCGGTAGATCACGTTGATGCGGTTGATGAACGCCTCGTCGTTCCTGAGAGCGTCGACGAAGAGCTTGACCAGACTCGGGTCAAACTGCATTCCGCTGGCGCGCTCGATCTCGCGCAGGATCTCCTCGCGCGGCACCACGCCCTCGTAGGGGCGTTCGGAAGCCATCGCGTCGAAAGCGTCGGCCAGCGACAGGATGCGGGCAATCAGCGGGACGCCTTCGCCCGCCAGACCGTCGGGATAGCCGCCGCCGTCCCAGCGCTCATGGTGGTGCCGAACGCCGCTGGCGATGCGTTCGGCGTTGTCCACGTTCTCCAGTATTGTCGCGCCGGCCACGGGATGGCGCTTAACGGCCTCGTATTCGGAGTCGGTCAGGCCTTCGGGCTTCTTCAGAACGTCCAGCCTTACTGCCAGCTTGCCCACGTCGTGCAGGAGGCCGGCGATCTCCAGGTCCCGGATATCGGCGCCGTCCAGCCCGCATAGCTCCCCGATGCGCATCGCCAGCGCCGTGACGCGCTCGCTGTGGCCGTAGGTGTATTCGTCCTTGATTTCGACCAGGTTTATGACGGTCCGCATGGCGTCGCGGAAGAGGCCCTCGACCTGACGGGCGAGCTGGGCCCGACGGATGGCAATCCCCGCCTGGCTGCCGATCGCTGTCAGGACCTTCAGGTCATGCTTGTCGAACTGTCGTGATCCCAGGAGGCTGTCCACGTAGACCACGCCGACCGGGCCGTGCTCGTCCCGCATGGGGACGCACATGATGCTGCATATGTGCTGTGCGACTATGCTTTCGCTCACCTCGCGCGAGTTCTGCGGGTCGGCCAGCAGAATCGCGTTGTCGTTCTCGTAGCATTCGGAGACGATGCTGCGGCTGAAAGTGCTGCGGGCGTGGGTGGGAATGGCGTCCTTATTTCGGCTGACCAGGGGCATCAGGACGCCGTTGGTCCTCTTGGCGGCTATCAGGTAGCCGCGGTCGGCCCCCGTAACCGCCATAACGCTGTCCATGATGGTCTCGAGCAGCCGATCGAGGTGGTGCTCCGCGTTGACGTTGTTGATGAGGTTGCAGACTATGGACAAGTCGTGCTCGAGTCCCGCTCGGGCGGGAAGGCCCTCGGCCTTCGGTATCTCCATGAAGAGCGAGGAGGCGGCCGTGACCTCGGCCGGCTCCCGGAACTCGCTGCCGAAGGTCACCTCGTCCTCGTCTTCGACCGGCATGTGGGAGGTCTCTTCCGCGATGCCGGCGTCCAGCAGGAAACGAAACTGCGCGTCCCCGATCTTGATGCGGTCCTGGTGGAACAGGATGACCTTATGGATCCTGCGGTTGTTGACCCAGGTGCCGTTCTTGCTCTCCAGGTCTTCGATGCGGTAGAAGCCGTTCTCGAAAGCGATCCGTGCGTGCATGCGCGAGACCTTCCCCTGGACGAGCTGGACCGCCGCGGATTTCCCGCGGCCCACCACCACGGGCCGCTCCGGCGACAGTACGACTTCCTCCAGGCTTTCCGTCCCCGCTGCTGGAATCAGTTTTGCTTCCATGTGCGGCAAGTGCCCTCGGTGCCTTCGCCAACGAATGCCCGGCCGCCGGCCGTTCCTTCAGGGCGCCAGGTTCTCACTTCTGGGGCCAAACGCGCCGAGTATTATAGGGCAATTCCTTTTCAGCAATCAATTACGTCGGCGTTCGGTGTTCCTGGTTCTGCGCTGAACAAGGAGAGCCGGGCGGGAGGGTCAGCCCCTCTCGGCGAAGAACACCTTGCCGTGGAAGCGCAACTCCACGTACCTGATCCCTTGCAGGCCAGGATAGTCGTCGAGCTTGCTCAGCAGCATTGCCAGCTTCTCCGAGTCCGGCACCAGGTGCGGCGCGGCTTCCACCCCGGGCACCTGATCGTAGACGGAAGACTTGCCCCACTTTATCTGCGCGCCGCCGGCGGCCGTCAGCACGATGTCGGGCTCCGCTGCGTCTCGTCCAACTCCCGTTACGTCGATCGTCTCAATGCGAAGCCGCGCCAATAGGCCTTCCCGGCGGAGGAAGTCCGTCAGCCTTGCCCCGGCGGCCAGCCGCGGGCCGTCCCAGCGCGCCCCGGTCGGCGGCGGTTCATTCAGCAGACTGTCCCGGATGACGGGGGAGGGCAGCTCGCCCCACTCGAGGGGCGGCTCGAACAGTTCCTCGGGCAGCCAGTGCCCGTCGCCGTCCACCATGTACAGGCGATCTGCGAACAGCACCTGGCCCATCGGCTTCCGGAACGAAGCTCTGATTGCAAGCGTGTTCGGGAGTTGCCGTTCCACCTTGGTCACGTCAAGGACCCAGGGCGAGGCCCGCAGTTCGTGCTGGACGGCGTGGGCCAGGTCCTTCTGGAAAAGGGAATCTGCCCGGGGCAACCGGCCCAACTCCTTGCGCAATTCCTCCGCCATGCGGGATCCGTCGATCCAATCCGGGAATCCGTTTAGCGACAGGGCCACCGGCTCCACCTGGAATTCCGGGCGGTGAACCACCCCGCGCCATAGCTTCCGAGAGCCGAACCAGACCGCCGCGGCCACCAGTGCCGTCATGACTACCGGCAGCAAGAGTTTGAGCCCCCACTTCAACGCCGATCGGCGCGGGGCCGAGGCGCTCCTGGCAGTGGCTTTGCTCACCGGACGCGGCTCCGATCTTTGCTCTAGGCCGTGCGTCTGCGCTGGGCTGCTGCGGCGTCCCGGAGCGCCGCGCGCACCAGTCTGTCGCAGAGGGCAGCGAACGGGATGCCGGCTTCCGCTGCGGCCATCGGGAACAGGCTGCGAGGCGTGAAGCCCGGAATGGTGTTCACCTCCAACACGTAGAGCCTGCCGTCGTAGCCGTACACCATGTCCACCCGCGCCAGGTGGCGGCACCCGATGGCGTGGTAGGCACGCATGGCCGCCTCGCAGGTCTTCCGATAGATCGTCGGCAGCAAGGAGACCGGCGTGAGGTAGCGCGTGTGCTCGTCCTCGTACTTCGCCTTGTAGTCGAAGAACTGGCGCCCGACGACAAGCTCGATCACTGGCAGCGCCTCGCCCTCGAGCACCCCGACGGTGAACTCCCGGCCCCGGACGTAGCGCTCCGCGAGAACAACGTGGCCCTCCTGACGCGCCGTCTGGATCGCCCCTCGGAGCTCATCCGGCCGGCGGACGATGCTGACCCCCAGGCTCGATCCGCTTGCTGCCGGCTTGCACACGACGGGGTAGCCGAACTGCTCCGTCTGTGCCGCGGCCTCCTCGAAGGTGTGCATGGGGGTGATGACGAGGTAGTCCGCCGTGGGCACCGAGTGCCGGATGAAGAGCCGCTTGCTGGCGATCTTGTCCATGCCGAGCCGGCTCGCGATGGGGCCGCTCCCCGTATAGGGGATGTCCATCTGCTCCAGCAGCTCCTGCGCCGTGCCGTCCTCGCCGAACGCGCCATGCAGGGCGACGAAGCAGACGTCCGGCTTCATCTCCTCCAGCGAGGGGAAAGATCGGCCGGTCACGTTGTAGCTCATCACCTCGTGACCTGCTTCTCGCAGCGCCGTTGCGACGGCCTTGCCGGACTTGAGCGAGACCTCGCGTTCGCCGCCGGGCCCGCCCATCAGGACGGCAACCTTCAGCTTGTCAGACGGCTTCATTCGTTCCTCCGGGGTGTGCTCCCTTGCAGATGTCACGCCGCCATGGCCGGACCTGGCCAGCGTCGCACCTCCATCTCCAGCTCGACGCCGAACTGGCGGCGAACCGTCTCCTTCATGGTGTCGATGAGTCGAAGCACGTCCGCCGCGGTTGCGCCGCCGCGGTTCAAGATGAAGTTCGCGTGCAGCTTTGAGACCTCCGCGCCTCCGACGCGCAGGCCCTTCAGGCCGCACAGGTCCAGAAGCCTCCCCGCCGAGTGACCGGGCGCGTTCTTGAAAATGCAGCCGGCGCTCGGCTCATGGACCGGGTGGCGTTCGACACGGTCCCTGAAGTGCCGTGCCATCCGTCGCCCGATCAGCTCGGGGTCACGCGGCGCCAGCAGGAACTCGGCTTCCGTGACCACGGCGCCATCGAGGTCCGTGCGTCGGTATGAGAACGCCAGCTCCGGAGGCGCATACTCGCGCCGCCTTCCCTCGGGCGTCATGGCTGTCAGGCGCAGGAGACGTTCTGAGATCCAGTGGCCCCAAGCGCCGGCGTTGTCGGCCAGCGCGCCGCCGACCGTGCCGGGGATGCCGGCGAGGAACTCCAGTCCGCCCAGGCCCTGCTCCTTGCAGTAGGCGAGCAGCCTCGCGGTGCCCGCGCCAGCGCCGGCTCTCACGCTCAGTTCGCCCGTGCGCGCCACGTGGCAGAAGCCGGGGGTGCGCATGTGGATGACGGCGTAGGGCAGATCGCCGTCGTCCACGAGGAGATTCGAGCCTCCGCCCAGCACGCGCCAGGCCAGATCGCCACGGGCGCACTGCTCCAGGGCGTCCCGCAGTTCGTGCTCCGTCAGGGGGCGGAAGTAACGGACCGGCGTCCCGCCCAGGCGGAGCGTCGTCAGGTGCCTAAGCTGTACCTCTTGTCCCAAGTGTGCCCCTATGCCGCAATCTGGCGGCGTCCCTTCTCTTCGATCCGGGGGATCACGTTGCGGGCGACCTGCCAGATGTTGCCGGCGCCCATGACCAGCACGACGTCGTCCGGGATGACTTCGCCGACGATGATGTCCTCCATGTCCTCGAACTCGGGCACGTAGTGGCCGAGCAGCCCGATGTGGTTCATCTGCCGGACCAGGTCGAGGGCGCTGACGGACATCTGGTCCTCGCGGGAGTCACGCGCGGCGTATATGTCGCACACGTATGTCACCCATGAGGTGCGGAAGGATTCTGCCAGCTCGGCCAGCATCTTCCTGGTGCGGGAGTACTGGTGCGGCTGGAAGATGACGAACACCCGCTGGTTAGGGAACCTCTGGTGAGTCGCACTCAGGCTCGCCATGATCTCCTTCGGATGGTGGGCGTAATCGCTGATGACGGCCACGTTCCACGGGGTGCCGAGCAACTGGAGCCGCCTGGCCACGCCCTCGAATTCGGCCAGCGCCTCCTTGATGTCCGCAAAGTCCATTCCCACCTCGTGGCACGCGGCGATGGCGGCCAGGGAGTTCAGGATGTTGTGCGTGCCGTAAAGCCGGGTGCTGAACCGGTCCACCTTCTTGCCCCGGTAGACCAGGTCGAAGTTGCTGTGCACCTTTGCCCGCCAGAGGCGCTCTGCGCGGTAGACGGCGCCTTTGGCCTCGATGCCGTAGGTCACGGCCGGGACGCCCGCTTCCTGCATCGCCTGCGCCGTGTTGGCGTCGTCGGCGTTGGCGATGACGAGGCCTTCCTCTCCGGCAGCGCGGGCGAACTCGGTGAATGCCTCCCGGATGTCCCACAGGTCGTAGTAATAGTCCAGGTGGTCCGCGTCGATGTTCGTGATCACTCCGACGTGGGGGGCCAGGCAGAGGAAGGAGCGTTTGTACTCGCAGGCCTCGGCGACCAGGTATTTGCCCGAGCCGTAGTGCGAGCCGCCGCCGAGCTGGGGCACGTCCGCGCCGATGAGGAACGAAGGGTCCAGCCCTCCGTGGCGTAGCGTGAACGCGATGATGGAGGAGGTGGTGCTCTTGCCGTGCGTGCCGGCGATGGCGATGCCCTTCTGTCTTTCCATCAGCAGGCCGAGCAGTTCGGGGTACCGGACGACCTCCAGCCCGAGCCGGCGGGCCTGGACCAGTTCCGGGTTGTCGTCGGTGATGGCCTGGCTCACGACGACCAGATCGGTGTTGCTTTCAATGTTGCGCCCCAGCTGCTGAGTGGTCACGCGTATGCCGGAGCGAGCCAGCTTCTCGGCTGCGGGGTTATGCTGAACGTCTGAGCCCGTTATCCGGGCGCCGCACGCTGCCGCATAGGCGGCCATTGATCGCATACCCGTGCCCAGTATGCCGATGAAATGCCAGTGCTCCTTCGACAAGTCCAACTTCTTCGACCTCCGCCACGCCACCATGACACGCTCCTTTCAGGCTGCTCGCAAGAACTGGTTCTGGATTTCCTCTTGCTGCTGCGGGGAAAACGATGCGACATGGCCGAACCCGCCCAGCTCGGCCAGCTCGGCTGCGACGGTCAGGGCGGCCTGAGGACGCCCGAGGCGTCGGGCCCGCTCGGCCATCAGCCGGCGCCGTCGTGGATCGAGCGCGAACTCCTGGATCAACGCCGCCAGGCGCCCGCCGGTCAGCTCCGTCTGGTTCACGCTGACAGCGGCGCCGTCCTGCGTCAGCACGGCAGCGTTCGCCTGCTGATGACTCCCTGCGTAGGGGTAGGGCACGAGGATGGAAGGCAGTCCCAAGGCCGTCAGTTCGGCCAGGGTGGACGCGCCGGCGCGGGCCAGGACGAAGTCGGCCGCCGCGTAGGCGTCCTCCATGCGTTCCAGAAAGCCTATTGGTCTGTAGGACGAGGATGAGTTCGCCTGCTCCTCCAGAGCCGCAGGCAGGTGGTCGACCCCCGTCAGATGGATCACCTGGAGGTCTGCTCCCTTCGCACGAATGATCCTGAGGGCGCCATAGAGGGCCTGGTTGAGCACCAGCGCCCCTTGGGAACCGCCCAGGGCCAGCAAAGTGCACCTGTCGGGCGAGACGCCGAGCCTGCGCGCGGCGGCCTTGCGCGCGACGCCGAACAGGCTGCGTCGCACCGGGTTGCCTGCCACCAGCACACGCCTGGCTCTGAGGTCGGCCGGCTTGATGGGCCACTGCAGGACCGCCAGGTCCACCCAGGGCGCCACGAAGCGCACGGCTCGGCCAGGCATGGCGTTCGATTCGAAAACGGCGCTGCGCACGCCCAGCAGCTTGCCCACTAGAAGGGGCACCACGCAGTTGTGCCCTCCCAGGCCCGCGACGACGTGAGGGCGGAAGGCGCGGATTACGGCGCGCGCGCGGTCCGCAGCCCGCAGCGCGCGGAACGGGAAAAGCAGCCTGGCCGCGAGGCCGTTGGCTGGAGTGGCGGGCACCGCAGCCACCTCGAACGGGGCGATGGCCCCACGACAGTGCCTCTCCGCCTTGCGGTCGGTCGCCAGGAAAAGGCACCGCGACGAAGGGAGAAGCATCTTCAACGCTTCCGCCGTGGCCGCGCCCGGCATGAGGTGGCCGCCCGTGGTGCCGCCGGCGAATACGACGCGCAACGAGTCCTGTGATCGATCCTCGAACGCCACGTCTTCCCTTTCTGACTCAGTTCAGCCGATTGCCCGCCGCGGGCGCAGGCGCTCCAGCGCCGCTGAGGCCAGCCTTTCGTAGGCGGGCCTGTCCTGATCCCACGGCTTCAGGGCGTAGGTCTCGGGGGATTCCTCGGATCGGGCGATGCTCACCAGGATCCCGGCGGCCAACATGCTGGCGATCAGCGAAGAGCCTCCCGCGCTGATGAACGGCAGGCTCAGCCCCTTCGTCGGGACCGAACCCGTGGCAACCGCTATGTGCGCGGCCGCCTGTGCCGTGAGCAGCCATGACAGGCCGACGGACAGCGAGAATCCGAAGGGGTCCCGGCTGCGTATGGCCACCTTCAGGCATTCCCACAGCACCAATAGGAACAGCGCCACAACCACCAGGGAGCCGATCAGGCCCAGTTCTTCGGCCAGGACGCTGAAGATGAAATCGTTGCTGGCGCCGGGCAGGAACCCGGCCTTCTGATGTCCTGCACCGAGGCCGACGCCGAACAGGCCGCCCGAGCCGATGGCGATCTTGGACTGGATCAACTGGTAGCCCGCGCCCCGTGGGTCCTGCCACGGGTTCATGAACGTAACCAGGCGGTGCATGCGGTAAGGGGCATCGAAGATGAGCCGCTGCAGAAGCGGCAGGGCGGCAGCGGCCGCCAGCAGCGCGTAGACGAGGCGCGTCCCGAAGGTCAGCAGCACCAGCATGCACACGCCGCCGGTCAGGACGGCGGTGCCGAAATCCGGCTCGGCCAGGATCAGCAGCGCTGCCAGGCCCACGACCCCAACGGGCACGAAGAAGCCGTGCACGAAGCTCCGCATGCGGCCGACGTTTCGTTCGCAGTAGGCGGCCACCCAGATCAGCAGGGCCACTTTGGCGAACTCCGAGGGCTGGAAGCCGACCGGCAGGCCGGGATTGATCCATCGGCGGGCGCCGTTTATCTGCACCCCCAGGCCGGGCACGAAGACCGCCGCCAGGCCCGCGAAGGCCAGTGCGAGCACGGCCAGATGGTGGCGGCGCCACCATTGGTAGTGGACCCCGGCACCGAAGATGAAGCCGAAGAAGGCGGCGCCCGTCAGTGCGAAACGTTTCAGGAGGGCGGACGTGTACTCCGCCGTGCCGGCCGCGCTGGCGGAGATGACGAGGCCCAGGCACGCCAGTGTCATGAACAGCGCCGTCAATCGGACGCTGGGCCGGCTCCACTGCGATTGCGTCGCAGGGGCTGGAGCGTCAACGGCGATCTCGCTTGCTGTCGCCGTGGCGTGCATTGCTCCCTCGTCAGAGGCACATGAGATTCAGTCCGAGCAGGGCGGCCAGGGCCCCCCACAGGTAGAAACCGTGCACGATGCGCGGCTCGGCCAGCCCTTGCTTCTGGAAGATGTGGTGCAAGGGCGCGATCGGCAGGATTCGCCGCCCCCAGGTCTTGAACCACGCGATCTGGAGGAACGACGAGCCGATCTCCACCACGAAGACCAGGCCCGCCAGGGCGAGCAGGGGCACCATTTGCGCGGCCAGAGCGGCCGTGGCCAGACCGCCGCCGATCGCCAGCGCCCCCGTGTCGCCCATGAACACGCGGGCGGGGTAGCGGTTGTACCAGAGGAAACCCAGGCAGGCGCCCGAGAGCGCCGCGCAGAAGACCGTCAGTTCCCCGGCGCCGGGCGCGTGAGCGATGCCCAGCCGCGCCGCCAGCGTCGGGCTGCCGGCCGCCCAGCAGGCGCCGCCCAGCACGACGGCGGTCAGCGGCGTCAGCCCTGCCAGCATGCCGTCCAGACCGTCGGTCACGTTGGTGCCGTTGCTCATCGCCCATACCACCACGACGGCCCACGCCACGAACAGCGGGGTCGCCCACGCGCCCGCTCCGCTCAACAGGCGAGCCATCGACGGCAGAGCGCCCGCGGCGCTGAGCGAGCCGACCCGTCCCCACAGCAGCAGTCCGATCGCCGCTCCGACGACCGCCTGATAGGCGAGCTTGTGGCGGATCTTGAGGCCGCGATCCCGGTGCCCCTCGCCACGCAGCTTCAGCACGTCGTCCGCCACGCCGAGCAGGCCCAGGGCGACCACGCTCAGGATCACGACGCGGACCGAATAGCTGGCCGGATCGCACCACAGGACACACGCCAGCAGCACGCTGCCCACCAGCACGAGCCCACCCATAGTCGGGGTGCCGCTCTTGCTCTCTATGCGGCGGCGCAGGTCGGCATCTTCGATGGGGGTCTTCTCCGTCCTCTCGCGGACCTTCAGTCGTTTCAGCCACGCTATGGCGAAAGGGCAAAGGGCAAGGCAGAGCAGGAACGCCGTGGCGCAGGCCAGAACCGCGCGGGAGCCGGGCGCCAGCAGGGCGTGCAAGGTCTCATGGACGCTCGACTGGTGCATGAGCAGTCGGTAGAGCATCAGGCGGCGACCTCCTTCCCCTTGTCCGCCGGGCTGCTCGCGATGTTGTCGGGGATGGTTTCGAGCGCCATGGCGCGCGAGCCTTTAAGCAGGACGGCGTCGCCCGGGCGGACCTCCCACCAGAGCGGGGACCACGCCTGTTCGGCGGACTCGAAGTAGAGGGCCTCCTGCGAGGCGACGGCGCGGCTGCGCCAGCCCTCAAGGAAGTGGCGCGCTAACGGCCCTACGGCGACAAAAACGTCGATGCCCGATTCGGCGATCTCCCTGCCCATCTCGCGGTGAAGCTGCTCCGCCTGCGGGCCGAGCTCCAGCATGTCGCCGCAAACGACGATCTTGCGTCCCGGATAGCTCTCGGCGACGAAGCTCTCCAGGGCTATGCGCAGGGCAGGGGGGTTGCTGTTGTAGCAATCGCAGATGAAGGTGACGCCCCCCAGGTCGCGCTTCTCGTAGCGCAGGGGAGGGGGGCGGAACTCGGCGAGGGCCTTCGACGCAGATCTGACGGACGCGCCGAGTGAGGTGGCTGCACAGATCGCGGCGGCGGCGTTCGGCACGTTGTAGCGCGCACCGCCTGTCAACCTGAAGACCCATCCCAGCGCGTCGAACTCCCAGCCCTCGCAGGCGGGCCGGAGCCGTTGCGCGCGGACCGTCGCGCCGGCGCTCAGGCCAAATGTTCGCGTTGTGCCGTAATACCGTTCGGCCAGCGAGGCGCAGGCCTCGTCGTCCGCGTTCAGCACGAGCAAGCCCCCGGCGGGCAGGTGCCGTATGAGTTCGGCTTTGGCTTCCAGGACGCCCTCAAGGCTGCCGAGCCCTTCGAGGTGGACCTCGCCGATGGCGGTGATCACCCCCAGGTGAGGCCAGGCGGCACGGGCCAGCTCGTCTATCTCGCCCGGATGGTTCGTGCCCATTTCGAGGACGACGAAGTCGTCCCTGTCCGCCGCCGACAGAAGCGTCAGCGCGACGCCGACACGGTTGTTGTAGCTGGCGGGGGCCGTGGTGCACCGGGCATCGCGCGACAGTATGCTGCCCACCATTTCCTTGACGGTGGACTTGCCGTAGCTGCCCGTCACCGCGACGACCCGGGCGCGCAGGCGCTTCCGGCGCCAGGCCGCCAGCGCGAGGAGGGCCTTCTGAGTATCGGGGACGCGCACGACCGCCACGCCCTCCGGCGGCCTTCCGTCCGTCCTCTCGACCACGAGGATGCGGGCGCCGGCGGCCACGGCGTCCGGCAGGTGGTCGTGAGCATCGTGGTTGGGCCCGACCAGCGCAAAGAAGGCCTGGCCAGGCCGCAAGGTGCGCGTGTCGGTGCAGACCCCTTCCGCCACGGTCCAGGGGCTGCCGCTGATCAGCCGCCCGTCGCAAGTCTTTGCGATCAGTTCGGCCGTCAGCGTCAGGGGCCTGTTCCGCATTGCCGTCACGTGCCCTTTGCAGGGGTAATCGGATTAAGCGCTCTTCTTCCGTCTGACGGGGATCCGTTCCAGGATCTCTCGCGCCACCGCGCGATCGTCGAACGGGATGTTGCGGCCGCCGGTCTTCTGGTACCTCTCGCAGCCCCGCCCGCAGATGGCCACCATCGAATCCGGGGAGGCGGCGAGCTCTACGGCCAGTTCCATGGCCCGGCGGCGATCCGGTTCGGTCCGGTAATCGACGAGCCCCGAGTCAATCCCGGACATCATCTCGGCGATGATGTCCTCAGTGCGTTCGCCGCGGCTGTTGTCGGCGGTGAGGACGGCGACGTCGGCCAGTCGGGCGGCGATGCGTCCCATGAGGGGCCGTTTGGTCCGGTCGCGGTCGCCTCCGCAGCCGACCACGCAGATGAGCTTGCCCTTGACCAGCGGCCTGAGCACGCTCAGTACCTTCTGCAGCGCGTCAGGAGTGTGGGCGTAGTCCACGCATACGGTCGGCAGGTCGCTGCGCCCTGGCACGCGGACTTTCTCCAGTCTGCCGGGAATCCCGCGCAGTCCCCGCAGCGCCTCCTTGACCACCTCCCCGCCTATGCTGAAGGCGAACGCCACGGTGGCGGCAGCCAGGATGTTCAGGCAGTTGTAGTCGCCGATCAGCGCGGTGCGCACGGCGTAGGTCTCGAACGGCGTGCGCACGAGCACCTCCATGCCGTTCATGTCCAGCGAGAGGATCCTGCCCTTGACGTCAGCCAGGTTCCGGATGCCGTAGGTGAGGACCGTTGCGTCCGTGGCCGGGCGGAACCGTTTGCCGAACTCGTTGTCGGCGGGCAGGACGGCCACCGCGTCCGGCCCGAGCCCCTGGAAGAGCAGCCGCTTGGCGCGGATGTAGTTCTCGCGCGTTCCGTGCGTGTCCAGGTGGTCCTGGGTGATGTTGGTCAGGACGGCCGCGTCGAACGCCACCTCGGCCACGCGTTGGTGGATCAGGGAGTGACTGCTCACCTCCATGCAGACGTCGCGCAGGCCGACGTCCAGCATGCGCCGGAACGACCGGTGCAGCGCGATCGGGTCCGGCGTGGTCAGGTCCGAGTCGAGCCAGCGCTCCTCTATGCGGTAGCCGAGCGTGCCTATCGAGCCGGCGGGGCGGCCGGCCTCGTTCAGAATCGTGCGGAGTATCTCCGTCGTGCTCGTCTTGCCGTCCGTGCCCGTGATGCCGGTGATCCGTAGCTTGCGCGACGGCGAGCCGTAGAACCGGTCCGCCAGCCGGCCCAGCGCCGCGCGCGAATCGGCGACCTGAAGGACGGGGCAGTGGGGGGCAGGGAAGGGAATGGCCTGGCAGACCAGGGCGCTCGCTCCGCGTTCGACCGCCTCCGGGATGTAGTCGTGCCCGTCCGCCTTCTCCCCCTTGATGGCGACGAAGAGCGCCCCGGGCGCCGCCTCCCGCGAATCGTTCGTCAGGGAGGTGATGACTGGGTCCGCGTCGTTGACGCTGGCAAAGAGGGGCAGCCCGTGCGCTAGCTCGTGGAGCCGCAGCGCGACGTTGTCTGTGCCACTTCCGCTCATGGCCGTTCTCCGAGTGCAATGCTGACCGGTTCCGCCTGCGGCACGTTCATGTGCCTGAGGGTCCGCAGCGTGATGTTCTTGACGACGGGGGCGGCGACTACGCTGCCGTAGTAGCCGTTCTTGCTCGGGGCCTTGACGCTGACCAGCACGACGATTCGGCAGTCGGCCACCGGCGCCAGTCCGATGAAGGTGGACAGGTAGCGGCCGGCGCCGTAACCCCTGCCGTCTTTCCGCAGGAGCTGGGCCGTGCCCGTCTTGCCTGCCATCGGATACTCCGCCAGCCGTGCGGGCCGGCCGGTGCCTTCCTCGACCACGCGCCGCATCATTTCCAGCACCGTCCGGGCGCTCTCCAGGCCGAGGGGCCGAGCCGCCACCACGGGCTCGCCAGCGGTGTAGACCACCTTGCCCGTTTCGGAGTGGACGATGGCCTTGACCGTGCGCGGCTGGGGAAGGGCGCCTCCGTTGGCGAACGCGGCGAACGCGCGCGCCATGCCCAGCGCCGTCACGGCAATCTCCTGGCCGAAGGCGATGCTGGCGATGCTGTACTTGCTCCAGGCTGCGGGGGGACGGACGATGCCGCCGGTCTCCCCCGGCAGCGCGACGCCCGTCGGGCGGCCGAAGCCGAACCGGCGGATCCCCTCGTAGAGCTTCTCCTGTCCGAGTGCCATGCTGATCTGCGCCGCCCCGATGTTGCTGGAATGGCACAGGATGTCGCTGACGGTGAGCTGGCCATAGGGATGCACGTCATGGAGGGTGCGCCGGCCCATCTGCCACTCGCCCTGGTGGCAGTCGAACCGGGTGTCCGGGCCGACCGCGCCCGCATCGAGGGAGAGGCTGACGCTTATGGGCTTGAAGGAGGAGCCGAACTCATACGCGTCGCTGATGGCCATGTTCCGCTGGTTGGCAACGGGGCTGGCGGCCGGGTCGGCGGGGTCGAAAGTCGGCCAGCTTGCCATGGCCAGCACCGAGCCGTCGCGCGTGTCCAGAACCACTGCGACCGCTCCCTCGGGTTCGTGCTTTTCCACGGCGGTCGCCAGCTCTTGCTCGACGATGCTCTGCACGTAGGTGTCGAGCGTCACGTGAACGTCGTAGCCGTCGAACGGGGGCTGCTCGAGCCTGTCCTGCGGGGAGCGGAAGACGCGGCGTCCGCCGTCGCACAGCACGCTTTCCATCCCTGGCCGGCCGCGCAGCAGGGCGTCCATCCGCCGCTCGATGCCGGCCAGTCCGCGTCCATCTATGTCCGTGAATCCGATGACGTGCGCGGCCAGCTTGCCCTGGGGGTAGAAGCGCTTGTTCTCGCGGCGCAGGAAGACGCCGCTCAGCCCCAGGTTCCGGACCCGCTCGGCATCCTCGTCCGAGACCTGGCGTTTCACCCAGACGAAGAAGCAGTCCTTCTGCAGCTTCTCGCGGAGCGGCTGAAGGGAAATCGACAGCGTTCGGGCCAGAAGGACGGCCGTCTTTGCGGGTCCCTCCACGGCGCTGGGATCGGCGTATACGCTCCAGCGCCGCACGGTGGCAGCCAGGAGCCGGCCTTCCCGGTCGTATATGCTGCCCCGCCGGGCGGAGAGCTGGCGGCTGAGACGCTGCTGCTGATCGGCCAGATCGCGGTAGCGTTCTGCCTCGGTGACCTGGAGCCTCGACAGCCTGGCCCCAAGCAGGAACAGGGCCACCGCCACCATGCCCAGCGCGATGGACGCGCGGGCCTTCAGGGGGATGGACGCGCCGACCTGGGCGGCCGGGGTCAGTTCATCCTGCGGTTGCGTTCCTTCAGTCAAGATCCGTTCAGGGCTCCGATTCGACAGCGGTTGGGTCGGGACCTGGCTCTGGGGCGTGTGGCACTGTGACGGGGCGCTCGCACAGGTCCAACCCGAGACAGGCCAGCAGGGACTGAATGCGTTGCGGATTCTTCAGCTTGCTCAAGTGGGCGCGGTAGACGGCGCGCTCGCCTTCCTGTTCGGCGATCTCCTCGCGCAAGTCCTGCAGGCGATAGCCGGCCGCTCGGAGCGCGGCGTTCTGCCGCACCACGCACAGGGCCAGCGCCGTCGCCAGCCCCAGCAGACAGAAGAACTTGCCGAGCGTCATACGTTCACCTCAGAGCTTGCGCACGGCGCGCAACTGCGCGCTGCGCACGCGGGGATTCCGGGTTACCTCATCCTCCGAGGGCTTGGCCGGGAACGGCTTGAGCACCTCCAGAAGGCTCTCCTTCTGCTGGCGCTGCCATGTCTGCTTGACCCGCCTGGCCTCCAGGCTGTGGTAGGTCAGCACGGCGGCCCGCCCCCCAGGCCTCAACAGGCCGGGCAGCAAATCGAGCAGGGCGTCCAGCTCCTCCAGTTCTCCGTTCACGTATATGCGCAGGGCCATCATGACCCGCGTTGCCGGGTGTATCCGCCAGGTCCGCCCGCGGCTGCGACGCGCCGCCACTTGCTTGACGAGACCGGCCAGCTCGGCCGGCGTGTCGATCGCTCCCCCGGCGCGCTCCCGGCAGATGCCGGCGGCGATCTGCCGGCTCAGGCGCTCTTCGCCATAGCGGTAGAAGACGTCGGCCAGCTCGCTTTCGGACGTACGGTTCACGACCTCCCACGCGGTGAGGCCGGCGCGGCGGTCGTAACGCATGTCGAGCTTCGCGTCGGAGTCGAAAGAGAAGCTGCGCGCGGGATCGTCCAGCTGATGCGTACCGATACCCAGGTCGGCCAGGATGAGGTCGAAGGCATCCAGGCCCGCCTCTTGGGCGAACCGGGGGGCGGAGCTGAAGCGTCCGGCGAAGAGCTTGAACTCGCACGGGGCTTCGGCTTGCAGGCGGCGGCGGGCGATCTCCAAGGCGTCGGGGTCGGCGTCCACACCGACGAGGAAGCCGGCCGAACCAATGGCGAGGGCGAGGGCGAGGGCGTGTCCGCCGGTCCCTATGGTGAGGTCGAGGGCCGCCTCGCCGGCGGCGGGACAGAGCATGTCCAGCACCTGGGGGACCATGGCCGGTTCGTGCAGGGCGGGGCCGGCGTCGGCCTGCTCATTGTCCCGGGTGGCCATGGTCTTGCACTGGGCGTCAAAGAGACACATGCTCGCACGGTGATGCGCGTTCGGTGTCCGGCGCTGGCGCCTGGGCCGATCATTGCCCCGCTTCGGCCCGGTCAGCTTCGGCTTGTCCTGGGGCGGACGGGCGCTTCGCGGCAGGGGTGCGGCGCGCCGGGTCGAGCAGGTCGGCGGCAACCTGCTCGAATGCCTCCACTTGCTCGGCAACCCGCGCCTCCGCCAGATCGCTTCGGATCAGCGCCAGCCAGTAGTCCTGGGCGACCAGCGTTATCTGCTGAACTTGCTCGTCGATGTGGGCGTGCTCGCGGAGTCCCTCCGGAATGACGAGCCGGTTCTGTTTGTCGGCTTCGACGAAACGCATTCGGTAGTACAAGTAATCCCGCGCGCGCCGGATGACCTCGGGGTCCAGATCGGCGGGAGGATTCTCGAAGCGCTCGAGGGCCAGGTCGATGTTGGGGATGGGGTAGAGGAACACCCGTCGCTGCGTGCCGGGCACGAAGTAGAAGGAAAGCCTTTCGTAAGCGGCCAGCGCCATCTCCGGGTCGGCCGCGCGCTGGACTCGGCCCAGCTCCCGGTGCAGCGCGGAGGCCAGGTCGTCGGGCAGACGAAAGCGGCCGCGCTCGTCCAGGCTTACCGAATCCTGGTAGCCGAAGAGACGGACCAGCGAGTGGTTCCTACTGTTTCCCATTAGTATCTCAATAATCCCATCAGGCTATCTAATGAAACCCCTGATAACCCTACTACTTAGCAAGTCTAGATTGTAAAGCTCTGTTTAGAAGCGAGTACTGCATTGCTTTTCCCAGATTATGATGAGCAAAACGGTCGCAATATTAGCGCCTGCGATCTGCCTTGTCAAGCCTTTTTTCTGGCCTGTTTCCTTGGAGCGCGCTCCCTCCGGGCGTGCCGTCAGGCGAGGCCGGAGCACAAAGGGGGGCGAGCTCCTATGGGGAGTATGTTGGGGAACGGGCGTAGTTCTTATGTGGTAGCAGACACATGGCGAGTTGGCTGCGTTGCCATCCGAAGATTTCTCGTGTTCCCATTGATTTCCGCGGCGGTCGCTGCATGGGGGACCTGCTGCAACGGCGGAGTTCCGGTCCCACGCGTGCCCACGCCCGTGCCCGACGGCCTGCCGGGGCTCCCCCACAGTGCCCGCACGAGCGGCGCCTGCGGAGTTGGCACGGGCCGCGCGGCGGGTTAGAATGGCGGCTTCTTGGGACCGGTTGCGGAGGAGGGAGCGCGGGGATGGTCGTCCTTGGACTCGACTGGGGTCAGAGCAGGATAGGCGCGGCCGTCAGCGACGAGCTCGGAATAGCGGCGCACTTCGCGGACACCATCATAAGGGACGGGCAGGAGTTGGACAGGATTGCGGACCTTGTCCGCCAGCGCGGCGTCGAACGGATCGTCGTCGGGATGCCGTTGCGGATGGACGGCACCGACGGCGTTCAGGCCCGCAAGGTAAGGGGATTCATGAAGCGGCTGCGGAAATGCCTGCCGGACGTCGCCGTTGAGGAGCAAGACGAGCGCCTCACATCAGCGCAGGCCCACCGTGCCCTGTCGGAAATGGAAGCCAGCATGCGCAGGCGCAGGGCGGACGTGGATGGCATGGCGGCGCAGATCATCCTGCAGCGTTACCTGGACCGGCACGCCGCCGATCGCCGTCCGGAGGGGTGACGCGCTGCCGCACCGGTGTGTGGTGACTTCGGCGCGCCGAACAAGGGGGCTGTCCCGGCCGGAGGCCGCTCATCGCAGCATGGAGCAGCGGGCGGCGCCGATCACGCCGGCGTCGCGGGGCAATTCGGCGAAGCAGACCTTCACGTTCCGTCGCGAGGCTTCCAGCGTGCGCCACTCCACTTCATCCAGCAGCGGTCGCATGAGCATGTCGCCGGCTGCTGTGACGCCCCCGCTGAAGGCGATGACCTGTGGGTTGAGGATGTGCATGATGTTGGAGACGGCGACGCCCAGGTAGCGCCCGGTCTGTTCGATGTTCTGCTTCGCGGCGGCGTCGCCCCCGCGGGCCGCCCTGTGAATGCGCTCCGCGGTCAGCTCGTCGAGATGGTCGGCGAGCGAGCTCTGGGCTCCGGCCTGTACGGCCTCGCGCATTCGTCGGACCATGGCGGTGGCGCTGGCGTAGGCCTCGATGCAACCCCGATTGCCGCAGCCGCAGAGCGGTCCGTCGGGATTGATGCTCATGTGGCCGATCTCGCCGGCCACGCCGTTGCCGCCGTGCCATATCCGCCCGTCCAGCACGATGCCGCCGCCGATGCCCGTGCCGAGCGTCAGCAGCACCAGGGAGGAAGCGCCGCGCCCCGCCCCGACCCACTGTTCGGCCAGGGCCGCCACGTTGGCGTCGTTGTCGAGCGTGCAGGGCAGCCCCAGATCGTCCTCGATCATGCGGCGCAGCGGTATGTCGCGCCAGCCGGGCAGATTGGGCGAGAAAAGGACCACGCCGTCGGCAAGGTCTATGGTGCCCGGGCTGCCGACGCCCAGCCCGCGGACCGATCCGGCGCCGGCCGCCTCCATGCAGTCGCGCACGGCCTGGCAGATCCTTTCGGCCACGGCCTGGGCGCCGAGGTCGGATCGCGTCTCCGTCTGATGGCGCTGAAGGACGGCGCCCTCCGGCGAAACGAGGCCGACCTTGATGTTGGTTCCCCCCAGGTCAACGCCGGCGATGGCGTCTTTCACTGGTTCATGCCTTGCCAGAGGAACGGAGCGAAGTGATGGCGGTTCACCGGGCCGGGGGATACTCGTTGCACAGGTAGTGCAGAGGCGGCTCGTCCTCTTCTATCTCGGGGAAGCGCCCGGCCGGCTCGGCGAAGCGATTGTCGGCCATGTCGTCATTGACGGCGGACACCTCGCCAACCAGAACCGTGCCGCCTCCGCCCCAGATCTCGTGATAGAGCCCCTGAACCAGAGATACGCTCTGGCCGGGCTTCAACCTGAGCAGGCCCCCGGCGGGCACCTCCGTCTCGACGCCGTCCACGCTCACCGTAACGGCTCTATCCCGCTCAATCTCCTCATTCTCATCGGAGCCGTAGAGCTGGATGACCAGGTCGGCGCCGGCGCGGTTGATGATGTCTTCCATCTTCTGCCAGTGGAAGTGCATCACGGCACGCTGGTTGTCCCTGCAGATGAGGGCCTTCTCGCAGTAGGACTTGCCGCCGGCGGGTCCGCGCGGATCGCCGTTGCGAAGGGTGAACAGCAGGAGGCCGTAGCGGTCGAAGTCTCCCCGCCCGAAGTCTGCCACGTCCCAGCCCAACATGCGGTTGCGTATCTCGTCGCACTCGTGCCCCTTGCGCTTCCAGTCGTCGGGAGTCCAGAACGCGAACGGCGGCAGGCAGAAGCTGCATTGCCGAATGAACTCGATGCCTTCACGGATGATGGCGTTTATCTGTGAGCGTTCCATGGATCCGGTGTCTGGTGTTGAAACCTGGATGGCGAGGTAATAGTGTTGTTGAGCGGAGCGGATTCTAACTCGCCCCCGGGGAGACTGTCAAGGAGTGTGCTGAGCAGTCAGTTCAGGTCAGGTTACGGAGCTTCGGACGGCGTGAGTCAGACGGACCAGCAAGCTTCGAAGCCGTTGTGCTGGGCCCTTGTCGGCCCAACGGCGTGCGGCAAGAGCGCCATCGCTTTCGAGCTGGCGCGGCGGCACCCGGTGGAGATTGTGTCGGTTGACTCCATGCAAGTTTACCGGGGGATGGACATCGGCACGGCGAAGCCCACCATGCAGGAACGCGCCCTCGTCCCGCATCAGATGATCGACGTGCTCGATCCAGACCAGACGTGCAACGTCGGCTGGTTCAGCCGTGTGGCGCTGCGGGTGATCAAGGGGATCCAGGCCCGCGGCAAGCGACCGTTTCTGGTCGGTGGAAGCGCGCTGTATTTGAAAGGTGTAATATGGGGCCTGATGGAAGGGCCGTCCTGCGACCAGGGGCTGCGCCGCAGGTTGTGCCGGGAGGCCGAGAAGCACGGCGGGCACGCACTGCACCGGCGGCTGACCCGGGTGGACCCTCGAGCCGCCCGGCGCATTCATCCCAACGATGTTAAACGCCTGGTCAGGGCGCTGGAAGTACACGAACTGACTGGCAGTCCGATCAGCGCCCGGCAGGACCAATTCGAAGGCCCGCCCAGGCTGGGCGACCGCATGGTCGGCCTTCGCTGGCCGAGGGCACTGCTGTATGATCGCATCGACCGGCGAGTCGACCGGATGATGGAGGCGGGCTTGCTGGAGGAGGTGGCGGGCCTGCGTGACCGGCTCGGTGCCCAGGCGCGCCAGGCCCTTGGCTACAAACAACTTCTGGCATATCTGGACGGCCGTATTGGCCTGGACGAAGCAGTCAGGCGGATCAAGCGCGACACCCGCCGCTTCGCCAAGCACCAGTTGACATGGCTGCGCCGTTTCCCCCAAGCGCATTGGATCGACGTGGCCGAGCACGATGGCCTCTCGGAAGTGGCACGGAGGTGCGAAAAGGCTTTGCTCGTCGCTGCTTGACACCGTTGTGTGGTTCCGCTATCATTGCGCCGAGCCCTAGGCAAGGAGGTGCTGCCTAAATGGCAAGAGTGATCTGGGGTCTAGACTTCGGCGATTGGAGCCTGAAGGCTGCCCGCGGAACGTACGACAGGAAGACCGGCACCATCACCGTCGACCTGCTCGACGAGATCGTGTACGGCCAACTTCCCTGTGGCTATGAGGCCAGTCCCCTCGAGAAGCACAGGGCGGGCATAGTTGCGTTCAGGCAGAAGTATCAGATGGGGGGAAGCGACGACCTTTGCGTCGCGTTGACGGGCAGCGAGGTATTCCATCGCTTCATTCCCGTGCCGCCCGTGCCCGGGCGCCTCGACGACATCATGCGTTACGAGGCCGGCCAGCAGATTCCCTTCGAGCTCGACGACGTCGTCTGGGACTTCCAGCCCGTCAAGGCAGAGGACGAGCGCGAAGAGGGTGAGGAGATAGAGGTCGGGCTGTTCGCCATCAAGAAGGAGAGGGTGGCCGAACTGATGGACCTGCTCGGTCCATGGCGGACGAACCTGCGCGTCGTGCAGGATGCGCCGCTGGCCGCCTACAACCTGCTCGAGTACGAGGGCCTCGTCCGCGAGCCGCTCGTGGTGCTGGACGTGGGTGGCGCTACCACGGACGTGATCGTCCTGAACCCGCCGCGCTTCTGGGTGCGGACGCTGCTGGTGGCGGGCGACGATCTGACCAACGCGCTGGTCGAGCAGTTCGGCGTCAAGGCCGAGGAAGCCGAGCGGATCAAACGCCGGGCCGGACAGAGCGCGCACAAGGAACAGATCCTGCGCATCCTGCAGCCCGTCTTCGATGATCTGACCAACGAGATCCAGCGTTCCCTCGGGTACTACAAGAGCCTGGACCGGCAAGTTCGATTCGAACGGGTTCTGACGCTGGGCAGCGCGCTGAAGATGACGGGCCTGCCCCAGATGCTGGCGGCAGCCCTGCAGTACCAGGTCCAGCCGCTCCGGCAGTTGCAGAGAATCCAGGTGGCCGAGTCGGTGGGACAAGAGAAGCTCCAGTCCGCCCTGGCCGGCTCCTGCGCAGCCCTTGGCCTGGTGGTCCAGGGAGCGGGAGAGGGCCGACTGCACATCAACATGGTGCCCGAGGAAGTGGCCCTGGCGGGAGTGGTGGAGCAGAAGAAGCCGTGGGCGCTGGCGGGGGCCGTTGGCGTGCTGGTCGCCGTCGCCCTCATGATCCTGGGCCAGGTGCTGTATGCCCAGGAGCTGCAGGCAGCCGAACAGCAGGTACCGCCTGGCGTTCTGGATCAAGCCACCCAGATGGAGAACGAGTACAAGGCTGCTGAGGCCGAAGTGAGGGACTTGCGGCAGCGCCTGGAGACCCTCGCGAAGCCCGGCATAGACCGGGGGGTCTTCCTGCGCGTGCTGCCCGTGTTCACGGACGTGATCTACGGCAAAGAGGTGTACCTCAGCGACTTGGATTTCGTGTGGATGGAGGCGTCGGCGGTAGCGGTGGGCGTTGCGCCCTTGGCAACGCGTGGCGGCAGGCGTCCGGGCGCGGGAACGGCGATGATGCGCTCGGGAATGGGGGGGCCCACGGGGCTTCCCCCCGGCGCGCGAGTCACGGGACAGCGTGGCGTCAGGCCGACCGCGCCGTCCGTCGGCGCCAGGGGCCGACGCTCGACGGCCGCTGGCAGGGGAGCAACCGGCGAGGCAGCGCCGTCCGCGGGGCAGCAACTCGTCATGCGCTTCGCCTGCGAATCCCGCAAAATCGGCCTGACGTACATCGAGGAAGAGGTATTCGAAGCCTTGCGCAAGGCGCAGTTCCCGGAGGAGCAGGAAGCCGCCTTTGCGCAAGTCGAGATGATTGGGGACGTCAGGGACGTCTGGCGCGATCCGGTCAACGGACAGGAGCTGGCGCAGCCCATGGATGACTCGGTTCGGTTCGCTGTCTTCCAGGGCTACGCAGTAGTCAACACGGGTTCGGGGGCCGAGCAGCAGGAATGACACGCTGCGCTGCGTCGGCGGTACCGGCACGTAAGCATGTGGCGGTTGGCCGCGGGAGGTAGAGGAATGGACTTCATAGTACGCATGAAATTCTGGATTGCTGTGGGCGCCCTGGTCCTTATCAGCGGCTTTGTCTTTGGCGTCTGGTTTGTGCCTGCACGCAGGGATAACAGCGCCCAGATGGCCGCCTGGCAGCGAACGGCCGCCAGCGTGGCGAGCCGTGCCCAAGGCGAGGTCCACAATAACGGGGATGTCCAGAATCTGCAAGACCTGGCGACCGCTTACAGGGAGGATCTCGAAGGCATTACGGAGGGCCTGGGCAAGCAAGGCCAACTGCTCGAGCAGCACTTCGTCGACTCGGAAACCGGGGACGAGCTTGGTCCGGGCACATGGAAGGACGTCTACACGGAGAAGATGGACGCGCTGGAGGAGGAGATTAACAAGAGCTTCCTGTTGGCCCCCGGCCGGCCCGTGATACGGAAGTACTACGGGAGCGAACGGCCGGACGAGCGGGAGATGCGGGAGGAAGAGAAGCAATACTGGCTGCAGAAGTACGTCATGGAGAGCCTGGCTGCGTCGAACAAGGTCCGGATGATTGTGCCCGTCTTTAGTGAGCTGCAGCTCCTGCCGCGGCCCGAGCGCCTGCTTCACCCCAGCCACGGGGAGCTGTTTGAACCCACAGCCTTCCAGATTGACATCGCAACGGAGTACGAGAGCCTGCCCATGGTTCTGGACAGGCTCCTGGCATGCGAGATCCCGCTGAACATCACCTCACTTCGTGTCGAAAGACGTTCCGCGCCGGTTCTGACGACCCGCGAACGGGAGACGGTCCCACAGCAGCGTGGGATGCCTGGTCGCCCTCGGGCTGTCCCGCGCACCATGCCGGCCGGCGCTCCCCCGACAGGTCCCATGGGCCCTGGCATGGACGCCGGCATGCCTCCGGAGGCAGCTGCGGCGGCTGCGGCCGCCGAGGCAATGGCGGCCGCCGCGATGGCCCAGGCAGCCGGTATGGACGGCATGGAGTTCCGGGGCCCGACGGGCAGGCCAACGGCCGGCCGCAGGGAGCCCACCGGTGGCCGGGCTCCTGGCGCACGTGCGGGCGTTAGACAGCCCACCGCGAGGAGCACCGGAAGGCTTCGGGCCGACCGGGAGCAAGCCGCAAAGATACCAGGCGGACTCGTGACCGTCACCATCTCGGGCTACGTTCTGGACTACATGACACCGGAAGAAGGCGAAGAAGGCGGAGAAAGCGAACAGGGATAGGCTCAGGCCTGAGTCGCCATAACGAGCCGCACCCCCGGCGGAGGTCAAGTAATGCCGGTTAAGAGACGAGGTTTTTTCTTCCAATACTTCGACAGGATCGTTTGCGGCGTTGTCGCGCTCGGGATCCTGGCGGCCGTCCTCTATGCCGCCAGAAGGGCCGGCACGGTGAACCGAGTGGCATCGCCGTCCGACGTGGTGGAGAACCTCCGCGTTATCGAGGTCAAGATGCGGCAGGGGGGCGCAGCCGTGCCCCCGCCGAAGGTTGATTACGCGGTCATGGTCACGGATCGCCTCCAGAGCTACTCGCCCCCGCGCCCGCTGAAGGGCGACCCGTTCTATCCGCCCTTGCCCAAGGCGCTTCCGAACGTCAGGATTGGGCTCAATCAGGAGGCCGTTCTGGATTTCAAGGCGCCGCTCGACAAGGGCTCTGTCAAGGTGGAGAGGGCCAAGGCGGGGGGGGACGAAGATCTCGTCGACGTGATCGGGCACCCGGAGGACGACGACTATACCCGCGTGCGCATACGTAGCCGCGACAAGGAGGGCGAAGTCTTCGTCGTGGGCGAGGCGGGAGGGCTGAAGCACGAACTGAAGGTTTACGTGGACCCGAAGGTGGGCAAGGTCGCCTATGCGCCCAAGGAGATCGATGCCCGACCTGGACTGGGCGTCGTGGTACTGCGGATCGCGCCGGACCCCAGGAACGACGACGACGAAGTCGAGGTAGAGGGCTACGAAGTCTGGCGTCGCGACTGGGCCGATCCACTGGGCGATTATGAGAGCCTCGAGACCGCAAACGTCGGCGCGGGCGTGGCTGGGGTCGGCGCGGTGGGAGCAGCACGGTTCGCCGCAGCCCAGCGGGGCCTGGCGACCCGGGCCAGGGCAGGGGTGCGGACGGGCCTGGAAGGAGCCATCGAGTGGCAGGATCTTGAGGTGGAGGCCGGTCAGAGGTACAGCTATAAGGTCCGCACCGTCGGCCTGAACACCTACCCCAAGGAAAGCGACTTCACGGCGTCGGCGTTCGTCGAGGTGCCGCCCATGGTTGACTTCCGCGTTACCGGCTCCGGCCCGGACACGCTCGGGATCGAAGTGGCGGAGTTCTCCTCTGCGGGCGGCGTCTCGCAGGGCAAGTTCTGGGTGCATTCAGGCGACGAGATCGGCGGTGTCGCGCAAAATGCCAGAACGGGGCAAGTCAACAACCTGCTGACCGACTGTGTGCTGGTGGACTTTCACCGAAACGTCATCCAACCCGGCAGGGGTCTGATCTCCGACCGAGCGATCTACATCGACGCCGAAGGGAATCTGCAAGAGGCGTGGCGTTGGCGTACAGGCACGGAGTCCACGTTCTGGGAACTGGTAAAACAGGGCGGTGCCGGTCGGGCACGGACGGGGCCTTTCATGGGTCCTACGGGGCCAACGGAACCGGTGTTTGGTCCGGGCGGCCTGCCGCGCGGCGCGAGGCCCACCGGTGGGCGGCGCGGCGGATGATCTTTCTGGACATTGTGGGCGCGCTTACTGAGGCAGCGCGACTGTGACCGGCGACCTTGCGTGGTGTGTGCGTCGTTGCGGAGCGGGACCGAAGCAAGCCGCACGCTGGCGTGCAGTCGTTCTCGTGTGAGGACCTTTCTGTGAGGGATGATCATGCAGCGTGACAACAATCTGCTGTTCTTCCTGTCGGCGGCCCTGATCCTGTGCGGGGTGCAACTGGCCGGCTGCGCGGCGCCGCAAGAACCGAGTGTCGGCGCGGAGGCCGCACCCCCGCCCGAACAGCAGGTGGCAGAGGCCCAGGAGGCACAGCCTGTCGAGGCCCCGCCGGCCGTGGCCGAAGCCCTCGAAAGCCTCCGGCAGGCAGACCAGGCCTATCAGGAGGAGGATTACCAGCGCGCTCGCACACTCTATGCGGCATTGGCGGAGGGTCCTGAGGGCCTCTCCGAAGAGCAGATCGAGGAGGCCCGCGCCCGGCTCGGCCGGGTAAGCGCCCTCCTCCAAGAGCGCAGTCTGGTGGAACGCAGCAAGCAGGCGCAGGAGATGCTGCATCAGGCGGCCACCCTCGTCGACGAAGGGAAACATGACGAAGCCGTCCAGAGGCTGGTGGCACTGAAAGAGTCGGCCGATCTGCTCACGTCCCAGGAACGGGCCGAGTTCCAGCGCCTTCGGGAAGCGGTCGCCGCTGCGACCGGCATCATGCCGGGCATGACCGACGAAGAGGCCGAAGCAGTGGCCGAAGGCCGGCTGGAGGCCGTCCTGGAAGCCTATGAGGCGAAGCGCTACGGCGAAGCACAGGCCGAGCTGGAGAGAGCAGGCCTCCTGGCGCAGTATCTGGGCTCCCGCGACAGGCGCAAGCTGCACGAGGTCCGCTCCACGGTCGAGGACACGCTGGCGCGCCTGTTGGCTGACTTGGCGGGGGCAGAGGAGCGGCTGGCAGCGGAGCACTACGCGGAGGCCGGAGACATCCTGCGGTCGATTCAGGCGACGGGCGTCAGCATGGGCGCCGAGCGAGACGCGCAGGTGCGGGACCTGCTGGCCCAGGCCGAGACGGGGATTGAGGAGGTCCGGCAGCGGGCCGAGCAGGAGAAAAAGGATCAGGCGGCCGAGCTGCTGACCCAGGCCAAGGCCCTGAACGCCGAAGGCAACCAGCAGGAAGCAGCGCAGAAACTCGCGGCCTTGAGAGGCCTGGAGGACTGCCTAAGCGCCGAGCAGATGGCCGAGTTCCAGCAGGCGCGCGAGACCGTCGAGGAGGCAACCGGCATCCTGCCCGGAATGACGGCCGAGGAAACGGAGCAAAGGGCAGAGCATTACTTCGAGCGCGGAATCGACGCGTACAAGGACAAGGACTACGCGGAGGCCAAGACCTGCCTGGACAGGGCAGCCATGCTGGACGTGAGCCTCGGCTGGTGGGATAACCGCAAGCTGCGTAAGACCCGGGCCAAGGTCACCGAGAAGCTTGAGGGACTCCTGGCTGACTACGAGCGTGGCAAGCAGCTCTTCTCTGAGGAGCAGTACGCGGAGGCGAAGGGCGCCTTGGAGGCCGTCGAGTCGAGTGGAATCAGCATCGGCGTAGACAGGGACCGGGAAGTGGCGGACCTGTTGGCCGGGATAGATGAGAAGATCGCCGAACTGCAGCGGCAGCAGGAAGAACAGAACAAGCAGCGTGCAGCCGAACTGCTGGCCGAGGCCCGGAAGCTCGGTGCCGATGGCAAACATGAAGAGGCGCTGAGCAAGCTGGACGCGCTGCAGGAACTGGCCGGCTACCTGAGCCCCGAGCAGGAGGCAGAGCTGGCGGCGTTGCGTGCCTCGGTGGAGTCCGCTGCTGAGATCGCGAAGATCGAGACGGCGCAGCAGCAGGCCGAAGAGCTCGCCCGTGAGGCGGCCCAACTCGTGCAGAAACGCAGCGCCGTCGAGGAGAAGGTCGACGCCGGCGAGATGGCGTGGCGCCGGGGGGACCTGCAGGAGGCCAAGTCCGCACTGACCGAAGCGCAGCAGATCCTGCAAGGCATGGACCTGGCTAAGATGCCGGCGCTGGCGAACGTTTCGCAGCAGGTTGAGCAAAGACTACGCGACGTGGACACGCAGCTCAGGCTTTCGCAGATGGCCGGCGAAGCGCGCGAATTGGCCAGGACCGACCTCCTCGCCGCTGAGAAGAAAGTGCTTCAAATGCAGGACGTGGCGACGGCAGAGGGCGTGGCTCTGACCCCCGACGCCCAGGAGGTGTGCGGCGCGGTGCTGGCGGCCGTGGAGACCGAGTATGGACCCGAACGGCGGCTCAGGCCGGAGGAGTTCCGCAGGCTGGCCGAACTCAGCGACAGCTACGGGGCCGCAGGCGAGTACGGGAAGGCCATCGAGCTGCTCTCGCTGGTTAAGGGCGCCGGGGAGGACGTGGTCACGGAGGATTACAGGAACCTGGCCGCGCAGAAGCTGGCGGCCGCCGAGCAGGGACTTGAGCAGCAGAAGGGCGCGGCCGAACGCGTGCTGGCTCAACTGGCGGACGCACGCGGCGAACTGGAGCGCGGCGAACTGGAGAAGGCGCTGGACGGTGCGGCGGCCGTGGTGTCCATGACGACCGCGGAGAACCTGGCCGGCGCGTCCCTTGTCGACGTGCTCGAGAAGGCCGTCTCTTTGCTGGGCGCGGAGCTCGAAGAGGCCATGGCGGCCGCCCGGCCCGACCTGGCGGCACTGGCGAACCGTGGGCTGGCACAAGTTCGGGCAGAGATCGCCTACGGCCTGAGCCAGTATTACTTGGGGGCCGGCAGTCCGGAGTTGGCCGAGTTCTACCTGAACGAGCTGGCAAAAGGCGGACCCGGCACAGAGCAGTACTCCGACTGGGCCAGCCAGCAGCTTGCGGGCGTGGACCGGATCAGGGCCGAGGCCGAACGGGCCCGTCTGCTCGAAGTCGAGCCACAGGCGAAGAGGGTCTACGATCTGGCGGCCGAGCTGAACCGACTGGCGCGCGAGGGCGGCCTCGCTCAGGTGCAAGCCGCGAGCCAGCAACTGGCGGACGCCCGCCTTGAGCTCCAGGTCAGAAAGGTTCAGAGCGCGCTGAACCGGGGGGCGTTCAGAGGCGCCGCCACGCTTCTGGCAGCGGCGCCCACCGAAGGGGCCAGCAGCGCTGTCATCGCGCAGCTTTATCAGCCACTGGTTGAGCGCATAGAGGTGCTGCGCACCGCCGCGGCTAACCTGAAGCGCGCGGAGGAAGCGCTGGCCGCGCACGAGTTCGAGAAGGCCGTCGCCTACCTGCTGGAAGTGCAGCAGTCGGGCGTGGACCCAATCGCTGAAGCCCGCCCGCTCGTCATCCAGAAGCAGGGCCTCGCGGGCGTGCTGGACGCTGTGCGCAGCGCGCAGGACGCCCAGACCGGGCTGCGCGCTGCACAGCAGGAGGAGCTGGCAAGGGCCCGCGCATCGCTTGGCGAGGCCCAGGCAAGGGAGCAAGCCTGGCAGCAGCACTACGTCGGCCTGAAGGCCTTCCTGCTGGATGAAGACGATGCAGTGGCTAAGATGGGGAAGGCACTTGAGCAGACGGCGGGCCTCAGACCGTTCGAGGTGGCAGAAGCGCAGCGCATCGTTGACGCCCTGGCTGAAGCAGCCGGGCCCGAACTGCTTGTGAACGACGAACAGGCGGCCGGGGTCCTCTATGAGGAGGCCGTCGAAGCCTACAAGGCCGGGGACCCGGCGCGCGTGAACGAGGCGCTGCGGGAACTGAAGACCAGATACAAGCACACGAAGGTTTACCGCGAGCACATGTGAGCCGATGGCTCACGGCGGTTTTACTTGACAACAGCGATGCTTTGGGAGTTAATACTGGCGATTCCCAGCGGCGCAGCGTGCAAAGACTGGGAACTGATCTGGCAACATGAGCGGCTCGTGAAGCGCTTCTCACTGTGAATAGCATTACATACCGGAGGCCGAGGATGCTGAGCAAAACCGGGGCAGTCTGTCTGGGCCTGTTGTGGCTGATGGCTACTGCGTCGTTCCTCTACGCTGCGGAAGGTCCGCCAGGACAAGAGGCCCCGACCATCGGCGAACTGGAGGCCTTCGCCACCACGGCTGCGGAGGTGACCGACGCCGACGTGGAGGCGGCCCTCGCCAGGGCCGAGGTGAAGATCAAGGAGAACAAGGGCTTCATTGCTCGGGACATCCTGGACGCCCTGGTCGACCGGGACCTCACGGAGGACCAGCTTGAGCAGGCCGCGGACCTGCGTAGGGACGCCGACAAGATCATCGAGCGCAAGGAAAGGGAGGCCGCCAAGAAAGCGGGCTATGCCCCGGCGCCTGAGGAGGCCGAGCGGGCCGACGAGGCGCTGATGCAGTATCGCCGTAAGGTGCAAGTCCAGAAGGAGATGGAAAAGGTCCAGGCGGCCGAGCTGGTCGATGAGGCCAAGCACCTGCTCTATTACGAGCGCAATCCGGAGAAGGCCTACGAGCTGGCCACCAGGGCCCTGCTGCTTGACCCGACCAACATCGAAGCGGCGGACGTCAAGACGGAGGCCGGCGCGGAGCTGGGCAAGGATGAGGAGGAGTTCAAGCTGAAGGCCGAGGCCGCTCGCACGCTGCCCCAGGTCCGGGTGGAGGCGGCCCTTCAGTCACTGCGCAACACCATTGAGCGGGCCCGGCGGCTGCACGGCGCGGGCAGCTATGAGGAGGCCCTGAATCAGTTGCGCTATGCGCGCATGTACGTGGAGACCCTCGCCGTGGCGATGGACGTGGCAGAATACCGCCAGCAAGTCGCGGCGTTGGAGGAAGTCGTCAGGGAAGCCTACGGCCGGGCTCAGCGCGAGCTGTCCGCCGCGGAGAGGGCCGAGGCCGAGCGGGCAGCCAGGGAACGCATCGATGGCATCACTGACGTGGCGCGCAAGCGCCAGGCCAGGCTCGTGGAAGAGATCCGCCAGTTGATCGAGGACAAGAAGTACGAGGAGGCCGAGCGCGTCCTGGACGACCTGGAGGTGGTGGATCCCGGAGACGAGCTCGTGCCGAAGCTCAGGGAGGAGTTGAGCGTAGCGTGGCACGAGCACGACATGTCCAAGCTTAACGCCGCCACCGAAAGAGGCGACATGGCGGGCTTCGAGCGGCAGGTGGACCGTGAGATGGTCCCCGAGCGCACCTTCGACTACCCGGACAAGGGAATCTGGAAGGAAGTCATCGAGAAACGGGAGTCGGCCCCTTACCCCTCGGATCAGCTGCGCGAACTCAGGACGCCCGAGGATCAGGCCGTCCACGATCATCTCGCGGACAGGGTGCCCATCCAGTTCCGCGACACGCCTCTGGTCGATGTCGTGGACTTCCTTGAGCAGACGACCGAAGTGAACTACATGGTCTTCCGCAACGACATTCCCGCAGACGGGGCTCCCGTCTCGCTCACGATGGACACCACCCTCGAGAACGCGCTCGACCAGATATGTGAGCTGACGGGGATGGCGTGGAAGGTAGACGGCGGGCTGATCAAGGTGGGCTTGCCCGAGACGCTGCGCTCGTACGAGTGGCGGGTGTACTTCGTCCACGACCTGCTGTTGAGCATTGAGGAGAGATACTCCGGTATGGCCGGCGGCGGCGGCGGCGGGACTCGCGGCGGCGGCACTACCGGCGGCGGAGGCGGCTTCGGCGGAGGCGGAGGCACCGGCGGAGGCGGCATCAGCTTCCAGTTCGGTTCCCAGGATTCCGATGTGGCCGCCCAGTACCAAGGCGGAGGCGGGGGCGGCGGCAGGGGAGGACAGGGAGGGGGCGGAGGCCAGCAAGGCGGCAGCTACATCACTGACCGGGGCGAGAACCTCGTGCTGCTGCTGAAGCAGACTTGCGGGCCCGAGACGTGGATGGATCTCACCTCGACGGGCATCATCGACGTTGCAGGCGTTGGCGGAGGCGGACAGGGCGGCGGCACGGGTTTCGGGGGGACCGGCGGCGGCGGCGGAGGCGGAGGCGCGAACCTGCCAGGGGAGTTTGGCTTCGGTGGTGGCGCGGGGAGAGGCGGGGCTGGGCCGACGGGATTCGGCCCGGCCGGGCCTGGTTTTGGTGGGCCTACCGCGTTCGGCCCCCCGGGGATGGGATTCGGCCCGCAGGCCGGCGTTCCCGGGGCGGGCCCTGTGTCAGCGGCTTACCCGGAGGGCAGGTCGTTCTTCAGGCCGGACGAACCGGGCCTCTTGATCATCATCCAGACTGAGGAAGTGCACAAGTGCATCGAAGCTCTGCTGAAGAGCATGCGCGCGGCCAAGAAGATACAGGTCCAGGTGGACGTGCGGTTCCTGGAGGTCTCTTCCGACTTTCTGCGTGAGGTTGGGTTCAAGTGGCAGGACTTCGACATGCACCCCCTGGAGGGATTCGATGGCTTCCAGTTGTTCAGCCTCGACTCCGCCCCCTTTATCGGCACGCCTTTGGGCCCTGCCAGCAGCGAATCGCCCGGCGTGAGCGTGGACCTGGGATGGTACGAGGCAGGAGCCACGAAACTGGACGGCGTATTCCGGCTTGGACATGAGCGGGGCACGGCCCGCACGCTTAGCGCCCCGCGGATCGTGTTGGCCAACGGACAGATGGGTTACCTAACGGTCTCCACGACGAGGGACTATGTGGCCACCTTCGACGTGGAGGACGGCCTGCTCATACCCTCGACGGACAGCGTGGACGATGGGATTGACCTCTCGGTGCGGCCCATTGTGAGCTTCGACAGGCGCTACGTGTTCCTCGAACTCCAGCCGACGGTCCTGATAGCGGACATATCGCGGACGTTCACCTTCGAGACCGGAGGGGCCGCTGCCATTACGACGGGGACCGCCGTGACCACGCCGACTGTGACGAATTTCATCACCCTCCCCAGCGAAACCCAGCAAACGCTCGAGACGACCGTGGGTGTGCCGGACAGGGGGGTGCTGATCGTGGGTGGGCTGAGCAAGGCCACGCGCAGTCAGGCCGAGGGTGGCCTGCCCTTCCTGGACAAGCTCCCCATCATCAAGAGGCTCTTCTCTGCCGAGACGGAACAGATCGATCGTAGTACCCTTTTCATCGTGGTCAAGCCCACGATCATCATTCTGGATGAAGAAGAGGAACGGATGCGCTGACCGCTGTCGAGGGGCGGTTCACATGGGCAAGCAGGAGTTCAAAACGGCGTTGATTGTGCTGGTGTCCGTGCTGGCCGGTGCTTATCTGGCCGGCGGGCTGGGCCTCTCAAACCGGGCCTACGGGCAAAGCGAAGGACAAACGGCGGGCGTGATCTGCGTCGTCGGTGAGCAGGTCAGCGGTTACGCGCCGATCGTCGTGATCGACGTTCCGGACCAGACGTTGCTCGTCTACGAGTACTCCTACGGGAACAACAACATCGAGCTGACCGCCGCTCGCACCTTTCGCTACGATAAGAAGCTGCCCGAGTTCGGCAACGACGGGCCGACTGTCGATGAAGTGCGCCAGGCGGTGTTGCAGCTGCAGCGGTAGCGCCGCAGCCTGCACGGGGCGTGGGACGAACGTTACGCAGGTCGCTTCTGCATGGGCAGAGGCGGCCTGCTTCCTTATATAGCCATTTGGCTCCGCGGGGGTGGCGGCCATGGCTCGACCTCCGGGCAGGTCGCTTGTTCCGCTTATGTGCGCTGCGGGCGCCGCCGCTCTGGTGGCCCAGAGCCTGCTCGTTCGCGAGCTGATGGTCAGCTTCTACGGCACGGAACTGGCGCTGGCGGCGGGCTTGTGTTGCTGGCTCATCTTCGTGGCGCTTGGGGCGCTCGTCGGCACGCTCGTGCTCAAGCGTGTGCCCGGCGAGCTCGTGGCGGCCCACCTCGCGCTGGCTGCGTTGATGCTGGGTCTCCCCGCCCAGTTCGTGCTCGCCCGCGTGGTCCGTCCGCTCATGGGGGTGGGGGTGGGCGACTTCCTATCGCTCCGCTCCATGCTGATGGGGGCGGCGCTGGCGGCCGGGCCCGTCCCGTTCGCCGTGGGCTTCTTCTTTCCCGTCGCTGCGCGCTTTGAGGAGAGGGGGACGGCTCGCCCTGCCGGCGGCATTAGCCGCATCTACGTGGCCGAGGCCGTCGGCAGCGCAGGGGCGGGGGCTTTGCTGAGCTTCTACTTGCTGGGCACGGCGCCTCCCTCTGTCATCGTGTTCGGCGCATCGGTGCTGCTCGCCCTGGTAGTCACTGTCTGGGCGGCCGGCGCGAGTGGAAGGACCTGCATCGGGGCGGCGGCATTGCTCGTGGCCGCCGTCTGCTGGAGCCCGGCGCGGAGCTCCGTACCCTTCTATATGGCAATGGTCGTCGTGGTCCCGGTGGCGTGCGGGGCCCTTCTGGACGCGCGGCGCACACGGGCCGCCGGCGGCACGCTCGCAGTCGAGGTCTTTGCTGCTCTGGGCGTGGGGCTGTGCATCGCGTTCGCCGGCTGGGGAGGGGCCCTGGAGCGGGCAACGGCGCTGGCGAGATGGCGGACCTTCAGCCGATTCGACCGCATCACCGGGAGCGAAACCCGCTACCAGCACGTCGAACTCGGGCAGCGCGAAGGGGAGTTCGTGCTCGTCCAGAACGGCATTATGTCCGCCCAGTTCCCGGACTTCAGGGCCTCGCGCGCTCGGGCTGCGCTGCTGCTCACGCAGCATCCGCGGCCGCGGCGTCTGCTTCTGATCGGCGGCGGGCTCGGCGGTTTGTCTCAGGAGCTGCTGAAGGGCCCCATCGAGGCCCTGGACTACGTCGAAGCCGATCCACAGCTCGTTGCGCTGCTCCATGAGCACCTGCCCCGCGAGCTGAAACGGCCCCTGGGCGGGCCGCGGTTCCGGGCATACGGCTGCGACGGGCGTTACTTCGTGCGGAGGTGCAGGGGGGATCCGGCTGCTCTGGCGGAGACCTGGCTGCCCGTGGGCCACACGGGAGCGCCGGGGGAGGGCCGTCGGGCCCCGGCTGCCCCATACGACGTGATCGTCCTGAACCTGGGCGATCCCACGTCGGCGTCCGCCAGCCGATTCTACACCGTCGAGTTCTACCGCGAGGCGTCCGCCATCCTCCGGCCCGGCGGCGTGCTGGCGGTGTGCGGGATATCCGGCAGCGAGAACTACGTGCGCGGGGCTGCTGTGCTGGACTACACGGCGTGCGTTTACCGCACGTTGCGCGCCGTCTTCGATTCGGTGGTTGTGAGACCGGGGGATGAGTTCTGCTTCTTCGCCGGCGCCCAGCGCGGAGGTGCGACTGCGGACGCTGAGGTGCTGATGCGCAGGTTTGACGAACTGGGGCTTGAGGCCCCCGCACTGAAGTACGGCTTCCAACTGGCCGAATTCCCACCCGAACGCGTCGTCTGGACAACGCGGCTCCTGGACGAGGCGGCGCCCTCAGCGACGCCGAACACGGACGCGCGTCCCGTCGTCTTCGCCCTGTTTCTCAGGCTTCAGTCGCATTACGCGCAGGGGGCGGTGCCGGGCCGAATCCGGCCCGACGGAGATCGCGGGGACGTCTTCATGCGCGTGCGCTCGATGCGACGGGTGTGGCTCTGGCTGCCCTTTGCCCTTGTTCTGGCGCCGCTCGCGCTCGCCCGTGCGGGGCTCGGACGGGAGCGCGCCGCACCGTGGGCCTGCGGCGTGAGCGTATTCACCACTGGCATGTTCGGGCTCGCGGCGGAGGTCTTTATCATCTACCTCTATCAGACGTCCTTCGGCTACGTCTATCGCGACATCAGCGCCATTGTCGGCCTTTTCATGCTGGGATTGGCCCTGGGCGGATGGCTGATGAACCGCCGGGCGGTGGGACGGCCGGGCAGTACCATGCTGGCCGTCGAGTGCGCGCAGGCCGTCCTGGTCCTCTCCCTGCCCGCGATCTGCAGCCTGCTCTCGTTCTCGCCGTGGGGCTTCATGCTGCTTTCGCCTGTGGCCGGTTTCCTGACCGGATCGCAGTTCCCGCTTGCGGCCCGCATCGGCCTTCGCTCAGGCGGGCGTGCCGGCACTGTGGCCGGTGCCTACGACGCTGCCGACCATCTGGGTGCCCTGGCCGGAGCCGCCTGGGCGGGGCTTCTGATGGTGCCTGCACTCGGCGTGCTGCAGAGCGCCGCCGTGGTGAGCGTCATCAAGTGCGTCAGCCTCACGGGCCTGCTGTTGGTCCTGGCCCGGGCCTTCGGGCGCAGGGGCCGCCGGTAGTGCACTGACTTGCGCCCGTCCCCCGACAGGTCTATGATGATGATGTTCGGCCCCGACCTGTCCTTTGCGAGGACGCGATGACAAAGATCAAGACGCTGCTTTGGTGTGCTCTGGCTGCGGCTCTGGCGGCAGGCGCAGCGCCGGAGGAGCAGGCCGTCGAACCGGCCGCTGCCGCCGGCCCGCCCGCCCGCTACGCATACTTCGAGGTGCACGGCTACCTGAGGGAATCCCTGCCCGCCGTGTACCTGTTCGAGACGGAAGGGGAGACGCTTCATGACCTGCTCGGGCGGATGGATCGGGTTCGCGCGGACGAGAACGTCCAGGGCCTCATCCTCAAGGTGGGTTCATTTGAGGCAGGATGGGCGAAGATCCAGGAAATCCGGCGTGCCCTCAACGGCTGCCGCGCAGAGGGCAAGGACGTCATCTGCTACTTGCAGGGAGCAGGCAACCGCAGCTACTACCTGGCCACGGGGGCGGGACGGATCGTCTCCGCCCCGACGGGACACCTGATGCTGGTGGGCCTGCGGGCCGAGGCCATATTTGCGAAGGGGCTGCTGGATAAGATCGGTGCCAGCGCCGACTTCGTGCAGGCCGGCAAGTACAAGACGGCCGGCGAGACGCTGACCCGTACGGAGCCGTCCCCGGCGTTCCGCGAATCCATCGAATCCATGCTGCGCGATTACCACCATCAGCTTCTGGCGGGCATCGCGGAGGGACGCGGGATCGCCGTCAGCGCCGCCGACGAGCTGGTCCGCGGCGGCCCTTACACCGCCCAGCAGGCGCTGGAGGCGGGTGCGCTGGACGGCGTGATGTTCTACGACGAGTTGCTCGCCGACGTTCGGGAGCGGCACGGGGGGCGGCTGGTCGTCGAGTCCGACTACGGCAAGGAGGCAGGCGCCCAGCCGCTGAAGTCCGGACCTTTCAGCTTTTTCAGCTTGTTAATGGGCGGGGGGACGCCCCGGCGCCCCGAAACGAGCGGCCCCTCCGTGGCCGTGCTGCATGCCACCGGTCCCATTCTTACGGGGGATTCCGAGGGCATCGGTTTCGGCGAGGACGTGGTTGGTGCGGACAGCTTCGTCAAAGTCGTCCGCAAGGCGGCTGCCGATGATAACATCAAGGCCATTGTGCTTCGCGTAGACAGCCCAGGCGGCAGCGCCCTCGCATGCGACACAATCTGGCGGGAACTGCGACTGGCCGATGAGAAGAAGCCCGTCATCGCCTCCCTGTCCGACGTGGCGGCTTCCGGGGGCTACTACATCGCGTCGGGGGCGCGGAAGATCGTCGCTGAGCCGGGCGCACTGACCGGTTCGATAGGCGTAGTCGCGGGCAAGCTCGTGCTGGGCGGCGTGTTCGAGAAGCTCGGCCTCAACGTCGCCGTGTTCGACCAGGGCGGCAACGCCGGCATGATGTCCACGCTCAGCAGGTTCTCCGACGAGGAGCGCGGCAGGCTCCGGCAGCTTGTCCTGAGGACCTATCACATCTTCCTGTCGCGGGTGGCCGAGACGCGGCCCGACATGGCTGTCGCAGACGTGGACAAGGTGGCGCAGGGACGCGTCTGGACCGCTCGGCAGGCGGCAGAGCGCGGGCTGATCGATGCTCTGGGGGGGCTTGGCGAAGCGGTTGCTGCCGCCAGGGAAGCCGCCGGCATCCCGCCCGATCAGGCCGTCCAGATCGTGCATCTGCCGCGCTCGCGCAGCCTGGTGGAGGTCATGCTGTTCGGCAAGGAGGGCGACGCTCAGATGCCGGATCTGTGGAATGCAGCCGCCACGCTGGCGGTGCCCCGGCCGGTGCGCGCCTACCTGATCGGGCTGCTGCCCCTTCAGCGCGAGATAGTGACCTGCACGATGCCGGCCGCCGTTACGATTCGCTAGGGGGTGGTGCCACGGCCGACTCGGCGAACGCCCTGATCCGCTGCTGCCTGTCGTACTCCGCCAGCGCGTCGAACATGCGGTCGCAGTTGCCGAGCAGGAAGCTCTCGACGCCGAACACGTCCAGCCCGATGCGGTGATCGGTGATGCGGTCCTGGGGGAAGTTGTAGGTGCGAATGCGCTCGTTGCGGTCGCCGCTGCCCACCTGGGAGCGACGCAGGGCGTCCAGCTTCTCGTGCTGCTCGTGCTGTTTCTGCTCGTAGAGTCTGGCGCGCAGGACCTTCATCGCCTTCTTGCGGTTGGCCTGCTGCGACTTCTCGTCCTGGCAGCGCACGGTGATGCCGGTCGGTTTGTGCAGCAGGCGCACGCATGAACTCACCTTGTTGACGTTCTGCCCGCCCGGTCCGCTGGAGCGCATGAAGGACATCTCGACGTCGTTGGGGTCGACCTGCACCTCGACCTCTCCCACCTCGGGCAGCACGGCCACCGTTGCCAGGCTCGTGTGGATGCGGCCCTGGGATTCGGTCTCGGGCACGCGCTGCACGCGGTGGCCGCCGCTCTCGTAGCGCAGCCTCTGCCAGGCGCCCTTGCCGCTGATCGAACAGACGGCCTCGCGGATGCCGCCCAGGTCGGTTGTGCTGAGGTCCATCTGCTCGACCTTCCAGCCCTGTCTCTCCGCGTAGCGGGTGTACATTCGCAGCAGGTCGCCGGCGAACAGGGCGGCCTCCTCCCCGCCTGTTCCGGCGCGGACCTCCAGGATGACGTTCCGGTCCGTCCCGGCTGCGTCGGTCACCAGCAGGTCGATCACCTCTTCGAGCAGGCGCTCCTGCTCCTCCTCGGTCTCCTCGATTTCCTCGCGGGCGAGCTGCTCCAGTTCGGAATCATCGCCGACGTCCTCGAGCGACTCTTCGGCTTCGCGGTGACGCTGCTGGAGATGGCGCAACCGGTCGTGCCTCTCGACGAACTTCGCCAGGTGCCCGTGCTCCCGCGCGATCTCCGCCAGGCGCGCCCCGTCGCGGGCGATCTCCGGGTCGGACAGCAGCCGCTCTACCTCCCGATGACGCTCGGCCATCGCTTCGAGCGTGGCGATCAGCTTCTTCTCTGTCTCAGCTGCAAGCGTCATGGTCTCTGGTCCCGCGTCCCAACGGGGGCGTGCAAGCTCCGGGTGCCGGCATACAGCGGGGGCCCCTCCGCGTTCCTACGAAAGGGCCCCCGTGTGCGAGCTACTGGCCTGTCTGCTCCCGGCTCGTCTGCTCGGCGCTGATGCGGGCTTTGCGCTCCTCCATGTGCCTTCCCCAGCGCTTCTGGAACTTCTCGACGCGGCCGGCGCTGTCCACCAGCTTCTGCTGGCCGGTGTAGAACGGGTGGCACTTGGAGCAGACTTCGACGCGGATCTGCGGCTGGGTGGCCCGCGTCGTGAAGCGTTCGCCGCACCCGCAAGCTACCTCGCACTCAACGTACTCTGGATGGATTGCGTCTTTCATGTCTCATTGGTTCCCGTCATGTGGGCACTAACCCCCGTACGCACACCATTATAGGGCCGCCTGGCCGCGGAATCAACCGCCGGACGGCAGACACGGACGCGGCCGGCGTCAGCAGCCGGGCCCCCTGGGCATGGGCTCGGCGCCCTCCTCGCCTTCGAGAGCCCTGGTGGCTACGGTGACGGCGCCGCGCAAGGCGGCACGGACGACCACCAGCCCCTTGAAAGCGACGGAGAGGCCCAGCGCGATGAGGACGACCGCGATGCCCGCCAACCGGTTGCTCCGCGGCAGGTTCTTCACCTGGATTGCACCGGTGAAGGCGAGCAGGCTGTAGACCAACGCTGCCATGGCGGTGACGAAAACCAGCACGGCCGGGACCGCCGTGAAGATCCACGAGCGCCCGCGACCCATCAGGTAGACCGTGGCGATCAGCAACACCATGCCGGCGATAAGCTGGTTGGCCGAACCGAAGACGGGCCAGATGGCGTTCCAGTCGCTGAGCGCCAGTGCCCCGGCGTAGACGCCGACCAGAAGCGTCGTGAAGTAGCGGTTCTTGAAGATCGGGACGCCGAAGGTGTCGCCGAAAAGCTCGCCGGCGATGTAGCGGGTGATGCGCGTGGCGCTGTCCAGCGTGGTCATGACGAAGGTCTTGAGCATCGTGATGCCGATCAGCGCGCCGAGGGCGCCGAAGAGCGGTGCCGTGAGCTGTCCGTAGCCGGCGCCGAACGTGCGGATCCAGCCCTGCTCCTTCATTAGGTCCTGATAGACGAAGCCTTCCATCCCCGCCGGCGCCTTGGTCCAGTAGAGGCCGGCGGTCACGGCGATGACGGCCAGGACGGCCAGGGCGGACTCCATGATCATGCCGCCGTAGCCGATGCGGAGGGCGTGCCGGGCGCGCGGAAGCTGCTTGGACGTGGTGCCGCTGGCGATCAGACTGTGGAACCCGGAAATGGCTCCGCACGCAATGACCACGAAAAGCATGGGCCACATCGCGCCCCACGACCCTGAACTGAACGCGACGAAGGCCGGGCTCCGGACCGTCGGATGGCTCACCAGAACGCCCAGGAAGCCGAAGCCCATGCCGATGAATAGGACGCCGGCCGCCAGGTGGTCGCGTGGCTGAAGGAGCAGCGAGACGGGCAGCACCGCCGCGACCATGCCGTAGATAAGCAGGATGACCGTCCACCACTTCGCGGGGTGTTCGACGGCGATGGAACAGATGCGTGCCGGCAGCTCGATCGGCACGTAATAGCCGAGCACGATCAGCCCCAGGAGCAGCAGGAGGCCGATGGCCGTGTCCACGGCGATCGGCACGTTGGTTCGATAGACCAGCAGCCCCACGATGATGGCGACGCCGATGAGCCCGAAAGTGGGGATTACCACCTGGGGCGTGCCCTCCAGAGTCGCGCCGGCCACGGCCGCGAACACGGCCACGACCAGAATCAGGGCCAGCAGCACGAAGATGCTGAAGGCGACCTTGGCGAACTTCCCCAGCACGCTCTCGCTGAGGGCGTTGACCGAGACCCCCTTGTTTTCGACGGACGTGACGAGGGCGCAGTAGTCATGCACGGCGCCGAAGAAGATGCCGCCCACCACGATCCACAGAAGTGCGGGCACCCACCCCCAGAACATGCAGGCGATCACGGGACCCATGATGGGCGCGGCCCCCGCTATGGAGGCGAAATGATGGCCGAAGAGGATCGACCAGTGCTTGGCGGGCACGTAGTCCACGCCGTCGTTGAGCGCGACGGCCGGCGTCGTTGCGTCCTCTTTGAGACCGGCCCATTGCGAGACCTTTCGGCCGTAGATCCGATAGCCCAGTGCCAGCGCGCCGACGCCGATTGCGGCTATGAAGACGGAGTTCATGGCCAGGAGAGCTTTCTGCCTGCGGAGCAAAGTCAGGTATGGTTGCCGTGCATTATAGAAATCACACAGCACCCCCGCAAGTCTGGCTTCGGCCCATGCAGTTCTGGACGCAGGTCCCGCGGGTTGGTCGCGGTATGGAGCGCCGGGCGACATGCTCCGGGGGGGACACGTCGTGCCGGGCTTGTGGCGGGGAGATTCCTCGTCGTCCCGCCCCGCGCCTGCTTGCGTGGTGTCATTCTGAGTCCCGCGGTGGCGGGACGAAGAATCTTGTCGGTCCCGCAAGCGCCGCATGGCGGGTCGGAGATCCCCGCCGGTAGGCGGGTGAACCTCGTCGTCCGCTCCCGCAGATGCGGGACGGACTGCTCGGGATGACGGCGGATGGGAGACCCGGTGCCACCAGGGCGGACTGCTCGGGACGACAGCGGGCGACGTGCTCCGGGCCGACGGTTGCCTCGCCCGGCAGGTCTGGTAGAATGGCGGCTTCCCGCTGGCATGAGCCGTCTGGATTTGACGGAGGACGCCGCGATGAACGTCGTGCTGGTCATGTTCGACTCGTTGCGAAAGGACTGCGTGGGCCTCTATGGAACGCCTCCCTGGGGGGAAGTGAAAACGCCCCACCTGGACGCGCTGGCGAAGGAAGCCATGGTCTACGACCGGGTCTATCCCGAGTCGCTTCCAACACTTCCGACGCGGCGGGCCGTCTACACGGGCCAACGGGTCTATCCCTTCTTCAACGCCGACTTCCGTCTCAAGGGCGACTTCGTGGGCGCGCCGGGCTGGGGACCCATCCCCGAAGATCAGGCCACGCTGGCGGAGATGTTCCGGGAGGCCGGCTATCGCACGGGCCTGATCGCCGACGTCTATCACATGTTCAAACCGTCCAAGAACTACTGGCGCGGGTTCGACCAGTGGATGTTCCTGCGCGGCCAGGAGAAGGACCCGTACCGCAGCGGCCCTGAGCCGACGCAGGAGGAGATCGACTACTGGCTGCCGAAGGAGCTCCAGACCGAGCCGAAGGTCGCCTTCATCCGCCAGTGCCTCAAGAACATGCACGACCGCACGAAGGAGGAGGACTACTTCAACGCGCGCGTCTTCATTGAGGCCGCGCGGTGGCTCGAGCAGAATCGGGACGCCGACCGCTTCTTCCTGACCGTGGAGAGCTTCGACCCGCACGAGCCCTGGTTCGTGCCCGAGCACTACCGGCGCATGTACGACAGGTCCGGCGGGCCCGAGCAGGTTGTGAGCGGCTATGCGGACACGGAGGGCATGTCGCCCCAGCTCCTGCGCCGCACGCAGGCGAACTACAGCGGCCTGGTCACGATGTGCGACCGGTGGTTCGGCCACTTCTACGAAGCGATGGAGAAGATAGGCCTGCTGGACAAGACGCTTCTGATCGTCACCTCGGACCACGGCCATTCCATCGGCGACAAGAGCTACATCGGCAAGCGGGGATATCCGTCCGACCCCTCCGTCTTCGACATTCCG
>Ga0114922_10000323_pt1 | contig 46001 bp, 28 predicted proteins | sample AartaG_FD_100975 | JGI IMG/M metagenome (GOLD analysis project Ga0114922, IMG submission 100975) | Deep subsurface microbial communities from Aarhus Bay to uncover new lineages of life (NeLLi) - Aarhus_00045 metaG | ecosystem: Environmental > Aquatic > Marine > Oceanic > Sediment | place... | reverse complement strand
TTGAAATCGCTGCTGCAATCGAAGATTTTCAGGCTATGCGCCTTTTCAAACTCGGCAAAATTGCGGATGACTTTGCCGTACTTGACAACGAAGCTGAAGTAACAGCGTTCAACGAATCCAGTGAATTCGGAGGCCAGCCTTTCAAAAGCCCTGATGTAAAAATCGCGGTCGCAGATGCTTGAGATAATGATTGGGTCGAACCGCCAGTTTATGTGCTTTGGCGAGTACATCTTGCTTAGCTGCCTGATGGTTTCGATCGCTGTTTGTTTTTCTACATTACTTTCGAATACAGCCGGCAGGCCTGTAACGGTATAGTTAAAATAGAATTTGTAGCCTAAGCGGTCTAAAATTTCCAGGTTCTCAATGAAGCCAGTGAAGTTCTTGGACCAGAAGACAAAGCAAACGACGTCTTCGGGCATAAGCCCGACAATATATTTCTTCCCTCCAAAAGGATGGACTACACCGGCGAAGCCCTGCTCGATTCGGCCCATAAACCAATCACCGTAAAAGGCAGGGACATCCGTTCTGCGCGATACCGAGATAATTCTTTTCATTTCACGCCCTGAAAACACCAAAGGAGCTAAAGTTTGAATCTGTGCAATGATGCCTGCTTTACGCCGGAGTTCTTTTACTGTATACGAGTCCCCTCAAATGTGTCATCAACCTCAGTAGTCTCCTGCTTTAGCAATTCGGGGGGCTTGCTCAGCATTTCGGCAACTTCATCGTATTTCATACCTCTCAGTAATAGTTTTGGTTCTATTTGGTCAACTTTTGCATATACAATTTCGCCCAAGTCCTGGAAAGATAAGCATAGGAACGTCATATTATTTTGCCTGAATAGATTTGCAGAGGCGGCCTGTTCTTCACCGTCTTTATCGATTACTGTGAACTTATACGTATTTTCCTGTGCGCGTTCGGAGATTAAGGTTGTGCCATCCTTACCTTTCCATTTGCCGATGAGCTTTTCTTCAAAGATGAGAGCCTCATCGGGGAAGAGGATATTTATGAGCCAGGAGTCAGTTTCGACAATTTTTTGAGTTTTGCCGTCCCAGAAAAGTAACGCTGATTTTTCAACGCCCGCCTTACCCTTCATCACACATCTGAACAAGACTATCTTGCCGTTGGGCGAAATAGAGAACTTGCCGGGACCTTCAAGGCCAGGGACCCTGGAAATCTCAAACACTACCTGCGTTTTTGAATCTTTGAGGTTCATACTCATTAAGTTAATTTTTTCTTTGTCGGAATTAGGGTCATCTTTCTCATGTTCGGCAAGGTAGTATAGCTTATCACCCTGTGGCGAAAATATCCCATAAGCGATTTCTTTGGCGTCGGGGTCACGATATTTCCGCACCCGGCCTGTCATGGCGTTGACGACACACAATTGCTTATTGGGCGCAATCAGGATGCGTTTCGAATCGGGCGACCACATCAAAGTGAGGTATAAATTCTCTTCGTTGTCCATTTCCAAGTCGAGCTTGTAGTACTTGTGCTCGCTGCCGTCAACTCGTGCAACGGTTAAAATGGTTTTGTCTGAACCGGCAGGGCTCAACAGAGATGCGAGCCATTTGCCGTCGCCGGATACAGCGGGCGTGCCTATAGAACTGAACAGATGTGCTTCGGTCTTTTCTGTGGTCAGGTCTAAACTGCCTATATAGAGTAGTTCTCCATTGTCATCCAAGCTGCGAGTATAGAATACAAGGCGTGAATCAGGAGACCACTGCGGCTGGCTGAATATCAGCCTCAAACGAGCATCGTCATCACCAATCCACTTCATAACACGCAGGACCTTTCTTTCCTTGCCATCCGGCCTGACAATTATCAACTTCACATTGAAAAACTCAAGGTTTTCTTCCTCGCCAATCCTTTCCTTAGCAATCTCCCACAAGAAAGGACTCAGTATTTTGTCTTCTTCGGTAAACAGCTCTTCACCGGTCACTTTTTCTGTGGTGGCGTTAGGTTCGGTCTGAAGGGAGGGGTCCACCTTATAGTAGGCAATCCATTTGCCGTCCGGCGACCAGGCGGGAGTGGACAGATGCCCATCTTTTTTGACCTCGTCCAGTAACAGATGCTTCTCTGTTGCTATATCATAAGTTGCGATTGCGTACTTATCGGGATTGTCGCCGGGGGACGTGACGAGCAGTGCGATTTTGGAGGAATCCGGTGACCAGGTTACAGGCGACATGACACAAGCCAGGATGTAGATTGCGAGGCAGGAAGCCGCCGCTGTCAGAGCTATCAGAGCTTTACTGAAACCTGCTTTTTTAGTTTTTTGCGTATTCATTACCAAGCCCTTTCAAAATGATATTTCCTATTAATAAGGTTACAGGACATAATTTTATCCGCACGACCTCCCATAGTCAGTAAAAAAGTTGAAGCAGGGGTAGAGGCGATGGGGGTAAAATTGGGTTTGTTTGGGTTTGATTGGGTTTGTTTGGCTTTGTTTTGGGTTTGTTTTGGCATTTTATTGGCTTTAATTGGGTTTGATTGGGTTTGTATTGGGTTTGAATTGGGTTTGTTTTTCCCACGTTCACCAAGTGTCTTTTTTGCATAATCCCTTGTTGAAACTCGGCTTACGTTCATTTGGGCTTTTTGGAAATTGGGTTTGTTTTGCATAAAATGAGCGATTTGTAGTGCGCTCACTACAGTTGTAGAGGAAAAGTTAGTGAAAAGTGAGCTAAAATGCCTAAAGTGAGCTAAAGTTGGATCCTCTCCACGGGTCGCCCAATGGCGGCTACTGGTTTCTCGATGCTCATTAGTGGTAAAATGGGTAATTTCCCTAAGGGGTTTCCACTTTGCTCCAAGACTCTTCACTATTGACTCCAAGTTATCTATCGCCCCCCATAGGGAAAGGGGCAAGCTGCCGGCGTTCCGTCTAAAGCCGGATTCCGTCAAAAAGATGCCGGATCTTCGACTGCGACTTCAAGTTTACCATCAGGTAAACATACAACTACATTAATATATTATCAAACAATAGTCAACAAAAAAATGGTCAAAAAAGGCATTTTTTTTAGCCGCAGAGGGGATTTGCCACGAAGACATTAAGGCACGAAAAGGGATTAATTATTAGCCAGAGAGTACAAAGACCAGAAATGGACCAACTAATTCAAGGATCTCATGGAACAGGGGAAAAATGTACCCCCGCACTAACCGGAGTAAGTGCGGGGCAGGCGGGCACCTTTAATTGCCCCCTAAGAAGTTTTCCAATAAAAAACTACTCCTAATTTCTGAAGCATATCAAAAGTATCTGTCCATTTAATATTAAAATGATTACATACATCTGGTATTTTTACGTCTTTACGTGATTTTGGTGCAGAAGCTTCCTGTGTAACTACAATGGCATTATTGGCTTTGGCGTATGCAATTACCCATGCATCTGGGTCATCGGCAAACCTGCTTTTCGCAGCGTCAAAGAAACGCTCTTGACTTTGCACCCATTGAATAATGTCACGATAAGCTGTCCTAACAAGTTCACTATTTGTGGAAGAAAACAAGCAAGCCGCTTTTTTACTCCAGGTGGCTAAATTGTCCTTACATTCTAAAAGTTCTTTTCTAACGCGGTCTATACTTTCAAGATTGCCCATAGTTTTGTGATGCAGTAAGGAATCCCAGAATCCGGGGCACAAATTAAACGCATAATACCTGTTTTTGGCTTCAATAAATATATTTGCGTCTAATATGTATTTTATTGCATCAGGCATACTTAAAACCTAAAAACCAAGTAATGTGGCATAATTATCGAATGTTTTTCCTTTTAGTCCTGTGAGTCGATATGCATCACGATAAAGCAACCGGCCTTCTAAAGTTGCCTGGACTACAGCGCTGCCAAAAAGCTTTCCCACGCGAACTATCTGAGTATTCCAGAAATTTCCGCCAGTTCCTTTGGGTTTACGTTTTTTGATATCTTTGGCATAATTATCGTAGAACCCAAAAAAACGGTTTTTGCTAATATATTTCATATCCAGGGCTCGGCGTGCAGTCACAAGAGGGCTAACTTTGAACCTTCTCGCTAAAATCTGAAAAAGGTCATAATCATTTTCTCTTTGATTTTCTTTTAAGGCCTTCTTGAATTCATCAGATGGCACAAGGAACTCTGCTGCAACCTGGTTACAGAATTCTTCTACATTTGTCTCAACAGGCTTCAATTCATCAAAATTGGATACCCCTTCATATCCCAGCCATAAATGACTTAATTCATGGATAATAGTAAACATTTTAGCAGATATGGAATCACGTCCATTAATGAAAATCAATGGCGCATATTCATCAACTAAAGCAAAACCCCGAAATTCTGCTACATCTAAAGGTCGATAGGGATTATTGCCAACAACCCCATTAATGACAATCATAACACCTGCGTCTTCTATAGCCTCTCGTAAAAGCCTTAAAGCTTCAGTCCAAGTACGGACTCTTTTAGCCCAACCGCCAGAGAGAGAAAGAATGTTGCTCATCTCCATTGCTACTTTGGCAGGATTTGTTCTTAACGTAGCGCTTTTAATGAAAGATAGGGGGGGCTGTCCTTCTTCGAGCATAAACTCCCGCATCCACTCCCGCCTGGATTGCATGGTTTGAATTGTATCTAATAAATGTGGGCTGGGACGCTGAGGTTGCCCTTTAACCGTTCTGAAATCAGGTATTGGCAACTTGTCCTCAGGAGGTTCATTTAGAAAGAAATACCCTACTGGTGTGTATGTTGCGGCTGCAAAACTTTCTAACTGTTTCAATGTTGGATATACTTCGCCACTCAACCAATCTGCAATCTTTGGGAATTTTCTTTGCATTGCTTCTTCGGTTTTACCGCAACGCTCGAGAGCCCAAAGAAACAATTTCCGTTGTATATTTATTCGTTCCATTTTCAGATTTCAGTTGTTAGTTTCAAATCTGAATATCGACATCTTGTTGTCTCAAGTATGAATTTATGCTTCTTTTGTATTATAAACCACGAAAGGAAAAATATCAAAATAAAGTTATAAGTACCTAACACGAAAGTAATTGAGCTTCTTTTTCCGTAAACTCCTTCCAACATTTTACGATTATATCGCAACGCGGGACATCAAGTTCCATCAAGAACGCCCTGCGGTTTTGTCTTTGTCTATTCTCTACGTTCTCTGTGTCCTCTGCGGCTATACAAAGCTTTCTATCTTCTCTTTACAGATTCTTTCTGTTACCTCATGCAGTTTTTTTACGCCCATTGGATTCTTCAATTTGGTATAACGATAATTCAATCAAACGCCTTGTATAAGCTCTATTCTAACAAAATTCAATTTATTTGCACGACTTCATCCGGGAAATCAGGGGCAAAAACAATAAGGCCGTCATTCTTTTTATCAAAAAAGCCATTACTGATACGAGACAGAATAAAACGCAGAGCAATCCTATAAGCGCCAATGTGAGTACGGTGTAGTAAAGAAAAGTTGACTGTATCGGGAACCATATAGGGAGCGTATTTAAGAAGGCAAAGAGTACGAAAAATGCAAACGTCGAAAGTTTTGTATATTGGCCAAAAACCCTGCCCTCGTACTGCTTTTCATAAATGGGACGACTATAAGGGAAATGGAATTTGGCTGTTTGAATAGATTTCTCCGCTCGCTTCGCTCGGTCGAAATGACGGTATAGTCGCGAAACTTGCGAAATCCTGCTACCGGTGCAGATGATTGAGGTGGCGGGCAGGAGTAGAGAGGCGATGGCATTTCCGTAAATCAGGCCGCTCCAAAGCCGCCAGGCAGGGCCGGGGTCAAGCAAATGAAAACCAAATACGGGCATCACCAGCAAACTTGCAATGTTTACGTAAATGACGCTTCTCGGCGGCAGACCTTTTTTATAATGACGGCTTACAAGCAAATAAATGAAAGTGATTCCCAAGCCGAGATATAGACCTGTGCACCGCTGGCAGAAGGGCAGCAGGTGGCCGCCGATTGCAAAAGACCGGGATGGGTCCTGGCTGCATAAAAACGAAAATATGTAACTGACGACAGTCATGAGTCGTACCATTTGGGTTTGCGTGAATAGATAGTCGGCTTATCGCTAAACGGGTGTCGTACTCTGCTAACGATATATCTTCCTGCGATTTGCGTTCCATACTTCAATAATGACTTGAAAACCCTTCTTCGCCGCCTGTCTTTTAAGTTAAAAAATGTCCTCAGAAGACAAATTATTCTATCAAAACCTGGTTTGAACAGCAACTTGAAATAAAGTCTTTCGAGCTGCTTTGCAGAGAAGCGCCTTGTCCGCATAACCGGCGTGTGAAAATTGTAGGCACGCCGGTCGGTAACTTCTATTATCCCGCGTTTGCGAGCATCGTCATAAACTTTTGTACCCGGATTCGGAGTCAATGGAATGAAGAAGCAGTAGTCCATACCCACTTTGTACTGGTATCTCGAAAGCTCATTAAGCGATTTCTTTGTCTCGTCCCAAAGCCCGAATATGACCGAGCCGATGGTAAAGACGCTCGGGTATTTTTTACGGAAAATCTCGAAGGCTTTTGCGGTAATATCGGGGCCGTTTGCGTGCTTGTTCAATTCTTTGAGGCCAGGCTTGTCCGGCCTTTCAACGCCGAGCATAACCTGACAAAGACCTGCGCGAACGGCCTTTTCAAGGACACCAAGCTCTTCGTCGCGAACGACGTAATCGGCCCTGAGCCAGGCGGTTTGTCGTATTTTTATATTCCTCTTTAATACAGCATCGCAAAATTCGCCGGTCCATTTTGGGTCCGCATTCCAGGTTGGGTCGACCCAGCCAAAAGTGGACCTGCCGAAATCGCGGACAAGTCTTGCGACTTCCTCCAGAGACCTTTCGGGAGACTTTGTGCGATAATAAGGCTTTATGGTGATGCCGTCTCTTGAGGGTTTTCCCATGTGCTTCCAGAGCGTGCAGAATGAGCAATTGTCTGTGCATCCTCGACTGTGTTCTATCGAGACCAGGCCGGGGTGGTTTTTTGCGCCCAGGCCGTAGAGATGCATCGGCACTTTCGACCATGCAGGCATAGGCAGAGTATCCATATCGGGTATTGGCGGCCTATAAGCGGTCCTGAAGATTTGGCCGTTGTGCTTATAAGATATGCCGCTGACGCTTTTGATGTTACGCCGGTCAGCAATTGCGGTGAGCAGCTCTAAAAGTGTGATTTCGCCTTCGCCGTGGACGATGTAATCTATGCGGCCAGTTCCAAGTGACTCTTCTGCTGCATTGCTAAAAAAGACGCCGCCCGCGATGATAATAGTTTCCGGGTGTTGTTCTTTGACGTAGCCGGCGAGTCGCATTGCTTCGTGTGAAGAGACCGTTTCTTCGCCGAGACAGATTACGTCCGGTGAGTCGGAGGCGAGAGTGGAAAAGAGTGTTTTCCATCCGATTTTGCTTGCCGCACAATCAATTATTTTGATTGAAAGGTCGGAGTGCGCGGCTTCGAGCCGGCCTGCAAGTGACATAAAAGCGAGAGGCTGCCAGAACGCACTTGTCTCGCTATTGAACGGCCAAACGTATCTCGGAGTTCGTATAAAGAGTACTTTCATAGCGGCCCTCGCTGCGCGGGTCGATTGTTTTCTTAAGCCGGCAGTAATGTTCATCTTTGTCCTGCACAGTTTATCCGACAGGGGGGTTGGAATCCAGCTTTTTAAGTTGTAAACCGCGTATTGGTGCGGTAGCATTATCGCAGGTTGAATTATTTCGAAGAACAAGAAAGGTAAGGGTTCACATTATGGACAGATGGCCGGACAAAGTAGAAGCAGAACAAATTTTAGAGGAATGGACGAAAAATAAGAACCTGCGAAAGCACGCATACGCTGTTGAGGCGGCGATGAGGGCATACGCCGCTAAATTCGGCGAGGACGCGGAGAAGTGGGGCGTTGTCGGGCTTCTTCACGACTTCGATTATGAAAAGTTCCCCGACCTGAGCGACCATCCGTTCAAAGGAGTTGAGTACCTGAAAGAACAGGGATACTGTGATGAATTGACGGAAGCAATTTTGGCGCACGCCGAGCACACGGGTACAAGCCGCGATACGGTCCTTAAGAAGTGCATTTACGCCGTTGATGAACTTACCGGTTTGGTTATAGCGGTTGCACTTGTCAGGCCATCGAAGAAGCTGGCAGATGTTAAGGTCCGGTCGGTCATGAAGAAATGGAAGGAGAAAAGTTTTGCCGCCGGTGTGGACAGGGCAATAATCGAGCGAGGGGCTGAGGAACTCGGCGTCGAACTGACGGAACTCATAGAAACGGTCCTTAAAGCGATGCAGGACATATCCGAAAAGTTAGGACTTTAGATGGCAGCAACCCCGCCCACAGGTGATAAACCCCCAAGCAGGCTTGGGGACTAAACGGCTAACGCCTAATTTGCTTGATTATGGAAAAACAGAAAAGGGCTTATCTTTACGCTTGCGTTGCGGTGTTGTTGTGGTCCACCATCGCTTCGGCTTTTAAGATTTCTTTACGCTTTATAGATATCTTTGGCCTTTTGTTTTACGCCTCACTCACAGCATCTGTTTTCCTCTTTCTTTATTTACTGATTCTGAAAAAGCTACAATTACTCAAGGCTTTCACAAGCCGGGACTATTTGCGTTCCGCCCTGTTGGGTTTTCTCAATCCTTTCCTTTACTACGTTATCCTGCTTAAAGCATATTCGATACTGAAGGCTCAGGAAGCGGTAACGTTAAATTTTATCTGGCCTATAATGCTTGTTCTGCTGTCAATACCTCTACTGCATCAAAGAATCAAGCCAGGGAGCATTCTTGCCATAGTTATCAGTTTTCTCGGCGTGTTTGTAATTGCAACAGAAGGGGACATCCTGGGATTTCGGTTTACCAATACTGCGGGAGTATTGTTGGCGTCGGGAAGCTCGGTTATCTGGGCGCTTTTCTGGATTTATAACGTTAAAGATAAGCATGATGAGGCCGTCAGGCTTTTTGTTAATTTTGCATTCGGGACCTTCTTTATATTTGTGGCAATCTTGTTTTTTTCGGAGCTGAAATTACCAAATCGCAACGGCATTATTGGTGCAATCTATGTTGGATTATTCGAATTAGGTATTACTTTTTTGATATGGCTGAAGGCACTAAGGCTGTCAAAGACAACGGCACATGTTGTGAGCTTAATTTATTTGGTTCCGTTTTTTGCACTTGTTGTGATTTCTTTTGCTGTCGGCGAAGAGATACTTTTGTCAACAGTGATAGGGCTGGGCCTGATTGTGGCTGGTATAATACTACAGAAATTCTGGGGCAGGCCGGCCTGACTTCTCAGTCATCGAATACATCCCTGCAAGGCAGAAAGAACAAGGGCCGGCAGCGTGCTACCACCGACCCCTGATTGCAGCGAATATTTGAGCTGGCTTTTTGGAGAAAGCCGAGCCTATCACGGGTACTTTACGGTGCAGCCGTAAGGTTTTGTCTTGGCAGTGCTTATCGCTTTACCGGTGGTCAAGCCTGCCAAAGCCTCATCAACATAGTTTATTACACCGTCTTTTGCTCTGCCCATCGGTGCATTATCAATTGCGCCCTCGTAGACGATGCGGCCTCTTGGATTTATGATGTACATGTGCGGCGTTGTCCTGGCAGCATAGGCGTGGCCGACTTTGCCTGACCTGTCGTCAAGTATTGTGTAAGGCAGCTTATTTTCTTTAGCAAAGTTTATATTTGCTTGCTGTGTTGTATGGCTCGTGCTGTTTATCGCAAGCCAGACGACGTTTTTGGTCTTGTACTTTTTCGCAAGGTTTGCCATCGTTTTTGCAGTTTTGTAATGGTATAGGGAAAAGGGACACTCGAAATTGAGCCACTCCAGCACGACAGTTTTACCCCAGTAGTCTGAAAGGCGTACAGTTTTTCCGTCAAAGCTGTTCAGGGTAAAGGGGGGAGCCGGCCTGCCGGCTTCCGGTCGCTCTGGTCTTTCCCTTCCGGCCGGTCCCGGCCGGTCCCTCCACATTCTCTCGAATCTCTCGCGTCTTTGCTCCACTTGCGCGAGTTCTTTTTCAAATTTCTCCTCGTATTTTGCGATGAGCTTGTCGAGCCGAGCAGCCGTTTTCTTAGCTTTCTCTTTTGCCGCCAGCTCACGAATTGCCTTAAGCTCACCGACGGTCTCCTCGTGCTTTGCTCTCAATTCGGCAACTTGCTGTTCAAATCTTTCAGACATTCTCCTCTGTCCTTCACTGTCCATGCCCGGCCGCGCGGAGACAAATCTTTCGCGCATCTGGTTTCTGAACTGTTCCTTTTCGGCCTCCGACATCGTGGGCCATCTTTCTCTTAATCCGGCTCTTTCTTGGGGAGAAAGATTTTGAGACCTTGGCCTTCTTTCACGGCCTTCGGTCGGGCGTGTGCGGTCTCCGGCTTCTTGCCGGCCCATGGCAGGCAAGGCCAATGACAGAACCATCGCAGCGACGACAGTTAATATCAGGTACCTTTTCATAATTCTGACCTCCAAAACAAGTTAAAATTTTACAATTCGACTAATTTCCCACTCAGGAAATTAGCGTTTTATTATACACAAGCCCGGCTTCATCAGGCAAGGACGAAAACGAGCAAATCAAAGAGACTTTACCTGCCCAATTTGGGCCATAATTGCCGTATATTTATGGACATTAAGCGTCCCCGGTGCGCATACGACCTGCTCCGGTAACTACCGGAGCAGGTCGTATAATACAACTTCAAATCCGTTACTATTTAACTACACAGCCATCAAAGTTTTGTAGTATAAAGCCTGGTCCCTGACTGGATTATCGACGTTGGCTTTCCTATTGCGTTGGACGCCGCGGAGTCCGTCGTGTACGCCCTGTAGTACCCGGCGTCGGCCTCGTTCCTGTCGGCGGCCTGCCTCCAAAGCCACCCCTGCCTCTGCTCATCAGCCTTTCGAGACGCTGGGCGGTTTCCGTGGCTTTTTCTTTGACCGCAAGCTCGTGAATCGGCTTCAGTTGGGCGGTGTTTATTATGAGTAGCTCCCCGCCTTCCGCCGGCTCCCTTTGGCCTTGCAGTCTCGCAATTTGTGTTATAATCGCTTTGAATGCTTTGTTTCGTTGCTCACGGGCCTTCGTGAACGTTTCCCTTAATTTGTTTCTTTCTTCCTCAGACAGGTCTCGAAATGACCTTCGCTCAGTTGATTGTGCCTGGATGCCTTTTTTCAGGTTCGCAAGTTGCTTTTCAACAGTTTCGATGGCTTTGAGCTGGTCTTCGCGTCCTAAACGTTGGCCTCTGGCGGCAAATCTTTGGCGCATTTCGGCCCTGGCCTTTTCCCTTTCTTCCTCGGACATATTCTGGAATCTTTCTCTCATCCTGGCTCTCTGTTCGGCAGAGAGATTTTGAGACCTCCCCCGTCTTTCAGTGCCTTCGCCACGACGTGCGGCGGCGCCTCCTTGGCGCTGGCCGAATGCGGCCCAGGCCGCCGTTAGAACGACCAAAACGGCAACGGCTGATACCAGATACTTCTTCATAATACTGACCTCCAAACAATTAAACAGTTACAGTTAAACTACTTACATCCATATAATAAGGACGCAAACTCAGGGCTTTTTATTGCAGCAATCTTAAAAAGTGCGACAATCAATATAATTTGCCAGGTTTTTGAGGTCCGGGAACAGACCGCTGGAATTAGCGTTTAATAATCTTTTTTTTGGAAAGCGCAGCCTTTATTATTCCAAAAGCGCATAAAAAAGGCCGAGCGAAAAAGCCCGGCCTGTTTATCAATACACACCTACCGAGCGTTATTTCCCCGCCTCTTCGACTACCTTTGGGATGGGAATAAGCTCGGCATCCGGGGTAAATTCAATTTCGCCCGAGTTTTCGTACCATTCTTCCCAGGCCGCTATTGCCTGCTCGTTCTCTTCGGCACTTCCATAGGGGTCATAGCCAAAGTTTTGACCGGTGATGATTCGCAGCCGGTTAATCATCATCGACAGGCTTTGTTTTGCCGTGGGTCTCTTATCTTTGGGAAGGCTTCTATAAAGTGGGTCATCGGCGTAATTGAACATTGCCGCTGCTGTCGGTTGCCGTAAGGACTGAATCATCCAGGGCAGTACTTTGACCAAATCCTGCTCGGCGGTGCTGTTCTGGCCCTTGGTGGCATATGCCAAGCCGCGTGCGTACAGGCAGTAGGGAACGGGGCCATAGCTGCTCAATATATCGATTACCTTGGAGAATTTGTCTATCGCTAAATCGTATTCGCCGAGTTCATAGTAGGTGCTGCCAAGCCAGAACCACGCCCAGTTACGTCCGGGGGGTTGTTTGTCGATTACATACTCGAACAGTGCTGCGGCCTCGGGGTAGTTGCCCGCTGCCAGAGCGTATCGGGCCTTGTTAAATAACTCATCGGCAGAATCTTCCCTCTTGAGCCAGTCGGGTTCTTCAATCGGCTCGGCGCCCGGTCTTCTGTCGAAGACTGCAAAACCTTCCGGGATAATAATTTCGAAAGTTCCGGGTGGAGGTTGCTCATAGCTGAGTTCGGTATTGCCGATAGCGAACGGAAGTTTTGTTACCGGGTCCACATACACCTCGGCATTCGCCATAGGCCAGAGTATCTTGTGGGCAGCCCGGCCCCGGTAATTCGTATTTTGTTCGATGATAGTGCCTTTCTGCCGCAGATTTTCAAAAAACTCGCCAAGATCGCCGACCCACACATATTGTTTGTATTTCCGGTCGTAAAGTACAACTGCATGTTTATCTTTGTGATATGCTGCCGTTGAGTTGCCGTCCTCAACAACCAGGAAATCCGGAGGAGTGTCCTGTCGATACCGGATTTGTCTGCCATCCATTCCAATCTCAATCCACCTTTCATCTTGGACCTGTCCGTTTGCATCGTAACTGATGAGATGCAAAAAGCGAACATCCTTTAATGCTTCTACCGTTTGAACAATGGCATAGGCTTCCGAAGTCAGCTTGTTTACTACTGTTATCGAAAGTGCCACTGCAAATATTATCGCCGCCGCAGCGGCCAGTTTTGTTATTTTGCTTTTCATGATATACTCCAAGAAAATATGTCGTTTCGGTTGCTTCAAAGTCTTGCTGAAATCTTCCGACATTTCGCGTGCGATTTGGCGTGCTTCGGGGGGCACATCTTCTGTGCCTAACTTGTTCAGGATTTCTTCAATATTTTCTCTATCCATTTTATTTCTCCTAATCCGTCAAAGCCGCCAACTTGCCTCGCAAAGCTGCAATCGCCTTTGACACATGCGACCTTGCCCCTGCTTCTGTGCAACACAACTTCTCGGCAACTTCTCTGTAATCCTGCTGCTGGAAGTATCGCATGACTATTGCCTTTGACTGTTTAGCCGGAAGCTGAGCTACCGCCAGTCTTACCTTTGCTGCCAATTCGCTGTTGCTGACTTTCTCATCCGGGCTTGCTGCGACGCCCATCTGGCTTTCGCTGATTTGGCCATTTCTGCCGATCCTGTTTCGCCAGGCCTTTGAGTTTGCGGTCAGGGCAATCCTGTAGATGTAAGAGGCGGCCTTTTTGCCGTTGAGCTTCTCGACGTGCCGCCATATTCCTAACAGCGAATACTGCATCGCTTCAGTGAAAAGCTCCCTATCGCCGGTGAGCCTCCAGAGAACCGATGCCAGGAAGTCGATATAGTCGGCCTTTACCTGTCTAAAGATTTCCGCTCGCTTTGAATACTTCATTTCCTACGCTTTAACTAACATTCCATAAAGTCTGAACATGTTCAGTATCCATTTAATAATAACAGCCTGGAGCAGATTTTGTGTAAAAAATTTTTCCGTTGAGCGATGGCTTTTCGTCAGTTGACTTGGCCAGAGGCGTTGTGGTTGCATTTCCTCTGTTTTTGACTTGCAGGGGCAGATGTGCTATATTACAATATTGACGCGTAAAAGATTCTATGCATAAAGAAGATGTTTTAAACAGGCATTTAGAACAGTATGGAACGTCATGATGAAGATTTCACCAAGGCGAATAAAAGGTAAATGGACTTGCGGTTACTCTTTGGCCCTTCATACACTAAGCAGTAAATTTATCGGTTACAATGAATATGGCCACCCGCAGTTTGACACCACATATAGTGATATGGGAGGACTGTTGAATCGACTAAAGTACAAGTCAGACAAGTCGGTACTTCGGATCATCATTGACACTGCTGCGGAATTTTTAAATAGCAAAAGCTGGTCGGTGGATTTGATCATTCCTGTACCACCTTCCCTTGAAACGAGGACATTCCAACCTGTGATAGCTGTCGCAAAAGGTGTCTCTAAGTTTACCGGTACAAAACTATGTACAGATTGTGTTGTTAAAATTAAGAAAACTCCTGAACTTAAGGACATATATGAGTTTAGCAAACGGATTGAGATCCTCAAAGATGCTTACGCCGTCGCTAAACGCGAGGTTGAAGGACGAAACATTCTTTTGTTTGACGACCTTTATCGGTCTGGAGCGACCCTTAACGCCATAACTCAGGCATTGAAAGACCAGGGAAAAACAAAAGAAGTATATGCTCTTACACTTACTATGACTCGGAGAAGAAGATGAGTAAGGTATTCTTTGGCGGTTCTCGCAAAATGGGACGGTTAAACCAAGCGGTAAGGGGACGCACTGACAATATTATTGCGAACGGGCATCTTATACTCCTTGGCGATGCGAATGGTGCTGATAAGGCGATGCAAAGATATCTCGCTGAGAAAAACTATAGGAATGTTTTGGTATTTTGCATGGGTGATGTTTGCCGAAACAACATAGGGAAGTGGAAAACGCGGAATGTTCATTCGAGCAGAAACAAGAAAGATTTTAATTATTATAGCACTAAAGATGTTCTTATGGGCAACGAAGCTGATTACGGTTTCATGCTGTGGGACGGAAAAAGCAATGGCACTTTGAACAACATCCTGAATTTGTGCGAGCACAACAAGAAAGTCCTCGTTTATTTCTCTCCTACTAAGAGTTTCTATACGGTCGAGAATAAGCAAGACGTATCGAAATTACTCGAACACTGCGACCCGGACTTATTGAGGAAGTTTGATCGAGTCTTAGGTATTAGTACACGCCTCCATTCAAGGCAACAGCAGCTAAACTTTGCCTAACAAGAGTATGAACACGAATTTACAACTACGCTGTCGCTTCGTTGCCAGCCGGTTATGCCTGCCGTTAAACTTTCCTGAGAGTTTTCTGCATAGCATTTACAGTGAGTCCACAGTATTCTCGATTGCCTTGATAAGCTGTTGGTTTTTAAGCGGTCAGCGACCGATCCTGAGGTGTTTGCCTTCGCTGGAGGCGCTGCTCTTCAGCATAATTAAAAGTCCCAAAGCGGCCGAAAACACATAACCCAAAGGCACAAATTTCAGCGAGACAATCGTACCAAAATGCTCTGCGATTGGCAGCAGGGCCATAAAAACGATATTTGCCAGTGCCCAGGTTCCGCCTACCATAAATCCCATTCTCTGTCCGAGGCTGGGCCCTGTGGCGGCCCTGGCCAGGGTAATCATCAATATGTAAGCCGAGATTGCGAAAAAGCCGACACCAAACAACATCCATATCGCCATTCTGTTTTCTATCAATATCATGTATGTTACTAAGAAAGGGACCGCAAGAAAAAGTGCGACAATTGAACAAGGAAGCTCGCCTTTCTTATGAGCAATACCTGCCCAGACAAACGAGCCCGCCGCCCCTCCCAGACCAAACATCGTTAACGAGAATCCCCCGAACGTAAGCTCAAAACCAAGCTCATCAAGGACCGTCGGCAGCAGAAATACAAGTACAGTAGTAGAAATGGCTGCGGGCATAGCCATAGTAATTATGAGCCAGAAAGGCAATCGTTTCTTATCGGTTCGTGCACCATTTTCGCTGCGCACTTTCGGCTCAACGGCCAGTCGGATTCTCAAGAATATGACCATCAAAATACCGGCAGCGGGACACAGAATTAGAGGATATAAACCTCTCAGACCATATCGTGAGACAAAAATAGTCGAGACCGCTCCGCCACTTGCGTATCCGAGAAAGCCGCCCGCCATAAAGACCGCGGTGCTGACGGCCGGCGGAATCCTTTTGAGCCGGTGAACAGCCCGCAGCGCTTCCGGGTGCACTATCGCTATCCCACAGCCGCTGACTGCGGCCAAGAAAAGCATAGCGGCAAAGGCACCGTTTGACCTCGGCAGCACACCCAGCAGACAAATACTGACGGCCAATATCAGCCCAAGGTGCAAAAAAAGAGGCCTTCGCTTTTGAGCGCGCATGTGTCCGGTCAGTACCTGCACGCCATTGCTGGTCATATTCAGCACGACCAGCAGCAAGCCGCCCAGCGACAGGCTTAAAGCAAATTTGTCCCTGATTTCCGGCAGGATTGCGGGGAGCATACCGCCTAACATATCAACCAGAAAATGAACGCCTGTAAGGACCAAAAGCTGCGCCCAATGAAATGTGTCAATTTTTTTATTCAAGTGTCAACTAACTCTCGTCTCCTTAGCGATTTTCCTGTTTTGCCAATATAGCTTTCAAGAGGTTCTGAGCTTTTGTATAGTCAGGTTCGAATTGCAATGCCCGGCGATATGCCCTTATGGCTTTTTCGATTTTGCCCTGCTGCTCTAAAAGGATTCCCATATTGCAATACATTTCCACATCGTCCGGGTGTGCTTTGAGCACAATCTGAAATTGTTCTATTGCTTCATCGATTTTTTCGGCACCGGCCAGCGCCAAGCCCAATCGGCCATGGGCAATTACGTTTTCCGGCTCAATTTCAAGTGCTTTTCTATAATATTCAATGGCCTCATTCACGTTGCCCATTTGGGCCAGTTCAAATCCCAGATTGCTCAGCGTGTCGACATTGTCCGGCCTAAATCGCAACGCCCGGCGATATTCGCCGATGGCTTCATTTGTCTTTCCCTGCGCGGCCAGCGCTACCGCCAGATTATAGTGCGTCTCTGCAAAGTTCGGCCTTAATTCCAGCGCCTTTTTGTAATGCTTAATCGCCTCATCAGTTCTGTCAAGGTTATGAAGAGCATTACCCAGATTGTTATGGACCTCGGGTGAGTCAGGTCTGATTCGCAGCGCTTTGTAAAAATAGTCAATTGCCTTTTCGACTTGTCCCATTTTTTTAAGGACGTTGGCATAATTATTATTCATAACGAAGTTATCGCCGGTGACATTGATTGCGTGTTCAAAAAGGGCCTTGTTATTTCGCCAATGGCGCAGTTGAAGGCGGGTGCATACCGAAAAGGTCAGCAGACCGACCAGAGCTAATGTACCAAGTGTCATTTTTCGATACCGCCACTTTGCCAACAAATCCGGCAGGCCCCAGGCAATCATGATAAACAGGCCTATAAGGGTCAGGTATGCATAGCGGTCTGCCATAGCCTGTGCCCCCACCTGAACCAGGCCAATAACAGGGACAAGAGTTCCCAGGAACCAGAGCCAGCCTATGGTCAGGTATTTACGGCGTCGAGCGAACCAGATTACCGCAACTGTTACAGTTAGTAACAGCAGGGCCGACGCCACTACCTGCCACGTTGGCAGCTTGTCAAAAGGATGCGGATAAAAGACCGCCAGTTTGCTGGGCCATATCATTTTTCTGATATAAGTGACGTAAGAAACAAAAGCGTTTGCAAAACGGAATTTCAGGGGGACATTGCCTAATCCGGATACTACGCCACCTCTCTGCGAAACAATAAATGTAATTACGCTCAAGACCGCTGAGATGATGAAGAGGGGTATTTTTTCTGCCAGCAAACACAAGGCCGGCGGTTCCTGGGGCCCGGCCTGCACTAATTGGGGCTCCGATGCGCCTGCCTCTTGGCTTTGACGCCGCAACCGAAGGCGACCCAGCGGCCAATAGTCCAGCAGAAGCAAGGCGAAGGGCAAAGTTACTACTATCGGCTTGGTCATAGCTGCCAGTGCAAAAACCAAAATCAACAACAGGTATCTGCCGATACTCGGCCGCTTTGCGTACGGGATGTAAGCAGCTATGGTCAGCATCCAGAAAAAGCCGCTCAAGACATTCTTGCGTTCAGCCACCCAGGCAACGGACTCGACGTTCAAAGGATGTATGGCGAAAGCTATCGCGACAAAAAAGCCGGGCCAAACAGCACCGGTCATCCTCTTCAAAATACCAAACAGCAGCAAAGTGCTGCCGATGTGAAGTAGTAGATTGGTCAAATGATGCCAGGCCGGCTCAAGTCCAAACAGTTGACAATCCAGTAAGTGACTTAACGAGGTCAATGGGTGCCACATGTGGGAATGAGGCGTGGTAAAGGCCCAGACGACCGACTGGCGGCTTATTCCACGCTTGACATGCGGATTTTCTGTTACGTATTTATCATCGTCGTACTTGACAAATTCGCACTTGAGGACCGGCCAATATACCACAAGAGTTACTAAGATTAGAAGAGCATATATCAGAAGATACGAATTCTTTTGGAACGGTTTATTCATTTTATACAAACTCAGTCGGCCAGGTTTCTCGTCCGTTCTTCTGACCTTGGAATGAAACGGCCCTGCATCTTGTCCCGGCGTTCAATCCAACTATGCCAGTCGATGTCGGCGGGAAAATTTAACTCTGGCAGCTTACCCACGAGCCCCGCCCAATCAGGTTACCTCTTTTTGGAATTTTTTGCCGGTCAGACCCTCGTAACCCTCGATGTATTTGTCGCTGGTCTTTTGCCTGATGTCGTCGGGCAGCTCGACGCCGGGGCCTGATTTGTCGAAATTTATGCTCTCGAGGTAATTGCGAACAAACTGCTTGTCGAAGCTTTCCTGGTCCCTGCCGGCCTCGTATTTGTCGGCAGGCCAGAAGCGGGAAGAATCCGGCGTCAAGACCTCGTCGACCAGAATAATTTTGCCGTCAACAACACCCCACTCGAATTTCGTGTCGGAGAGGATTATTCCCCTGCTCTCGGCATAGGCGCTTGCCTTTTTGAAAATATCCATACTCTTATCCCGCACGTAGTTGGCTGACTCTTGGCCTATGATATCGGCAGACTGCTTGAAGCTGATATTTTCATCGTGCGAGCCCCTCTCGGCCTTTGTAGCCGGTGTGAAAATAAGTTCGGGGAGCTTTTCGCACTGCCTTAATCCGGCGGGGAGCTTCTGGCCACAAACCGTGCCGCTTTTTTTATATTCGACCCAACCCGAACCGGCCAAATAGCCACGCACGACACACTCTATCGGCAAGACTTTGGCTTTTTTAACCAGCATACTCCGTCCAGCCAACTGGTCGGCGTTCGTACAAAACGGCTCGGGGAAGCTTGCCACGTCATCCGTAATCAGGTGATGGGCAACATCGCCACTTAGAAAATCGAACCAGAAGCGTGAAATCTGCGTCAAAATTATTCCCTTGTAAGGTATGCCGTTTGCCATAACCACGTCGAAAGCGCTAATCCTGTCGGTGGCAATAATAATGAGCTTATCGCCCAAATCATATATATCGCGGACCTTGCCCCTGCTCGGCTGAACGCCTGCAATATTTGTCTGCAATACCGTTTCCATAACGACTCCTTCCTTATACTTCATTCCGCTCCAGTGGTCTGTCACAACTCAATCGATGAGTCATTGCGAGCCAAGCGAAGCAAACCTAAAACACCAGAGATTGCCGCGCCCGCCAAAGGCGGGCTCGCAATGACAAGCCCTCAAATCATATGCGACAAATTACCATTGTGCTCTTTTTTTTCCTGACTTATCCTGAAATCAACATACTCAAATATTTTTTCTTTGACTCTTTCAATATCTTTGTTTTTTGGCAAAAAGTCAACCAGCATCTCCAGAAGCCTGCGCTGCTTTATGCGTTTCAGCGTTGGCGTAAAATTTACATCGTAGACCCATCCAAGCTGGCAAAGCTTCATATCATTCAACGTCCGCAACTCGCTGTAATCTATTCGTTGTCCACGCAGGAGCTCCTTAACCACTTCGGTCGAATATTCCGGCCCATCCGGAAGCTCTATCTCCAGCTTAAAGCCCTGGGGATTGTCGGCGTACTGCCTGTAGTAATCCGTTACCACATAGAGTACATCTATCTTATCGGCATCGCGAATCAGTTTTGAAAACAACAGACACTCGCCGTCCAAATCCTTCGGCAGCTCTCTTGAGCCATGATATTCAACCGCTTTTTCTATCAATTGTCTTTCCGGGTAAGCTACCCCGTCAAGCACCTTTGTCTGCCGGAGAATCTCCAGGCCCAGCAAACAATGGTTTACGCTTCGACTGTCAACATACGTTCGATACCTTACAAACTGCTCGAAGCGACCGATGTCGTGAAAAAGCGCTATCACCTCAGCTATCCGCGTTTGGTTGCCGGATAGATCCAGCTCTTTAGCCAAATACCGTATCTCTTCGCAGGTCCGTTGAGTGTGGTCTTCCTTGAGCTTCACATTGGCATTGAGGTACTCGTCATCACCGTAAAAGCCGGCTACATAATCAACAAACCAGGCCCTGAATTTCTTCACCCACTTTTGTTCCATAACGTCCGGACTTGCCGATAACAATAAAAGCGTTCAATCCGACTTTTAATAAAAATTCCTATTCCATATTCCCAAATATGCTCGGCAGGGTATAATACAGGCTAAATTGATAATAGTCAAAGGAGCAAAAGAAAATGCCTACGGTAAAAGATGTGATAGTCAAAAAGCCTTCCGATGAAGAAGCCGAAGGCTGCAAGGCCTGGCCAATCTGGAAATGTGAACCGAGCACTTTTGATTGGGCATACACAGAACAAGAAACCTGCCTTTTGCTCGAAGGCAAAGTTACGGTAATGGACGGCACAAACTCAGTAAGTTTCGGCGCCGGCGACCTTGTGGTTTTCCCCGAGGACCTGGAGTGCACGTGGAACGTCCAGGAAGCTGTGAAAAAACACTATAAATTCGGATAAAACCCGTCATTACCGATAACAAGTACGGGGGATGCTCTGCACAAGGTTGTCAGCTTATTCTCTTTAACTCTCAACCTGCACGTTGGTCTTCTGCTTCTCAGATTTCCAGAACTGGATACAAGCACCTCTGGTGTCGCCCTTATCGATAGAAATAACTTTTAGCTCGTATTTGTCACCTTCAGCCGTCGTTACCTGGTACTGACAGGGAACCTCCGTTAGGAAATAACCCGCGAAATATTCGCGCTGAATGTCCACTTTCAAAGAGTTAAGACCTGCATTCGTCCGAAGCTGCATCGTCGCACCCCGAAGACAGAGCAGACTACTACGATTGCTGGAATATTCGTAAACCACATCTCCCTTACCAATCTTCGCAACCTTGTTATCTTTCAGCCACATGGCTTGAAGCATCTCACCGGTAGCCAGGTCGAGTATCACATTCGCGCGAGGCGTCTCAAGGTCAGGCAGATAGACTCTGCGTTTCTTAGCTGTGGAACCTGCCTCTGCCTCTAATATCAGCGTCTTCTCTGGAACCTCCCCCAGTTTCCATCCCTTGTCCAGATACAGTTTCTCCAGCACGTCCCAAACTGACATTTCGGATTTGCCAAAACTGAGCTTTTCATTCTCGATTGAGGAGTCCGCAATCAAACGGGGATTGGACTTGGTTATGTCAGTCAGAAGCTCGCAAAGCTCAGAAACACTGTAATCTCCGGCTTCGAGTTTGACCTTTCGGTCAAAAGTCCACAGGCCAACTTTTGCATGTTCAGTTATCTGTATTGGAGGCATATCGACTACCACTTCTCGGCCACGAGAGACTTCCATCCTGGTCGCACTCATAAAATAAATAGGCCCCGCGAAGACACTGTAGCTGCCCGGCGGCAGGTTTTTAATGGTGAACACATCTGCTTCTACAACCAAGTTGTAGTACAGGGCATTTTTCTGTAGGCGTCCTAAACGATGATCTTCAGGACCGTGCGTCTTGCCATCATTCCACAAAAGAAGACCTGTATTGCGGCTGATAAGTACAAACGGCGGTATTTGCTGTTTCTTAATAGGGTCTTCCGGCATGTTAATTGAGACGCTGGTCTGATAGTCTGCCGGCTTGATCCGAACCTCCTTTGTCCGGCCTGCTTCTATTTTAACGTTTGTCATACCACCATAGTAGGATACCTTGGAGGTATCCAGCGGGAGCCTTACCATTCCAGGAGGTGGCGGAGTATAGTTATCAGTTATCGCGAATTCCATCACGTCGATTGAGTATTGGCCCCTGTCCAGTTCTGTAAAAGAAAAGCCTGTCGTACCCGACAACGATTTCTTTGCAGGCACGGGCTTCGGCCTTTCAATCCAGACACTCGAGGCAAAAGACGACAGGTGCGGGTCACTACCGGGCGGAATGAAACGGCGTCCATCCAAGGCTTCCAGCCGGATAAGCCAATGCCCTTTTAGAGGATTGCCCTGGGCATCCACAATTGTAACATCTATTTTGGCTGCCGGTCTTATACTAACCTTGACATCAGGTGCCGGTTTATCCTTTAGCAGCTCGAACTTTTCATCGTGCCTGACAAAATCCGGATGGGTTACAACAAGTGGGTGGTACTTCAGATAAGGATGGTCGTCGGTAAAGGCAAGGCCGTCAAGCTCGAAGCGGCCTTTCTCATCCGTTTTCGTTTTGTCGTGAAAGCCCTGCGAGCGGTGTCTTGAATAGTTTGACCCGCCGGAGTCGCCGAAGTCACCAACGCCAACATAGGCCCCTGCAATCGGCTCACCTGTTATAGAGTGCACAACAACGCCGGAAATCCCTCCCCTTGTTTTTGCCGGCTCCGACTTTGTCGGCTCAGCTCCTTTGGATTCGGTGGATTCATTGCCCGACTCAACCGTAACCGGCATATCAGTTTTGTCCATGTCACCAGCTTTTATTTGTGCAATCGCTTCGGCTGCGGCTTTGCTTACGGTTGTCGGCGCGTTGACTTTCGTTTCTGTGTTGTCTTTTAATGCTTCTTCGAGAGCAGGTAAGGCCGAAGCATCTTCTATCGCTCCGAGGGCCCGGGCGGCACTTACTCTAATATTCGGATGGTCATCTTTCAACGCGATAATTAAGTGCGGGACAGCTTGTTTGTCGGCCAGCTTACCCAATAAATCAATTGCATAACGACGAATAGACCATTGCACCTGTTGGTTATTCAAAGTGTCGATTACAACTTTCAGACCTTCCTCATCGGCCAGCATCGCTAAGCCATATCCTGCGTAAAGGCGTTGGAAGGGCTTGTTAATATTTTTATCCAGCATGTCATGTAAAACCGGAACGGCACGCTTGTCACCGATTTGTCCCAACGACTGAGCAACACACCAATCAATACTATCATGCTTGATTGCTTCGATAAGAGCCGGCACAGCTCTTTCGTCACCTAAAATTCCGAGTAGCACAGCCGCGTAATAATGATCCTGTGTTATCTGGCCTTCCTGGTACTCCCGCCCATCAGATCTAATCCTTGTGGTAGGTCTGTAGCTCGTATCATTCAATTCCTTTATAATTGCCGGAACACCTCGCCTATCACCAGCTAATTCAAGTGCGAAGGCAGCATAGCATCTTCTTCGGCGATTCTCCGAATTTAATTGTTCCGTCAGAAAGGAAATCGGTTCTTTATCGCCTATTTCCTCGACCATTTGGATAATTGGTTCGCGGATATAAACATATTTTTCATTTTGAAGGGCGGTGAGCAATTTTGAAACCCTCGACTCACCCTCAACCTGCACATCAGATTTGTGAACACCTGTTATGCCGAGTTTCTTAAGCCAATTGGGATTGCAGTATTGCACGGGGCCTTCATTGAATAGAACATTTGTACTGCCGGCTTTTTCAAGCAATGTCTTATCATAGGCTATTACCGTATTCGACGTTTCCGTCAATGTTTTGCCTTTGCCAAGATATTCGATGTTTTCAAGCAGCCAATCCAGCCATTCATCTGTATCGTAGGCTTTAATTTGCTCCAGCCTGTCGGGATAGATAGAGTTATGGTCATTTGCGTACGTAGTCAGTATTCCGTCTAAATATTGAAGTTTTTTATTTGATATTCGACGTCGTGTCATTTGTTCAAGTCTCAAGAGGGCAGCCGATTTGGCTTCAGGTGAATCATCTTTTCTCAAAATAACTTTGTGTTCATATCTAATGTTTTCCTCTGATGTTTCAAAAGAGAGCAATTCCAGGTCAGAACCGATAAAATTGCCCTGTTTATTTGGCTTAACGTTTGTTACATCTTTTCCCGGAAACAGCATCGATGTCGACCTGGACCAACTGGCAATAGAGAAGCCATAAGCCCAGCCGGATAACTGTCGGCCATATTTGCGATAATTGTAACGAGGTTCTGAATCACCTACGTAAAAGCGGCATTTCAGTATGTCATACTTATATTTTTCAATTATACTTTCATCTATAATTTTCTGAGCCGCAATCTCAGGATGCAACTCCGCCTGGCCTGAAACAACTTTGGTCGTCCTTAAGATTTGGAAAACATTATTTTCGCTTACGTCAGAACTTATTTCGATATTCCATTTATACTTCCAAACAGCAGGCTGAGTATATGCATTATCCGTCTGCTTGAACGCCACGATTCCGTATTCTTTGGGAACTGTAGGTTGTTCTTCCTTCACAGGAATAACCGGTCCAGACAACAAAGTCTGCGCGACAAATTTGTATGAGCCGTTATCTTCTATCAGGTAAAAGGTCGAACCCAGGAGTACGCCTCTATGGAAGTGGTAGTAAACAATTGCATGAGTCGGTGGTTCAGCAAAACTTACATGTTCTTTTAATTTGTCCCAGTCTTTGTCCGTAAATTCACGAAAGGTCGCAAAAAACTTAAAGTCATACTGACCGCGGAGAAAAGTACCCTCTTTTATTTCTTTTATGTGATTATGGAGCATTCTTCTATTATTGCCATCATTAAGCTGCTTCTTTGTGCCGTCGCTAAGCAGGGATATAAACATATCGACATCTTTACTTTTGCGAACACTAAAGAGCTTATTGGCAAATTCTAATTGCCGCGGATTCGCCAATTGCCCATGCTTGCTGATAAAGGTAGTGTCAATGAGCTCTTCCGGCGTGCCAATAAACTCGAGGACATACCTAATCGACCCCTGTTTTTGATAAAGACTATTGTTATATTCACCCTCAACCTGCACATCGGTCTTGTGCCCCGGCCGAAGCGAAACATCCTTAAACTCGACCCATTCATAATCCTGTGTGACATCCTTGTCGGGTACTTTTTGTGTAACTCCAATGCGTACCAGAGCCCGGTCAGTTCTTCTGTGAAACTTGGTGATCAAAACTCTCAAATCCGGGAGCAGTCTGCCGTCACTGCCATGGGGAAAACTGGTCATGCGTGAGCCGCCATCAGGCACCGCTTTCCATTTAAGGCCAACATCGGTAGGCCCTGCAACGCGAACAACAAACTCGTATGCCCTCTCATTAGTTCCAAAAAACACTCTGTCGCCCTTTATAGTGCCGTAAGGCTTCTCCTGAAGCAAACTCCCATCTGCCCGCCACCATTGTTTGCCTTCACTCGGATGCTCACAAACGCCCACCAGCTTAACCGTTACGCCGTTGTGCAGCGTCACCTTATTCTGAACGGTGTTAACAATAGGAACCGGCCCAACTTCAGGCTCCTCAAACCGCACATCGGTTTTTTGTCTCATTTTGGGCGCATTCAGGTCGGGATTATCAAACCATACTTGCGCGTTGGGGTGTTTCTGCATGAAACGAGAGTTTTCAATCTGCAAACCTTCTAATTCTTCCAAATCAATATCTATGATGCCCCATTTGTCCTCAGAATTGCTGAACGTCCAGACCAGCACCATTGGGCCGCCTACCTTGGGGTCGCCGTGTTCCAACGCGCCGGATACCGCCATTGCCTTCTCTTTATCCCACATGGCCGCCAAAAGCGAAAACTGCCAGCCCGGATTCATACCTAAAAGCTCATTTATCTGCCGCATATCCCGCTCAACCAGTTGATAGCCCGGCGAATAAGCCTTTTTCATCGACTCTACATCGCCGGCAACACAAGCGCCGAACCATTCTCTCAACATCTTATCTATCGCCCGCACCTGCTCCGAACCACGCGCTATACGCTCCTTCATATCCGCAAGCTGTACATCGGTCTGAACCGCCTCGCCCGAAACAAGCCTATTGCTCTGGCTGGGCTTCAACGATGACTGCCTCCGACCAGCCTTGTCATATATAGTGATTTGAAAATCCGGGAGAAGGATTTTGAGCGATCCTCCTTTTTGTATCTTTGTTTGGTTGCCATCGCTCCACTTCACTTCAATTAGGTCGTTCTGTGGCGTTATTTCTGCATTGCAACCCAGTCCAGAAGCACGCACTCTATTTCTTGGTCCATCAAGCTCTATGGTCACTGGGTTGAGTTTTAGTTGCAGCCTTGTTGCCTGAAACCTTTCACTCCTATTCGACGAAACCCTAGAAACCTTACCATTTTCCAGGACTATGGGCGATTGCGCATCTGAAGATTCTATACGAAGGCTATCATTATGCGAGGTGATATGAAGTGCTTTAAAACCAGGATTAGCATCGTCAACCTCAACGTGCACATCGGGGTGTGTACTCAGGAACTCAGTGAGGTTTTCACGTACCCTGTCGGCTTCGCCTGCGTCCAGGTCATATATGAGCCAGCTGCCGTTTTCATTTGACAAGTAAAACATGAATTTGCCGAGCCGCTCTCCATATTGGTCCGTAATGTCGGAAGTAATCGCAAAGGCATCTTTGCCGCCGGCATATACGTTGACAACCTTAATCTTGTGACCATCTAACAGCTCTTCGGAAAGGTCTGTGCCATCCAGGATTTTGTCTACAGCCGAACCGGGGCGAACAAACCAGACGAGTTTTTCATTAAGACCAGCTAATCCGGCAATAAGGAAACTCTCAACAACCCGGCGTGGGCCCATCTTTGCAACATCCTGTTTATTTAACTTCTCGGCTGCCTCGGCAATAAGTTGCATTTCTTTTACGGTCTGCTGGTCAACCGGCGTCATGCCTTTTCGCAGGTCCTCTACAAATGTACGTATCTGCTGTTCCGTAAAGTCTCCCCTGATGACAGCACTTTTCCTCACCGATGTCTCAATAGTCGGAGCCGACAGAACCCAGCCGTCCACAGCTATCGCCAGATGATTGCCAATATTAGCTCTGGTCAATTCGTAGAAAAGCTCGGAGCCTTTTTCATCGAATCGAATACTTATCGTCGGTTTTCCATTTCCATCCTGGGCGGCCTCAACTTTCTCAAGCCCCCAGGCCCACTTGCCTTCAAGCTCAGGCATCATTACGTATTGAGCACGCGCACAGAGCAGCAGATAGTTTCGCTCTTTATAAGTGCTCAAAGGCAAATCTCTGAACCGAGTGGAGTCGCCTTTTACCGGCGACCATTGGAAGCTGTCTCCGCGAATCGAACCAGAAAACGGTCCGTTTTGGGCCAAATCATTAAGATGCCGTTGATATTCCTCTTTAGTCAGGCTCGGCCGGCGTCCTGAGCCATCCACGTTCGGGACGACGGCCAAAGTCAGTATTGAGCCTTCCGGTGCGGCCATAATCATTTTTTCGAGCTTTTCGGATCTGGCGGGTTTCGACTCTGCGGGTGGTTTTGGGAGAGTTTCGGTCGGTTCGATATTGTCCTTGTTGGCCTGCCACCACTTGCGCCATCGCTGGGCCACCTGGCGCCGGTGTTGTCTTTGCCTGTCCCTGATTTCCGGGGTTATGGTATAAGAGCCCAATCGGTCGTACTTCAAATCATAGGCGTAGAAATGGTCATGTCCTTCGGTATGGCCGGTCAGTTTCTCGAGGGCTATCGTGATTTCACGAACAGGCCGGGACAAACCTAAACTTTTTTTAGCAGGGTCCAATTGATGCTGTTTGAAGAACATATCAAGTTCGGTCCTGGGCTCACCAATTCCGTAGTCGCTGGAAAAACCGCTGCGTCCAAGGCCGTCAATCAAACCCGGCACGGCCTTAGGGTCGCCGATAGCTCTTAACGTAAGGGCCAATCTGCTTTGAGTTTGTGGTTTCTCGGTTTGTCTTAGTTCGGCGACCAGCTCCGGCACAGCGGTAGGGCCGATTTCTACGAGCCTGTGAACGGCTGCGAACCACTTCTTCTTGTCTTTGCCGACACTCGAATTGTGAAGAATATCTATAAGCTCGCTCACCGAAAGCCCCGCCATTCGCTCAATCCACTCGGCGTCGGAAAGGGCCGCCTCCCGCTCGGACGGCTGGCCTACTACATATCTTTTGCCGGTAAACTCGTTATAGACTTCGCAGCCGTCGGGGAAAGCTATGGTAAATCTTTCCGGGGGGATGCCCTTATTAAGTCTTATGCTCTCAACGTCAACTTCCAATCTGCGTGGCGGCGACATCGGTATCAGCTTAAAGACGCCCACCCGATCTTGCTCTTGGGCAGACAGAGCCGCGAACCGCGCCAGTGACATTCCTCTGGGCGGGCCGTTATCGTTTGTGTAGAAAGTTGTACGTCGGCCCTCAGTGGGCAGCCAAATTCCTCCGATTTGTTTTAACTTTATATTGTCCACTCGCCGGGCGACTACCTTGAAGCGGTTCTTGCCGCTGATGCTTTTGCACTTTTCGAACTTTAGCAGCCGGTAGTTCCTCTGATAATCTATCCATGCTCGAACATCGTAAGCCCAGTTGACCGAAGGGTCGGTCTCCAAATTAACGGCCTCGATAACATAACAAGGATGGCCGTCAATGAATTCAACCTTATCTCTTACGGAAATTGATTCTGCCTGAGCTATCGCTTCTCCAAACGAAAGTCGGCTGCGCTCTTTTGCTTCAAACCCTAACAATGTGGTGTTAAATGTCATCGTGGAGCGTAAAGAGAAACTCGGTTTGAATATTGCTCCGCGCGGCTGCTTATCTTCAGAGGAAACTCTCAAACTCCATTCGTTTTGTCCATCAAAAGCTCTTGTAATTTGAGTGGTCCTGGAAATTTCGTTCCGTCCCGGCTCTGTGGAATTCCGAAAGCCGGTGTAGAATTCTTTGCCGCCGTCATAACCCCAGTCGAACTCGCAAAAAACCAGATTTCTGGCCGGGATAGTGCATGTCATGTGCAATTGAATGTCTTCAATTTTTCTCTCACTCTCGATAATCTTGGCCACGAGCTCAGGAGCCGACACCTGCACATCGGTTTTTTGCTCCACATCGGAGCCCGTCGGCAAAACCTCTATTACCACCACATTGCTTTCAATACGCAATTGCTTGGAAACCGGTATTGTCACCGGGCCGGCCTCGGGAGGTACGGGGACTGACACGATTATAACCAATTGAACGATATGCTTGCCGGGTGACAGCTTCAGACGAAAGTCTGATTCGTATGGGGGAACCCAGTCTTCACTACTCAGAAGGATAGTGGTTTTATCCAAGTCCTCGCCGGGCTTAAGCTCTACCGGCTCACCAGGACCCGGTCCCTTCCAACGCCAAATTTTACCCGCCACCTTGAGGAAGAAAAATTCCGGCAGGCGCCACGGGTCCCGACCGACATTTCTTGCTACCGCCTGGAGCCTCGGCGTTTCGTCCGCTTTCCAGAGGCGTTTATCGGCTCGCAAGCCACATTGCAGGCCGGCTACCGCCTCGCCCCAGTCCCTTTTGTCCGCCTCAGCCGGTAAAACCTCTATCACGACCGCATTGCTTACCACACGAAGCCGCCGCCAGTTGGCACGGTCCCCCGTTGATGGGACGAAAGACAAACGAACCGTGTGCGACCCCGGCGAGAACTTCAGAGGTCTGCCATTAATGTTCCACTCCGACCATACTCCCGGATAAAACTCAATGTCCTTATGTTCCTGACCCGGACCTAACAGCAGCTTCTGGAACCATCCCGACCACAAAACTCCAACCCTGTGCCACAGGCCATCAAGTTCAACCTCCCAGTTTGACTGCGTCAAACCCAATTTCCATTCGACAGTCCCTTTATTGCGCATGTCAACCCGGAATTTGGGCGTTTCACCTTCATACCACCTCTGCCGTTCGGGACGCACCCGCATCTGAACTCCCTCCACCGCCTCGCCCCAACCACTTTCACCCTCAACCTGCACATCGGTTTTCTTAGCCGATTTCTTTTGCACCATTTTATAGCGGATTTTTACGCCTTTGGGCTTGTCGGTAAAAGCGATGATTTGCAAAACACCTAAACCATACTCGCGAGTCTTAATCAGGTAAGTTGCTGGTAAATCAGCCTCGGCTCTCATTAAAATGGGGAAATCGAAGTTTTTTATCGCCAGGCGAGCAACAACTGCATCAGCTCCGAGCCCCCAGTAGTGATTATCAACACTCAATGCAACCATATCAAAACCAACGAGGCCCCTAACATCTGGTGCTATCTCGCCCAATGCATCAACACCCTTATTTTTCATCCACTCTGTCACCGCCTCTTCATCCCGATTGTCTAAATCGTTCGCCGGTGTGACGAGTTTGCCGGCATCCAAATCTACGAACATATTGTTTTCAGAATTGTCATCGTTAATAATTAGTTCTACGACATCACCAAAACTGTACTGTGCTAAAAACTCATCCCGATTTGGTGTTGGATAGATCCAGCCGCCAACGATGCTATCATGCCGCTTCAGTACAGGATCAGATTCTTTTTTACTAAACAGTGTTTCCAGGTTTCTGCTAAATATGGAATAAGCCCTAACCTGTCCCAACTTTACAGGCCTCATTATTTCAAGAAATGAAACCGGGAGCTTTTGAGGGTCATAACCAGCAGCCCGAATCAGTTCACTCAATGTCAATTCTTCATCTTTCGGCAGCAAATACCTGCCGCTATCCTTCACCACCGAGGCGACTATAGAAACCCAATTATCCATCTCGCCCCATTCTTTGGGGTTTAATAATCTTGTCTTACGATTAGGTTCGGTAAGAAACTCATAAGTCTCATCCCTGCCTGAATCAGGCTTGCCCGCTTGCCGTATTCTCCTAGTAACAGTCGTGCTGTAGGCAACCTGCACATCGGTTTTCACATTTGGCTTGAGAGAGACGTTTTTAAACTCGACCCACTGGTATTTACTAGTATATATTTCAAAGTGATCAACATCTGATAAGTTAATCCCATAAAATTCATAATTATCTGTAGAACGCATGAAGGGAAACTTGCTGTTTCTACTCCAGGCTGCACTATCAATTACTTTGCCATTCTTAAGCACAGCAGTGATATTGATTGCCATTTTGCTATCAATCTTATTAGGAATCTTAATTGTGACTGTGGCGTTACTATTCTTTTCATAAGGTGGATTAATTACAACTCCAGTATCCCGGATTTTTTGTTTGGATGATTCATTTGAAGAAATAGTCAATCTCTTTTCCCAGACACCGGCAAGACCAAATTCAATATCAATCTTGTCGAGGCCATTTTTAACAATCGCTGTAGTAGCTCTCAAGCAAGGTACTCCATTTTTATCTTTCGCCTTGCCAGATTTACCAAGCCCAACCTTACGTGCTTGAGGAATCTTCCATTTTTCTGGCGTAAAGGAACGACGGAGTAAAGTCTCTGGACCGGTCAGCTTAGTAACAAGCTCATAAGCTGCCTCACCTCTCCGTATGTTGTAACCTCCTACATCAATATTCATGACAGGACTTTGACCAAGCAAGCTCCCATCCGGCAGCCACCACTGCTTACCTTCGCTGGGATGCTCACAAACCCCAACCAGCTCAACTGTCACGCCATTCGGCAGTGTAGCAACTTTCGGGGACGGCTTTGGCTTCTTAAGCCCACCCTCAACCTGCACATCGGTTTTTACGCCCGGCCGAAGCGAAACTTCCTTAAACTCGACCCACTCATAAGGCCGAGTCTGGAATTGAAATTGCTTTATGTCTGACAGAGAAATATTATTAAACTTTGCGGTCGTTTGCCTGACCTTGCCCGCAGAACTCCCTGAACTTCGCACCGGCTTAACGACTTCACCATCATTAGTTATCGCCACCACCCTGCAAGGTCGGCCCAGTATGTCATCAGCCACAGTAATACTGATCCCATCTTCAACTTCAAATGCCTTTGTAAAGCTCACTCCGCCTAATTCACTACCACGACTGCCAACCCCCTTTCCATTGCTCTCAGCGACTGGTTGCCATTGGCCCGCTGCAACACCAACTTTCACCGTACACGCCTTAAGCTTCTTCGGAAATGTTGTCGCAAGCCACCGGAGATCACTCAGATATTCCCCGTTTTTCTGCGGCGAACTGCTTCCGCCCGCAGAACCGCTAACGCTTTCTTCGCATCTAACTTTTGTATTTACACGTTCTGCCGGCAGATTCCCCAAAATGATAGCGAACTCAAAAGATTTTTCATCTCCATCGGGATAAACATTCCCACCGATCTCATCATAAGGAGCCTCAAGAAGCTCATCTCCATCTGGCTTCCACCACTGCTTGCCTTCACTCGGATGCTCACAAACACCAACCAGCTCAACTGTCACGCCGTTGGGCAACGTTGCAGTAAAGGAAGAATCAGTTAAAACACCTTCATCCGGTTGCGTATCGTCAATCGATACGATATTGTGTTTCTTCTCGTAAATAACCTCTACTTCAGGAGGCAAAACCGCCCGTCCTTTCTCTTTCATAATTTGTTTGCCAGCGCATCTTGCCAAAGTAATTTTTATATAACCACCTTTAACAAATCGACGATAATAAATCGGATACTCTAATTTACCCTGCCAGCTTGCGGGAACTCTCTTGATTTGAGCGAGACTCGAAGCTCCTGGAGAGAAGACCTTTGCTATCGTGCCAGAATCAGTGTAATATTCAAGGCCCAGATAAATATCCTTTTCGGAATTATTGGTTACATCTACATACATAGTAACCTTATTTGCCCCAATGATGTCCTTCCCATTTGGTGAAGGCATATAGAGTGAATTGATCGTTAATTCGCCAGCTTTATCCGTTACTTTCAGTTTTTCATCTATTCCCCTTAACAGCTTTTGATTTTTCTCTGCTCTTGCCATCGGCAGCAGGACGGCGCCGGCAATAAGGATGGCAAGCACACCTATAACGCCCAGCTTGGCAGTCCTCGGCATCGGTCGACCGAGGATATGCTTGATTCGTCCGGCCAAGGCGCTTTTGGATTCCACTACTCCTATCAGTCGCAGACTCAAGGCCGGCCTCTTAAAAGCCAACTTCGCTACGTCAACCAGCGTCTGCGGATACTGCCGGGCCTTATCACCCATAGCCACAAGCACCGCTTCATCAACTGCCTGCTCCCGTATCCTTCGAATCATGCAATTGGCAAGCCATAACAGCGGATTATAGAAATAAATAATCTGCAAAATGGTCTGGGCCAAATTCGCCCACAAATCGGCCCTCTTGATGTGGGCAAGCTCGTGCATCAAAACCGTCCGCATACGAGAAGCTCCCAAAGTTGATGTCAGGTTCCACGGCACCAAAATCACGGGCCTGATTAAGCCACACACTGACGGGGTCGTCGCATTTGGTGAAACCTTCAAGCCAACTTTGCCTTTTATCCTCATACCCGCACAGCAATACGCAAGCTCATCATTCATCAAACGACCCGCCTTTTTGGCCTGGGCGACAAGTCCCCGCACAAAGAGCGCCCGCTGCAAAAGCAATAATCCCATCGCAATTACGACAGCTAACCAAATCAAAAACACAACCCCCTGCCACGTGACCGGTGTTACCGGCGCCGGTGGACTGACCGGTTCTGCTATCGACGGCTCGACAACAGATATCACCGGCACCGTCGGTGGAATGTAGGGATTTGGTTGTATAAATAGAGGTTCTATACCAAGGGAGATATCTGCCTGCGCGGGTTTTGTAGGCTCCAGTGTTGCCGACGATTGAGCCAGGTCCTGATACGTCAGCTTGTCTCCGAACAAGTACCCCAGACTCAAAGGCGACGACAGCGAAGCCGGTAAGATGAGCTTGGCGAGCACCAGCATCCAAATCCAATACCGAAATACAGCCTTGACCTTCTTTCGCAGCAGCAAATCAGCTAACAGTAAAATCGCTATCAGCACGCTGGACTGGATAAGCATCGGCAAGGCGAATTCCACAAACGAGAATCCGGCCGAATTTATATGTTCTACCATCGTATTCATAATACGTCCTCCGCAAAATTAGACGCTGTTTCCACGGTTTGGTTACAGTAAAATTCATCTTTTTTTGCGCACACCGCTTCTTCTTCGCTTCTTTCTGATTAGCGATTCCATCTCGGCCAACTGCTTCTGAGACAGATTATGCTCATCCAGCATAAACTGCATCATCGGCGTAAGGGCCCCGTCGAAGGCCCTTTTGACCGCGCGCATGATTTCGCCCTTTTGCGCTTGAACCCTTGTGATTGCTGAGCGGTACGGAATAAGATTACGGATTCTCTTTGTTGTGAGCAGCCCTTTGGTCACCATCCGGTCCATCAGGGTCTTGACGGTGCTGTAGTGCCAGCTCTTTCGGCCCAGCAGTTCTTCCTGAATCGTCGGGGCAGCGCACGGCTCATTCTCCCAGACGGCCTGGATAATTGCCCATTCGGCCTCGGTTAGTTCATAATTCTTTTTTGTCATTACAAATCTCCTTTTGTCTTTAACTTTGTCAAGACTACTCTACACTTGTAAAGATTGCAAGAAAAAAATAAAAAGTTTATAAAAAATTTTCACACCCCTTTTTTTAGCCCGAAAACCGCATTTTCACGGAGGAAAACAGGTGCAACTTTACTATATTCTTAAAGAGCCGTAATTCGGCATATCAACGCTTCAGACGGCGAACAAATATTAATCGCAGTGTTGTGATTATAATCGGCAATTACGAATATGCCGGAAATCGATGACTTCTTCACCTGATTAGGATTATTTGAATAGATTCCTCGGCTTCGCGATGCTGCGCATCGCTTCGCTCGGAATGACGGTATAGTCGCAGAATTTATGAAAAGCTGCAGTAGTTGCCCAGCAAATGCAGCCCCAAGCACACAAAGTGGTCAAAAGTCGCTCTAATCGCCTTCAGAGATACTGGCAGTTACTACAGCCAAAATTTGCTTCGTTCGCACTTCAAAATCTCTGCGTGAAAACAGCCGGTCTATCAGCGGGATGTCCTTGAGTACCGGAACACCGCGGACGACAGCGCGTTTTTCCGTTTTTGTTACACCTCCGATTATGAGGCTCCCACTATCCTTGATGCGGTTCTCTTTGTTGCTGATTCTGAGGCCGGTTTCCACCGCTATTTCCTCCTCGCCTTGGCGGAGAGCCTCTCCCTCGATAATCAATTCTGTTTCCAGACTAATGCAGCCATCGTCGAGAATACGCGGCGTAATTTCAAACGAATCGATGATATCTTTACCAGTCGGCCCCTTGTAGCTTGACCGTATCTTAGCGGTCTTACCATCCACAACTTCAAGGGTAGGATTCATCAGGATTTTCAAATAAGATTTTGAAGCCAGCAAATCAACCAGACTGTCGAGCTTATCCTTTGGCACTTGCTTTTTTCGTACCGCGTTCTTCAAGACCGCCGCCGGAGAAAGACCTTTCTCCTCGCCCACAAGGTTTTTTATTCCTACCGCCGTTTCCCAGTCAATCTCTGCATCCGCATAAACCTCGCACACAAGCAAATCCACTCGTATCGCAGCCTTCCTCTCCTCGATTTTTCTGATGCCGAGTTTTTCGAGTTGTTCGGGTTTTAAAAACTCAACACGGAGGTCACCGAACAGAACATTAGTACAACCCCCTTTGTCAAGCAATGTCTTGTCATAAGCGAACACAGTATCGGGCCGGATGGTGCCGTAGGTTTTTCCCTTGCCGAGGTACACAACGTTTTCCAACAACCAATCCAAATCTTTTTTCTTTAGATTGCCATATTTGTGCAATGCCCGCATATCAGGGAATTTGAATCCATAGTCACCTGAATATGTAACCATTGCCCTGCCTAAAGCCGACAGCTTTTTGGCCGATTCCATCCGTACCTCAATGTCAGTTGTTTTCAAGAATGCCTTTAATTCACCTTCCAGCATGTCCCTGTCCGCCCGGCCGGGATGAATCAAAATCCGGTACCGCAACGTCAGGCTCTTTCCCGCTCCAAGTGTGTACGGCTTATTAAAAAGCACCGCCGGGCTAAAATACGGCATATCCTTTGTAACGTACCACGGCGAGGGATGCCGCAGATTCTCAGGATGGTCAAATATGGCGATGCCGGCCGCCTTGCCCTCGCCAATCTCACCGCTAAAATCCACCCACCGTGCCTTTTTTCCGTGGGCCTCTTTGTCCTTTCGGCCTTCGCTGTCGGTGAACTGCCAGCCGCGAGTGGCCTTTGCCATCCGCACCGAAAGCCCCGCGTAGCCGCCGAAGCCCTTGCCGCCTTTCTCGCCCGGTATCGGCGTTCGGTCGAGAAGTACGTCCTTTTCACGAGCCGTGAAGGTGCTGTGCCAGTCGATGTGGTATCGGCCATTCTCATCCGGCGCACTGACGGCGAGCAGCCGTTTCTCCATAAGAACCGCTTGCTCCCCCGGCGGATGATAGCTAAGCGTCATTTCAATGTCGCCCGAGCGGTCTCTGTGCGGCCTGACTTTTACGTCCACCACCTCGGTCCTGCCCTGCGACAGGCCGGTCTTTGGGTCCTCCTCCCAGTAATTCAGGCCGTTGATGAACTTCCACGAAAACCACAATGCCCGATGCCACCGATGGTCCGCCGGCCTAAGGCAGGTCAGTACCGTGCCGTCGGTGAGTCCAACCGGGTGCAGGTATGGTTTACCTTCCTTTTTATCAAAGTTGACCTGCCAGACCACCCGGCCACGGTTAAGTACCGCCACTGAAGAATCCGTCTGCCGCCAATCGTAACTCATAGTTGCCGGCATAAGTACACGCTCCACTTTGCCCCAGCAGTTGGACGAAGCCGAGTGATACGCAATAAATAATAGTGCAACACAAACAAATCTCACCTTGCAGCTCATTTGTTTATATACGCAGTTCATTTGTTTTTATCCTTCTTATTCAAACTTGCGATTCTCTGCAACTACCTCGTTAGTTGGAATACCGCACCGTCCCGCTACTGTCAACGACATAACCCCACTTCTTGATGTATTCGGGGCCCGGCAGAAATTGGTCATTTGTTTGCCTTAGCTTCCGCGATAAAATGGCCTCCATTTCTTTCTGCAATTTGCTGTGTCGAGGTCTGTTGCAAAGGTTATTTAGCTGATATGGGTCCTTTTCGTTATCATAAAGCAGCCAGGGCCCATTCAGGTCGCGGACATAAGTATAGCGGCGAGTTCGGATGCCGCGATATTCCCTCCCGCCGCGGTCTCTACGCCACTGGCCGAAAGGTGACGGACAGCTAATCAGTGCAGCGTTGTCTTTCGGTTTCGCGGCCCCTCTCAGCACAGCGGAGAAATCGGTCCCTTCTACTGTATCAGGTATGACGATACCGCTTAAACTTAGCAGCGTCGGCATGATGTCAGGTGCATTGAGCGGCATATCTATCGTTCTGCCGCTGACGCCAAGTGCCGCAGGATAGCGCAACAAAAACGGAACCCGAATGGACTCATCCCAGGGTTTTTGTTTTTTCTGCGCTCCCTGTGAGTAAAGCATGTCCCCGTGGTCCGAAGTGAAGACAAGTATGGTGTCGCTTTCAAGATTCGTTTCTTTAAGCGTCTGAAGGATTTGTCCGATACAGTCATCGAGGGCAGCGATGTGAGCGTAGTAACCGGCGATGGCCTTTCTGGCCTGGGCCTGGAGATTCTTTGGGACATTAGGCCGCAATTTGATTTCGGCTTCATTGAACAGCTTCCTATATTTCTCGGGCGCCGTCTGGTAGGGCGCATGGGGTGGGCCCCATGAGAGAAAAAGAGCGAAAGGACCGGCACCGGCGTGCTCGCGAATGTAATGCCGGGCCTCGCTGGTCTGGGCGATTGCGTCATAGCCATTCCATTTTAGCTTTATGTTCGCATCTGCATAGTAGAAGGAGTTATTGTAGTTATGCGTACAATCCATTGCCTTCCAGAACTTAAAGCCCTGCCGTCTTTGTTTCGGGATAAAGGCGCTTCTGTCACGGCCATCCAAATGCCACTTGCCGATATATCCGGTTTCATAGCCGGCCTTGTTATAAGCCTGAGCAATGGAAACGGCATCGGTATTGAGCCGCACGTCATTTAGAAAAACGCCGTGCTTGAGCGGATACCGGCCGGTAATCAAGCTCGCGCGATAGGGACTGCACACCGGACAGCCGGAGACAGCATTGCTGAAATTGACGCTTTTTGCGGCGAGCGTGTCGAGGTTCGGCGTCCTAACCTGCGGATTGCCCGCATAGCCTGCTGCCTGGGCACGCCACTGGTCAGCGAAGATAAAGACAAGATTCGGCCTTTGCGAAAGGCGTTCCTTACCTGAACGCCTCGCCCAGGACGATTTCTGAGCAAGTGTAATCGCAGCGGTCCCAATTGCGGCACGCTGCAGAAACTGCCTTCTTCCAATACGGTCTTTCTTCATTTGACGGACTATACCAATTCTTTTAGATGTTTGATGCTTCGCTCGGCCTGTTCGATAGTGCCGCACTCAACGCTTAAAACAATGTCGCGCGGCGCACCCTTACATATCTCGACCACCTTTTTCCATTCTATAACGCCATCACCGCAGGCACAGCCGGCGGGCGTGCCGGTGACCTTGCCGCGTTTGTCCTCGGATTGTTGTATTGAAATATCTTTGGCGTGAAGATGTACCAGGTTATCCTTGACGTGCTCCAGCCACTTAATTGGGTCGTGCCCGCTTAAGTAACTGTTGCCGGTATCGAAGTTGATTCCGATAGCGGGAGAATTAACAAGCTGATAAATCCTGTCAAGACCATCGGGACTTTTGCTGTACTGCTGGTGCGGCTCAATGCCGATTACAATACCGCGACTCTCTGCAACGGCCGCCGCTTCGGTCAGCACATACTTCATCAAGACGTGGTCTTCTTCGGCCGTGGTCCAGGCGGGTTTCGGCCCTTCGTCGCTGTTGACAACCGGCGCACCACATTCGGCTGCGAAGCGAACCGCCTGTTTAAGATAGTTGGTGCTTATATCCGGCTTACACATAGGAGTATGCGAAGACAAGCCGGAAAGTTTGACACCGGCCTTTTCACAGGCCCGCTTAATCCGCAACGGGTCGTCCAGCATCGAAACAGTCGCGTAGTAGCCCGCTTCACTCATCAATTCGCGTCCCCAGTGTACCCACGGCTCGACATATTCATATCCGAGCTCGGCCGCTTTTTCTATTCCTAATTCAAACGACATATCGGCGTGTCGTACAAATTCAAGATTTACCCCAATGTAAACATTTGCCATTTCAAAACCTGCCTTTCCCAAGTTAACAATCAATTTTATAAACGCCAGGGACTGCGCATTGCGCGTTTTAGCATCCGGTTCGCTTCATCACTATTGACGAATCGCTCCTTCTTCGGGTCCCATTTAATTTTTTGTTCCAGCCGAATCGCAATATCGCTGATATGGCATATTATGTCCCCTTGCACAGCCGCGTCAACGTTAGATATCGTCTCAGCCCGGCTTTTCACACAGTCCAGAAGGTTCCTCACATGATTGCCGCTCCTGGTCAACTGGATCTCGTTCGGCCCAAACTCCGCCGAGAGCAGCTCCTTGGGATGGGCGTTAATACCCGAGCGGTCAACATGCACCCATCCTTTCGAGCCCTCGAAGGCCGTCCCGTGAGAAGTAGTTCGTCCATATCGCTTTTTCCATTTTTCCGGCATTGGGTCGCCTGTAAAGTTCATCGTTATGCCGCTGTCATATTTGCACACAATATTCCAGTTCCTGGCCGTGTCGCAGACACCATCCGGCGAAGGCCAAACGCCCGTCCCTTCAATCTCCACCGGTGTTTTAACCTTGTTATCGCCGCCCCAGATGGCAATATCTACAGGATGAATCCCCCAGCCGGCGATAAAGCCAAGGGCATAATCTGAAACAAACCACCACAGCCTGTTGGAGCAGCGGTCCTTTGTGTAGGGCACATAGGGGGCCGGCCCCAGCCACATATCATAATCAATCCAATCCGGCTCAGGCACAGGCTTTGGCGACCCACCGGATGTACTGCCGGGGGACCATACATTGATGGTGTGCAGCTTTCCTATCCGCTCATTCAAAACCAGCTCGCACGCAAAACGGAAATTGCGGCTCGACCGCTGCTGCGTGCCGAACTGAAATTTTCTACCATACTGATGCACCGCCTCGCGCATCGCCTGGTCCTGGGCCACCGACAGGCCCATCGGCTTTTCCATATATACATCTTTTCCCGACCTGACCGCGGCCAGCGACACGAGAACATGCCAGTGGTCAGTCGTAGCCACAAGGACAACATCGATGTCATCGCGTGCCATCAATTCACGAAAGTCCTGGTAAGTTTTGCAGTCATTGTTTTTGTAGTGGTTATTCACCAGATTTTGGGCTGCTTGGCGTGCCTGTTTTTTTAGGTCGCAGATGGCGACTACCTGAGCATCCTTTTGCCCAAGGAAGTTGCGCATCACTCCGCTGCCCTGGGGCCCAACGCCGACACAACCGACAATGATTCGATTACTGGCAGCAACGCTGCCGGCCTTACCAATCGCCGATGACAACACTATATACGGAAAACCAATTGCCCCCACAGCGGTACCTGTGGCCCGCTTCAAAAACTTTCGTCGATTAATTCTTGTTTGTCTCATAGCAAAAACTCCCTTACCTCATAATTAACCAAAATAGTAACTCTACATAATCAATAATCAATTTCATAAATGCCAGGGACTGCGCATCGGCCTTGTTAACATCCGGCCGGCCTGGGCGTCGTCAATAAATTCTTCTTTTTCCGGATTCCATTTTAGGCTGCGTCCCAGCCGCACCGCGATATCACTTAGCTGGCACAGCGTATCAGAACGCACCGCTGCATCCACGGGGGCTACAGTTTGCTGTCTGGTTCTCATGCAGTCAAGCAAGTTCTTACTGTGATTGTCGCTCACCGGCAGATGAATTTCATCAGGCCCCATCGTTTCTTTTAAAAGCGATTCCGGAGAGGCGCTGATACCCTGGCGATTAACGTGGACCCATCCTTTCTCTCCCTCAAAACGGACTCCCTGCCTGTTCTTTGTGTTATCTGTGAAGTGAATGGCAGCACTGTCAGGATACCGCAGGTTTACCTCCCATCTCTTAGCACAATCCAATACTCCCTCATCAGGGAATACCGCCTTACCTTCAATTTCAGTCGGCCCGGTTAATTCTGTCCCGTTTCCCCACTGAGCAATATCCAGGTGGTGAACACCCCAGGCTGATATAAATCCAAGTGAATACAGGCTAATTAGTTCGTGTGTCCATCCGTTTAAGATAGCTTCAGTAAAGGGAGACCATTGTGCAGGGCCAAGCCAAGCCTGGTAATCCAAGCCTTGCGGAACCGGTTTTTGGGGGAACTTCTTATTGAAATCTCCAGCCGGCACGCCCACTCTAATAGTGTGGACTTTTCCGAGTCTGCCGTTTCGCGCCAATTCACAGGCAAAACGGAAATTTCGGCCCGACCGCTGCTGCGTTCCAAACTGAAAGACACGTCCATAGCGGTGAATGGTTTGACGAAGTATCTTCGCCTCTGCGAAGCTCAATCCCACCGGTTTCTCCATGTACATGTCCTTGCCTTGTTTGGCTGCCTCGGTGGCCATTATCACATGCCAGAATACAGGTGATGCAATGAGAACCGCATCAATATCAGGTCTGGACAGAAGTTCGGAGAAATCATGGTACGTTCTACATACTTTTTTGTTATATTTTTCATCAACCATCCTCTTGGCGAGCTGGCATCTTTCTTTGTTAACGTCGCACACCGCCACGACCTGAGCATCTGATAACTCCAGGAAGCTTTGCATGACAGCCCTGCCGCGTCCTCCCACTCCGATAACACCGATGACAATCCGATCGCCGGCGGCAACTCTGTGAGCCTTGCCCATCGCCGAAGACGAAACTAAATATGGGAAACCAAGTGTACCGACAGCAGTAGATGTAGCCTGCTTCAAAAACTCTCGTCGACTAATTCGGCGTTGCCTCATAATAAAAACTCCCTTCTCCAATTACGAAACGAGTTCAATCATTAATTCTATAGCCGCCAGGGGCTGCGCATCGGTCTTATAAGCATGCGGTTTGCCTGGTCATCGTTAATAAATCGTTCTTTTTCCGGGTCCCATTCCAACGGTCGGCCAAGCCGGTATGCGATATTGCCTAAATGACAAACGGTAGTCGAGCGGCAACCTATCTCTGCATCGCAAACGGTTTTGCTGCGAGAGCGAATACATTCCAGGAAATTGCCCTGGTGACTTCTGCTTTCGTAAAGGTGTATCTGGTTGGGCTTGATTTTTTGCCTTGCGAGGTTCTCCGGCCAGGTGCGTAAATGCCCACGATTAACCTCGACTTTTCCTTCGGTGCCTGTGAACAAAACACCATTGGCATTATCGCGAGTCATAATGACACCATTAGCGTACCTGTAAGTGAGCACCTTGAAGTCCTTGCCATCAGGCGGGACAACTTCGACCGGGCCGCTTTCGTCCATGCCGAGGCCCCATTGCGCGATATCGAAATGGTGCGGCCCCCAGTTTGTCATCTCACCGCCGCCATAATCCCAATAGCCCATCCAGCCGTGCCGTAAGAGACCCGGATGGAACGGCCTCCATGGCGCCGGGCCCAGCCACATCTCCCAGTCAATACAATCCGGGACAGGTTCTCCCGGCAGGTTACATACACGGGCAGGGCCGCCAACACCAATCGTTACCGATTTGACCTGGCCGATGTAACCATTGCGGACCAGCTCGCAAGCAAAGCGAAAATTCCTGTCGGAACGCTGCTGCGTACCAATTTGGTACACACGGCCATAACGCTTAACGGTGTCGGCCATTGCCCTGGCCTCACCGATAGTAAGTGACATTGGCTTTTCGCAGTAAATATCCTTGCCCGCCCTGGCGGCAGCGATATTTATCAGGGCATTGGAGTGTGACGGCGTGGCAGTTACCACCGCGTCGATGTCATCGCGCGCCAAAAGCCGGCGAAAATCCTTGTAGGTGGCGCAATCCTTATTGCCGTAATATTTGTTGGCGATGTCACGAGCTTGATTCAGCCATCTGTCATCGACATCGCAGACTGCCACCATCTGAACTTCGGCACTGCCCATAAAACCTCCGGGCTCAACCCAGTTCAAATTCGGGACATTACCACCACGCCAGCCCATGTGGGCCGTTCCCTGATTACCCATCCCAATGCAGGCCACTACAATTCGATTACTGGCGGCAACGCTGCCGGCCTTACCCAAGGCCGAAGATGCCACTATATAAGGGAAACCAATCGCTGCCGCCGTTGCGCCTGCTGCTTTTTGCAAAAAAGACCGGCGTGTAATCTTTCTATCGCTTTGCATAACCCATCCCCTTTCCATAGAATGCTTTATTTGCATCTGTATCTGCCTGACGAAAGAACCAAAATGGACTGCCAATTGTAACCAAAACCGCAATTGGCGTCAAAAGAAAAAGCCGAAAAACCACAGGGCCGCCACTGGAACGTCCGACAGTTGGCCGTTGAGGAGATAGCCATAGATGTACGGAGATTTGTGACGCTGGGTTGTCTGTACCAGTATAAGAGGCCTTTTCCAGTGCTGCATGGCTTGTTATCCAGAGTGATTGAAGAACTAATACTACCGTGAAAAACCGCATCGTGAGTGATTTATATCTGCTCATTGAGATTGACCATATTTTTAGCTGCTTCGAATACCCTCTTTCGCAGCGCCTTTGGCGCGAGGACCTGGACCTGGTCGCCATAGCCGAGAATCCACCATGTTACTTCACCGAGTCCGTCGACGCGAAACTCCACGGTGGCGGAGCCATCGCTGTTGCGAGTAACCTCTTGCGTACTGTGCCACTGCACCTCGGTGACATTGTTAGCTACCTTGGGCAGAAACCTTAACTTGACATTATAGATTCTGCCTTCCGGTATCATTGACCAGGCCTTGCCGAGGTAATCCTGCAAATTGAAATTGTCGCCATCGAGGAAACACTGCCCCGTATTTTTTAATTCATTGATTCGGTTAAGCTTAAAGGTGCGGACGCTTTTGTGCAGACTGGAAAAGCCCAGCACATACCAGGCCCGCTGGTTGTACAGCAGATGATACGGACAAAGCAGAACGTCAATAATTTTGCCGTCGAAAAGAGAATTGTAACGGATACTCACCTTGTGTTTTTTGGTGATGGCTTTTTGCAATTGCGCAAAGGTTTTATCAAGGCCGCCGGAATGGTGCACCGGGGCCTGGGCGCTGAGCCTGGTAGAGATGTTTCGCAGGGCCGTATTGCAATACTGCCTGATTTTAGGAGGCAGATTGTTTTCGATTTTCAGAGCGGCCAGCAGCGCCGAGTTTTTGAACGGCAATTGTATCTGGTTACGTGCCTTATAGATCAGCAGAAGCAGACTCAGCGCCTCCTTCAAGTTCAAATCTATAGGCGGCAGGAAAAAATCGGGTTCTATTTTATAACCGCCGGTCCTGGCATCGTAACGATACGGCACACCGATAGCCCGCAGCTCTTTCAAATCGCGGAAGACCGTCCGCCGGCTCGTCCCAAATATTTTGGACAAATCGCTGACGGCATAGCTCTTTCCCGCCTGCAATGTCGTCAAAATCTGCACAACTCTGCTTACTCTGCTGGATTTCATAGCCTGGCTCCCTGGAAAATCAGGGACCGCCGGGAAACCGTTGGCAGTCCCGAATTTTCCGTTAACTGTCAAATAGGATTGTGATTATACAGCGGATATGACGGTGATGTCAAAGCCTTGGTTTGGAAAATCAGGGACAGCCAGGAAACCGTTGGCAGTCCCGAATTTTCCGTCAGGACAGAGAACAGAGGACAGAGAATCTGACTTCTGACATCTTAATTATGGCGTGGCGATTCTTGCCAAGTGATGTTCCCCTGTCGGTATTGAGACTTCAAATTGCGGATTATTCTGGTATACTTGCTTTTTCTTATAACTACAGCCTTATATTAGATACGGACAGAACCTATGACGTTACCGACAGTAGCAATAATTGGTCGGCCGAATGTGGGCAAGAGCAGTCTCTTTAACGCACTGGCCGGCGAGATGATAAGTATCGTCGAGCCGACAGCAGGCGTTACAAGGGACCGCGTCAGTACCTTCATTGGAAGAGACGAGAGGTATTTTGAGCTTATCGATACCGGCGGATACGGGGTAGTAGACAGCGACCAGTTGAGCGGGCATATCGAACAGCAGATAGGGACGGCGATTGAATCGGCTAACCTTGTGCTGTTTATGGTCGATATCCGCGATGGGGTCGTGCCATTGGACGAAAAGATAGCACAGCTTCTTCGCAAAAATGAGCTGGACGTTATCGGCGTTGCCAACAAGGCTGACACCGCCAGGCTCTTTCCGGAAGCGGGGGAATTCTCCAAATTGGGTTTCGGTGAGTTTCTTTGTATTTCCGTGAAGAATAATCTTAATAAGGCGGTGCTGCTGGACAGGGTTTTTGAGAAGGTCGAGCACCTGGAATCGGCGAAGCCGCCGAAGGCTGCTATGAAGATTGCGATAGTGGGCAGGCGAAACGCCGGCAAGAGCACACTTGTCAATGCTATGGTGGGCTCTGATAGGGTGATAGTCAGTGAGACGCCGGGGACGACCAGGGACGCGGTGGACGTGCGGTTCGAGAAAGACGGCAAGACCATTATCGTTATTGACACCGCGGGAATAAGAAAGAAGAGCAAGATAGCTAACAGTATCGAGTTTTACAGCTATGTGCGGGCGACGTGGTCTATACGGCGGGCGGATGTTGTGCTTTTTCTTATGGATGCAACGCTGCCGGTTTCACAGGTCGATAAGAAACTGGCGAGGTTTATTACCGAAGAATACAAAAGCTGTATAATAGTTATCAACAAGTGGGACCTGGCTAAAGACTCGGCTGTTACAAGTGACTACGAGGAGTATTTGACGAAACGGCTGGCGGGATTAAAATATGCGCCGATAGCTTTTACGACCGCGACCGAGGCAAAGAACGTACAGAGTGTTTTAGATTTGGCGGCGGAGATATTCAAGCAGACAACGACGTGGATACCTACTGTGAAACTGAATAAAGCGTTTGAGGTGATAAAAGCGGAGCGCGGGGGCGCAGCTAAGCGGAAAGCCGGCTGGCCGAAGATTTACTACGCGACACAGATTGCGGTGAACCCGATTACAGTACTAATGTTCGTGAACAAGCCGGAGCTTTTTGAAGAAAATTATATGCGG
>Ga0114922_10000322_pt1 | contig 46010 bp, 35 predicted proteins | sample AartaG_FD_100975 | JGI IMG/M metagenome (GOLD analysis project Ga0114922, IMG submission 100975) | Deep subsurface microbial communities from Aarhus Bay to uncover new lineages of life (NeLLi) - Aarhus_00045 metaG | ecosystem: Environmental > Aquatic > Marine > Oceanic > Sediment | place... | reverse complement strand
CCGCAAACAGAGATGGCAGAAGGACGTGCCGATTGGAAATTATTGGGCTTACGCCCGCGGCGTGGGCTGTAGACCAGTTAACATGTTGGTGGACGGAATAGTGGACAGGATAAGCAAAAACGGTGTAACCCTTCTGGATGTCGCTCCAAAGGCTGATGGAACACTCCCGGAAGCGCAGGTCATAGGATTGAAGAAGTTGGGCGAATGGATGGGCGTGAACAAAGAAGCCCTCTACGCTGCGGACCCTGCACCGTTTGCGGAAGGCGGAGTTGACACCTGGGAAGCGGGAACATTAAGGTTTACCGAGAAAGGACCTTACCTGTACGCAATCGAACTGGGGAACAAATGGCCCCCAACAGTTGGTTTTGCTGATTATAAAGATAGCAAGCCGCCAAGTGCCCCCTTTACCATCCCCGGAGTAAAGCCAATAAAGGGCTCCGAAATTCGGATGCTCGGTAGCAGCAAGAACCTGCCATGGCATCAGGAAGGGGATAACCTGGTGATTGAAGAGATCCCAGACACGCTCCCGTGTGATTACGCTTGGACATTTAAGATTCAAGTAAGAGGTGAAAGTAGTTGATCTTAATCCGACAGCATTATTTGACCTGTCCTATACAAAACTGAGCACGTGTCTGTAATGAGTGTGTTCAGTTTACATTCAAAAGCTCCTTCCTTCTCATTGAATGTTGTTATCTTCTCATCAAGTTCACTAATGCCGAATCCTTCAGCCTGAACGATATGCTTCTTATCGGTCAGAATCAGCCAGGGCATGGAGTTCACGGCCCAGTTGGATTTTACTTTATCGGCGTCGCCGGTAATCATTCCGACCGGAAAAGTAATATTGTTCTTCGTTACCCAGTTGCCCAGCATCTTTTTATCAACCTGCTCCGCCTGAATTGCAATGATTTGCAGACCCTTTTGAGACAACTGTTCTGTCTGTTGAAGGAGTTGTTTTAGCAAGTGTCGCGAAGGCCGCTGATTCATATCAAAAAAGCACAACAACAATTGTTTGCTTTCTGTTTGTTCTTTACTGAGATTAATTCCCAAATCAGATAAACTTGGTATTTTGTGATCTATCAGGATTTTCTTTTCAACATGAGCCCTTTTCTGTCCCAGAATTATTCTTACATTTTGGTCGCCGCCATTAGCTTCAATATAACCAACTCCACCGGGAAAGCTGGGATAATTAGCCTGAATCCGAAGCGGACCTTTACAAATACGTCGAAAGACAAATCTGCCATTTTCACTGGTTGTACTGTTCCGCTCTGGTTGGGAGTCCCCCTGTAAGAACATAGGTACATGTCGCGCGGCTTTACCTTCGCTGTCCACAACAAATCCGGAAATGGATTGATCTGCCTGGTCCAATATCATCGTATCCAACTCACAGGTTTCTCCCGGCTTTGCCGTTATTGACATACGTTTATATTTAATACGGCCATATCCCGATGCATCTACGGAATAACGATAGTGGAATATATCTTCAGATAACGAAATAGCTGCAAATTCGTATTGTCCCTGAGCATCAGTCAAAATCTCCGGACCCAGAGGGCACAAATAGCGGGATATAGCTACCCATAACGAAATTCTGGCTGCAGGAATAGCGCGGCTATTCGTATCGGTTACGCGGCCTTTCACCATCAATCCCGGCCCAAGAGTAACCTGGATCGGGCGTGATTCATCTTCTACTTTTACTGCACCAGCCAGATTTCTTTGCTCGTCACGAACGATCAGGCATTTATCGCTATCTCCAGGTTCGTATTCAACAGCAAATTTACCACTTTCATCGGTAAAAGTGCTATCTCCCAAAGGGTAATATCTTACAATAGCCCCGGCCACGGGCTTGCCGGATTCATCCTGAACCAGTCCGGTTATCTGAGGTTTACGCTCCAGCGAAAAAGTAATCCGTTTAGTTTTTCCGGCCACTATTTCAACTTCTTCACTTTGCCTTGTGCTAACATAGCCTTGGTTCACACGAGGAGACACCTTGCATTTACCCAAAGGCGCCCGGATGTGAGTTTTACCGTCGAGACCGGTTTGGACGGTTTTCCAAAATCCCGCGTAACCGGGCCTTTCACTTTGCGACACATGAATCTTAATACCCTCTATCGGTTCTTTATTTCCTGACTCGTTTACCAAAACTTCAATAACTCCCCCCTTATCCAATTTCACCAAAAATTCATTGGGCTTTTTGGCGTCGGTCTCGACAAGCAGAATCTTATCTGCCCAAGGACTTCCTTGCTGAAAAGGGGTGGTAGCTCTGAGAAAATGTTTTTCTACAGGTACACCATCAAATCGAAAACGCCCATCCTCATCAGAAACAACCGGTTGGTGAATATAATCCCAAGGTTGATCGCGATACCAATCCATTACCAAAGTAACCCCTTCTATTGCCCGTTCCGTTTCGGCGTCAACCACTCGGCCCTGGACGGAAACCTCGGAGGGTAAACTCAGTTGAATATCCTCGCGACCCGCCTCGTAACCGAAACCACCGTGGGTAAAACTGGTTTTGTGTTTCGAAGCCCAACCGGATGCTTCTATTAGAAAATATGCTCTAACGTCTACAGATAAATTGTCAAATTGGAATTTGCCGCGGGCATCCGTTTGGGCAGTAAACCATTCTTCTGGAGCCGAAATTTGGCTACCTTCGATCCGGTTTAAATAATCGCTCCAACAATCAACTCGAACTCGCGCATTGATTACTGGAGAGCCGTTTTCGTCCCTTACTACACCTGCTATCCGGCAGGGAGGTTCCAGAACGATTTGGTTTTTCCCCAAAGCCCCTTTGCGGTGAGCCACATTTACGCGGTCCCAACCCATTGCCAGCCCCGGCTTTCGCACGACGATAAAAGCCCTAGGCTGGTAAGTAACCAGTGCCTGAGCTTCAAACTTGCCCTGGGCGTCGGTCTCTGTCCGGGCCAGAACTTTTGCTGACTCCTGACGAGTAGAATAATCATAGACATTTTCATAGACGGCAATTTCGGCCCCTTCTACAGGTTGAGCCTTGAAATCCACAACCCGTCCGGTTATGTTCAATGGTTCGGGGCCATCAGCCCATGCCGTAACTGAGAATAGCAAGACAAAGCCCCATACAGAAATGATATTTCCACTCATAGCGAACTCCTCGCAAAAAACATACAGTGACTGATAGGCATTTTGATTCTTCAACCATAGAAATGATCATACCCCTAGGGAAAGACAGATCAATGGGAAACAGGACATCCGGCGCTTGTCAAGCGTAAATGGGACCATGGTGAATATCTATCCATCCCCTTAAAAAACAAGTACTTACATCTCCAAATCACTCTTTCATGTTTCAGATTATAACAAACGCTTCACCTATACTAAAGACGCCAAAAGCACGAATCCGTTACAGTAATTCTCCGGAAAATGTGGAAAAATCTCACAATTTCCGCGAAAACGGAAGCTTCAGCGAAGGCGGAAGTATCCATTATCTAACTTAAGCTTACTTTAGGCACTTAAATTCACTTTAGCTCACTCCTCACTAACAAGCATCCAGCTTTGTAGTATGAAAAAGCTCGTAGTCATTTGACTATCCGCAACTGGCATCTCACTTGGTTAATCAGTGAAACTTGTCCTGAGCAGAGCCTGACCGAATGGGTCCCTGGTGTTAATATAGGTAAAATTTTCCGCCAGTTTTCAATCAAAAACGCTGATACCTCCGAGCAAAAATCAAAATTTTCAAAAAATTTTAACTTACTTTCCCAAATCGAGTTACGAGCGACAAGCGACGAGAAACGGTTATATTTTCGTATCAAAAGTGCAGGTAGCTCTAATTATAGAGGCGCTGCTTTTTTCGCCTCTGATAAAAATCAGCCAAACTTTAAACTTGTCTTCGAATGTCTTAGTCAGGGATCTATATTAGAGCTTAATCATTTAGCCAAATTATCCATATTAACCAAATTAACTATTTAGCCTTGAAGCGAAACGGAAAACCCTTATGGGAATTACCCTTTTACTCATTTACCCATTAAATCAGTCATGAGAATTGAGAATCTAACTTTAGCTCACTTTAGGCACTTTAGCTCACTCTTCACTAACTTACCTGCCTATAAGGCCTTGTATTTACGTGCCTATAAGGCTCTACATCTGTCGAGAACCCTCTATAAATCAGCTACTTTTTATGCAAAACAAACCCAATTTCCAAAAAAGTCAAATGAATGTAAATCCATATAATACAGAGAATTATGAAAATAAACCCAATTGGACACTTGGTGAAAACAAACCCAATCTTGTCAGGCCTGCGTTGTTTGCGAAGGAGTTGCCGGACTGATCAAACCCAATCAAAGCCATCAAAGAAGCGGAAAGAAAAAAGAGTCTCAGGAACTTTTTCCGTCTCTCAGTTGCCGGAAAGGATTTTCAAGGTTGCTTCCTCACGAATATTCCTATAGAATCAATCCGTAATCGTTATTCAGGGAGTTTACATAAGCCCTTGAAATTAAACAAGTTCGAATTATTTAGTAGGACAGGAAAAGACCTTGATATTATTGCGCAAATGGAAAGTGAGAACTGAAGTAAAGCAGATTGATGTGCTTGGTCCGTTGCTGGTGTTTGTGATCCTTGTCATCTCAGGCTGGCATTCAGTACAGGCTGACAACAAATTGTGGTATGGTCGAGCGGCAAATAAGTGGACCGAGGCACTGCCGCTGGGAAACGGGAGACTGGGGGCGATGGTCTTTGGGGCGGTTGATAACGAGCGGCTGCAGATGAATGAGGAAAGCTTGTGGGCAGGTGAACCGACCGATCCGTATCCGGACAATGCGATGGCGACCTGGCGGGAAGTACAGCGGCTTATTTTGGAGGAGAAGATTGTCGAGGCGAAGCAGTTGGCGATGGATAAGCTGACGAAATCACCAACGTCGTATCGGTCTTATGAGCCTTTGTGTGATTTGCTCATCGAATCAGAGCCGTCAGCGGATATTCAGAGGTATCGCCGGGAACTGGATTTAGAGCAAGGACTGGTACGAGTAACATATCAAGCTGATTCGGTAACCTATCAGCGAGAGTATTTCATTTCAGCGGTGGATGATGTGGTGGTCGCACGGTATGTAAGCAGCAAGGCTGGCGCGATCAATTTGAAGATACGCCTGGACCGAAAGGAAGATGCGGCATTCAAGGCAGTGGGAGACAGCCGTTTGAACATGGATGGGTGGATTATAGATGTGGCGGCGCCGGAGGGATATGACGACAATCAGGGAGGATCGGGACCGGGCGGAGCACACATGAAATTCGCAGGCCGGCTGGTAGTACGGCATACAGAAGGGAACGTTCGTTCGGAAAACGATACACTGATTGTGACAAATGCCAGTGAAGTGGTTGTGCTGTTCACGGCGGTTACAGACTATAACCTGATGTTGATGAATTTCGATCGGTCGATCCATGTTGGGCGGGAGGCCGAGGCGATTTTGCAGAAAGCAGAGCGGAAAAAGTGGGAGCAGTTGTATCGGGACCATGTGTCCGAACACCGGAGTATTTTTAATCGAGTAGCGATCAACTTAGGGGAGACAGTGAATGCTGATGATCCAACGGATAAACAGCTTCAGGTGGTGAAAGCAGGAGGAGAGAATCCGGGACTTACAGCGCTCTATTTTCAGTATGGGCGATACCTGCTGATGTCCAGTTCGCGTCGGCCGGGGCGGCTACCGGCGAATCTGCAGGGAATCTGGAATGATCGGATGTGGGCGCCGTGGGAAGCGGATTACCACTTGAACATCAATTTACAGATGAATTACTGGCCGGCAGATCTGTGTAATTTGTCGGAAACAACCGAATCGTTGTTTGACTGGTTGGAGCGACTGGCTGCGAAGGGTGAAGTATCGGCTGAGAAATTGTTCGGTGCGGACGGTTGGGTAGCCTATACTACGACGAACCCATTTGGACGGACGACTCCAGGAGGATCAAATAAGAGTTCGCAGTTTATGAATGGGATTTGTGATCCACTGGCGGGGGCGTGGATGGCGATGGCATTATGGCGGCATTTTGAGTTCACATGTGACAGTGAATTTTTGCGGGAGCGCGCGTACCCGGTACTGAAGGGTGCGGCAGAGTTCATACTGGATTATCTGGTGGTGGATAAAGACGGCTACTTGGTGACGGCACCCTCTACGTCGCCGGAAAACGCATATATTCATCCGCGGACAAAACAACCTGTGCGGTTGACACGGGGCTCAACATACCACAACCAAATTGTCAGAGCGGTGTTCGAAGCAGTGATAGAGGCTGGCGAGATTTTGGACGTGGATGCTGATTTGCGGGCTGAACTGATCAAGGCAGTCAAGGGGCTGCCGCCGGTGCGGATCGCCAAAGACGGCACTGTGATGGAATGGATTGAGGATTACTCAGAACGAGAGCCGGGGCATCGACATATGAGTCACCTGCTTGGACTGCACCCGTTCAATCAGATCACGTCCAAGAAGCCTGAATTGTTCGAGGCGGCTGGGAAGACTATCGAAGGGCGACTACAGCATGGGGGTGGGCACACCGGCTGGAGCAGGGCATGGATAATCAATTTTTTTGCGAGGCTATACGATGCCGAAGAAGCACACAAGCACGTAGTGATGCTGCTGAGGAAAAGTACCCACCCGAATTTGTTTGATAACCATCCGCCTTTTCAGATTGACGGGAACTTTGGTGGTACGGCGGGGATTGCAGAAATGCTGCTACAGAGTCACGATGGGGAGATCCACTTGTTACCGGCACTGCCGGATGCTTGGCCGAACGGATCGGTGAAAGGACTGAAAGCGCGGGGTGGATTTGTGGTCGATATTGAATGGCAGCATGGAGAGTTAAAACAGGCAAACGTTTTATCATTAGCAGGGAAGACAACCACTGTGCGACATTATAATATCCAAAAGGAAATTCATACCGAGTCAGGGAAGATTTATAATTTTAAATGACGTATGGCATCTTGGTACTAATACTGTACGTACGTATGTATGTAAGGCCGTCATAACAATATCAAGACCATGGCTAACTGTGGCAGAGATAGAGCTCAGCGTATTTACCAAACAATGCCTTGCTCGTCGGATAGCAAATATAGAAACATTACGGAAAGAGGCAAAAGCACGGTACTGCGAACGCAACGCTATGCAAAAATCAGTTGATTGGAAATTTACAACCCAAGATGCTCGTATCAAACTGAAACGCCTCTATCCACAAAGTGAACCAGACAAAAAGCTTTTTACAAAGACGGTTTGAATTTTTTTTACAGTATCCGCTTTCATTTTGGTGGGTGTTTCCATAGTGCATAAAATAATTTACATCGCTGATGGGAACCCAAATGCACCAAAGGTCATTTGGGTAATTGCGGTCATTGCCATCCTTGTAATGTTGCTTATAGTCTATCCGATTGCAATATTATGGATAAGAAATCTGTCCTATTTGATTCAGATTGCATCCAATTACTGAATCTTTGACAACCAGCGAGCTTGTTGAAAAATTTATGGAGCAAATGTTAGAACAAATGCTTCATGAATTGAAGGCAATCAGAAAGAATACTGAAAAATAAAGCTGCCCTCTATATCTGAAACCTGGTCCGAACGATTCTCCTTCGGCCTGGATTTCTTTATGCGCGACGATAATATTTACCGGAGAAGCTGAAATCGCTTGAAAATTCGGGATGGGTTTAGTAATCTAATAAAATCAAAGGTATAAGTAGGCTGTTAAATCGTGTATATGGGAAATGTCAGATAACATAAGCTCTTGATTTTTCAAGGATTGAATGGTATTGTCTTTATAATGTAAAGGCCACGTATTTATTTTTATTCCACACGGGATGCAGGGTGGACACCAACTTTGGTTTTTTGACAGAAAGGAGAAATGAAATGCGGCGTTTAGTTTTTGTTCCGATTCTGATGTGTATTGTGGCGCTGAGTTTTAGTATGGCAGCCGATGGGGCCCGGCGGCCCGCCCGGATTAGGGCACTGCTGATTACCGGCGATGATGTCTCAGCGCATCCCTGGAGGGAGATGTCCGAGACCACGCGGGAAGTGTTAGTGAAGTCGAAGAGGTTTGACGTCAGGGTGTGCGAAGATCCGCTAATCCTCGAATCGGAAACCGCACTGAAGGCGTACGACGTGATTGTGTTTACTATCTATAGCCAACGGAGGCGCGTGATTCCCAAGCAAGCCCAGGAGAACCTCCTGAACTTCGTCAAGAGCGGAAAGGGTTTCTTCGTCCAGCACCTGGCCACCGCTTCGTTCCCTAAGTGGGAGGAATTCGGCAGGCTCTGCGGCCGGAAGTGGGTAATGGGCACATCGGGCCACGGCCCGCGAAGTGTCTTCGAGACAAAGGTGGTCAACAAGGAACATCCCATAACCACAGGGATGAGCGACTTCAAGACCGACGACGAGTTGTACGCAAAACTGCAGGGGACCGGCAAGATCAATGTGCTGGTGGAGGCCTATTCCGATTGGAGCAAGAAGACCGAGCCCCTGATTTTCACTTTAGGTTACGGCAAGGGTCGCACTGTTCACAACGCTTTCGGTCACGACCGCAAGGCCCTGATGAACCCGAATGTGCAGAAGATAATCGTCCGCGGCGTGGAGTGGGCAGCCACTGGAAAGGTAGCGCCATAAAAGTAGTGTTATCTCCCAAATAAACCAGCGACGATTCGAAGTGCTCTGATTGAAGTGTCCGGGCAGCAGCGATGGCAGTTCGTGGTCTGCGGTGATAAGAGGACAGTAGATATTTGGCCTTTGGAGCCTCCAAGGTTACTGTTTGCTCCGGATAGACCTCTTAAGAAATATAGAAAAGGATACCAGCAGGTTAAGCTGCCGCCTATGCCGGGACTCTGTGATGACCAGCTTATTGAATTGGCCCGAATTATTCGTGGCCAAGGCGATGTCTTCCTTTGACAAATTGGCTGGTCGTATGGCTGTGAGCTCTCGGAATGTTTCACAGTCATCATGACCCAAGCCCGCTTCTTGTTGCAGGCGGGTTGCGACTACTTCAGCCAGCCGGAAATCATCCAAATAAATCAACGGTGCACGCCTGCTTGTTTGGCCTAACAGGAATCAACTGGGCTGAGAATGGAGGCGGTGGATGCTTACCGCGGACCAGGCGGCAGGTGTTCGATGAGATACCGCGTGATGAGCATTCGCAGGTGCATCGTTGTGCCGCGACCTTTGCGGAGCCCATGGTCACGATTGGGATACGACATGTAATCGAACTGCTTGCCAAGTTCGATGAGGCGATCCACCAGCCCTTCGGTAATCTGGAGATGGGTGTTGGTCTCGCCCGTACCGTGAATGATCAGGAGGTCTCCCTTGAGGCCTTCTGCAAAGTTGATTGGGGCGGACTTGCGGTATCCCTCCGGATTCACCTCGGGGGTCTGCATGTAGATCTCCTGGAACCACGAATTATAGAGATGCGGCTGCGGCTTTGGCGCAACGGCGATCCCTACGTGATAGACATCCGGCTTCCGGAACATCGCGTTAAGGGTGTTCGAGCCACCACCGCTCCAACCCCAGATACCCACCCGGGATAAGTCGACGTACGGCCGGGTGCGGCCCAGCTCCCGCAGGCCCGCCGCCTGCTCCTCGGTGGAGAGAGGGCCAAGGCTGCCGAACACTGACCGCCGCCACGCGGCCCCCTTCGGTGCCGGTGTGCCCCGGTTGTCGATGGACACCACAAGATAACCGAGGTCGGCGATCACGCGATGGAAGTCGGCCTGGCTGCTTCCCCAAGAGTCCAAAACGGTCTGTCCGTGCGGCTCGCCGTACACATACACAAAAACGGGATATTTTCGTGAAGGGTCGAAGTCACCGGGTTTGATCATCCATGCGTCCATCACAATGCCGCCGTCGATTTCGAGCTGGAAGAACTCGGTCGGCTGCGCTCTCAGTAAATTCATCTTCTGTCGCAGCTCCTCATTGTCTTCGAGAAAGCGCACGATCCGGTGCCCGGCCAGGTGCGGGACCCGGGGACCGGGCAGCTGCACGAGAGTAGTGAAGGGGGGTGTGTCAAATGTCGAGTATGTATGGAACGCCCACTTGGCGTCAGGCGAGAAGTCATAGTCGTGGGTGCCGGGCTGTGTCAAGGGTGTAACCCGTTCGGGCTTTTTGCTTGCATCGAGAGGTACACGGTAGAGATATTTCTGCGTGGCGTTGTCGGGCGACGCATAGTAGTAGAACAAGCCACCTTTCTCGTCCACCACGGCACGCTCGATGATGTCGAACTCACCGGGTGTCAACAGGGCCAGTTCCTTGCCCTCGCGCGAGTAGACATAGGCGTGCCGCCAGCCGTCCTTTTCGCTCAGCACAACGAATGCGCGGCCATCGCGGATCCACTCAAGCCCAGCATTCTTACGGTAGCTCGCGACGACCCATGCCGGATCGGATTCGTGGAATATGCGGGTAATCTCGCCGGTGCGGACGTCGGCGATGAGAAACTCGCGACTGTCCCGGAATCGGCTCAACTTTTCCACCAGCAGCTCATCGGAATTTCCGGCCCAACTGACCTGCCCCAGATAGAAACCCTCTACGGGTTCTGGAATAGACAGCCAGAGTGTCTCGTTTCCCTGGGCATCGACAACGCCGATACGCAGTGTCGGTATGGTCCCGCCCACCCGGGAAAATCGGACTTCTCTTACTTCCGGATACGTTGGGTCGCCCGGGACAAGTGATGGCCTTAACTTTACCTGGGAGTCGTCCGATTGCACGTAGGCGATCCACTTTCCATCGGGGCTCCAGACAGCCCGGCTGTTCGAAACCGAGCTGCCGACCGCGTTCTTTGTGAGGGGAATCGTCCGGCCGTTGTTCAGATCTCGCACGTGCAGGTTCCCCTGATCGGAGTAGAGGATGCGCTGGCCGTCGGGGGAAGTGTTGTTGGATCTATCGCCTTCCTCTTTTTGAGGTGAGTCCAGCACGGTGCGTTTACCGCTGGCGCAATCATAGCGTACCCGCACCTGTTCTTCCGCCCCGGGAACCGTCTCCATAACCGTGTAGCCCGAACTATCAGGGAGCCAGTTTGCACGAAATCTCTTAGCGCGGAACTCCCCCCGATCGTAGACCGCACGCAGTCGCGACTCGGCTTCTTTGAGAATTAGTTCCTTGGAATCCTGACCATGAATGTCAGGCACGGCGACGATGCCGACAATACAGACAAAAGTGAAACACGCAACAATCATACTCGTTCTCATTTTTCCTTATCTCCTTTCCAATTTCGCCGATTTATGTAAACTCCCTGAATAACGATTAAGGATTAATTTTATAGGAATATTCGGGAGAAAGCAACCTTTAAAATCCTTTCCGGCAACTGAGACACGGAAAAAGTTCCTGAGACTCTTTTTTCTTTCCGCTTCTTTGATAACTTTTTGTGATTTTGAAATTGGGTTTGATCAGTCCGGCAACTCCTTCGCAAACAACGCAGGCCTGACAAGATTGGGTTTGTTTTCACCAAGTGTCCTATCGCTTATATTTTCATAATCCATTGTTACAATGAAGATTACGTTCATTTGAGCATCCTGGAAATTGGGTTTGTTTTGCATAAAAAGGGCTGATTTGTAGAGGTTTCTCGACAGATGTAGAGGACAACTGACAGAAAACAGAAGACAGGTGACTTATAGGCACGTAAATATAGTGCCTTATAGGCAGGTAAGTTAGTGAAGAGTGAGCTAAAGTGCCTAAAGTGAGCTAAAGTTAGATTCTCGATGCTCATGATTGGTAGTTCCCATAAGGGATTTCCGCTTCGCTCCAAGATTATTGATCCCATTAGAGTATAAGGCACTCTAACGGGACAAGCAAGCTTGGCTGGGCCTATTGGCCGTGCCGGGCTGAGGCAAAAAAGCAGCGCCTCTATAATTAGAGCTACCTGCACGTTTGATACGAAAAAAGTCTTCGAATATCGATTCGTAATTCTCGTAACTCGTTTTGGGAAAGTAAGTTAAAAATTTTTTAAAAAATTTAAATTTTGTTCTGAGGTATCAGCGTTTTTGATTGAAAACTGGCGGAAAATTTTACCTATCTTAACGGCACGGATCCATTCGACCCATTCGACTACGCTCAGGGCAGGCTACGCTCAGGACAAGTTTCACAGATTTACCAAGTTAGATGCTGACTGCTGATAGTCAAATGACTACGAGCTTTTTCATGTTACAAAGCTGGATGCTTGTTATTGAGGAGTGAGCTAAAGTGAACGTAAAGTGCCTAAAGTGAGCTAAAGTTAGATAATGGATACTTCCGCCTTCGCTGAAGCTTCCGTTTTCGCGGAAATTGTGAGATTTTTCCACATTTTCCGAAAAAAAAACTGTAACGGATTCGTGGTTTTGGCGTCTCTTCTTAGGATGAAGTGCTTTTTAGTAGTCTGAAATGCGAATAAAGAATTTGGTAATATAAGTGCTTGGTTTTTAAGAGGATAGACAGATATTCAGAGTGGTCCCATTTACGCTTGACAAGCGCAGATGGTCTCCATCCTGGGAACCTGATGAAAATTTGTGCCTGTTTGCACGAAATATAGACCGAAATTTGGCATCCGTAGTGGATATTGACCGGCAATCAGAAAACATGAGAATTGAGCTTACTCCGGCTCTTACTTTAGCCGGGTCTATAGAGAATTCAAAAGGCACGCCAATTCCCGGAGCAAGAGTGAGGATTAACTTGGTAAAAGGATGGCAGGCAATAACGTCTGTCAAAGATGTCTTCACCGATAATCAGGGACATTTCGAGATATACACGTTGCCGCAAAAACAGGAATATAGTATTAGTGCGAGTTTTCAGAACTATTTTCCAAGTTTAGTCATAACTGGAGCTATTAACAGAATAACTGATCGACAAGAGATTGAACCAATCGTTCTTACTGCACCGAATAGCTTACGGGAAACAAGAGGAGGATTAGGAAAGCTTGCTATTAACGTCATCGATGAACACGGTAAAGGGATTGATGATATTTCGGTGATGATTTGGACCCGATTTGAAGATGGCAGTGCCAGAGGTTTTCCTTTTCCCGTTGTGCCGTCCAACAAACCGGGATTATATGAAATTCGCGACATCAAAGTCGGGCAATATCACGACATTACAATAGATAAAAATGAATTTGCACGTTTCAAAAAATTTGACGTTGAAGTAAAGAAGGATAACAACCAGCCAATTACTTGTATTCTCTCAAAAGGAGGAACAATAGAAGGCTTCATTACAGATGAAAAAAACAATCCTATTGAGGGTGTTCCAATTGTTGTTAATTCGATCGTAACAAGAAAAGACATAATAACAGATAAGAGAGGCCATTTTTTTGCAAGACATCTGCCTGACATTCGTTATTCGATTAATGCAGAGCCGAAATCCGACAGCCCATACGAGATTACGGTTTTCAGGGGCAATGTATTCTGCGGCCAAAAAGACATTAAAATAATCTTAAAGAATAAAAGAGAGACGAAGCTCAGGACTTCTTTGGTCAGCAGAAAATTGCCGGGATTCGACGACATTAAAATAAATCTCAATCTGGACCAGACTCAAGACAAGATGATGTTTCTCTGCTTCTGGGACATTAACCAGCGGCCATCAAGGAACTGTATTTTACAATTGAGGAAAAAATCGCAAGAGTTTATGGTACAAGATGTGGTTATTATTGCCTTCCAGACTTCAAAGGTCGAACAAAAAAAGCTCGATGAATGGATCAAAGATAATAATATTCCTTTCCCAGTCGGAATGATTCAGAATGACGTCGAGAAGACACACTTCACTTGGGGTGTAAAAACCCTTCCCTGGCTGATTCTGACTGATAAGGAACACATTGTTCGGGCGGAGGGATTCGGCATTAATGAGCTTGATGAGAAAATAACAGCATTAATCGAAAAGTAAGAAGCTTTTGGGTATCAACTGAGCACATGTATTACAGAAGCTCGCTCAGTTTTTATGGAAATTATGAAATTTTTCCACATTTTCCGAAAAATTACTGTAACGAATCTGTGATTTTGGCGTCTATTGTGTGGGTAAAGCATTGTCTTGTGGTCTAACAATACTTGTTTTGTTAGAGAATAGATAGGTATTCGTAGCGGTCCTATTAGACGTTGACAAGAGCATAGAGAACTATATAAATAATAATTCAACAATTAGGAAAGGCGACACAATGAAACAATTCACAAGTAGAATCTTAGGCATGACGATATTGGTTGGGCTGATACTCATACCATTATCGTGTTCAAAGAATTCAAACAACTCTAAGCAAATCTCGTTGGATCAAGCTGAAGATGGCGTAGTAATCAGACTTATTGGTGAAGGTGAGAATGGTCTATGGAGACTAAAAGATGCCCAAAATGATATTGAAGTCAAAAGAATGGACGACGATATGATTGCCATCAAGGTAAGTATCACTACCATCCAAGATGGTGGCATCGCAACAGTCAAGCATGTCAATACAATGATAAAAACTGCACCAGGAGAGATAATTGACCTGGCAGGAGTGGAAAATACAAAAATCTCTTTTGAATGTCCATCGAACTGATGCCAAATGAATAAGACTACGCAGCTGACGTGAAAAGCGCCTAACTACAAGACATAGTTGAAACAGAAGCGTTGTTAAGGAGTTTTAAGGATTCTGGATGCTAAAAATCTCGATTAAAAGACTATTGGTGAAGAGACATTAGCGATAGGATTATTCGCCTTCAGAAACAATCCATTCGCAATAGAATCTGACAAATTACGGAATTAACAGAGAAGTAATGAGCTTTTGAGTATAAAATGAACACGCGTATTACAGAGACATGCTCAGTTTTTATGGAAATTGTGAGATTCTTCCATATTTTCCGGAGAATTACTGTAACGGATTAGTGGTTTTGGCGTCTATTGTTAGGATGAAGTGCTTTTTAGTAGTCTGAAATGCGAATAAGGATCTTAGTGGCAGTGCTTGTATTTTAAGAGGATAGGCACGTATTCACAGTGGTCATATGCGGTTGACAAGCGCACAAGGTAGCTTAGGGTTTAGGAGAATTTCAATCGAACCACGGAAAAACAGCTAATCGTATGAAACGTCTTATCAGCTTCAAGATAATGAAAATTTACGGCCTTCGTCGAGCATTATCAAGTAATTGTCTAATGGAATGTAGTTGGCGACCGAATTCCCGGTGCCGAGACAATAGCCTCCGCCCGGGAGGCAAACCATAAGTGTGTCCCTGACGCGTTCACGAATAGCTTTTTCATCAGCGTGGCAAAGGAAATTGACGTCGATACCGCCGAGCAACGTTAAACGGTCACCATACCTTTTCTTGGCTTCTGTTACAGGCATAATGGCATCTTCGAAAGAATGCTTAGCATCAATGCCAATATCGTCAATTAGATCACCCATAATTTCTTCCAAGTTTCCACAAGAATGTAAGAGATAGGGGCGATTGTGCTCATGGGCGATTTTGGCACAGCATTTGTGCCAGGGCAGGACCTTTTCCCGCAGCAGGTGGGCCGAAACTAAAGTTGAAGTGCGAAAACCCATATCGTCTGAGCCCCAAATAAGACGAATACAGGAGAAGTCACAAAGCATGCGTGTAAAATCGGCGTAGAAGCTGCCGACATTTTGGCAGAGAGCATCGACGAGGTCAGGTTCGTCGAAGATTTTGTAACACAGAGTTTCGTAGCCGAGCAGCCAAGTTACTACCTCCAAAATATGGGCGGTTAACTCGTAACAGCCTATATTTCGGGGTAAATTTTTCTCCAGCCATTCGAGAGGAGTAAGGTCTATGTCCGAAACCTTCGGCCAAGGATAGGATTCGAAATCCTGCCAAGACTGAATGGGGCCGGCGTGTTCATCTGACCAATCGCGCAAGCCACGGGATTGCCCAGAAATCTCGGTGGTATCAGCGGCGGGGAGGTGAGGCAGATCGAAGATGTCACTGGTCCTTAAGTTAAGACGAAAAGCGTCGTAGCCGAGAAAGGAGTGGAGTTCGATGTCGCGTTTTAGCTCCGCAAAGGGCTCGTTGGGGTTTATATCTTCGGCAAGGCTAAAACGATCGCGAATTTGGTTTTTTATTTCCTCATCAAGGAATAACTCGACATGGTGAACTCTATCGGCTGAAGGGCGGTGTTGGATTACGTCGAGCAGCTTTTCGATATCCGGCCGGACTTTGATTTTTAGTAACTCCACAATATAGTACTCCCTGTTGATTTACAACCGCTAATAAATCTACTCGCAACACAGACTGCTCTGTTTGCTCAGTCAATATGCATATCTTGGGCAAAAGGTTACAGGTGAGGCAGCAATGTCCCAATGGCGGGGGTCATTGCGCTCGTCAAGGGCCAATAGTACCACGTGACATTTAGTCTAACCTATTACAAAATAGACATTTACGCCCTTGTGCTCCCTGCCCGCCATTTTACCCACTTTCTGCTATAATCTCTGTCTCAAATAGTCGATTCTTGCTGGTTGGTTCTGATGATTTTTTGTGCTGTTTCTACTATCCTTTGCCGCAGGATTCTTGGGGCAAGAACCTTTACCTGGTCGCCGTAGCTTAGAATCCACCAAGTTATCTCATTGAGTCCATCAACCCGGAATTCAATGATTGCAGAACCGTCCTGCTCAAAAGTAACATTCTGTGTGCTGTGCCATTGAACTTCAACGACATCGTGTGCCACTTCCGGCAGAAACTTGAGTTTGATGTTATAGAGCCGGCCTTCCGGGATCATCGACCAGGCTCTTCCAAGATATTCGCTAATGTCGAAGTTCTTGTCCTCAATGTAATATTTATCTAAGATACTTAATTTTTTAATCCGGTTAAGCTTAAAAGTACGAACCTGCCCGTGAAGACTCGACTTGCCAAGCACATACCACTTGTGGTCATTATACCTCAGATGATATGGGCTAAGATCGGTTACTATGCTTTTGCGTTGACAAGAGGAATAATAATGAATGTTCACAATCAGCCTTCTTAAAACTGCTACCAAAAGGGGTGCAAATATATTGTCGAGCAAATCTATCTTTGCCCGGGGTGTGGTTTTTATGGAAATATTTCGAAGAGTATCATTGCAGTATTGTCTGATTTTGACCGGCAGATTGTTTTCAATTTTCAGAGCAGCCAAAAGAGCTGAGTTTTTGAACGGCAACTGTATCTGGTCCCTCGCCTTGTGTGCGAGCAGAAGCAGGCTCATCGCCTCCTGCGGACTCAAATCTACCGGTGGAAGAAAAAACTCAGGCTCTATGGTATAGCCGCCGGCCCTGACGTCGTAGCGGTACGGCACGCCGATAGTCTGAAGCTCTTTCAAATCGCGAAAAATTGTCCGCCGGCTCGTTCCGAATATTTTCGACAAATCACTGACAGTATAGCTTTTTCCCACCTGCAATATTGTTAAAATCTGCATGACTCTGCTGATTCTGCTGCGTTTCATAGCTTACTCCATTGTGAGTCTGGGCTCTATCAAGACCACACCATATCGGTGATATATTATGCTGAACCAAGGCTATTTCCTATCGAATAATATTTTCAAACGGCATAATTTTCCTTTGTTCTCTTGATTTAGTATACTGATTCGTATATACTACATTGTTATTAACAAAATAGCAAGGGACAACGAACGTTGATAAAGTGTTTCGTGTTTTTTCTGGAGGAGAGATTATGAAAAAATTAACGATACTGGCGTTATTTCTTGGTATGACCTCGGTGGCTACGGGAGAGGTTTCGACAAGGGTATGCCTCGCTGATGCCAATACACCGCTTGAATTAGCTGACCCCAACATCCCTTTTATATATCGAGACATCATGGTTGGAACCAGGCTCACAATTATTGTCGATTCAAATACTGGCGGCAAGTGGGACAGCGACCTGTCTATCGAAGGAGAGTATTGCGATTATGGGCTCTTATCAGCAAGAGATTACAATGATACGACCTTGGATTGGGAGGGCTCTCGTTTCGAAGCTGCAAGTTATCAAGCCCGTGTATGGGATTGGGAGGATCCGGGTATTCAGGGATTTATTTTGGAGAGTCATACTAGTGCGGTGCCAGGCGACTGGTTTATTATTGATTACATTGCCACAAACGTAGGAGTCTGCAAAGTAGGGTTCTATGACCGTAGCGTAAGTTGGGATTACCCTGTCTATTATCATGTGTTTTCGCATGTCCCTACACGTGACTTCAATAATGACGCCAGAGTTGACTTTGCTGACTTTGCGGTGCTTGCCTCACACTGGCAGGAGATTGGCTGTAGCGATCCAAACTGGTGCGAAGGAACTGACCTCGACATTGATGGCAATGTTGACTGCAATGATTTAACGCTGTTTGTGGATTATTGGCTTGAAAGGACTGAATAGCAGCAGTTGCTCGGCAGGTCACTGCCGGTTATTCATATCCGATAAATTGCATTCCGTATTGGGCGATGGGCAGCGTGTGTTTGCGGATGGCGTTTAATTCATACCCAGATGCGGAATCTTCAATTTAAAATATCGCTCACTTAACTCACCTTAGGTTTTTCATTTTTTAAAAACTTTTCAAAAAAACAATCAACATTTTTTAATTCAAAACCGCCATAAATAACAGAAAGACAGATGCACATCAGCAAAAGAACATTTTAGTTGTTAAGTTATCCTTTTCGCCGGCCGAAAATTAAGTGAAGGAGGTAATTATGAAGACGAAAAATTTTGTATTGGCGATTGTTTTCTTATTATCTGTCAGTTGTGTTGCTTTTGCAGACAGACAATTGGACAGAGCTGAGATTTTGCAAATCTTTGGGAAGCTAACAAGCCAACCAAGGAAAACCTGGATACATGCAGGTACGATTGAGGCAACACACGAAGAATACAGGGCGCCGAAAACAACTGACTTAAATGAGATCAACAATCAAATCAACGAAAAGATCCAAGAATATCAAAGTAACACAATCAAACGGGAATTGACGGATAATCTCCAAAAAATGAAGCTCGATGCTATCCCATTCAATGTTCGTTACAGGTTGTCCAACGAATACACAATGAATTCAACTGTGGTCATAAGATTCGACGGAGACAGATTTTACTGGGAAATCAAAGCAAACTCACGTACAGACTCTGTAAAGCCAGGCGCAGAGTTAGAAGGTAATTTTATGACCGAGCAATTTGATTTAGACTGGAACGCCAGACGGATATTCGCATGGGACGGCGAAAAGTACACAACTTACTTTCTACCCGGTAATCATGCTGTTGTTGACACAACGGGTTCTACTCCACACGTTGTTAATGGCCCATTGACCGCCGGGGTTATCCCCTGGGGATATGGCTATTACACATACGAGAACCTTTCTGCCGCCGAATCCTCCGCAGTCGAGAAATATATCGATGGCCAAACTCAAATACATCTGACACTTAACAATTCAGATGGCTCAGAAATGGTCTTTGTAATGGACCCGGGAAAAGATTATGCGGTTATTTCCTATTCAATCAATGATTTCGATACAATCATTTCCAAACAATATGGCAACTATCAGCTGGTTTCAGGTAACTGGGTTCCTACTATTATTTTAATAGAGCGATACGATTCCTGGACAAATAAGCCATTGGCGAGCGACCTTTGGAACTTTACCAGTGTCAGTGGTGAAGCTCCTACGCCCTGGAGTTTTAACGTTGAGTATGAAGCTGATGCCTTGATAGAGTATCGCTCTTATGTTACCGATAAACCTGCAATGTACAGCTATTCGCACACTGTTGATACGGACCTGCTCTTAGCTGAGAGATTGGCTTTCGCAGCGTCCGAAGGCACACAGCCCCAAAACTGTGCAACGGCAGCATTAAAGTATACCGCTTCGCAGTTAGGCAAGGATGTTACTGACCGGCAGCTTGCACAACTGGTAAGTGAACGAGATAAAACCGCAAGTCTTTATGCAATGAAGCAATTTGCACAGGGCCTGGGCTTATATTGCCGTGCCGTCAAGCTCGACATCAAAACGCTTAAGAGTTTGGATGGCTGCGAGGTAATCCTGCATATTCCAAAAAAGAATCATTTCATCGTGCTTGGGGATATTGATGATAGGTATGTGCGCAGCATAGATTTGGCAAATGATAAGTTTTACTATCGCACCGACGTTGGCTTTTTTGGTATGGACTGGACCGAAGGTACAGCTCTTTTGATTTCCGATAGCCCAATCACAGTCAAATTTATTGATATCGACGATGGTGAGCTTCGAACAATAATCGGCGGCTCCGGTTATTCGTGCACCCGACTCCTCCAGGAATACAACGTAGTATATTGCGACTATGTTGGCGGACTATGCGGCGGTTACTTCGAGATATACAACGAACTGTGGGGATGCGAAGCTGCCGAGAGCGGCAGCTGCAGCAGTTCTCGTATGATCAGGTACGTAGAAAGCCCTTGTATACTCAACTACTACCTTGATGGTTGTACCATAACGGGCGAATGGACTTGCTATTATACGCGGGCATGTGCTTGACTAACTCGCGGAAGCAGCAATAGAAGCAGGTGAGATAAATTCCCATCTGCTTTTTTTATTGGTTGTCTATGTTGACTCATCAGAAGAACAACAATAGAATAAAAGGTTATGAAATGCGCAGGCTTTACACTTATCGAATTGCTTGTAGTTATTGCGATACTTGCACTTCTTATAGCAATATTAGTACCTTCATTACAAAGTTCGAGACAGCACGCCAAAGCGGTCCTATGCGGCTCGAACATTAAGCAATTGGTTCGGGGTCTGGCTATGTATGAAACCGAAAATGAAACTTTCCCGTATGCTTTTGATGACACTCTTCTAAGACCACCACCTGGTGGTTATCCTGGATATCTTGAATACGACAGAACCGGATGGTGGTGGTTCAATTTCATAGAAGGATTCTACAAAAAATCCGATAGTAAAAGAACAGTAGTTAAGTGTCCTTCCAAACAGCTAAGAAATCCCAAGCTCAAAAATAATATTCTCTGTGGCAATTATGGCGTGAACCAGTCCACATGCAGGAGTTCACGCGGCCGTGGAAGTCACGCTGAATTTGTCGGAACGCCTTTGGGCAACAGTGATATACGAAGACCCGGCGAAACACTGCTCGTAGTCGATAGTGGTTACAGTATGATAAGCTGGTGGCATGTTACAGATTTTCCTCCTGTTTCTCTTGGTAATACTATAATAGAAGATACTGCTTATGTGCCCGGCCTTGAGATTAACAAAGACAAAAAGTTATGGCCCGGCCAGGAGCAAGATGCTATAAATGGACGCCATCCAAACAAAACCGTTAATGTCGGATTTGCGGATGGACACGTCAGTCGCACGAAAGCCGATGAGTTATTTGTTGAGAAAATTGATGCTGGCTACAAAAATCGCTTCCCACTTTGGCTGCCAATCAAGACCAACAATGACTAAAACCCGGCGTCTTTAATTACACTTTGTATATCGTTATCGCTAAGATATTCAACAACCATCACCGACCTCAAATTGTATTTACTATTGGCGGCCGACTTTCTAAATATTTCAACCTTTTGAGGAAGATTAGCTTTGGGATCTATAAAAAACCGCCATTTCTTGAATATAACAGAATCATCGTAAGCTTCTTCAGTCCATGTCAACTCGTACAATTCAGTATCACCCTCGCTGACATCAGCATTAGCTACCTGGTGCCATTCAGCGCCTGGAGGAATCTCGGATATATCATAAAATGGCACTAAACCCAAAGAACCGCTCATTTTTCTCTCAACACTGGCGACGCTATCACCTGTTAATGGAGTTGTCTCGGTTATGGCAGTATCCACATGCTTTAACTTTCTTGTTCCATTAGAAATGTCCCACAGAACTAACTCTTTTCCAGTTTTCAACATATAGATGTTTAATGTCCGTGACACCCATTGCTCTTGTGTAGGTTCTGTTTTATCAGGTACAAAACTTGAGATATAGACATTTCTGACTTTCTCAATGGCCTTGTAGATTTGCTCTATAGTAACTGCTTTAGCAGTTTGTGTATTGAACAATAGAGCAAGCCCTATTAACATAACAGCCGCGATTGCGATGCCGGCTTTGAGCAAAGGTTTCAGATTCATTGCTGAAACTTTCCGTTTCAAGGCAGTGGTAAAATCGACAGTTGGCATCGGCTGCTCAACGTCCACCTTATCTTCACGACTTGCTATTTCTACACTTATTGGAAAACCAGTGTAAGGGTCATCAGATTCGCCGACCACTTGAGCTTTGGCCGATTCTTCTATGTGGTATATTGTAACGACCTCAGATTCGGCTTGTTCGGTAATTTCATACACAGTGTCGTGTAACTCCTGTATTTTCGCTAAACAAATGAAGCAACTACACAAGTGTGAAGTAAGGGGGTCCCGGAATTTGACGTACTGGTCAGCCGCCGGATCAATTCCGTAGGGCAGACAGTAGTCGAAAATTTCGGTTGCTGAGACCTCTTCACATGGGAATTCCTTTGGAGCCTTTTCGTGATGGAGCAGTTCCGTAAGAACGCTTTCACGATATTGATATAAAGCCTTCCGGCAGTTGGGACAGGTACAGAAGTGTTTCAAGACCGCTGCACTGGTTTCGCGAAAAGACATTAAGGCAACGCATGATATATCAGACCGAGCCTGCGAGCAGCTAACACTATCGTCACTGGGTTTCTCAGCCAAGAACTGGCTTAAGCGGCATAACTGTTTACGATTAAGATTTAGTCTTCGAATTATATCGAGATCTTCACGACACTTTTTGCAATTGTCCAGATGCGCTGTTATTGGTGTTGGTATTCGAATCTCTAAAGCCGGGTCCAACAAGCCAGGGAGAAAAGGCCTTACGGTCTTGCAGGTTACACGCTTGTCAATATATGCGAAATGAAGTTCCAGTATAGTGGTGATGGCGGAACTGACTTGCCCTTGCTCTGATTTGATACCATCGGTTTGCGATAATACAACTTTAAGCTGGTTTATCTGCTCTCGGCAATGTTGACACTGCTCTATGTGTTTAGTGACAGACTCTGCAATGAGTCCACAGCTTTCGTCACATAGAACGTCATAATAATACAGCTTAGCCTCTCGGCATAATAAATTATGGTTTGGAGCGATCATTGTCGTTACCTCATTTTAGTTTCAAGGACTGACGGATTTTTCTCAGCCCTATAGAAATATACCTGCTAACGGATGTACTCTTTACACCCATTTTCTCCGCAACCTCTTTGATGCTGTGGTGATTGTCGTACCGTAAAGCCATCGCTTGATATTGGCTGTTTGTTAAGCGCCCCTTAATAAGTCCGAACATCTTATTGGTTTCTTCCATATCAATGAAGGCGTTTTCCGGAGTTCTTTTGTTGATAGGACTTTCAAGATATTCAGAATATTTATGCACATGGTTCCAGTATTTATCTACTCGACGAGTGGCATCAATAATGTCATTGATTATCGCTCTGTAGAGATAGCCTTTGATATTCTTGACATCTTGGGGTATAGGTTTATAAACAAGAGAAAGAAAGAAATCCTGGAATATATCATCTACTCGAGCTTTATTCTTAACCTGGGAAAAGATAACCATACGAATAAAATCACCATGTTCAGTATAAATCTCGGCTGCAAGACCTACATTATTTCGGCACTTACTTGTGTCTGGCAACACCATTGAGGTTCTGCTCCTCCAAAAAGGTCTTCAAAACCAAAAAAAATTATAATAAATTAGCAATCAACATTTGGCAGCTTTATTTCGCTATCATATAATTGTACAAAAGATGTCTAATGAATGCAAATAATCTCACCAGGGACCAGAATTTGTCCGTCTATGTATTTGTTTGTCGAAATGCGCAGGTATTCGCCATTAAAGCACTTTTTGAGGCAGAAGTGATATAAGTTTTTTATATATAGGGACTTATAGATTTCAATGGCTATTATTCGGTCAGACTTCTAAGGACATAATTCTTGGCCTACCGACTTTCTCACCTTTACGATATGTGCGATGATATCTCCCCGGCTGATAATTCCAACTAATTTTCCATTTGATGCGATCGGGACTTTTCTGAAGATGTTCTTTGCCAAAAGGTTACAAATGTCCAGCAGGCTCTCGTTCTCATCGAAATAAATTGAAGGTTGTGTCATAAAATCTTTAACTGTTTTTTCTTCCTGGTCTTTATCCGCATAGAACAGATGCAGCATATCTTTTTCTGAAATAAAGCCCACCAAACTCATATCGTCTTCGACCACAGGGATACCTGAGACCGTGTGCTTTGCCATCAGCTCCAGGCATTGATAGACTGGAGTGTCTTTTTTTACGCTGATTACATTCTTTGTCATGATGTGTTTTGCTTTGAGCATCCGATTCTCCATTAAAATTCCATTGCCGAGATACAAAATCTACCTACATCACTGTGCTTCAAGCATCTTCGCTGGGTCTATTATTCTATGTTTGAGTCCGAAAACATTCTGGTAGTTTTGAAATTCCTCCTCGTGCTTCTCAAATGCGGCACGGTTCCGGCCAGATATTCTTGGAACTCTCAGCATTGAAAATGTACTCGCACTTAATCTCATTTTTACGGTCTTTCTACTGCATGCCGACAACAAAAATCCTTACCTCAATTAGTCATTCTCATCTTCTATGGCGTTCATAACGTAGATAATGTTGATTAAAAATTTGGAATTTTCCGTAAAATATTCGGCAGTATTACCAAGGCTTCTTATTTGACGAATCTGCCGAATCCAAATCAACGCGACAGCTTTGCATTGAGATTTATAAAAAAATTTTATGGGGGGTGCCAAACCAAGACAGAGGCACATTAAGAGAGATTATAAGATCAGCGATAACAATCGCTTAATGAAATGAGTCCTGCAAAAAAGGCGTGATAATGAGAGCATAAAGGTCCAAATTTCGGGTCGAATTCTGAACAAGCCAATTCACTAATTCCCATCCCACCCGGCTGTTTTTAGGAAGAAATTCCCGGGAATTTTGCCTTGGAGTGCCATACTGTTGTCACTCCTGGTTAAAATTTTCAAAATTACAAGTTTTTTGACCAATATTTCATTATTTCCTTGATTTCCGGGGTGAGCATCAATATATTTAGGATTGGCTGCCTGACAGGCAACGCCATTTTAACGTGCACCTTTGGGACTGGCGGCAGGGATAAACACACGTCGAGAGATCAGGCTCAGGATAATCAGCAAGCCCGGTATGCGTATTAGCGTGTCGTAACCAAAACGATTTGTCGCAGGGATTTGCGGTAGTACCTGTTTTAAGGGAGAGATGATGGCAGGTGAAATCGTTGAGCGCAATAGCCTTCTGATTAGGCCGATAGTGAGTGCACATCGGCTTGCGGGGCGGTGCAGGTCCCGTCGGTCAGGCACGATAGCTCACAGTTCCCCATCAGTCCGTCAATACCGGGCCTTCACACTCATCGAGCTTTTAGTGGTTATCGCTGTCATTGCTTTGCTCTTGGCTATCCTCATTCCCGTGCTGCGAAGCGCCCGAGAACGTGCTCAGCGTGCGGTCTGTATGAGCAATCTCAGGCAGCTCACCTTAGCGTGGGTCACCTATGCCGACGACAACGACGGCAAGCTCGTCTGCGGCCGCGCCTTTGGAACGCATATAAGGGGGGCTTACGGAAGGGGGGGGCAAAGCGTTCCATGCTGAAAGGCTGGGTGGGCCGGGCCTTTCTCCCTCGTTACAACCAGAACCCAGTTGTGAAAGCCCATGCCAAAGGCGCCCTGTGGCCGTACATCCAGGACATTGATATCTACTGCTGCCCACGGGGACGCACCGGCCATTTAGTCACATACGCCACGGTCATCGCCGCAAACGGCAACGGTGTGGAAGGAACATACATGGAGGATACCGGCGGCTGGGACCTGACAGAGTCCGGCGAACGCGTCAGGCGTACGGTACTGAAACTGACCAGACTGACGGATATCATCAGCCCCGGTGCGGGCCAGCGTGCGGTTTTTGTGGATATGGGCCAGACGCCGACAAGCTCGGATTTCTATGTCAATTATCTTTATCCCAAATGGAAGTTTTTTAGTCCCCCTCCAATACACCATTCCGATGGCGTAACCCTCTCGATGGCGGACGGACACGTAGAGTATTGGAAATGGAAGGGCCGTGAGACCGTGGAAATGCCTCGCGAGCTGTTTCCTGAAAGTCCGTCCGTTGAATTGCTTGAAGGGTGGAATGACTACGAGCCGCAGACCGAGAATGGCTTGTATGACCTGCAGAGGCTGCAGAAGGTCACATGGGGCAGGCTGGGGTATTAGATGGACGTTGGCGGATAGCGCCGGCGCTGTTGAAAGAAATCTTAGAACCTATCCAAATAACCCGCTCTATCCCCAAGGGAAGCCCGATGCCTCATAACGACCCGGTTATCTGGATAGGCTCTTACTATGCCGTACAATCATTATGCTTTGCGAAGCATACTAATCGCAGCGCTTTTGCCGGCAATCGCGGCCGGGTTGACGAGCTCTGAAGGGCCTGGGATGAAAGTTATAAAACATCAGAGCTTTCAATAGCATATTTTCTGTAAAAAAGTTATAATCCAGAGGTAATCACGGCAACATAAAGAAAAGGAGAATTAAGGATGGACAAACAAATTAGCATTATGCCTTGTCTGGATATGCAGAATGGCCGTGTGGTCAAAGGTGTGCATTTTGTGGATATTCGTGACGCGGGCGACCCCGTCGAATGTGCAAAGGTCTATTGTCAGGCCGGGGCGGACGAACTTGCGCTTCTGGATATAACGGCGACCGTCGAGAATCGGGCAACTATGCTTGATGTTGTCAAAAAAGTAGCAGAAGCTGCAACAGTTCCTTTTACTGTTGGCGGTGGTATTCGTGATGTTGCTTCGGCAGCGGCGGTAATAGAGGCAGGTGCTGATAAGGTATCAGTGAGCAGTGCGGCTTTTCGCAAACCTGAAGTCATCGCGGAGATGGTTGCCGAATTCGGCCCGGATAAGGTAACCGTTGCTATAGATGTGGACAAGAATCAGTCATTGCCGTGCGGCTACGAAGTCTATATAGACGGAGGCAGAACTGCCACCGGCGCCGATGCCATTGAGTGGGCTAAGAAAGTTGACGGTTTCGGAGTTTCTGTAATATTGCCAACCAGTAAAGCCGGGGACGGCGCCAAAACAGGATATGACCTTCCTGTCATCAGGGCAATGGCCAATGCCTGTTCAGCCTCAATCGTGGCCTCAGGAGGGGCCGGTAAGCTGGAACATTTCTATGAGGCGGCAGAAGCCGGAGCGACTGTTCTTCTTGCGGCTTCGGTGTTTCATTTTCATATCATCGATATACAAGAATTGAAAGACTATCTGCGAAGTCGTGGTTCGATCGTGAAGTAATGCCTCAGCCTTATTGTCCGACTCTTTCAAAATGCCCTATGGTCATCAACTTCTTGTCCTCTGGCAGATGTTTGCTGCGAATGAATAGTGAGCTGCGGTTGTGCCATAATATCTTCGCTGCCCTGTCTAAACGGTAGTGCTGAACTCTCTTTCTAACGTCAGACCAGTGAGACTCACAACAATCGCAAATATCAAGATGCTTATCATACCACCAAAGCTGGAAGCCGCCGAAGGCGCGATATTTGTCGTTTTTGATACCTAAGACATTGCCGGCATAAAGTAATTGTTTTATTTGGGCCTTGTTTCGGACATCGATTTTTCTCATCCTTAGACCCTTTCTGATAAGTTCTCGGCGGTTCAGCTAATACTTTAGCCTTTACTTACGTAAGGCACTTCACGACAAAAACGTAACAGATTATTTAAAGTTTTTTATACAGTGGCAGATGAATATTCTGTTCAGTTCCGCCATATTTTTTCTTCGTTGGAATTTGGGATTTATCTACTTTTATAGACGCACGAACAGGCCGGTCTGTTACAAAAATTCACAAAAAATTTTTTAGCACCCGACCCCGCTGTTTTTCTGCAAATAACAACGGCAGTACCCAAAGAAGGACGTTATCGAGCCAGCAGGGAGGTGTTTATAAGAGTTTTAGACCGGCTTGGCGATTTCTCGTCGGCTAAAAAATATTCATGTTTTTTTTCAGTTTCTCAAAAAAATTTTTGGTAAGGGTATTTCTTGTTATCGGGGTTAAGACGGGTAAATCATCAGGTATTGGATAAAAGATTAAACGTCTCAAACCGGAGTCCTGGGAAGTGGGAAAAAAATAGGAAGTCTTTAGTTTGTTGACATACTTGCCTGTGTTAAACCGAGGTGGATTACCGGGACCTGGGGGCATCAAGAAAGGTTCAAGATTAATAATGGAATCTGCCGATGCTTAGATTACTAAAAAAAATAGTGGCTCTGGAAAATGACCAATCCGGCCATATTTAGTTTGAACTGGTGCTGTCCATCTTAGAGTTTTGCACACAAGTCAGAATGTAATGCGGGCATTGTCAGGGACGGCTAAAAAAGAAAAAGAAAGAGCCATAATTTACTATTGCCCCTGCGAAGCAGAAGGCGAGTATCTCAGAAATATCAAACGAAAATGAAATTAAAGGGATACACTTGCTTATGTCTTCGCAGGGACTTTTTTTATATTCATTTTCCTTATAAATATCATCAGAGTTTTACTTTTATATTTTTGGTTTTGTCAGGCGCAAGGCTCTGGAGGCCCCTGAGGATTTTCATCCTGCCGGTATCCAGTTCGCCGAGCTTGACCGTGTACCTGCCTTTCCTGAAGACCTTGGGCCTGTATGAAGTTCCGTTTATGCGAAGGGTATAGACTACTTCATCATTTGACTCATCAATCACCTGCACAACGGGATTTCTCATACCTCTGACTTGGATAGTCGGCAGATAGGCAACTGCTTTGCGCCCATAGTTGTCCTCTTGTTTGATAGTCCTGGGCCAGCCTGGGTATTGTTCGGCGTTTGGTGACATAATATCTACGTTTCTGGGCCAGCATTCGATTGTGATTTCTCTGGTCTTTTTATTAAATTTGACGATTCCGAAACCGGCTGCCCTGGTTGTTAGCGGGTCGTGATTTCTCTCGGGACTGGGATTGGCAACCGCAAGCATATTGATTTTGTTTCCCAGGCCATCAAGGAATTCACCCAGGTATTCCGGCGCACCCGGTTCGCGGTTTTTGCCCGGCTCAACAGGTACCCACCAGCGTAAATAAAGATTTGCTATGGACGGCACGCATACCGAATAGACAGCATCGTTCCATTGTTCGATACCGTGATGAATAAATGTTCCGAGATGCTGGTCACCGCAAATATGAATAGCAAATGCTTTGCGCATTTCGTACAGGGCTTTGTTTCGTCCGGTTTGGGGCCAGCCGTTGCAGTCGAGGTCAACTAACAGCCGGTAGTTGTAGTTTCCATGCAACTGTGCACCCCCACAAAAAACGGTTTGAGACAGCACTGCCTTCATATCACAGTCGTGCCAGTCCGCAGCCCATCGGCGAAGGAACTTCAACTGACGTTCGCCTAATAATGTTGCACCGGGCACATCCAGGCTTTTAGGGTCATAATCAGGATTCGTGACATGGTCGGGCCGCGGCCCAAGTTGGGGAACAAGCCCCTGCGGACCCGACTTGAACTTCCTGTCCTCTATGATGGCGAAGCTTACTCCGCCCACTGTCATAGAGGTGTAATATACACCTATACCCCGTTCTATCGGAGTAGGGTCATAAGGGTCGGGTAGATGACTGGTTTGGGCACGCTCAACCTCTTTGACGTACTCGAGGGGAGCGGCATATCCACCATCATGGCCGGCACGGGTATGCGATAGCTTTCCTCCTGCACCCCACAAATTAGAATGCCCCACATCGTGGTCATCGGGTATTGTAATCGTCGGCGTATTGCGAATGACATCTCCAAAGTCTCTGCCGAATTTGAGCCAATAGGCATAATGCCTGTTATGGTCATAGACCTGGTCTCCGGAAAAGAAAAGAAGGTCGGGTTTCAGCTTTTTGAGGTTCTCAACGATATCGACTTTTGGTATGTCTCCACCGTGCGGTATATATATTGAATTACCCGTAAACGCGGCCACCACGATGGTATCTTTATCGACCGGGTCTTTGCGGATGATACCAGAGTAATATGCGTTCTTGCCATGGGCAACGCGGTATTCAATATCTTTTGTCGAATCCCAGTTCTCAACGCGGAAAACCGCCGTCCAGCCCCTCTCGACTATCTGAGTTTGTGCTATTTGCTTCCATCTTCTGCCTTGCTTGACCTCAAGCCGGACTATCCGGTCTTCACCATCCTTCAGTGGATACAACTGGGCGGTCATCTTCATGATGTTGTTGTGGACGGTGTAAAGGGCAAAACAAATAACCTTGTCTCTGGACACTTCGGGAACTGTCGGGACCTGAGCTTTGGCTGTGCCCAACAGCAAAATGGTTGCCACCAAAAGCAGGCAGGCAAAAATCTCCATTCTCCGTAGCAGGCCTACTGCGAAGAGTGAATCCGTCAGTTTTGCTCTTGTCTTCATAACTTGCTCCTCTGATTCTGTTGTTACTTGAAATCTCCTCAATAGTTCGACGCCCGGTTACACCACCGAGCGTATATTTCCGACATAATACACGAATCGGACAGGAAAAACCTCTTTATTCCCGGATTTCCCAAGTAATAGGTGACAGAAGAACAGGAATTTGATAGTATAGGGCTTATGGAGACCATTCAAACCAGTTTCAACTCTATGATACGGGAGAACCCAATGGGTGAAAGCAAAAAGGATGCTTTGCGAGTCAATTTCGAACGCAAATTGAAGCTCGAATTTCACGGAGTGAAAGTCACCAGTGACGCAGGCTTATTAGCGTATCGAGAGATTGATGATGTGTTTGGATTGATGGATATGGTTGCTTGCGAACTGAGAGACAATCGTACAGGCAAGAATATGCAGCATAGTGTAACTGCTTTGTTACGTCAATCAGTTTACAGTCGTTTGGCAGGCTATGAAGATACAAACGATGCTCAGCGGCTATCTGTTGATCCTGCCATGCGTCAAATTGTAGGCGAACGAGCCAAAGACAAAACCGCTGCTTCTACCAGCCAGATGGGTAGATTTGAAACCGAGATACTAACACAAGACAGAAATCTGCAATGCTTGATGAATCTTCCCGGTCAATGGGTTGATATAGGAAGAAAGGTGGGGCATAAATAAACGTGTTTTCTAGCATATTTTTAGTAAAACTGCCTCGGAAAAGAAATTTCTTAACCGCTCAAGGTGAATATGGTGAGATTATTGATGTCGTACGGAGAAAATTATGTTTGTTAAGTGTTTAAATGGGAAATCCCAGTTTATAAGCCTTTAAATGGGAAATGTTTGATTAAGAAATAATCGCCGATATTTTCTTTGCAGAGACAAATATGAGAAAGATAAACATAAGCGTTACATTGATAATTATTTCAGGTGGTTTTCTTTTTTCCGGTTGTCAATCTGTCAAAACAAAGGTCATTGCTCCGTCGGAAGTTCTTGCCGAATTTGAGATTCAAGGCGGCATGAACTTTATTATTTTGCCCGTTACATTCCAGGGCCAAGAGTATCCTTTTGCACTCGACACAGCTGGAATGAAAACATTATTTGACGACTCCTTTAAAGATAAACTGGGGAAACGGTTTCTATGGCCTCTCAAAGGAAGAGGAGCAGAAGGGAAAATATTCAAGATCGAGTGGTATCGTCGTTATGATTGCTATCTTGGGCCTTTAGATTTGGATGATAATGGCACAATAAAAGTTATCGACCTCGATAAGTTAGTGCCCGGGAAGAATAGAAAATTCCAGGGCATTATCGGTTTGGACTTTTTGAAAAAATATATCGTCCAGATAGATTTCGATAATGGTAAAGTAAAATTTTTCAAAGGCAGAAAAGAATTTGATATACTTTCCTTCCTTAAACCCAAAGAAAACAAACACCCTGAATGGGGAGAACCAATACCGATGAAAGCAAAATTCCTTACTGGTCTTCGGTATGTCAAAGGCAATCTGTTCGATAATATGAATATTGAATTCTTAGTCGATACCGGCTGGCTTAGTTGTGATTCATTAAAAAGCAGGATATTCGACAAGATTTACTCACAGCAGAACTCTAATGAAAAATCCGGAGATGTCAAATCGTCTTCAACCGGACTTTCAAGTTACAATATTATTAATCAGATAGAGAACTTTTCCGTTGGTTCTCTTGAATATAATAATCATATCTTTAGAAGAAGCAATGAGTCTGTACTCGGGTTGGCGTTTTTGCAGCGCCATTTGGTGACTCTTGATTTTCCTAACAATATAATGTATTTGAAAAAAGGTAACAACTTCGATCAATATCAACGGCCGCTTTTTGGCATTTCCTTTGAGGGAATAGGTTGTAAAGTAAACATTGAAAGCTTTGTTGTTACGGAGGTTGATCCGAACGGCTCTGCATATAGAAAAGGAATAAGAGAAGAAGATATTCTTATAAAGATGAATGACCAGGATGTCTCGTCTCTTAGTAGTATTGTAGAAATTACGGAGTTTTTATCACAACTAGCTGCGCAAGAAAATCGAGAACACACCTTTACTTTCAAACATGGTGACGAAATAATCACAGTTCCATTTAGCGAACGTGATATGGATACAAATAAAAATTAAGTCCGGACAGAATCAAGCAACATTTTAAAAATCAAAAATTTAATCCCAAATGCTTATCAAGCTGTTATCGGTGAAGATTTCCAGCTTAATAATTGATCCATTATAAACCAATGAAAAAACTACTTTTATTCCTTGGATTAACATTATTAATTTCTTGTGTAGGAGACAAAGTTCAAGATCAGAATATTGTTTCAGAAACTACAACTGAGGGAACTCAAACAACTTCAGAAAGCTCGGCGAATGAAGATACGGTAGCAGAAACTTGGGGGCAAATTATCGAGGCTCCACCAGAGACATTCTTTGCAGCAGACTTGTCTGATGATGTGCGTAACGGTGTAACCAATACATTGCTTGTAGCAACTGCTGAATGGGGAAACTACGGACCGCTGGAGTATTGGGTGCTGGGGACGGATCTAAAGTCCGCCAAGGATCTTACTGAACTATTCTGTGAACGTCGCTCACGGCTTGGGCAGTGGGAAAAATCTGAATGTTTAAGTCATCACACGGACACTAACAGCAACCATAACTTTGAGTCCTATCGGGAGATAGGCGCTGATGCCATTGCACGTGAGAGGGCGAGTGGGTCCATGGGCCGTAATGGCAATCGTGGATGGGGTATTCATCTGTTTATTTCTTCGTATCCTCTCGGCTTTGATAAACTTTTTGATTCAAGTCCAGCAGGGGAGCAAAAAACCGTATTTCATGAGTACTTTCACGCGGTACAGCATGCTCACATTCAATCAAGTGATCATGACGAAAGGAAAGCACTCTCAGGACCCGTATGGTTTATAGAAGGTGGAGCTGAGTACATGGCGCAAACTACTGTAAGAAAGTTGTGGGCCTCAGGGAAGTTGACCACGATCGACAATAGTGGTTTAAGCTCCCTCGAACAGATTTTTGAAAACAAAATGAAAAACGGTAAGAATACGATCGAAAATAACTGCCCTGGGGTTAAGTTACATGATATTACTTACGGGAATGATTGTGAGACTGCGGCCTATGATTTGGGTGCCTGGGCAGTTGGTTATCTGCTAAACAAGGTAGGCCAAACAGCACTACTTGATACATTCTACCCCAATCTCAATGAGCTTGGGTGGGAAGGAGCATTCCAAAAAACCTTTGGGATGTCATCGAAGGATTTCTACGCCGAATTTAACCTATTCTTAGAAAAACCTCTTGCCGATCAATTGGCCATACTTCCCAAATATGATTAAAAAAGATTATTTCTTACATCGTAATACTACAGTACCTATGCCCATAGATGGAAGTATCCGACGAAGTCGGATGGGCTTTGCCAGTCCCGGAAAATGCCATGTCCGTAAGGATGCGGAAATATATTGCTTAAGTTTCTTGTACATCTTACAAAAGAATCTTCTCTTTGTCCGGGTCGAACCGCGCTACCTTGCCCTGGCGCAAACCGAGCATACCCATTTGTAATGGCGTTTGCACGTAGTACGCTAAATCCATTGGGCTTAGAGTCTGCTGCTGGCGCAAACGGCAGCAATCGAGGAATTTCTGCCAGTATTCTACGAAATCTTCCCCATGCTCAATGGCAAAACGCTGGGGCTTTTTCTTGGAACCCTCGGTGGGGTTAAAAACTATCTCATCCTTTTCAATTGTGAGCGTGCCATCCCATCCCCGGATAACGGGCAAACGGTTTCCAGCACCACGACACGCAGTTGTCGCATGATTATTTCCCTGCGTTCCTAATACCGCAACTGTGATATTCTCCGGGTAATCAATGAGCATATTGAACGTATCGGGTATCTCACGCTCCTGATAGCGGAACTTACCGCCTGTTGCCACGACCGTATCGGGCATACCAACTCCGAGCATAGAGAGCACCGGCGTCAGACTATGCGGAAATAAATCCGTCGAAGGCCCGCCTGCATAATCCTCGTACATCCGCCACCGGAAGAATCGGCTAACGTCAAAGGGGCGCTTAGGTGCATCGCCGATAAATCCCTGCCAGTCCAGCTCAGGACCGGGCCTGGCATTTGCGTCGTCAATTGGCATACCCCGCTCACCCCAGTCGCCTACACGAAAATAGCCGCACTCGGCATGAATTGGCCGGCCAATCAGACCGTCAGAAATCAGCTTTTTCATTTGCCACCAGGCCGAAACATACATACCCTGCGTGCCAAGCTGGAAGACCCTGCCGCTTTTTTTTACCTCTGCCGCCAACCGCTTAGTCAACTCGAACTGCCGCCAGTGTGTTACCGGCTTTTCGCAATAGACGTCCTTGCCTGCTCGGACCGCGTCGATCGCTTGATAGCCGTGGTGATGATCCGGTGTGGCGATGCAGACGACATCAACATTCACATCATCAAGCAGTTCCCGATAATCCATATATCCCTTGGCGCCGTAGCCTTTCGCACGCTGCTCCATTCGTGGCTTGTAAACGTCACAAACGGCGACAATATCTATTGGTTTTTTTGCTTGTGTCTTGAGCCAGTGAACCACATTAAAGTGAGCACCGCTACGGCCGCCGCAGCCGATGAAGCCAATTCCAATACGCTCATTGGCACCTCGCCTTTTGCCGACAGCGCCTTTCGCAGATGTACCCGCTACTGTAACCGCCGCCGCGGCCACACCGGCCCGACGAATGAACTGCCGACGTGTTAGACTGTGAACTGGCTTTTCCGGTGATTTTTGTTTGTCACGCATAGCTTTCTCCTCAATCCAGTTTATATTATTACCTGCTATTGACCCATCAGCTATTTTTTAATAAACTTACTTTTGCCCATCCGATCCGTCCCACTGATAATCCCACATAGCCATATATTCAGGACCTGGCAAAAATTTGTCATTCGTTTCTTTTAGCTTTCGAGATAATATCTTTTCCAGTTTTTGCTGGATTTGTGCATACTCAGGATTATTACACAGATTTTCCAGTTGATATGGGTCATTCTGATTATCATAAAGCAGCCAGGGGCCGTTAATATCCCGCACGTATGTATAGCGTCGCGTCCGTACCCCACGGTATTCACGACCGCCACGTTTGTAACCCCATTGATGGAACGGCACCGGGCACATTATCAAAACCGCATCGTTGTCCGGCGACCGTGTTCCTTTAATCACGCCTGAGAAATCCTTACCCTCGACCGATTTTGGAATGGCAATGCCGCTCAAGCCAAGCAGCGTCGGCATAATATCAGGTGTGTTAATCGGCATATCAATCTTCCTGCCTGTTTTCCCGTGTACTGCCGGATAACGCAATAAAAACGGTATCCTGACCGATTCTTCCCATGGCTTTTGTTTTTTAGTATGGCTGTGAGAATGCAGCATATCACCGTGGTCAGAGGTAAAAACGAAGATAGTATTGTCTTCGATGCCACAATCTTTTATTGTCTGAATTAAATCTGCGATGCAGTCGTCCAGCGCAGCGATATGAGCATAATAGCCTGCCAGTTCTTCCCGGGCCTTTTTCTTTAATGGCTCGGGAACGTTGGGGTGAAGGATGATTTTGTCTGCGGAGAACTTCCTTCGATATTTATCCGGAGCCGTTTGATAAGGGGCGTGGGGTGGACCCCATGACATAAACAGAACAAACGGCGTTTCGTTTGTATGTTGTCGAATATATTTTTGGGCCTCGCAGGTCTGGGCAATGGCATCATAACCATCCCAGAATTGTTTGACTGGCGTGTCGGCAAAATAATATGATTTGTTGTAATTATGGGTGCATTCACGAACCTTCCAGAACTTAAAGCCCTGCCTTCTTTCTTTGGGGATAAAGGCGTTCCTGCCCTCCTGGAGAGAAGTGTTTTTATCGTGACCGTTCAAATGCCACTTGCCGATATAGCCGGTTTCGTAACCGGCCCGGCTGTATACCTTGCCGATAGTCATCGAATCGGGATTCAATGGCTTGTCGTTGTAAAAGATACCATGCGTAAGCCAATACTGTCCGGTCATCAGGCTGGCACGATACGGACTGCACACCGGACAACCTGACACGGCGTTGGTGAAATTAATACTTTCTTTTGCAAGTTTATCTAAGTAAGGGGTTTGAGCATTGGCGTCGTCTGCATAACCAGTTGCCTGTGCGCGCCACTGGTCAGCAAAGATAAATACGAGATTTGGCTTTCGCGCGGATTTTGTGCCAGGAAACTGTGTGCCGGCACATCCCGCCAAACCCGGCCCTAAGAAAACCGAAGCTGCTCCAAGCCCGGCACTCTGCAAAAACTTTCTTCTTTTAATATGTCTTTTTTTCATAGGACTTCCACATACAGCACTTTCAACTGTCTATCTGTTTACGGACCGCAGGCCACTAAATTCAGCTCACTTAACACTGCCGGCAATTACTACACCAGCTCTTTGAGGTGGCTGATACTTCGCTTGGCTTGTTCCACGGTACCACACTCGACGCTCAACACGATGTCACGCGGTGCACCTTTGCATATCTCGACCACCTTTTTCCAGTCGATGACGCCCTCGCCGCATGCGCAGCCGGCCGGTGTACCGGTTACCTTGCCGCGCTCGTCCTCCGATTGCTGCACCGAAATATCCTTGGCATGCAGGTGCACCAACCTATCTTTTACCCGTTTAAGCCACTCAATCGGGTCTTGACCGGACAGGTAACTGTTGCCGGTATCGAAATTGATCCCGATAGCTTCAGAATCAACCAGCTCATAAATCCTGTCCAGACCATCGGGATGCTGGCTGTACTGCTGATGCGGCTCAAGACCAATCAAAATGCCGTGACTTTCGGCTACTGCCGCCGCTTCCTTAAGCACATACCGAATCAAAACATGGTCCTCCTCTTCCGTTGTCCAGGCGGATTTCGGACCTTCGTCCGTGTTGACTACCGGAGCACCGCATTCCGCTGCAAAACGAATCGCCTGCTTTAGGTATTCGGTACTTATCTCCGGTTTACAAAGCGGTGTATGTGACGATAAGCCGGAAAGCTTCATGCCGGCTTTTTCACAGGCCCGCTTGACCCGGTACGGGTCGTCCAATAATGAAACACTCTGGTAGTAACCTGCTTCACTGAGCAGTTCCCGCCCCCAGTGAACCCACGGCTCAATATATTTATAGCCTAACTCCGCTGCCTTTTCCACACCCCACTCAAACGGCTTGTCGGCATGCCGTACGAACTCCATATTGACACCAATATAAACGTTTGACATTTTGTGACCTCCTTACTCAGTAGTTATTGAACCATTTTTGCGACAGGAACCTTTGAGATGTTACCGAACAGATTTTAGTATTGAACAGCCTGCAATTCGTCCTCTACCGCATTAGGTTCCTCGATTTTTGGTGTATCAGTCTCATCGGGCTTTATAGTATTGGGATCTTCAGCCTCGTTATTTTCTTCGGTCTTTTCCTCATCCTCGATTAAATCTGAAAGTTCCTTAATCAGATTTTTCGCCTTCCACTCAGCTATTTCATAAACCCATCCCTGATGTTTCCTGGTGAATACTATCGCATTTTCCTGGGCGAGTAGTTTGGCCTCTTTCTTCTTCAGCTCTTCTTCTGGCTCGGCTTTAAGACCTATTGTTACAGGCGTTTTATCCGTAAACTCTGCTTCACAAGTGACATACGTCTTATCATCCTTTTGAGCTATCTTTAGGGTATAAACGGTTGAGTCCTTCAATCTGCAAACAAATCCTCCGTCAAAGGTTAATTCGCCCGATTTTTTCTTAACGTCATCGCATCTCAAACTCGTTAAAGCAGTAAAGACACTATCACCATCATTAGTCTTAAACTTTTTGCCGGCGGGAATATTCTCCAGTATAACGCCTTTGCCGTCATCTGTTGTTTTCAGCGTATATTCACCACCTGCAGTACTAACCGTTACGGAGACAATATCCTCGCGCTTCACTGAAATAAGCTCCTGCTCGACGTAACTCATCGCCGTACCACCGAGCCACGGCAGACTTGGCACCACATAAACCTTATCATTCGAAGCAAGTCTTACATAAGTACCCTGGCCAACCTCTTTGGCTTTACCCGCGATAACTCCTGTAAGCAGCGATGAATCCGTCTTGATAAATTTTACTACGGTGGCAGCTTTTTCCTCTGTTACTCCAAGGTCTTCGTGATTTGAAACGTTGTCTGTAACAAATTGTAATGTCTGAATCTCCAGTATCTTGGTAATCAAATTATTTATTTCACTTGTCTTGGCGGGATAATTGTCCTTATTAACAACAACAAAAGCCCCTTGCTGACGCTTAAGGGTTACCGTTTCTTCACTTGTCTTCAAAACGATACTGTCTATATCAGCCGGGTCAAGTCCCCAAATAAGATAAGCCGGCCCGTCCGTCTCAACCTTCGGCCTGTTTGAAACACGCGACTGAACCACTGCCCATATCACCATAAAAACCGCCACAATACCTAATATCGTCAGTTTCCTGTCACTCATATATAAAACTCCTTGCTTCGTATCTCGTGAAGTGTGAAACAAAATACGAGATACGCTTCACGCTTCAAGTTTCACGAATTACGCATCACTTGCATGACTGATATAATGTCTCTTTCTTACACTCCGGCGGACACCTAACACTATAGCGATTACCAGAATAACCGCCGGCGCTGCCAGCATATTAAAACCTCGAAGAATATTACCTAAATGTTCGATTCGTTCACGTCTTGTCAATTTCACCTCATTCAATTGACGCTGTGCCCGGCGTTTTTTCAATTCGATATCCCGCTGCTTCTGCAGTATCGAACTGCCGAGAACCTCTTCCTGGCCTTTCTTGGCTGAAGCTAAAATAGATTGCAGATCGCTCTGGAAACCAGCAATTTGCGCGTTAATCTCCGCCACTTCTTCGCGAGTTTCCTCTTCCGCCTGCCTTTCAATTTCATCGACAACAACAAATGGCCGCTTAAAGTTCCCTCTCGATCTGATGGAAACCAAATCGCCGGACCCGCTCAAATCATCAATAGCGTTCAGCACTAAAGCACTATTATCACCAACAACAATCTTGCCGAAGATGGAACTCTGGTATGCTATCGAATCGCTTATAAAGTCAACATCTGCAAAAACCACCACTGCGCAATCCTGCTGGGCTTCTTTCAGGCCTTTAATGCGCTTCTTGACCTTCTTAACATCATTTGGGTCTTTGGTTTCGTCCGAAGACTCCTCGTCGGCCTCAACCTCAATCTCAATACCATCAGGGAAACTGCTCTTAAGGCGCCCGGTTATAAGATAACTCATTGCAACCGGCTTATCACCCTCAATAAATTTACTCATAAGGTTTGATGGGTCTAATATCATCAGTTCGTATGCGTTGCTTATCGAAAAGCTATTGCCCCTGTCAGTCGTTGTAACAAGTGGTGTTCGTCTTACCTCGACTTGCTCATTTGGGTCCGCAATTTCCCTAAGCACACCTGAAAAAAGAAACCTGACCTGGTTAAGCTGGGCTGTAATAACATTGTCCATATCAAAGCATTTTCCTTCCGGCGTCAGATTAAGGTAACCGATTATCCTCTCTGGTCTCTGATTAGCACGAATGGAAGCCATCGACGCCAGATTCAAGTCACCGGCAAAAGTATTCACTGGCATCTCAATGCCCCAGGTCTTCAGAAGAACGTTCAGCTCCGAGCTGCGCGAAACCTGCATCCCCATCTGCATCATCCTCTGGTCCGGCTTATCCGCAAAGCAATGGGGGTCAACGAATGATATCATCCTGCCGCCTTTCAGCACAAACTGGTCTATTGCAAACAACGTCTGCTCCGACAGGTCTTTTGGGTGGATAACCAGAAGAATGTCAATATCGTTAATGTCATTGACGTCTGCGGCAACACTCACAACCTCGTACTGTTTTCGCAATTGTTCAACAAAAGTCCAGGGCCGCTTCGGTTGCTGGCCCTGTCTGAGCATCATCTCATACATATAACCGCTCACGTCATCGCCCATTACCGGAAGTGAGCTCATTACACCTACTTTTCTTTTCTGTCGGGTGATTGCGGTGTCTATCAGGTAGCTTATATCATACTCAACAAAATTCTCTCGATCCGGCGCAAAGAACGGTATAGCCTTTTCAACCCCAAATTGTGTCTGCAATACTAAACCGAAGAAAAAGTTTTCTTCCTGAGTGATAGGAAATCGCCTCAAGCCATACCTCAATGCCTGCACCTCATCTTCAGAGAAAGGCCGCGGGTCGATTACTTCAAGCTCGACCATACCTTTGGACACTGCGGCGTATTCTTCCAGCAGCGCTTTAACGAACTGGTAATAGTTATTGAAATACCGAATCTGGTCAGGCCCTTTCAGCGCAGCGGTCTTTGCGTAGTAGAGCCTGGCTTTAATCGGCTGGTTGAGTTTAGCTAAAATCGCTTTCGTACCATCCGAAAGCGTATAAAGCTTCTGTTCCGTAATATCAACCTTCAATCCCTTTCCAATATTTTGGCAAATACTTATCGCCGAAAAAATAATCACCAAAACAAGGACTGTTCCAATAATTGCCCGTATCGTTCGGTTTGCCCGCTTGGAGGGAACCAAAATTTGCTGTTTTTGTGCCATATTTATATTTCCTTAAAGCGTCTCTCCTCTTAGAATTTCCATTGCGTTTATTATCTCGCTTTCCTTTCATCTAAAACAATACTGCACGCGGCAATCCACCCGACAATCAACAATATAAAGTAAGAAAGGTCTTCAAACTTCAATACACCTCTCTGGATTGACTCGAAGTGTGTCTGGAAGCTCATATTCCCTATCGCTGAGACCAGACCGGCAGGCAAAAAGGTCGAAACGTAGCTTAGTGTTGTCGGCATACCTGCAAAAACAAGTACTGCACAGGCAACCACAGACAGGACAAAACTTATCACCTGGTTCTTACTGACCGCCGAAAAGAAACAGCCGATAGCGAGAAATCCACCTGCCATTAACAAGCTGCCCAAGTAACCGGTAATTATCAGGCCGATATCCGGCTCACCAAGGTAACAGACTGTAATCGCCATAGGGAAGGTCAGCGCCAATGCAATCACAAGAAATAGCCACGCCGCAAAGAACTTCCCTAAAACCGCCTGTGTTATTGTAATCGGCAGAGTAAAAAGCAGCTCAATCGAACCGACCTTGCGCTCCTCAGCCCAGAGACGCATCGCCGTCGATGGCACCATAAAAACAAACAGCAGCGGCAGGTTCATAAAAAACGCATTCATATCTGCCTGCCGCATTTCATAAAAGCCCTGTTTGAATGTCAGGTACCCCGAGAAAAATAAAAATATCACAAGAAACACGTATGCAAGAGGCGTCGTAAAATAACTTTTCAATTCCCTCTTGAACACCGCCAAAAAACTATTCATTTCTTGAACTCCTCATTTAGTCAATTAATTAACTACTCACCATTTAACTACTTACCATTTCTGGTAATCCTGCGAAAAACAGCATCAAGACCACACTGGTATTTCTCCTTCAGCTTCTCTGGTGTTGAATCCACCAGTATTCGACCTTTGGCAATAATTATCGTCCTCGAGCAAACTGCTTCCACTTCTTCGAGGATGTGAGTCGAGATGATAATACATTTGTGTTTTGCCATTTTGTTGATAAGTTTTCTAACCTCATATTTTTGATTAGGGTCCAATCCATCGGTAGGCTCATCAAGAATCAGAACATCCGGGTCGTGGATTAGCGCCTGAGCCAGTCCCACACGCCGTTTATATCCTTTTGACAACGTCTCAATCGTCTGATGATATACCGACTCAATCGAGCACTTCGGGACAATCCGGTCAAGCGCCTGCTTACGTTCCTTGCCCTTAATCTGTCTGGCATCGCAAACAAAGTTCAAAAAGCTCCCGACCGTCATCTCGTTATACGCCGGCACGTTCTCAGCCAAATATCCAATCGACCGTCTGACCTCGATGGCTTGGCGCAAAATATCATACCCAAGTATAGTAGCTGTCCCGCTGTCAGGCTGCAGAAAACACGCCAACATTCTCATCGCCGTGCTCTTGCCCGCACCGTTAGGCCCGAGAAGGCCCAGAACCTGCCCTTTTTCAACATCGAACGATATCCCATCGACAGCGACAACCGGGCCGAAACTACGACGAAGTTCTTTGACCTTTATCATATTCATCTCCACAAAACCAACTCAACTTACTACCCGCAGCTTAATTTCCATTACGGGATTCTTATTAATTTACTCAAAATCTCTTGACAGTCAATACCCTTGACAAGATTATTTTGTTCGGAATGACCTCTCAGTAGTGGACGCATCCGTTGCCCTGAAGGGAATGCACCTTGCCGGAAAGCAAAAGAGCATAGGCCTTATCCTGGCCGAATTTGACCCCGTTGCTGTAGATACTCTCGGCAGCGAGCTCCTCGGCCACAATCCAAAAAAGGTGGACTACCTCACACTCGCCAATGGCCGGCTCGGCTCTATGGAAAACATCGAAGTAGTAAACGGTTAATAAGTCTTTTTAATTCAATCTTCTCCGCATACTCAGCGGTTATTTTTCAATCAAAAACGCTGGTACTTAGAAGCAAAAATCAAATTTTTAAAATTTTTTTTAATTCATTTCTAACTAAGCACTTACGCTTCCGGCTCTGTTTCAAAATTCGTCAAATTTCGACACAAACACGCAGGTACCTCTAATAGTAGGGAGCTTGCTTTTCGGCCCCCGGCAGAAAGCCGCAAGTCCGCATGTCATTTCGACAGTAGTCCCGAAGGGACGAAGTGGAGAAATCTATTAAAAATGTCATTCCTGCGAAAGCAGGAATCCAGAACCAAAATACGATATACAAGACCTAATCCTCCAAGTATTGGCTATTAAGCTAAATATTTCCATTACGATTCCTGATTGGTTGGTATGGCCATTAGTGGCTCTGGTGCTTTTCTACCGCCGCATCCGCTATGGTTACCCATTTCGCAGGATACCGCTTACACAGGGTAAATACGCCATCGTGGACCCCGAAGATTACGAGCGCTTAAACAAATATAAATGGTATGTCAGCAAAGGTGGAAGCACCTTTTATGCCGCTCGTTGTGTCTGGGACCCCGTAAATAAGAAAAAACACACTATTAAAATGCACCGCGAAATCTTAAAACCGCCCCATCCTCTCGTCGTTGACCATATCAACCGTAAAGGCCTCAACAATCGAAACGCAAACCTGAGACCCGCCACAAAATCCCAGAACACTATCAACAGACCGTGCATAAAGCAAAAGGGCGCTCATTCCAAATACCACGGCGTAACCTGGCAAAAAAGCAATAAAAAATGGCAGGCACAGATACGGGCAAAGGGAACACCAAGAGTCATCGGATACTTCGACGATGAAACCGAAGCCGCTAAGGCTTACGATGATGCGGCAAGGAAGTATCACGGAGAATTTGCTGTAACAAACTTTGATTCGTGAACCATCGCTCAAGGCAGGAGCCTGTCCGCCTGGAGTCTACCCGGATTCAGACGGGGCGGAACAAAGCCGCCAAAAAATACCATAAAGAATTTGCGGTGTTAAACTTCCCACAACTTGCCAAAAAGAAATGCAATAATAAATTTAAAGGTTTGCCGTTTTAAACTTCCCAAAATGAGCAGGTTGCCCACCCATTTTACGTGTAATTGCCTTTTTAGCTTACGGACATTCTGGCAAGCTAAGTAGATTATTAGGATGCTCACCATCATTTTCAGTTTTAATGTATTTATTTCCTTGGGCACTTCTGGATACTATCACCCAGACTGATTGTCCGTTGACGCTTACAAAGAACTTCCATTTTCCACTTTCGATACCTTCGATAGCATCCTGCTGTGTAATTTTCCAGCGGGTACCATCAGCGTTCCTTCCTCCAATATGGGTAATGCGCTCATGAGGATTGTAACGATCACTTTTGTTAATACATGTAATTTGAATTGCCATTTTACAAACTCCTTTTTTACTAACCATTATATGACGGATCGGATAACATTGTCAGAACCAATCCAGTATATCCGAGCGGAAACGCCTCCTCCCAGATTTCACATTCTCTTTTTCTTTTGGAAAACCATACGCCCGAATCCGATGGTTTTTCAAAAACTTTTCCATTACCTTGATTCTTAGTCGCTTCACTACTGGCACTATCCCATGGAATATCTTTGCGTCCTCTCCAATGGAAACCAGTATATTCCATTTCGTCAGAAGCAAAGTAAAATTTCTGCTGACCGTCCTGCGAAAGGATAACAGCGCAAGGTTCTGGAGTCATCTTGACATATCTGATAGCCATTGCTGTAGCTGATACTTGCAGTTCAATTGCAAGTTCCAGTAAATCCTTTAATGTAAGAAAAGTTTTTTTTAATAGAAGTTCATTAAGATAATTCTCTGGGATTAACAAGTTAGAGGCAAATTCATCTGCCTCTCTTTCCAGTCTCTTGTCGCTGATAAAACCTGTCTTTGAATTATGGGATTTACCAGTAATCAGCAACTTTCTGTGCTCAGGGATATAGAAATGTCCTATCTCGTGAGCAATAGAAAATCTTACTCTTGGATTTATTTCTGCTGGATGATATAGGATAAAAATCTTTTTATCTGAGATGTATTCTATCCTGCCATCAAATTTTACTCCATAATTTGCTGGTCTTGTACGGATATTGCCCTCACTATGAATTATCTTATCGAGATCAATCGGCAAACCAGTATCTTCGTGTAGATAATCAATTATTTGTTTAACTTCACGATTCATTGTTTTTATCGTCATTCTTCTTTTCTTCTTCCTCGAGGGCTTTTTTACGTTCTTCATTTATCTTTTGTTTGGTTTCTTCATCGAGACCATTGCCATCTTTATCGCGATTCATTGCAATGTATTCTTGTTCGAGTTCTTCATTGATTATGATATCTTGTTGATTTTCACTTGGAATTATCTTCTGTCCCTCAACAAGCTTTTCTATAAAGTCGGATCCCCAAGAGCTAATTGCTTCTTTGTCTTCTTTCGACAATCGAGCGGGCTGTTGGAAGTATTTCTCTGCCTGCTCATCGGAAAGTTCTTCTGGGAAATCCAAACGAAAAGAAGCCGCAAGCAATGCTTCTAAGGCTCTTTCTGCTTTATCGATATTATCGTTTGTATTAGTCATCTTTATACTCTCCACAACCGGCGATTGACAAAGCTTCCTTGACCTTATTATAGACTTCCTGTCTTGCTCGTTTAACTGCTACTATAGTGACATCTTCTCCATATCGTTCTAATATTTGCCTCTTAATACCCGGAAGATCCAACAAATTAGGAAAGTTGCTGATAATAATTTCTGCAACTTGCCTTTGGCGATGTTTAAGTTTAGGAATTAAATTACGGATAATCTCCAGAATTAAGCCTCTTTTTCCTTCGGACTGGGCTTTCTGCCATTTTTCATTATACTTTGACCCACAGATAATTTCTTTCGTAGATTCAACAACCAGATCGGTATTATGTTCTTCTATGATCCGGCATTTGTTTCTAATCCAATCTATTGCTCGACGATATGCTATTTTATAAATAAAACCTTCCAACTTTTGCGCATCAGGGTTGTAATTCCCTTTTTTAGCACATTCCAGAATGCTTAATATCACATTTTGATATATATCATCACTACTGTCCGGTTGTTTGATTTGAAAGACGTTGTAACGATTTGAATAGCATTGATTTATAAGAAAAAATGACTGTGATCGATTTGAAAACACTTTTAGACTCCGGCTATTTCAATT
>Ga0114922_10000321_pt1 | contig 46104 bp, 33 predicted proteins | sample AartaG_FD_100975 | JGI IMG/M metagenome (GOLD analysis project Ga0114922, IMG submission 100975) | Deep subsurface microbial communities from Aarhus Bay to uncover new lineages of life (NeLLi) - Aarhus_00045 metaG | ecosystem: Environmental > Aquatic > Marine > Oceanic > Sediment | place... | reverse complement strand
TTTCAGCCTAAAGGCTGAACTGTAACGAATCGTCTGTCCTGACATAGGCTTGTTCCTTTCTGTTTGTGATCGAAAATGTGACAACCTATTTCAGGACAAGACAAGAAAGAGAATCATTATGCATTATTCTATTACTCTGAAAAACTTTGTTTTTTTAACAAAATTATTGATCGATCTTATGGGGTGTTTGGGATGTGAACTTTAGGCACTTTAAATTTTAGTTCACTTTAGGCACTTGCGCTTTAGCGCGTTAGGATTTAATATGAGTTATAAGAATCTTGAGGTCTCCATGAAATACATCATCATTCTCGGCGACGGCATGTCTGACTATCCCATCGAACGTCTCGGGGGAAAAACCCCTTTGATGGTGGCAAACACACCCAATATCGATGACCTTTGCACAAAAGGTCGAACCGGCAGACTCATTACTATCCCCAAGGACATGCCTCCGGGAAGTGAAGTCGCCAATCTTGCCGTCCTGGGCTACGACGTTCATCGCGTGTATCAAGGCAGAGGTGTACTGGAAGCCGCCAGCATGGGTGTAGAACTGGACCCAAAAGACCTCGCCATGCGATGCAATCTCATTTGCATCGAAGATAAAAAAATTAAAAATCATTCTGCAGGACACATCACATCAGTAGAAGCCAAAGTATTGATACAAAGATTGAATAAGGAATTGGGAAGTAAAAAGATCCAATTCTATCCCGGTGTGAGCTACAGACATCTCCTCGTGCTTAAGAAAGGAAACAACGATATTCAGTGCACCCCACCTCACGATGTCCCTGGAACTCCCTTCCTTCAGGTGATGGTAAAAGCCACGAGTAAGAAGGGTACGAAAACGGCAGATCTGCTCAATGATCTTATCTTCAGCTCCCAGAGCATATTAAACGTCCATCCCCTTAATCGGAACCGAAAGAGTGAAGGAAAAGATCCGGCCAACTCCATCTGGATGTGGGCACCCGGCTACAAACCCAAGATGAAAACCCTGCAGGAACTTTTCGGAATCAGAGGAGCCGTCATCTCTGCCGTGGATCTCATCAATGGCCTCGGCGTGTATGCGGGCATGAAAGTCATCCCTGTGGAAGGTGCAACGGGTCTCTACGACACCAATTACGAAGGCAAGGCCCGGGCTGCAGTGAACGCACTGAAAGAAGTGGATCTGGTCTACCTTCACATCGAAGCCAGTGATGAAGCCGGACACGAAGGCGACGTGGATCTGAAAATCAAGACGATCGAATACCTGGACAAACGAGTCGTTCAAACCATCATGAATGAAACAGAAGAGATGGAAGAGGAGGTGGCTATCGCGGTCCTCCCCGATCATCCCACGCCCTGTGAAGTCCGCACTCACGTCCACGATCCTGTGCCGTTCATTATTTATCATCCTGGTGAAGAACCCGATGGCGTAGATCATTACGATGAGGTAAGTGTGGAAGAAGGATATTACGGTACTCTTGAGGGTGAGCAGTTCATAAAAACGTTATTGTCAACTGATAGGAGCAGATAAAAAGTTATGTGCTAATTATGAAATAAAATTGACAAATTGTTCAATCTTTTCTATATTTATATCTATAATTCACCATGGCTAATGGACAATATTGAAAAAATAAATCAATGATTTTATCAACAAAACATCTGATTGTAAATGGTGACAGTCGACTGATGTCTGAAATATCAGACAATTCAGTAAACTTAATTATTACATCACCACCTTACTGGCAATTAAAAGATTATGGCAGTGAAGATCAAATTGGATTTAATGACAGTTATGAAAGTTATATAAATAATCTCAATATAGTATGGTATGAATGTAACAGAGTATTATCTAAAGGTTGCAGATTATGCATTAATATTGGTGATCAATTCGCTCGTTCAGTCTATTATGGAAGATATAAAGTTATCCCCATACGTACCGAGATAATTAAATTCTGTGAAATCATTGGATTCGATTATATGGGAGCAATAATTTGGCAAAAGAAAACCACAACTAATACTACTGGCGGCGCTAGTATAATGGGAAGTTTTCCATTCCCTAGGAATGGCATCATATCAATAGATTATGAGTTTATATTGATTCTTAAAAAACTTGGTAATCCTCCAAAACCAAACAAACAATTAAAAGAGCACTCAAAAATGACCACTGAGGAATGGAAAAAATATTTTTCTGGACATTGGAACTTTGGCGGTGCAAAACAAGACGGCCATATAGCAATGTTTCCAGAAGAATTACCAAAACGATTAATTAAAATGTTTTCGTTCATAGGTGATACCGTTCTAGATCCATTCTTAGGTAGTGGTACCACATCATTGGCTGCGAAGAATTTGCAACGCAATTCTATTGGATATGAAATAAATCCTAAATTTATTCCATTTATAAAAAGAAAGTTAAATATTGTACAAATTGATATATCTAATCCTAAATTTGAGTTCATAACTCAAAAAAATAAAAACATCAACTCCAAAGAAAAAATAAAACATCTACCTTACATATTTAGAGATCCACATGCTTTTGATAAAAAGATCGATCCTAAGAAATTACAATTCGGATCAAAGTTGGATAATAATTCAAGGCAAAGAGAAGAATATTATTATGTAAAAAAGATAGTATCTCCAGAAGTCTTAATTTTAAATAATGGTCTTAGGATTAAGCTTATTGGAATAAAAAAGAAAGTACATCAAAATAGAAATGCATTAGAATTTTTACAAAAAAAACTAAAGAATCAAAAAATATTTTTAAAATATGACAAAGAAAAGCATGATACAAATAATACCCTACTCTGCTATGTATATTTAAAAAACAAAACGTTTATTAATGCTCATTTAATAAAGAATGGTTTAGTTTTGGTAGATAAGAATTCAGATTTTAGATATAAAGAAAAATTCATAAAAATGGAAGAGCACAATGGATAAAGAGTGGATTAAAGGTAAAGAAGGGAAAAATCTAAAATTTAAAAGAGAGACATTATTAAACTATGGGTTAAACCGATGGGGTTTAAATAAAGCACATAGTGTAGGTCCTACATCCGAATTAATAAGATCCTGTGCACCTTCTTCCTTTGAGGAATGGGAAGAATTTTATTTTGGTAATGCGAGACAGAAAAAGCGTAATGGTTTAAAAATAACGAGAGAATATATAAAAGGATTAGGACAAACACTTTATATTAAATTATCAGAAGTAATTCAAAATGAGTTGGAATCAATCGAAGAGGAAGAATGTATTGATTATGCTTACAATCTTGTCCTTAATCGAACATACGAAGGATATATGTCCGAAATAAACACTATTTATGGACAATTAGAATCAATATTAGATGTAAAGATTCATCCTGCTCCCGATAAATGGGATAGAAGTTATAGCATCGATTTTTACATTAAAATAAACGATAGTTATATCGGACTTCAGATTAAGCCGATTTCATCTGTTCAATCTTTGAATCAATATCAATGGATAGAAATGAATCGTAAAAATCATGAAAGATTTAAGAAAGAATTCCAAGGTAAAGTATTTTTTGTGTTTTCAGTAAAGTCTATTGGTAAAAAGAAAAAGATATATAATACTGAAGTAATTGATGAAATATTAGAAGAAATAAATAGACTAAAATAGTATTTATATTACTTCCTTGATTTAACAATAAGTAGTATATGACAAAATTCTACTCTCTGACGAGTATTCATTCCATTAGATCAAATAATGTAACTCCGAATCGAAAAAGACTGAACCATGATTCTCATGATTATCGGATTACCTGGATTCGAATACATCAAATCCTGGCAATCCCATAATCCCATTAATCCTGGTTCAGACAACAAAGAAAGGTTTAAACATATGAAATACTTAAAGAGAATTTATCTAATTCTAATTTGTATTTTCCTGTTCCTTCAATTACCCATCTTGGCAACACCGACCTCGAACCTCCCCGAAGAAATAAAAAAAACAATCCGGGATCGAATCGAATATGGGAATAACGTCGGAATCGTCGTGGGCATCATCGATTCCGAGGGGTCCCGTTATTATGGTTACGGTAAGATGGCTGTGACCAGCGATAAGGCACCCGATGAGAATACGGTTTTCGAAATCGGTTCGATCACCAAAGTGTTTACATCTATACTCCTTGCCAGGTTGGTCGAAGAAAATATGCTCGCGCCGGACGATCCTATTGAGAAGTTTCTCCCTGAGAGCGTTAAATTCCCAACCCGCAACGATAAACACATTACTCTGCAGCACCTGGCAACCCACACTTCAGGTCTGCCTCGTATGCCCGATAATTTCTCGCCTGCCGATCCGGACAATCCATATGCAGACTATTCTGTAGAACTGCTATACGAATTCCTCTCAAATCACCAACTTCAGCGTGACATTGGGGAGCGATACGAATACTCCAATTACGGAGCGGGACTATTGGGACATCTTCTCGCATTAGTTAACGGAACGACTTATGAAGCCCTTCTTCAACAAAAAATTACGAAAGTATTGGGCATGGAAGACACTCGTATTACACTGACACCCGAAATGAAAACGCGCTTGGCAAAGGGACACGCTGGAGGAGTCCAGGTGTCCAATTGGGACATTCCAACCCTTGCTGGGGCAGGTGCGTTGCGTTCAACTGTTCGAGACATGGACCGATTCTTAAGAGCCAATATGGGTCTGATAAATACATCCTTATACTCGGTTATGCAGAAAACCCACGAACCAAAGGTTGAAGCGGGTTCATCGAGAATGCATGTGGGTTTAGGCTGGCATATTCGAATAAGCGACAATTCTAAAATTATTTGGCACAATGGTGGAACCGGCGGTTATCGTTCCTTTGCCGGATTTGTTAAAGAGGAACAAAAGGGCGTGATCGTTTTAACAAACTCCAGAACCAGTGTCGACGACATCGGCTTTCACCTTCTGGATTCGAGCATCCCCTTAGGGCGTCTCAAAAGATCCCTCGCCATCGCACTCCGCCGGACAATCGATAAGAAGGGTATCGAAGCAGGCATTCAGGAATACAACACTTTGAAAGAAAATCAGTCCAGTGAATACAACTTTTCCGAATCCGAACTAAACCTGCTTGGGTATCAGTATTTGCAGAATGGTGATATTGAGACTGCCATTACCATCTTTAAACTCAACGTGGAAGCCTTTCCTCAATCCGCCAATGTATATGACAGTCTTGGGGAAGCCTATATGGAACTGGGCGACACCCAACTCTCAATAGTGAATTATACAAAATCACTCCAACTGAATCCGGGAAACGAAAATGCAAAAGAGATGCTGGCTAAACTAGGTGTCGGAAAAGAGGATCCCTCATCGGAAATAAAAATTAATACTGAGACTTTGGAATCCTATGTGGGTAAGTATCAGATTACACCAAACTTTACTATCACAATATCGAGGGAAGAAAACCGATTGATGGCTCAGGCTACAGGACAGCAAAAATTCGAGATTTTTCCAATGTCAGAAACGAAATTCTACTACAAAGTCGTCGATGCCCAAATCACGTTCAACAAAAATGAATCGGGAATCATCGAAACTCTCACTCTGCACCAGAATGACCGTGACATACCAGGTAAAAAAGTGAGGCAGTAGTAAAAGTTCTATAAAAAAGGAGATAGTTCTATGAAAGTCATCGCCTTCAACGGCAGTGCACGAAAAGATGGTAACACTGCCATCCTCATCAATACCGTATTACAAGAACTCCAAAAAGAAGGAATCGAAACCGAACTCATTCAACTGGCAGGGCAAAAAATCAGAGGCTGCAGGGCCTGTTACCAGTGTCGTAAAAACAAAGATAAACACTGCTCTGTAACGAATGATATTCTCAACGACTGCATCGATAAAATGCTGGAAGCCGATGGCATGATTCTGGGCTCACCCGTCTATTTCACCGATGTCACGACCGAGATGAAGGCCCTCATAGACCGGGCCGGATTCGTGGCCAGGGGGAACGATCACATGTTCAAGCGCAAGGCAGGCGCCGCTGTCGTTGCCGTACGGAGGGCCGGTTCGTTGCATACCTTCGACACAATCAACCATTTCTTCACAATAAGTCAGATGATCATACCAGGTTCCAATTATTGGAACATGGGTATCGGGGGGAAAATCGGCGATGTCGAATCTGACGAAGAAGGATTAAAGATAATGCAGGTTCTCGGTCAAAACATGGCATGGTTGTTGCAAAATATTAATAGAGGCGCATAAATCGCCGTAATTAACGAAATATAAGGTTTTATGTTTAAAAATTGAACAATATCGTTTTAAGATCTTGCTATTTTTGCATCTTGGATATATCTGAAACTCAAACAAAGGTGAAATTGAATTATGACTGAACTATCTCCAATCGAAATTGATCCTGAGACATTTTTATATAAGCACAACACTTTACCGGCGCTACCAAAGATCCTTACTTCTATTCAAGAGATTATGTACTCGGACAACATTAGCGTCAAAAAAATAGCTGATCTTATTCGTAACGATCCAAGTCTTGTCGCTCAAGTGTTAAAACTTGTGAATTCAGCTTTTTACAGCTTGCCCAATGAAATAGCAGATGTGAACCTCGCCGTTGCGTATATGGGTATTCATGAAGTTTATCGGGTCATCCTTTCCTTTGCCGTATTTAAAAACTTGGCCTGCGAAGATAAGGACGAGTTCAATCAAATCTGGTTTCATTCACTTTATACGGCCCTCTGTGCTAAATATCTTTCAGAAAGATATGAACCCCTTCTGCCCGGGGAAGAACTGTGGTCCGCATCCATTTTACATGATATCGGGAAGATAGTCTATCTGAAATTTTTCCCCGACCATTACAGAACCCTTCAACAATACTGTAAGACGCATGGTTGTTTTTTTAACGAAGCAGAAAAACAGCATCAATTACCTGAAAGTGGCTATATCGGCACACTCTTGTGTAATTACTGGAGATTGCCGGACAAAATTAAAAATGCCTGCCAATACCATGGGTTAAAGGATTTCCTCGACATTAAAGGGGATAGTCTTACCGACGCTTTTACACGGATCATCTGCATGGCTAATTTGACGGCACTCATGACCTCAGGCCATCTAAACAAAGAAAGAAAAGTACAAATCACCAAGGCAATTAATACAACTATGAACTTGAAAGAATCGGATTTAATGATTATCATGGGAGACATTTACGATTTAAGACAAAAAGCGGAAGAATTCATGTAATCGTTCGTAACAATAAAATACAATTGTACAATACTCTTTTTCTTTATTCCAGCGTTTATAATAAGTAACCCTATATGCCATAGTTATCATCTGAAGGAACTCGATAAGGGGGATCAAATGAAGAAAAATATATTTATCCCGGACGATTATCATCCTCTATTAGATCTTAAAGAAACGGAAAGGGCCATTCGTTTGATTAAGGAATTCTTCCAGACGAATTTAGCCTTTGAGTTGACTTTAATGCGAGTGACAGCGCCATTGTTTGTTCAAGCAGGAACAGGAATAAACGATGATCTGAACGGGATCGAACGACCCGTTTCCTTTAAAATAAAAAATTTGAATGATATGGAGGCGGAGATCGTACAGTCCCTGGCTAAATGGAAAAGAATGATGTTGGCTGATTATGGTTTCCCGCAGGGTGAAGGTCTGTACACAGACATGAATGCCATTCGACCAGATGAGGAATTGGATAATTTGCATTCCCTGTACGTGGATCAATGGGACTGGGAAAGAGTAATTTCCCGGGAAGAGAGAAATTTGGACTTTCTGAAGATCATCGTTGAAAAAATATACGATATCATAAAACGCACAGAAAAATACGTTTGCTATCAACATAGCATCATCAAGCCAATACTTCCCGATACCATCACTTTCATCCATAGCGAGGACCTAGAAAAAAAATATCCTGAGTTGACACCAAGTGAGAGAGAAAATGTGTTCTGCCGAGAGCATGGTGCCGTCTTTATCATCGGTATTGGTAGTAACCTGAAGAATGGAAAACCTCATGATGACCGGGCACCGGATTATGATGATTGGTCCACACCTGTGAATGAAAATTACAAAGGACTCAACGGGGATATCCTCGTGTTCTACCCCGTCACAGACTGCGCCTACGAACTTTCTTCAATGGGAATTCGTGTCGACTCTGTCTCCTTACTTCGTCAGCTTGAAATAAAAGGCGAAACAGAAAGAAAAAATCTCCTTTTCCATAAACGTCTGCTGAACAACGAACTGCCCCTTTCCATCGGAGGAGGTATTGGCCAATCGAGGTTATGTATGTTTTACCTTCGAAAAGCACATATCGGTGAAATTCAGAGCAGTATCTGGCCGAATGACATGATAAAAAAATGTCACGAAAATAATATTTTTATACTATAATTAGTAATATTAAAATCATAATACATGAACATATCCTCCCCCCGAGTATCAAACTCTCATAATATCCTCTGTCTCATTCAACACAAGAGGAATTAAATACTTCATACTCATTCTGATAAAATTCTCAACAATACGAAAAATGGGTTGGAAAATTATCATGTAACCATTACATTATACCAACTTTGACCAGCCCACAGCTTAATAATTTCAGGAGGTATTGAAATGAAACGTTTTACTATTTTAGCGCTGTTACTCTGTTTAACCGGAACGCTTTTCTCTGGTGCGGAGGATGAAAAAAAGTCGGAGAAGACCGATCCTCTATCCTCGAGCACATTTTCGGGCTTGAAATTCCGGAGCATTGGCCCTGGATTTCCATCGGGCCGTATTTCCGATTTTGCAGTCAATCCCTGCAACAATAGCGAATATTATGTCGGTGTGGCTGCCGGAAATGTCTGGAAAACGACCAATCGGGGTACAACATGGCAATCCGTTTTCGATAAATACGGTGCATGGTCCATTGCAGATGTGGAGATCGATCCCAATAACATCTACGTGGTATGGGTTGGAACCGGAGAATACAACAGCCAGCGGGCCATTGGCTACGGTGATGGCGTCTATCGTTCCGAAGACGGAGGGAAAAGTTTTAAAAACATGGGACTCAAAAAATCGGAACACATCGGCCGAATCGTTATCGATCCCCGTAACTCCCATGTGTATGCTGCAGTTCAAGGACCTCTGTGGGGACCCGGCGGTGAACGCGGACTCTATAAAACCACGGATCATGGTAAAACATGGAATAAGATCCTGGAGGTCAGTGAGAATACCGGGATTACGGATATTGTCATGGATCCGAGAAATCCCGATCTTCTCTATGCCGCGTCCTATCAGCGACGCCGCCATGTGTTCACGCTCATAAATGGGGGGCCGGAGAGTGCCATTTATAGATCCACCGACGCAGGTGTGACGTGGGATAAATGTAAATCCGGATTACCCGGCGGTGATGTCGGACGGATCGGCCTGACCATTTCACCGGTCAATCCCGATTTCATTTACGCCATCATTGAAGCTGCCGGAGAAAGTGGTGGTTTCTTCCGGTCCGCCAATCGGGGCGCAACCTGGAACAAAATGAGTAGTTACATCGCCTCCAGTCCCCAGTATTACAACCGCATCATGGCCGATCCCGGGGATGAAAACAAAGTTTATTCCCTGGACACACGATCCAAAGTGACCCTCGACGGCGGAAAAACATGGAAGAATCTGGGCAATAATGCACGGCATGTCGATGACCATGCTCTGTGGATCGATCCCGACGACACGAACCATTTCATCATCGGCGGAGACGGGGGTATCTACGAGACCTGGGACAACACCGGGACCTGGCATTTCAAGGCCAACCTTCCTGTGACCCAGTACTACCGCGTCGAGGTGGATAATACCCTGCCCTTCTATTACGTCTACGGCGGTACCCAGGATAACAACAGCCATGGTGGACCCTCTCGAACCACCAGCGCCCTGGGAATCATTAACGATGACTGGTTCGTCACAAACGGCGGCGACGGATTCGAATCTCAGATCGATCCCGAGAATCCTAACATCGTCTACGCCCAGTCCCAATACGGCGGACTGGTGCGCTACGATAAACAAAGTGGCGAAAGCATCAGAATCAAACCCCAGCCTCCTTCCGGGGAAGCCTATCGGTGGAACTGGAATGCCCCCCTCATCATAAGTCCCCATGCATCGACCAGACTGTATTTTGCTGCCAATAAACTCTTCCGAAGCGACGACCATGGAGATACCTGGAAAATCATCAGCCCGGATCTCACCCGGCAGCTCGATCGTAACAAGATCCCGGTTATGGGCAAAATCCAGAGTGTCGATGCCGTGTCCAAGAATCGCTCGACATCCCTCTTCGGAAACATCACCGCGTTGACCGAATCTCCTCTTCAGGAGGATCTGATTTTTGTCGGCACAGATGATGGTCTGATTCAAATCACAGAAGACGGCGGAGCCAACTGGAGGAAAATCGAGAAGTTCCCCACTATTCCGGAAATGACCTATGTCTGTTTCCTGTTGACCTCCCAGCATGACGTGAATACGGTATATGCCGCTTTCGACGGTCGCAAGAAGAACAATCTGATGCCCCATCTCTTAAAAAGCACGGACAAGGGCAAGTCCTGGAAATCCATTACTGCGAATCTGCCGGAAAGAGGAACCGTGTATACAATCGCCGAGGATCATGTGAATCCCAACCTGCTCTTTATCGGCCAGGAGTTCGGCGTCTACTTCACCATCGACGGTGGTCAAAAATGGATTCGGCTTAAAGGCGGAATCCCGGTGACTCAGGGCAGGGACCTGGCCATTCAAAAACGTGAGAATGATTTGGTCGTTGCCACTTTCGGACGAGGTTTCTATGTTCTGGACGATTACACACCCCTTCGAAAGATCACAGCGGATATGCTCAAAAAGGAAGCCACAATCTTCCCCATAAAGGACGCTCTCATGTTTATCCCGAGTCGTGGCAAGAGTGCAATGGGTCAAACCTACTATGCAGCGAAGAATCCTCCCGTGGGTGCCACATTCACCTATTATCTCAAAGAATCCATCCAAACGAGAAAGCAGAAACGCCAGAAGGCCGAGAAAGCCGCTATGAAAGAGGGTGAGTCGGTCCGCTATCCATCCTGGGACGAACTTCGCGCCGAAGACGATGAAGAGAAACCCTATTTGCTGTTTACCGTCTCCGATAAAGCAGGCCATATCATTCGAAGACTGAGGGCCGCGGCCAAGGCCGGCGTAAACCGAATCACCTGGGATTTTCGGTATCCCGACACCTCTCCTGTCAGTGTCCCCGGTAATATTTTCAGTAATACGGGACGCGGCATGCTGGCACTTCCGGGTCAATATACGGTGACCATGGGCAAGGTCTTCGATGGTGTTTATACGGAACTGGTGAGTCCCACACCATTCAAATGTGTAGTCCTCAACAACACCACACTGCCTGCCCGGGATCGTGCAGCCATGCTGGCTTTCCATAAAGAAGTCGGAGAGCTCTCTCGGGTGATTAATGGGACTGTCAGAATGACCAATGATGTATCGAGAAGAATCGACTTGATTCGTGAAGCCCTGCATCAATTACCCGCAGCCACACCCGAACTCATGAACAAGGCCAAAGCCCTGAAAGATCAGGTTCGGGAAATTCTTCGCGCCCTGACCGGTGACAGAACCATCAGTCGACGAAGCGAGAACCAGCCGCCATCCATTACGAGCCGGATTCGAACGGCCATATCCAGTCAATACCGCTCGACATCTGCACCCACACAGACCATGAAGGATCAATTTCGAATTGCAGGAGAAGAATTCGAACCGCAATTGACAAAATTAAAGCAGCTCATGGAAGTCGATCTGAAGAGTCTCGAAAAGGCCATGGAAGAAATCGGCGCCCCATGGACACCGGGCCGAATTCCGAATTGGAAGAAATAGCTGTCAGCCAGAAACCAGTAACCAGTGACCAGAAGCCAGTAACCAGAAGCCAGCAACCAGCAGCCAGAAACCAGAAACTTTAACACTATTTATACAATAGGCAGCTTCATCCTGGCCATCCTTCAATCCTGAAAATCCCGGTCAAATTTCAATCTTCAACTGACTGTCCCCAGGATATCGCCGTTTTTTCGCCTTTTCCATCATCCTCACAAAGGTATCCTGATCGATGATCTCAACATCCAGGTCCAACGCCTTTCGGTATTTGGAACCGGGATTCTCGCCCACCAATACAAAATCTGTATTCCGACTCACACTGGAGCTTACCTTTCCCCCTTCAGATTCGACGAGCTCTGTGGCACCGTCTCGTGTAAACCGGCTCAGGGCACCGGTAAGTACGAAAACCTTATCTTGAAAAATACCGCCCTTGCGTTTGACTCGCTCTTCTGCCATCCGGATGCCTGCTTTCTCCAACTTCTTAAGGACGGTCAGGTGATGTTTCTGCTTAAAGAATTGAATCACACTCTCGGCAATGGTTGGACCGATCCCTTCCACACCATCGAGTGCCTCGAAAGAGGCCTCTCTCAAACTTTCAATGGATCCAAAATGGTCGGCTAAGAGTGACGCTACCCCGGATCCAACGAATCGAATGCCAAGAGCAAATATCACCCGGTCCAATGGTTGCTTTTTACTCTTTGTGATGGCATCGAGTAAATTATCCGCACTCTTATCCCCCATCCGTTCCAGGTCAACCAGATCGCTACGCTTCAAATAATAAATATCACCGTAGTCTGCTAATAATCGACTCTCTACCAATTGCTGTACCAGGGCCTCTCCCAGGCCCTCGATGTCCATGGCACCCCGTGATGCAAAGTGCTCAATCCGACGGTGAACCTGAGCAGGACAGGCAATGTTTTCGCAGCGTAGAGCAGCCTCGCCTTCAACACGAACAAGGGTACTTTGACACACCGGACAAGACTTCGGCATCTTATACGGCTTCGACTCCGGTGGCCGTTTGTCTAAAATGACTTGAACGACCTTCGGGATGACATCACCTCCCTTTTCAATGAGAACCGTATCTCCCGGTCGGATATCCTTGCGCCGAATTTCATCCTCATTGTGAAGCGTCGCCCGGCTGATGGTTGAACCTGCCAGGAAAACGGATTCTAACACTGCAACAGGCGTGACCGTACCCGTTCTTCCCACCTGGAGATGGATCTCTTTTAAGAGCGATGTCCCCTGCTTGGCTTTGAACTTGTACGCGATGGCCCACCGAGGACTCTTGGCTGTGGCTCCCAGGACCAACTGCTGCCGCATTGAATCCACTTTGAGGACAACGCCATCAATCTCAAAGGGGAGATCGTCCCGTTTCTCTTCCCATGTGTTACAAAAATCAATGACTTCCCACATCGATCTGCACAATGCCCCGGAGCGACTCACGGGGAGACCCAATTCTCTCATCAGATGAAGGCTATCGAAATGGGTTTCGATGGGCTGCCCCCTTCGTCTCCCGATGATTCGAAGATAATAGGCAGAAAACTCCAGAGGTCGATTGGCCACGATTCTGGGATCTTGCTGTTTAAGGGTACCGGCCGTCGCATTCCTGGGATTTACAAATATTTTTTGCTCAGATTTCTCCTGACGCTTGTTCAGCTTCTTGAATCCGGCTTTGGTCATATAAACCTCGCCGCGAATTTCTACATTCCCGGGCAGGCCATCTTTCTTGAACAGCCTCAAAGGAATCGATCGAATCGTCTTCAGGTTGTTCGTGATATCATCGCCCCGTTCCCCATCCCCACGGGTGGCCCCTCGAACCAGCCGCCCATTTCGATAGGTCAGGCTTACGGCGATTCCATCGAACTTCAATTCGCTGACATATGCGAACGCTTCCCCGGGAAGCGCATTCTGAAGCCTTTTCTCAAACTCGTAGAGTTCCTCTTGTGTGTAGGTATTTCCAAGACTCAGCATGGGCACATCATGGATCACTGTTGGGAAAGCCTTTGTGGGTTCTCCCCCAACCCGCTGAGTGGGGGAATCCGGAGTGACGAGCTTGGGATGCCGTTTCTCCAACTGAATGAGTTTCGCCATCAGGAGATCATATTCAAAATCGGATATGGTGGGCTCGCCAAGGACATAATACCGATAGTCGTTCTGGCGAATCTCTTCACGAAATTTTTCGATTTCCTTTTTGACTTCGGACATAACATCTCCTCCCGAAATCATTCCGAATGTCTTAACCAAGAGAGTGAATCATATTAATGACTAAAATAAACAATTATCAGAACTATTCAAGTGATTTTTTTACTTGTATTTTTAAAAAAAATGATTTATATTCTTTGCCTTTTGTCAACACGCGTACAGGCATTAGGACCGGAAGAGTATATGAAAAGGATAAATCGAACTGATAAATGAATATTGGCACATAATTTCGATTAGAGACAAATAATGAATCATGATTACATGAAAATGCGAAACATCGGAATCAGCGCCCATATCGATTCCGGTAAAACAACGCTGACAGAACGGATCCTATTTTACGCACAAAAGATCCACGCCATTCATGAAGTACGCGGTAAAGATGGTGTCGGAGCAAAGATGGATTCCATGGAGCTGGAGCGGGAGAGGGGGATCACGATATCCTCTGCTGCAACAAATGTCGATTGGAAAAACCATTCAATTAATATCATCGACACCCCTGGCCACGTCGATTTCACCGTGGAAGTCGAACGAGCCCTTCGCGTCCTGGATGGTGCCATATTGGTCCTCTGTGCTACCGGTGGTGTCCAATCCCAAACAATCACTGTCGACCGCCAGATGAGACGGTATGATGTCCCCAGGATCGCATTTGTGAACAAATGTGATCGTATGGGTGCAGATCCAGAGAAAGTCACAGATCAGTTGCGGGACAAGTTAAATCACAATGCCGTGATGATGCAGATTCCCATCGGACTGGAAACCGAGTTCGAAGGGATTGTGGATCTCATAAAACTGAAGGCCTTCTATTTCAATGGTGCCAGTGGGGAGAATGTACGCGAAGAAGAAATCCCCGAACAACTAATGGAAAAAGCCCTGGAGAAGAGGGATGTTTTATTAGACAATGTATCCATGTTCAGTGACGCCCTCATGGAGGCCTATCTCGAAGACCGGGTGGATGAAGACCTGGTCTACGAAGCCGTACGCAATGGTACCTTGTCCTTAGATTTAACACCCGTCTTCCTGGGAGCCGCATTTAAGAATAAAGGCATCCAATCCTTATTGGATGGTGTGATCAGTTATCTCCCTTCGCCAATTGACGTAAAAAATGTGGCCCTGGACCTCGATGGGGATGAGGCAGAAATCAATCTACAATGTAAATCCGATGCACCCATGGTACTCCTGGCCTTTAAATTGGATGATACTCGATTTGGTCAGCTCACCTATGTACGGATCTATCAGGGATCCATCCATAAGGGTGATGAGATGATCAATGCCCGGACCGGTCAAAAGGTTCGTATCGGTCGCCTGATTCGCATGCATGCCGATGAGATGGAGGATATCGAAAGTGCCGGACCAGGGGACATCGTGGCCCTGTTCGGCATCGACTGTGCATCAGGGGACACCTTCACCTCGGGGGATATCAATGTGACGATGTCGTCCATGCACGTCCCCAGGCCGGTCATTTCATTGTCCCTCAAACCGGAGGATAATAAAGCTTTAGAAAATATGGCAAAGGCTCTCAATCGTTTCACCAAAGAGGATCCCACATTTCAGACTTACGTAGATCCTGAGACCAACGATACCATCATCAAGGGAATGGGTGAGCTCCATCTGGATGTCTACACCGAGAGGATGCGACGGGAATATGGAGTTACACTGGAAACCGGCACGCCCCAGGTCGCCTACAGGGAGAGTATTTCTCAGACCGCAGAATTCAATTACACCCATAAAAAACAGACAGGCGGAGCAGGTCAATTCGGACGTGTTGCCGGCATCATCGAACCCTGCCATGAAGGTGACTTTGAATTTATTAACAAAATTAAAGGTGGGGCGATCCCATCGGAATATATCCCATCCTGTAAAAAAGGTTTCGAATCCTGTCTCGATAAGGGGAATCTCATCGGGTTTCCAATGGTCGGCGTAAAGATCACACTCAATGACGGAAGTCATCATCCTGTCGATTCTTCGGACATGGCCTTTAAACAGGCGGCCATTGGTGCATTTCGAGAAACGGTCAATCGATGCAAACCCATTATCCTTGAACCCGTCATGCGGGTTTCTGTGGAATGCCCATCTGAATTTCAAGGGAGCGTACTGGCCACGCTCAATCAGCGCCGAGGTAACATCATCAGTGTAACAGAAGACCGTCACTTTACCGTCGTTGAAGCCGAGGCCCCCCTGAAAGAAATGTTCGGCTACTCGACCGTCTTGAGATCGGCCACTCAGGGCAAAGCCGAATTCACCATGGAATTTGCCCACTATAGTAAGGTGCCCGAATCCATCGCCGAAGCATTAAAAAAAGAATATCAAGAAAAGAAAAAAATGGAATAATGAAGAGGTCCTCCCATGCTAAAAAAAGAACTGTTCGAAAGAAGTCCCATCCGTGTACTGGAAAGATCTATCCATGGCGGGCTGGGTAAGGGGAATCTGGGCGTCTTTACGGCTCGAAAGGGAGTCGGTAAAACCGCCTGTCTCGTACATGTATCCATTTCCAAACTCCTTCGCGATCAAAAAGTGCTCCATATTTCTATCGCCGAAGATCCCCACCATATCGAAAACTGGTATGAACATGTCTTTCGTGAAGTGGCCGATCATTATCAACTCGAAAATGTGATAGATAATCACGATCAGGTGATTAAGAACCGTATGATTCTCCATTTTAAACAGACCGATGTCAGTCTGAATCATGTGAAAGACAGCGTCGATCAACTCTGCACCGGAGCCCAATTTTGTCCGGAAATTTTTATCGTCGACGGATTTTCTTTTTACAGTGCGACTCAATCCGATTTCGATTTCTGGAAACGACTCGCTTCCGAACATGATGCAGCCATCTGGTTCTCTGCAACGCTGCACCGGGAAAATCTGCAATTGGACACCCATGATGTTCCGGCCCCGGTCAATCAGTTCTACGATCTCTTTTCCGTCATCATCATGCTCAATCCCATGCACGACTATATCGATTTACAATTGCTCAAAGACCACGATTCCGATGATCTGGAAGAATTGAAACTCAAGCTCGATCCCAAAACCATGCTTATTGCCAATCGTAAAATCTAATTAGTGCTTGAACGAAAATCCCTAACGTCATTGCGAGGGTCGATTTATCGACCCGAAGCAATCTCATTAATTTCAGGAGATTGCTTCGTCGCTTCGCTCCTCGCAAAGACTTCTTTTTTTAATTATGAAGGATTTTCGTTCAGCCGCTAATTTACCTTTTTAAAAAAATCCTTGACATTTTATGATGAATATAGTATATTTACTATTATTATAGTAGAGCTATTATATTGATAGGAGTGCTCATGTCCAAATCAATTAAATTGACTCCCGTCGAATGGGAAATCATGGAAGCCATTTGGAAACTGGGAGAAGCCCCTTCGATAAGAGATGTTCGGGACCATGCTTTCCCCAATGGTGAAAAGGCCTATACAACGGTTCAAACCATCATGAATACCCTGGAGAAAAAAGGCCATCTGAAAAGGAAAAAGATTGGACTCGTGAATTTTTACTCCCCAAAACGCTCCAGGGACCAGATGGTTCGATTCGAGATGTCGGCCCTGGTTTCCAGGATCTTCGATGGTTCCATACCCGCTCTGGCCAATTATCTCATCAACTCGGAAAACATCGGCCTCGAAGAAATCGAAACCATCAAAACCCTCTTAAAAGAGAAAGAAAACGAATTGAGGAATAAAAAGTCATGATTGATTTTTTAAATCATTGGAGTCAGGCATGGATCCGGTTTTTCGGTCCTGCCGTTGTTCAGAATACGATCTTCCTGGGATTCGTATTTTTGGCCCTGCATCTACTCAGGCGTGGTACGGCCCGGTTCAAATACACAATCACATTGATCGGACTGATCAAACTTCTCCTCCCTCCCTTCGTACCGGCTCCCTTCTGGTCAGAATCGGCAACCCGGGTCACCTCTGTCGTCACGACCATGAGTATTCAGCCTGCTATTGGTATATCGTCCTTTCCCTCTGACGTTCCGCTCTCAATAGATCCCTTGAGTGTTGTCTGCGCCATTTGGCTGCTGGGAACAGTCATCTGTTTACTCATTCCGTTGATCTCAACAGCCTTACTTAGACACCGGTTGAAAGGTACCGAAACCGTTTCTCACGAAAACGATAAAAACCTATTATCATCCATCCAGGTGATAAAAAGCGATCAAATCAGCATGCCCCTGACCATTGGCATAAATCCCAAAAAAATATTCGTCCCCCCCCTCTGGGACCAATGGTCCGAGGAATGCAGAGGAATGATCCTTCGCCACGAGTTGGCCCATATCAATAGAAGAGACGGACTCGTTCAGTTGCTTCAATCCATGGTACAGGCCATCTACTTTTTCCATCCCCTGGTCTGGCTTCTCAGCAAGAAAATGAATGAATATCGGGAAATGGCCTGTGATGATTCCACTGTAGGACAAGATAAGCATACATCCGTGGAATATTCCAGATATCTGGTTGAAATCGCCGAGGAGATCACCCAGAACCAATTGGGCTGCTCCTCAGCGTCTGCCCTGATCAGGCAGAAACACCAACTCTTAAACCGGGTAAAATATCAAATGGAGGACGCCATGACCAACTTATCCAAGAGAAAGGTGGGTATCGTCTTCATTGGATTGATCCTGCTGACCGCGGGCCTATCCTGGACCAGGGGCAATCCCGGGGAGATACCAGCCAATGAAACGAATTTGACACCGTTAAATCTACCTGTGAATCCCATTTCACAGGAAACCGGAAAAATTTGGGGAACCGTCACGGATAAAAAAAGCGGTGAACCCCTTCCCGCGGTGAATATCTTTGTCGAGGGAACGACCCTGGGTGCAGCTTCCGATGAGAAGGGTCAATTTGTAATCCTGAACGTGCCTCCCGGGGCATACAGTCTGAAAGCCGAGATGATGGGATTCGAATCAAAGATCATCTCTCGTGTGATGGTCAGGAAGGATGATTTCGCACGCGTCGATTTCAAACTGGAAGCTGCAGTTGTCAGTCCTCAAACAGGAAAAAAGAAAAGCGACGCTCCCCCTCCACCACCATCTAAAGATGATGAAGAAAGGCCCATATTCATAAAGCATGATGTAGAGCCTGTACCTATCGGCGGATACGCAGCCATTCAAGGAAATATCACATACCCCGAACTCGCGCGAAGAGCGGGCGTCGAAGGTCGGGCTATGATCTGGACAAAGATCGATACCGATGGAAAGATACTTACAACAAAAGTGATGAGATCCTTAGGACCGTACGGATGCGATGAGGTCGCCATGAAAGCCATCCGATCCGTGAAATGGAAGCCGGCAATGCAAAATAATAAACCCATCGCGGTCTGGGTAGCGGTGCCGGTAGACTTTCGACAGGAAAAAATAATCCTTGACGTATTAATAAAAGGCTCGAACCATTTCCTGATTGATGGAGAGGCTGCTACACTGGACAATATTGATCAAACTGTAAAGAAAAAAGTAAAAGAACATGAGGATATGATGTTTGTCTTGAATATCAGCGCCGAGAGAAATGTGACGATGGGTACAGTTGTTGACATCTTTAGAAGGATCAAAGATTTAAGTGTCGGGAGAGTCAATTTTCATTTTGAATAGAATTCCATCCAACCTTTCGTTTAAATGATATGGCCCCCTCCTGAATATCTGGAGCGGGGCCTTTTTCGATTCTCCAACCTTCCGAAGGTTGTTCGTTCTAATCCTGTTCTCAATCCTTCCGAAGGTTCCTCAGTCTGATCTGACTGAATTTATGAGTTTCATCATTTTTTACAATGTAACCTTCGGAAGGATTTTAACTACTCACCTCTAACCACTCACAACTCACAAGAAATCCCTCCGCCGTCAGGGACGGCGGCTAATCCATCACTCCATTACTCCAATACGCCATTACGCCAACACCCCATTCCTCCACTCACTCATCATCCTTCACCCGGATTCCAGTCTCCAGTCTCCCGTTTCCTTTCTCCGGTTTCCGGTCTCCGGTTTCCGGTCTCCGGTTTCCTTTCTCCAGTCTCCGGTCTCCGGTCTCCGGTCTCCGGTTTCCAGATTCCGGTTTCCGGTTTCCGGTCTCCCGTTTCCTTTCTCCGGTTTCCGGTCTCCGGTTTCCCTTCTCCGGTTTCCGGTCTCCGGTTTCCCTTCTCCGGTCTCCTTTCTTTATTCCAGCACGACCAGCTTCTTCACCGATTGAAAATCGCCCATATGAATCTTGTAGAAATAGATCCCGGAAGCGATCGCGGTACTGTGCAATTTGACGCGGTAGGAACCTGGCGCGTATTTATCGTCCACTAAAGTGTAGATTTCATGCCCTTGAAGGTTATACACCTTCAGCTCCACATGACTCTGTTCCTTCACATCAAATAAAATCGTCGTTTCCGCATTGAAGGGATTGGGAAAGTTCTGAGACAGACTGAACTCAGTGGGTATCCGACCGGTCGTTTCGACACCAGTCGGCCAGACGTGGACAGTAGCTTGTCCTGTAACAGCGCTGCCCTCCACCGAAGCCGTTATCGTATAATCTCCCGTCACATCCGGGGCCGTGTATACGCCCAACGAATCGATGTCTCCACCATCGGCCGACCAGATTGCTTGTATGTATATCTCGTTTTCCTGGTCATCGAATCCATGGGCCTCGAACTGCTGTTGTTGTCCCGGATTCATGTCTACCTCAGCGGGTGTGACGTCTATTCGAGCCAACTGAGGTGCAGTCACGTGAACAATGGCGGTATCACTGAAACCATTGACCGTGGCGATGACATCAAAATCTCCCGCATCGGTGGCCGTATAGAGACCGGCCTCCGATATATCCCCCCCCGAAGCCGACCAGCCCGGTGTGATCTCCATCTCGTTTCCCTGGGAATCATATCCTCTTGCCTCGAACTGCTGGGTGGCGTTTAGATCGAGGGTCACCTCTTCCGGTGTCACGTCAATTCCAATGAGAATTCCTGCCGGTCGTGTGCCCGCATAAAATGCTCCGTGGATGTCTATATTGTTATCATCGGCAGGCATATCATATTCGTATGCAACAAAAAATTCATTATTTAGGGTACCATGAGCCGGAGCGGGATAATATGCATTTCCCTCATCCGGGCTCCGGGTGTTTGTGATGGCTATATTTATCGTCCTGTCTGTCATTGGCGTACCATCATCATCGAGCCAGACCAGGGCGGAGTCGTTGGGATTCAGAAACAACCGCTGGGCATAGATATCGGCCTCCGGAGCGGGTGAATCGATCCCATTCCATCCACTCCCCCGCCAGTCATTCCACACTACCATATATTCACCGTTGTTCTGGTTGTACGTCACCTCATTCCAGCTCTGATATGCCAGATGGTCCGTGACCGGATAATTATCATCCCTGATCCAGGGTAAGAGATAACCATTCCAATCACCTGCGGTGTCCAGCAGAGCCGCGGTGAACAGGCTGTCCGCCACTTCGTTCTCTTTGAGCCCCATTCTAACGGCCGTTGAATCCGGGAAATAGGCCACACGCTGGCCGTAAATGTCCGGTATGTCTCTTCTGAAATCCGTCCAGACCACTAAAAATTCGGGAATGGGATACGAATATTCAATCCCGTGCCTGTTGGGATAATAATTCCCAAAGGGCGACCATTTGGCATTGCTGACGACATGGGGACTGCCCTGTTTCGCCCCGGTCGATTTTCCAATCATGAACTCCGGAAACCATGGAGGTCCACCTAAGGTTCCGGATTTAAAGGCAATGGGAAGATGGTCGGGCACTTCCCCATAGGTGTTGAGGAGCATCCCGTCCGTCCCTCGTACCCGGACACCCCATATTTCATATACCGTGTGTTGTCTCATGAAAACAACGAGCCACTCGTTGAGTTCCGTGCCATAGCTTCCATGATATGCGACATCCGGATATACCTCCCTATAGGGAGACGATTGACTGAGTCCCAACGAAAGGGGATAATTCACATCCGTCGCAGGAGATTCCGCCGGAAGCTGAACAGGGAACATGAGATCCGCATTCCAATTCAGGCGTTGAGCATAAATATCTGTGTCGGTAGTCGCATAATTCCTGTTGTCATCGAAGACAACAAGGTGGGTATTGTTCGTATAGTTATGGGCGACCTTGGGGTGAGTCTGACACGTCGGGGCATCACTCACGATAAAAGTGGTATCGGGCTCCGACCGCGGAGACCAGAGCTTACTCCCATCCCAGTTGATCCTTATACCGTATATGTCATTGGCGTATTCAAATTCATTCTGATAGACAACAATGTACTCATCCAGAAGACGGTTGAAGTCCACGGCAGGATACATCTGTTCGGGAGCACCGTCACAAACGATGAATTCGTCAGTGACAGGTGAGCCGTCAGACGAAAAGATTCGTCCGAAAAGATCGGCGGTGCCGTTCCTGCCATCTTGATATACGACGAGAAACTCGTCCCTCAGGATATTGTATGCCGTAGCCGGGTGTTTTTCATCACTCATCAACTCGGATACGGGGAAAGTTATGGTCACCGGCATTCCTTGAATGCCCTGTCCAAAAGCCGATAATATGCTCCCGAAACATACAAAAGTCATCAGAACGAGTATCATTTTAGCAAATCGCATAGTTACCTCCTTTTTTATGTTTTATACATTTAAACTTTACCTTTCTCATTAGCGGGTAAAATCACCTCCTCTCTACCATTTCCATTTTCAAATGGACTAATAATGCAGTAGTCTAAAATCCTTTCACAGACGATCCACAATCACGATTTAAAAGTAATTTCACATTAGATGTAAAACACTAAACAGAAAACTGACTATTTCTACTGAAATTGATTTGGAAGATAAATTGCATAAGTATTACGCTGAATTTTAAGAATTAAATCTATAAAAAGCAAGCAGAAAAAATTCAAATCCAATTTTCCAACCTTCCGAAGGTTTTTATTTTTCATGAGTTGAAGATTGTGGTAGCTCTGTTAATCCGTAAAAAATTCGAAATCCGAACACGACACATCCCAGACCCAATATGATCCAAACCGGAGAGACATGGCCCTTTAAGCGGTACCAATCCAGAGTTGCCGGATTCGTATTGATAAGAAATACAGCCATGGCATTATTCACGGCATGAACAACCACACTGGGGAAAATACTCCCACTCCTCAAAACCAAGACACCGAGGATTAAACTGAGAATGAGTATCTCCACAAACCACCAGGGATTAAAATGTAGAAGGGTAAAAACAAACGAGGCCACGAAGACTGCCCTTGGGACGTCCATGTTCCGTTCCAATGACCCCTGAAAAAATCCCCTGAAGAGCATTTCTTCGGCAAAGGCAGCCACGAATATCACGGCCAATATCATAATGAGGAACTCTCCGAGGGAGTGGAACATCATGACTTCTTTCATCCCCTGGAAGAGTTCATCGGGCATGGGAAAAAATATTTGGATGAGACAATCCACTTCATCGATCACAACACCCAATCCCAATCCGATAATCCCGCTGACAAAGAGCAAGTGACCGCCTACCTTTCGCCACCTGAATGTTTCACGAAAGGAAAACTTCTTCACAAGTACAAAAATCAAAACCGGCAGCAATGTGAGAGATTCTATAAGAAGGATTTTCCCCTGATTAAGAGATTCTCCCCACATTATCTCTAATAGTATGATGAGGAGAAACGTCGAGAACATAACGAGAAAAAGCTGACCTCTCGTCGGATAATGGATCTCCTCTGCTGTCAATGCATCAATCCTTTCTCTCGAAAGAACATCAACAAATCCTTCCAGGACACCGAATCCTGCTCACCCCCCTCCATCGTCTTGATCTGAACTTCTTCCCTGGCCAACTCTTCTTCACCTAATATGACTGTGTATTGAGCACCCCGACGATTGGCTTCGCGAAGTTGAGCCTTCAGGCTTCGACTCCCAAAACCCATCGTCCCGTTTATGCCCGCTTCCCGAAGTCTGGCCAACAGTTCAACTGACTTTTCTGTGGCTTTATCACCCTGAGATGCAAAATAGACATTTATAGAACTCATCTGAACCGATTCCCCCTGATTCTTCAGGGTCATTACAATTCTTTCGAGTCCCGAGGCGAATCCCACCCCAGGTGTAGGCGGCCCCCCTATGGCTTCGGCCAGTCCATCATAACGCCCTCCGCCACAAACAGCATTCTGCGCTCCTATGCCCTGAGCCCATACCTCAAAAACGGTCTTTGTATAATAATCCAATCCTCGAACCAGACGATGGTTAATCATGTAGGGTCTTTCAAGACCATCCAAATACTTACGCAGAGTCTGGAAATGGTCATCACATTCTTTACACAGGGAATCGGAAATGGGAGGCGCACCCTCAATCCCCGGCTGGCATTGGGAGTTTTTACAGTCCAGCAAGCGGAGAGGATTCTTATCGAGTCTTTTCCGACAATCTTCACAGATCTCATCCGCCTTATCCTTATAATACTCAACGAGCTTTTTTAAATAATCCGGTCGGCATAGGAGACATCCAATACTGTTAATTTGAAAACTGAGATTCTTGAAACCCAGATCATCATAGAGGTGATAAGCGATGGACATAATTTCAAAATCCAATGCCGGATCCTGTTCGCCCAGGGCTTCCACATCGAATTGTGTATGCTGCCGGAACCTGCCCGCCTGTGGACGTTCATACCTGAATACCGGCCCCATTGTCCAGACCTTCACAGGTTTGGGGAGGCTGGCCATTCCATGCTGTAAATAGGACCGGACAATTCCTGCGGTTAATTCCGGACGCAGGGTGATGGAATTCCCCCCTTTGTCATTGAAAGTGTACATTTCTTTTTCGACGATATCCGTACCTTCTCCCACACCTCGCTGAAAAAGAGCCGTTTCTTCAAAAACCGGAAGATCGAGCCTCTTGTACCCATAAAGTGTGACGATCCGACGAATGGTCTCTTCTACAACCTGCCAGAAGGGCTGTTCTTCTGGCAGTACATCTTTAATCCCCTTGGGGGTCTGAATTAAATTCTTTGCCATAAGTATTCTCTTATTTTTTATCCTTTTTAAAAATACTGATTCTATGCTGGTTTCTGTTGATAAATGTCCTTTCTTATTTTCTAAAATATCAAATCATACCGATTTCCTTTATTTAACCAGCTACCAGAAGCCAGAAACCAGTAACCAGCAGCCAGTATCCAGTAGCCAGTATTTATCGGTTTCCCGCCATAGGCGGATCCGCCTCTGGAGGAGAGGCGAAGCTTCGCTAGTCTACATAGAGCCAAAATGATGTCATATATGATCCAGCATACTGTGTTGAATCTCTATACACTCCTCTAATTTGTCCTCAGGGGATAAAAACTGTTTCCAATTTACAAAAAATTTATAAATATGCAACCTGTTTTTGGGTAATTCAGACCTCGGTGTTTGGGTAACCACTTACACAACTCAGCTAACTCGATTTTATTTATTTTAAAGTTTAGAGCAAATAACACACTAATATTTATAAATATATCGGCGTATTTAAAAATCACATTTTCTTTTGGTACACAAGTTGCAAATATAAAGATCATACACATATCATAACGCGCCAGAGGCGCATTTATTTAAAAACGCACATGTCTTCAAATATTCATTTTCTTGTAAAAAAAAGCAAAGACTTTTCTCGTAATACAATAAGACATGATCAGACACAGCTATACACCAGGAGAATTTGAGAATGAAAGCAAAACACTTTCCTGTTAAGGTGAGCATTTTATTAAGCACACTAATCTACACCTTGGGATTGGGTCAGGAGGCCAGAGTTCTGACCTATGAAGAGGCCATCAATATTGCCCTAAACAAAAGTTACACGGCCAAATCCTTTGAAGAAGCCAAGATATCCATGGAATTTATGTTTAAATACTATAAAGCCATGTTTAAACCGCGCATGGATTTCTCCCTTTTTGCACCCGCATGGAATGAAAATGTAATTGAAGTGCAGAGACCCGACGGACTGCCTGTCTACAATTCCTTTGGTTCTATGCAATTTGGCAGTAATCTTAGCTTCACTTATATCCTTCCTACCGGTGGAGATTTCTCTCTAATAGCCAACATGTATCGGAATGACCAGACAACAACACTGCCAATGCAGGATTACCTCAATCTCGAAACCCAAAAGGCTCATTCAAGTTTGAGTCTCCACTTTAGACAGCCTATTTTCACTCGAAATACTCTGAGTGAGAATCTAAAAGAAGCCGAATACCAATACGAACAATCGTCCAGCAGGTTTACGAGAGCGCAAATGGACATTATTTTTAATGTGACCCAGAGATTTTATGCGCTCTACAGTGCTACACGGCAAGTTGAAATCGCCAGAGAAAAATTGAAGAATTCCGAAGAATCTTATCGTATCGCAAAATTAAAGCTGGAAACGGGCCGTATCCCCGAAGGGGAAGTTCTCATCAGTGAAGTGGATATGGCCAACAACCGAGCCGATCTTTTGGAAGGCGAAGGGAATCTGGAGCGTGAGAAAGACAGTTTTAAACAAACCATCGGTCTGGATCTGATTGAAGATATTCAGATTATAACCGATCTACAATACGATTCTTTTGAAATTAATCCGGATAAAGCCCAGGAAGAAGCCATTAAAAACAGGCTGGAACTCAAAGAGTCCGAATACGATATAGAACTCCAGAAGATTGAACTCGATCGTGCCAAGAGAGTACGGGAACTTCGTGGTGATATAACAGCCTATTATGATATTACCGGTGTAAGCACCCTTGGTGAAGGGTCGACCCGGGCGCTATTTGAATCTTCGTTCGATAACTTTGTGGATCGTCCAGCCAACCGCGGTATCACCTTCACGCTTTCTTATCCAATCTTTGATTGGGGTAGGGGATCCTCTCGAGTACAAGAATACCAGGCCCGGATGAGAAATGGGGAGTTAAGATTTGAAAACTTGCAGGTGACGGTGATGCGTGAGGTCAGGGACGTCGTTCGCAGAGTGAACGAAACGAACAGGCGGTTAGAAATTCAAGAGCGCAATCAGGAGGTAAACCAGCGGAGTTATGAGATCAGTCGTTTGCGATTTGAGAACGGCGACATCACCAGCCAGGACCTTTCCCGTGAACAGGAACGGCTGGCTGACACCCAGATTGCATATCTCAGGGCTTTTATCGAGTATCAAATGCAAATTGCGGATCTCAAAAGAAAGACTCTGTGGGATTTTAAAAACAATCGCAGTTATTTAAAAGATGATTATTTTCAGGAATAAAAACAAGAAAGGACACATCATATGAAAAAGGGACCCTTTATTCCGATTATTTTATTTCTCACAATGGTAGCATTAGCCGTGCCAAACTCGATGGTTCGAGCACAGGCCGATCAAGCATCCCTGCTTCTGGATTTGAAAAAGGCCAAGGCTGCCTATGACATTGCCAAACAGAATTTTGAGAATGATAAGAAACTTTTCGAAAATAAGGCGATCTCGGAAAATCAGTACAATCAGTCGAAGAATGAGTTACTGTCCCGCGAGGTGGATTATCAGAAGCTGATACTGCGGGTTATGGCCCAGCAGTCCTATATCATCGTGGAAAAAGCGATTAAATATCAGACCAGACGGGGTAAACGAAGAGTCAAGGTGACACTTCGTTCGACAATGGAAGGAAATCAGGAATACCTTAACCAGTTCCAGGAACATTTTGATGTCTTCTCACCGGAAATGCGGTCCAGTAAAATTTACAACGTGTTCGTCTCCCTGAAGAATTTGGAGGATAAGACCATCATCGGGAGTCCCTATGAAGTGCGGATTCCCACAATTGAAATAGGGAAAACCGAGACTGCCGATTTCGAGCTGCTACGCGATGTCGAGAGCCTTCAGGTCGATTTGAATTACAGCGGCCGATCGGATCAAAAGAACATCTATCTCGAAAAAGATGCCAGTGCCAACATCGTGGATATCAATTCCTCCCAATTTTCCCAGGAGGCCAATCTCGGTGCTCAGGCGACATTCAACTTGACCCTGGAGCGGTTTTCTTCATCGGACGATGCTTATCGACTCGTCGTTCTCAACCTGCCCAGACAAATCGGTGCCGATTTCATCGACTCAGAAACCAATGCCCGGCTCTCTCAAATTAATTTCCTGCAGGGGATGAATACGAAACGGTTATCATTGAGAGTTTATTTGCCCGACCGGGACGATGATGATGTCGTTATCGATAAAACGCTGACCTTTTACGCCCTCGTTCTGTCCCAGGAGGCATTTAATGGACTCGGTAATACCAGGGCCAAAACCTTCACTCAGCAGGAGATCGACGCCATTCAAGGGGGTCAAGTAAAACTCGAACTCATCCCCAGAGGCGTTGGCCGTATCGAGATTCTTGCTCCGACCCTCTATCACGAGATGAAAACAGGCGAACAGGTAGAGATGACCATCAACGTGAAGAACGCCGGTACACGCCGTCTGGATAACATCCGCATCTCAACAGACGATCCGCTGAATTGGCGCTCTGAAATCGAACCAAATCTCATCTCCAGCCTGGATGTGGAAAAAGAAATGCAAATAAAACTGACATTTATACCGCCATCCGACGTCGGTGTAGGTGCTCAGGAAGTTAAAATAAAGACCGAAGCCATGGCGGACAACAGACCGGTTCAGACCGAGGACAAAACCGTCCGGATTCAGATCAATGCAAAAACACCTCTCCTGGGAAGCATCATACTCATTTTGCTTCTCATCGGATTGGTCGTTGGAATTGTCATCTTCGGTATCAAACTCTCACGCCGGTAAAGACAAATAAACACCACGGAGTATCACAGAATGGCACAGAAAAATAAAATAAAGTTATAAAATCTACCTTAATACGTGAGGACCATTCAATGTTTCGAGTTTTACTCCAAAAAGAAATCCAGGACAGTCTCCTGAGCCTCCGGTTTATAGTGGCTCTTATTCTCTGTCTGATTCTCATTCCTGTAGGCATGTACGTGAACCTCAAAGATTATGAAAAGCGGTTGAACAGTTTCCATCAGTCGGTTCAGATTTACCAGCAAGATCATCCCACTGAACAAAGTGTGTCTCGAAGCGGTGGCAAAGGTTTTCGGGAGCCATCCCTTTTCAGTATTTTCTCTGTGGGCCTGGAATACCACCTGCCCACAACAATACATTCCGATCCCCAGGATGGAATCCATTACTCCAACGATCGTGGAGTGAGTAATCCTCAATCACTGCTCTTGGGAAAAATCGATCTTCTCTTTAATGTCAGCATTGTGATCTCCCTCCTTGCCTTACTGTTCACATTCAATACGGTGGCCGGGGAAAAAGAGATGGGCACCCTTAAACTCACTTTATCCAATACCGTTCCACGGCATATCATACTCCTCAGTAAACTCATGGGTCACTATATCATATTATTTATCCCCTTTCTCATCTCCTTAATTATCGGAACCCTCATACTCATTTTTTCCGGTAAGGTACCTCTGTTTTCCGGTGAGCATCTACCTCTCTTTCTCTTCATGATCTTTTCGTCCATGCTGCTCATTGCAGTATTCTTTAATCTGGGACTTCTCATTTCCAGCTTGACCCATCGAAGTTCAACCGCCATCGTCATCTTATTGCTTCTCTGGGTATTCTTTTCATTGGCATACCCCAGGATCAGTACGATGATTGCCGAAGTCATCCATCCAGCCAAATCTGACATGGTATTCTCTCTGGAAAAATCCACCATGCTTAAAAGTCTCGATCGAGATGAAAGGGCCGAATATTCAGAACTATGGGAACGCGTGGGGGGTGATCGCGGCTTACCCATGAGCACCCCCGACTCGACCCGATGGGATCCGGCTACACAAACCTTCATGTCAGAACGGGTGGCCGTAGAAGAAAAATACGCCCAACTCAGAAAGACGAGGGTATCCCAACTCGAACAGGACCATCAGAACGAAAAACAACGCCAATCAAATATTGCCATGAATATATCCCGACTCTCCCCGGTGAGCTGCTATATGTACGCCATGAGCACTCTGGCCGGGACGGGTCTAATGGAAGAACCCATTATCAAAGTGACCGCTCGGCGATTCGAAGAGGAAATGCAGAACAATGTGTATGATAAAGTATTCAAAGTCAAATTGAAGAACTATACAGGCAGTTCTTCCAACTTTCAAGATGACAATCCGCCGCCTCAATTCCAGCAGACCTATAAAAGTTTTACTCAGATACTTGAATATATCTGGTTAGATATGGTCTTACTCTGCCTTTTCAACATCATTCTCTTCGCCGGGGCGTATGTGGCATTCTTGAGATACGATGTGAGGTGAGAAGAAAGTGATACTGGAAATCAATCAAAACCAACCAAAGAAAGCATGAAAAATGGAGCACCGACATGTTAGTAAACATCATAAAAAAAGAACTACTGGACAACTTGCTGAGCTTTCGTTTTCTTATTACACTGCTTCTCTGTATTGTCTTAATCTCCCTGGGTATTTTCGTCAGTACAAAGGCATATAAGAACAGCCTCAATGATTATCAGCAGTCTTTGGCTCTATATCGCGAGAGCATTCAAGGGCAGAAAAACGCCATCGGGGTGGTAGCCAAGGGATTGCGACCACCCTCTCCCTTCAGCATCTTCGCCGGCGGGCTGGACAAATCGCTTCCAAATGAAATAATATCCACACGTAAAAATGGACTTCAACTTGGTAATAACCGTACCATGGACGCCCCCCTGTCCATCCTGTTCGGTAAAATGGATTTCCTTTTCAGTGTCAGCGTAGTCATGAGTCTTCTGGCAATTTTGTTCACATTTGATGCCACGACACGAGAGAAAGAAGAAGGGACCCTGGGCCTTGCCCTGTCAAATTCTATTCCGCGGTATCAGATCATAATCGGTAAATATTTGGGCAATTTCATCACCTTCCTGATTCCATTCACCGTGGCCATGCTCATCAGCATCATAATTTTAAGCTTGTCCGGTGTTATGCCCCTGTTTCAATCGGGTAACTTTGTTAGACTGCTCATCATCATTGGTATAGCCCTTCTGTTTATCTCCGTCTTTTTTAACCTGGGCTTAATGGTCTCTTCCCTGACTCATCGTTCCCTGACCGCTCAAATTACACTGCTTTTCCTGTGGGTTCTGATGATATTCGCAATGCCCAGAGTCAGCAGCATGATTGCCGGTGTCATTTATCCCGTTAAGACTCAACAGACCATCAATCTGGAAAAAACGCTGATCAGAAAAAATATCGAAGATGAAAAGGCCAATGCTTTAAAAAATATTTTTCAACAGTCTATGAGCGGCGATATGGATGAAGGAGCAAAGAGTTATGACGAAATTCGGGAACCGATCGTCCGGAACTTGAGAGACAAAGAAATGAGACTTTTGGATGGTGTCGACAATGATTTCTTAAGCCGGAAAAATTCCCAATTAAAGATTGCATCCATCTTATCCAGACTTTCACCTCTGGCCTCGTTAACATTCGCGACCACCGAGTTGGCCAATACCGGCCTGCTTCAGATGGACAATCTTTTCTCATTGTCTCAGCAGTTCCACAACGAGGCTGTCCGTGAAATACATTCCAGAGGATACCAGGATGACATCCCGGGCGCCGGCATGCGCATGAGAATGGGCTGGATTGGCGCCGATCAAATACCCCAGTTTCAATTTCAATCCACGCCCTTAAACAGGGGACTCCAAGCATGTTGGGTGGACATCCTGCTGCTGGTTATTTTCAACATCCTATTCTTTGTCGGTGCATATGTGGGATTTTTAAAGTATGATGTACGGTGAAAAGATGGTAATCGGTTATCGGTAATCGGTAATCGGAAATGAAAACACGGTAATCAGTAATCGGTAATCGGTTATCAGTCACATAGGGAAATGGATAATATTGTGAAATATGCGAAAAGCTTTAAGGACCTGGAAGTTTATCAACTTTCGCGCGAAGTAGCGAGGGAATTATTTCTTTTAACAAGGGAGTTCCCATCTGAAGAGAGATATTTATTAACCGATCAAATACGACGCTCATCTCGTTCAATCGGTGCTCAAATCGCCGAGTCCTGGGGTAAGAGGCGTTATGAGAATCATTTCATATTAAAGCTGACAGATGCGGATTCCGAGCAGTTCGAGACACAACACTGGTTGGAAGTCGCCCTTGAGAATGAATATATCGATGAACCCATAAAACAGGAATTAACTATGAAATGTGAATCCATAGGAAAGATGTTAAACTCAATGATGGACAAAGCACATTTATTCTGTCAAAAAAGGTAAACGGAAATACGGGGATGGGTGTGGTTATCTGATTACAGATTACCGATTACCTTCTTTCTCCGATTACTGATAACCGATTACCGATTACTTTTCTCCGTTCACCGTTTACCTTCAAGCATCACCAAGAAATACACATTGATCAATAATCTTGAATGAGACAGGAATATAGACATGTCCAGCTTCAAACCTTTATTAAAGCATGAAATGACCAACCATCTCTACTCATTGAAATTTATCACCATGAGTCTGTTTGCCGTCATATTCGCCGTTTTATGTGTCTATGTCCAGATCATGGACTTTCACGACCGAAAGATCATCTATGATGAAGAGGTGGTGAAAGCCGAAAACGAGATGAAATCAGCGAAAGTATACTCGCAGGTTCGTGTCCCCATTGTCATTGAACCCAATCCCATGTCTATATTTATCCGGGGTTCTGAGAGCCAGATTGGGAATAAAATTGTGATTTCTCCCATTCAGGTTCCCGAATTTGAAAATACCAGCCAAACTAAGAATGCCTTTCTGGATATTTTTTCTTCATTCGATCTGATTACATTGGTTCAGATTATGTTCAGTGTCATGACCCTTTTTCTGGTGGCCGATACGATTGCAGGAGAACGTGAAGAGGGCACTCTTAAACAGATTTTTAGCAATCGTGTTTTAAAATCCCAATATTTCATGGCGAAATATATCGGTTGTATAACCATGCTAATTATTCCATTGATCCTCATTTACTTAATCGCCTCTATTCTTTTAATCTTACAGCCTTATATCTCGTTGAGCTTTGAGCAATGGATGACGATTGGATTTACATTTCTTTGCTGTCTCGCCTTTATCTCAATTTATGTCCTCATCGGCTTGATCATCTCGTCACGGTGTTCTTCATCTTCCGTCGCAGTTCTCTATGGTCTCATCCTATGGATCGTGCTGGTTTTTGTTTATCCAAATCTTACGAATTACCTCATTACCAATGTCATCAGAATTCCTTCGTCAGATGTGGTTGAACAGCAAATTGAGAACATGCATGAGGAGATCAATCAAAAAACAGAGTCGGCCACCGATCATCTGGAAGATTCGGGAAGTTACTCCTGGTACTCCTCAGGAGACTATGGAATCGCTCAGCTTATCGGTTTAACCCATAAAAAAACGTATGGCGTTCATGTAGAAAAGGTTCGCCTGAGCATGCCCATCATACTGGAAGGTCATGAAGATATCATGCGGCAGCAGGATCAATTTAAACAACAATTCATCCGGCAACGACGAATCGCCAGCATCTTTATCAGGCTCCTTCCCGGACATCTACTCAAGGAGAGCACATCAAAGATCGCCGGAACCCATTACCTCGAAAGAGACATCCGCCTGTTGTCTCATGCGAAACGTTTCAGAGAAAGTTTAATCCAATATATCAGATCGAAAGATGGATTCGGACTGAGGTTTTTCACACAGATGAAAGAGGAAGACATGCGGGACGATTGGGATGACTACACCGAGGAAATCGAAACCCGGTCGAGCCCAAACCAGTATCCACCTCTGGATCTATCGGATATGCCAACCTTCAGGCCTGCACAAAGACAAGTGATACCAAACGAAAGCCTCGTTGATTTGATGTGGATGTTTTTGATGAATATGGTTCTCTTCATCATTGGAGGATTACTCTTTAGCCGGTCTGAAGTCAGGATCATGGATTAAGAATTTTCATTGGAGTGACGATTATGCTGAAAAATATTATTTACAAAGAAATTCAAGAACAGATGATCTCAACAAAAATGCTGATCGCAGCAAGCATTATCGTCCCCATGATGATCGCAAATGGGGTGATTTTTAATATCCAACATGCAAACAAGCTGGACAAATATGATCGCGAACGAATCGAGAGTACTGATGCGATACGAAAAGAATCTTCATCTCTCAGGAATCTCCTTTTTCATCATCAAAAGCTCATTAAGACGCCTTCAAAGTTGGCGTTCATCTCCAATGCAGAAGAACACGTCCTCCCGAATGGGCTATGGATCGATTATTTTGAAGAGAGTCAACCGGAATTCCATAAAGGGCAAAACAGATATTTTTCAAGATTCAGTTCCATCGACTGGTCATTCATAATGATCTATGTCATCAGCTTCATCTGTATCGCCTTTTCATACAGCGCGTTCTCGGGTGAGAAGGTGAAAGGGACCCTCAAACTCATGATGAGCAATTCGATGTCCAGAGGAAGTCTGATGCTTGGTAAATTTATTGGAATTGTTGTCTGTATAACTGCACCCCTTATCATCGGAATGTTGTTGGACCTGATCATCATACAACTCTCTTCCAATATGATATTCACTGGATCCGATTTATGGGTCATTCTTATCTTTGGGATCACTGCACTCCTTTTTATCAGTTTTAATGTGTTAATGGGATTTCTCATCTCATGTCTGACCATGAAACCTATCCACAGCCTGAACGTTGTCCTCATTTTGTGGATTCTTCTTAATATCATTGTGCCGAGTGTAAGCTGGATTTTTTCGAAAAAGATGGTGGACGTCCCTTCAGAGGCCAATCTTACCAAGTATGCCTATGATACCGCCAGGGAAGAAAATCGAAAAGGGGGTTATAGCTGGAGCTATCACAGCGCCTGGCAGGGGAAACCGCCGAATGAAACATTGAGAAGTCGTGCGGAAGGTATCCAGCTTTTGACAGCTGTCCAACAGGAAATCATGCAAAATTATCTGCAGGACAAGTTTCGCCAAACACAGTTGGCCATTCGTCTTTCCAAAATATCACCTTTTTCGGTTTTTCGTTTCATTGGTGAATCTTTATCCGATAACGGCTTTCAAGGTTTTACTAATTTCCATCAGCAAGTGAGAACGTACAGGACAACATTCAATGACTTTATATTCCAGAAAGATCAACAGGATCCCGACAGTTACCATCTGATTTGGAATGAATCGTGGGCTTCGAGAACCTTTTCATCCGGTAAACCGGTTGCCTTTGAAGAAATCCCCAGGTTTGAATATCGTACACCCGCAGTTTCGGAATTACTCAAGAACTCACTGATAGACATCTTAATCCTGGTATTATGGAACCTTGTCCTTTTTACGGGGACTTTTGTGTCGTTTATGCGTTATGATGTACGGTGAAAGAAGGTATTCGGTAATCGGTAATCGGTAATCAGTAAAAAAAATGGTAAACGGTAAACAGTGAACGGTGAACGGAAATGAAAACACGGTAATCTGTGATCGGTAATCGGTTATCAGTAAAAAAATGGTAAACGGTGAACAGTGAACGGTGAACGGAAATGAAAATACGGTAATCTGTGATCGGTAATCGGTAATCAGTAAAAAAATGGTAACCGGTAAACAGTGAACGGAAAAAAACACGATAATCTGTGATCGGTAATCGGTTATCAGTAAAAAAATGGTAAACGGTGAACAGTGAACGGTGAACGGAAATGAAAACACGGTAATCAGTAATCGGTGATCGGTAAAAAAAGGATAATATTGTGAAATATGCGAAAAGCTTTAAGGATTTAGAAGTTTATCAACTTGCACGTGATGTAGCAAGGGAAATATTTATTTTATCAAAGGATTTCCCTCCTGAAGAGAGATACTCTTTAACGGATCAAATACGACGCTCATCGCGCTCAATTGGAGCACAGATTGCTGAATCCTGGGGCAAGAGACGTTATGAAAACCATTTCATTCTAAAGCTTACTGATGCGGATTCCGAGCAGTTCGAGACACAACACTGGCTGGAAATAGCTTTTGAGAATGGATATATCGACAAATCCATAAACCAGGAATTAACTATAAAATGTGAATCCATAGGAAAGATGTTAAACTCAATGATGGACAAAGCACCATTATTCTGTCAGAGAAGGTAAGCGTAAATTCGGGGATGGGTGGTTGTCCGATTACTGATAACTGATTACTGGTCACCTTCTTTTCTCCGATCACCGATAACTGATTACCGACTACCTTCTTATCTCCGATTACCGATTACTGATTACCGATTACCTACAAATACAATAAGGATTGATTTTTCTATAAAACTATAGAATAAACAAAATGGAGGATGAACAATGTTACAAGCAATCGACTTAACCAAACGGTACGAAGACGGACTCCTGGCCCTGGATCATGTGAATTTTGAAGTCAAAGAAGGCGAGATCTTCTGTCTTCTGGGAGCCAACGGGGCGGGGAAAACCACGGCTATCAACCTGTTCTTGAATTTCATCGATCCTACCGATGGGCAGACCCTCATTAATGGAATCGACTCGGCCAAAGATCCGTTGGAAGCCAAGAAACATGTCTCATACGTATCGGAAAATGTCATGCTCTATGGTAATTTTACGGCAAGACAGAACCTCGATTTCTTCGCCAAACTGGGTGGGAAGACCGCTCTGACAAAAGAGGATTACTATACTGTGATGCGTAAGGTGGGGCTCCAGGAGAAGGCCTTCGAAGCCAAACTGAAAACCTTTTCCAAGGGAATGCGCCAGAAACTGGGAATATGCATCGCCATCATCAAAGATGCTCCCAATATTCTTTTGGATGAACCGACTTCCGGCCTCGATCCGAAAGCAGCTTCCGAATTTCTGAAAATCCTCGCCGGTCTCAAGGAAGAAGGGAAGGCCATCTTCATGAGCACCCACGATATCTTCCGCGCCAAGGCCATCGCAGACCGGGTGGGTATCATGAAAGAAGGCAGGCTCGTCATGCTCCGAACACGTGAGGAATTCCTTGAAGAAAATTTGGAAACACTCTATCTCGATTACATGCAGGAAGCAGCGGCGTGATCGGTTATTTCCAGATTTTCATTGAACGAAGGGATAGTCGTTGCAGAATGATTGTGTCTTAGTAATCGGTATTCGGTAAACGGTAATCGGTAAAAAAAGTCACTGAATTCTTACCGATTACTGATCACCGATTACATTGTTACTTTATGCAGACATTCTCCTCATCCATTCAATGTTGAAATTTACTCAAGAGGTGCCCAAAAAATGATCTGGCAACTCATAAAAAAAGAAGTCCTCAACAAAATCATGGACTTTCGTTTCCTCATCAGCAGCGTCATCGGGTTATGTCTCATCGTATTGACGACCTCTATTCTCTCTGAGCAGTATGTCAAGCAAGTGGATCAATACAACGAATTTATCAACGCCGACAGGGAAGCCCTGAATGACGTTAAAGTCTTTTCTCAGTTACGGTTGAACGCGCATCGGCCACCCACGCCTCTCTCCATTTTCAGTAAGGGTGTGTCACCGCAATTAGACAATTCCATGCGTATTTCTCATGCATCGGTTCCACGCCAGGGTGTTGAGACCGAATCTGAAAATCCCTTTATGAAAATTTTCCAATTTTTCGACTTGACAACAATCTTTCAGATTGTACTTAGTCTTCTGGCGATTTTGCTGGTCTACGACGCCATCAGTGGCGAGCGGGAGGAAGGGACGCTTAAGGCCATATTGAGCAACAGTATCGCCCGATACCAGATATTATTAAGTAAATTAACGGCCAGTCTGATAGGCCTTGCCATTCCTCTTTTCCTGAGTCTTCTTGTTAGCTTTTTAATCATGACATGGGTATATAACATCGTCTTTAGCATTGATCAATGGACCAGAATCGGTCTGATGGTTTTAAGCACATTTTTATTTTTAGGATTCTTTGTAACAGTCGGATTATTGTTTTCTTCCCTGGCAAAGCATGCCTCGGTATCCCTCATCTGGCTCCTGTTCTTCTGGGTCGTCACGGTTTTCATTCAACCCAATCTGGGGAGTTATTTAGCCGCGACTGTGACATCCATACCCCCCCGAGAAAAAATTGAATCGGCCATCACTCAAGTGTGGGAAAAATTTCAGGAAAAGAATGAAAAGATAGAACAAGAAATTCAGCAGGAAGTACCTGGCGACCCATGGCATTCTGACCAAAGTGGTAGATTGCCCTACTATTTTTGTTTTGATGGCAACCGTACTGGTCTCTACCGTTACGTACTCCGGACGCAGAGAATCCAGCCACTCTTCGTCGATTACGCTCAGCGGGAGTGGCAGATCTATCAAGGCGAGTATCATGTCCATTTGAATCGACAACTAACATACCAGAAAGTTTTTGACAAATTCTCCCCGACTGCTCTTTTTAAACGGATAACGGCTTCCCTGGCCCAAACATCCATCGAAAACCATGAGGTTTTCATCGACCAGGCACGCCAATATCGTCAGAGCTATCTGTCGTATTTAATCGATGAAAGGAAAGTTTTCTCTGTAAATGCAAACCTTTATTTCACCCAACAAACCATGGAACAAATCGAAAACAGCGATTTCGCTGAACGCATGAGAAAAGCCGGGGGACCGGGAAAAAAAATGGTATCGTATGACCGCAGCTATTACGATCCTTTGGATCTTACCGGCCTTCCCCAGTTCCAGTTTCAACCAACGACTCTCAGTCAATCCATGAAACATGTTTTATTAGATATAGTCTTGTTATTGTGTCTTTCTGTTGTGCTTTTTTACCTGTGTTCCGTGACAATTAACAGATACGATGTTCGATCCAATTAAGAAGGAGCGGGCCATGATGAAAATTCTGATATTGAAGGAAATACAACAGGGCATCATCAGTCTTCGTTACATGCTGACACTGGTACTAACCATCATTATTTTTGCTACCAGTGCCGTCCTCTACATCAAGAAATACGAAGATCGGCGAATGGATTACGAAGAACAGATGCTCGAAAACAGAGATAATCTGGAGGAGAGGGCACAGAACCTCAATCAATTGGCCGGGAACAACCAATACGTCATCCGACCTCCAAGACTCGCTGAGCTCTTTGCTGCAGGAGGAGAAAAGCACCTTCCAGATCGAATCGAATTTTCCTCCTTCTGGTATGCAGGCTACGAAAATATCGACCGACTCAATTATAAGTTAAATCCTTTTACCGACATGGATTGGGTCTTCATCGTTGGTCTGGTATTAAGTTTTACAGCCCTGGTCCTTACATTTGATCGGATTTCCGGAGAACGCGAGTTCGGCACGTTGAGATTGCAGTGTTCCAACTCTGTCTCACGGTTCAAAATGATCATGGCCAAGTATCTCGCTTCTTTGATATTGATGGCTTTTGCCCTGTTCATAGGAATGATTGTTAACCTCATCATTATCAGCATCGGTTTGAACGCATCGTTGATCTCTCATTATATCACACAGATATTTATTTCAGTAATGCTGTTTCTCTTTTATCTATCCATCTTCCTGTTGTTGGGTTTATTCATCTCCAGTCTGGTGCGGAAATCGTCCTCCAGCCTGGCCATCTCATTGCTGATTTGGACGACCATTATTATTTTCGTACCGGCGGGAAGTTCCATGCTGGGCCAGAAGCTTTGCAAGATTCCTTCCAGTTATGAATATAATCAGAAGAGAGATGCTGCCTGGAACGAAATATGGTCAAATGCTCCGGTTCCGCAAGCCAGGGGCTATTGGAATGGCAGGGATTTCCCCTATCTGGCGGATAGGGTAAAATTGGTGAATCGATTATACGAAAGTAACGATAAATTCCACGCAGAACGTTTCAGGGAGCTATTGAGCCAGGTCCATATGGCCCGGAACCTGACTTTGCTGTCACCTTATTCTCTGCTGAGCTACGCCATGGAATCCATCTCAGAAACAGGTCTGGATGCATTCGTACGCTTTTATGAACACGGGAAGCTGTATCGTACGATTTTTCGAGAATTCATTATACAGAAGGATAGTCAGGATCCCGACAGCTATCACCAGATCTGTTCCTGGCATCCGGAAGCCTATTCAGACAAGCCGGTTTCCGTTGAAGACATACCTTCATTCGCTGAACCCCGCTTTCCTCCGGGTGAGGCCCTCTGGCGAATCAAAATCAATTTACTGCTCCTGACGTTTTTTAATCTGTTGGGCGCGATCCTGGCTTTTGGAGCGTTCATGCGGTACGATGTACGATAAAAACAAGGTAATCGGTAATCAGTATTCGGTAATCGGTGCCATTTTTTTTACCGATTACTGATTACCGGTCACCGATTACCTTTCTTCACCGATTACCTCGTTCAAATCACCAATTTCTAAAAGGAGTATGAAAGCATGCTAACCACCATCATTAAAAAGGAGATATTAGAAAACATCTCCAGCTACAAATTCACCATTGTCATTCTCCTGTCCACGGTGCTGATCCTGACCAGCATATTTATCATGTACAGGGACTATCGGCTTCGCATGGAGAACTACGGGATCTTACGTCCCGAGTCAAATGATCCGACTGCGCTTGTTAAGCCCACACCCCTCTCCATATTCGCGAAAGGGCTAGACGAAAACCTATGCCGTTCCTACCAAATTCGATTTGGGGGGCAAATCACGGTGGGCAGCAAACAGCAATCGGTCAACGCAATTTTTCGTCTCTTCACCACACCCGACCTGCTCTTCATCGTCAAAGTCATCATGGCCTTATGCGCCATGCTCTTTGCCTTCGACCGCATTTCGGGAGAGAAAGAAGAGGGCACACTGAAACTGACCCTTTCCAACCATCTCCATCGTACCAGTGTGATCTTTGGTAAATGGATCGGGGGATTCACCAGCCTCGTGATTCCATTCATCTTGGCCGTGCTCCTGAGTACAATCCTGATCACCTTTTCTCCCTTGGTACAGATGCAGGCAAACCAATGGGTAAGACTCTTCCTTTTCATCCTCAGCTCCATCTGCTACATGGCCGTTTTTTTCTCTCTTGGACTCTTGATTTCAGCCCTCACCCATCGAGCATCCTCATCTCTGGTCATTTCACTGTTCGTATGGAGTCTTTTAATCTTCGTATTGCCTAACCTGGGGAATATCCTGGCACGTCAAATCGTACAGATACCTTCGGTACAGCAACTGGAGGTTCGTAGGCAGCACATCTGGATCAAAGAGGTCTTCGATGCCTCCCACGGTCGTATCCAGTGGAATGATTCTCATCCAAACATCAACAGGGAAAATAACATGCTCATGGCCGATTACAGAAGCAAATTCAGACATCTTGTGAATATATCGAAAAACATCACCCGTCTATCCCCGGCAGCGGCTTTTGCCTTCCTGGCCACAGACCTGGCCGGCACGGGACTCGTCGAAGAGGATAGGGTCAAACAGGTCGTACTTCAGTATAAGAATCAAGTTTTCGGCCGCGAGACCGACAGCGACGGCAACCTCATCGGTGAATTCCCCACATTTTCATATAACCGAATGCGATTGGAAGATGTACTCAATTGGGAGAGTCTGGGGAATTTCCTGATCCTAATATTGTTTAACATCCTTTTCTTCGCAACGGCCTATGTGGCTTTTTTACGGTATGATGTAAGGTAAAATCTTAACATAACCACGGAACTACATAGAATGACACTGAAATGTAACAAAATAAGAAAAAATATCAATACTCTGTGTTCTTCTGTGAAAATCTGTGTTAATAATTAAGGAGTTATCACATGTTAAAACCCCTCATCACCAGAGAAATCCTGGATCATATGCTGAGTCTCCGCTTTATTGTGGGACTGATTCTTTGCTCAGTGGTCACGGTGACCTGTGTTGTCATCCTAACCCATGATTACCAGCAGGAGCTAAAGGATTACAACCAACGTATCGCCAGGCAGGACGATTTTCTCAATAATTATGCCCACACAAATCGCCTCAATGGAATGAATCGTGCCCAGAAACCGCCGGAAACCTTTCGACCCCTCATCATTGGCGTACAGGAAGATGCAGACCTGGGTTCCTTCGATGACAATCCTCTACCCGTACTTTTCCCTCCCCTGGATCTGGTGTTTATCGTTACTATCATCCTGAGCCTCATGGCCATCCTCTTTTCCTATGACGCCATATGTGGTGAACGGGAAAAAGGAACCTTAAAACTGATGTTGTCTAATAACATTTCAAAGGCATATATCCTATTGGGTAAATGGATCGGAGGAACGGTCGGTCTTCTCATCCCCTTTCTCATCTCCCTCCTGATGGGAACCATCTACATTACCCTGCATCCGACCATCCAGTGGGGGGGATCAGCCTGGGCTACATTAATCCTCCTCTTCATGGCCTCCATGACCTTTATTTCTGTCTTTTATTTGTTGGGACTCCTTATCTCCACATATTCCCGAATATCGTCAGTCTCCATTTTAACCAACCTCTTCATCTGGGTCTTACTTATTCTGGCCATTCCCAATCTGAGTCCCTACATTTCAGCACAATTCTTCAAAATACCCTCAGTGAATCGTATTGAAAAAGAAGCGGCTCGAATTCTGGGCATCGATCGCGACGACCTTGGTCGCCGACTTTCAGCGGAAGTACGCAAACAATATGAAAGAGATTATGGAGAGCTTTTTTCTGAATATCAACAGATGAATCAGGAGGCCATTCAAGACCGACTAAGTGGGGATGAGTCATTCAAGGTCATGTACAATTGCTATGGTGAAGAAATCAGAAACGCATGGCAGGAGGCCAATCGTATTCAAGGGGAAAAGGCCAACGCGCTTCGGAGGGAACTGAACATGAAGGCAGGAATACAGACCTGGGTGGCCAAACACATCGCCTGTCTATCACCCTATGCGAATTATGTATACCTGGCCACAGATCTGACCGGAACAGGTTTGCGGGGTATGAGTTACTTCCGCAAATCGGTCGGTGAGTTCTCCCGTACCTTTAGACCCTATCTTGAGCGCAAAGAACAGGAAGCAAGGGAAGCTGATCCTACCTATAATTCCAATTCTTTCATCGACCTGAGGGACCGCCCGCGTTTTTCATTCCGGGAGGAGTCGATCTCAGATACACTCACGGCCGTCCTGCCCTACTGGGGAGCCTTGCTGTTTTTTAATGTGCTGTTTTTCACGATAGCATTCGTTGGGTTTTTGAAATATGATGTAAGATGAAAGATGAAAGATGAAAGAACGGTAATCAGTAATCAGTGATCGGTAATCGGTGTTTTGTCCGATTACTGATTACCGATTACCTAATGAAATACGAAATCAACGATAAAGCAATGGAATATCAGAAAAAATTGAACTCAACGAAATAGGTGCTCCCATGATCGCAACAATTATCAAACGTGAAATCTTAGAATACCTGAAATCTTCAAAATTGCTCATTGGATTATCACTCACCGTCATATTGATAACCATCAGCACGATCATCAATATCGGTGATTTTCAACAGCGGAGGCAGGATTACCTGGATGCCAGCAAAAATGCTGAACGAAGTTTCAGGGTTGAGATATTCCGAGAACCAAAAGTACTTAGTACCCTCGTACATGGTAAAGACCGCAAGCTGGGCAGCAGGCTCGAATTCAATTACATGAATCTCCCTATAAGAACCTCAGGGTACATGGGATATTCCAGCCAGCATCACCGATTTTTTTCAGGATTTGCAGCAGTGGATTTTGCCTTTGTCGTACGCGTTGTGCTCAGCCTGATCGTTATTTTTCTTGCCTATAATTCGGTTTCGGAAAAAAAACCCGTGGAACCTTAAAATTGACCCTTTCAAATCGTCTTCCAAAAGATCAACTCCTTTTGGGCAAATTCCTGGGAGGTCTCTTTGTGATTTTCGGTTCTTTAATCATCTCCACACTGGTGGCAATGTTCATCATGCTGATTCATCCGACCATAACGGTGACAAACTCGGCTTTAATACGCATTTTGTGCATGTTTACTATCTCTGCTCTGTACCTCGTCTGTTTCTATACAATCACTCTATTTGTCTCAGTGGCCGTAAACAGACCGGCCATTTCACTCATGATCCTGCTTCAGATCTGGATATTTCTCATAGTCATATATCCCAATTTGGGGATCATAATATCGAAACAGTTAGTCAAACTGCCAACAACGGAGGAACTCTCTGATAGGAAACGTGCGGTGTTTGAGCCTTATCAAGAAGAATACAAAAAAAATCGTGATGCCTTTAGCCAGATGGTAAGGAGTGGTCAACGAAACCGAGAAATTCAGCTTAAAAACGTTGAGTTATCTGCAAAAATGACGGAACTATATCACCAGGTGGATGTCGATTTTTCAAACAGACTCACGCAACAGATGCGGGTAGCACAAAACATCTCGATGTTTTCTCCCGCAGTACTGTATGACATGATCATGCAGAGGTTTGCATGCACTGATATCAAAGAATTTGACAGTTTCATGCAAGGGGTAGAGAGGAGTTGGTATAAGTACGTGGAACGATACAAATTGAGATATACAGACATAGAGGCCTATAGGAAGGAAAAAATACCAGAATTTAGTTATCCTTCAGAATCTTTAGGGAAAAGTTTGGTGGCTACTCTTCCCCAGTGGCTAATAACATTTCTTGTCAGCATGGTGATTTTAACCCTTTTTATACCCAAGATATTGAGTTTGAGTGTATTGATACGGATCTTTCTGATGCAGATCCTATCCCTTGTCTATCTATCCATTTTTGTCTTTCTCGGCCTTCTTGTATCATCTTTGATTCATCGCTCTTCTCTGGTTCTGCTTGTACTTCTTGCAGTCTGGATCTGCTTTGTCTTCATCATTCCCAACATTTCAGGTATTTTATCAGACAAATTAACCAACATACCCAGTGAGTATCAGACTGCACAACAGGTCGGTCCTATGATTCAAAAAGAGGTGTGGGAAAGAATAGATAAAATAAGAGAGCGCGCGGAACAGGGAAAATTCGAAACCAAGGAGGAAATCCTGGCAGAAACAGACCGTGCCTTTGAAGAGGCACAGCTGAAAGTGCGGGGATACTATACAAACTTCAGAAATGCAATGAAGCAGCGGACTAACACGGCCCGGAATATGTCCAGGCTTTCTCCCACTGCCCTTTTTCAGTATGCCTCCGAAGGCATTGCCAACAGCGGTCCTTTCAGGCAGGAGCACTTCATGGAGGATGTGCAGGTCTTTTCCAAGATTTATGATGATTATATACAAAGTAAATTAGGAAAAGTTGTGGGTACCTCCAACTGGAGTTTTGGCACGGGGATGATCTTTAAAGGGGAATATGTTGACATCAGTTCCCCCTCCCCTGAAGAATATAACGGTGACAAATCCGATTTTCCACGGTTTGTGGAAAGTGAATCATCCATTACGCTTACTTTAAGAGATGCATTCTTGGATATTGCAGGATTGCTCCTTTGGAATCTTATTCTCGCAGTACTGGCATTTATTGCTTTCATTCGGTGTGATGTACGATAATGATACCTTTCTGAAAGAAAAAAAGATGCGTGGACAATTCTCTCACACCTTTCTATCAGAGCTTGCTTTTGATCGAGAATTTTCATAAACTTTAAAAATGAAATTCATAAATCAAAGAAAATTCCGATTATTCCGACCTTTCAGGCGGTCAAAATCCGATTACCCCAAAGCCTTTACCGAGTTCACCCGGGCACTCACACTTATCGTCGATTTTGAACAGTTACTGGAAAATCTGGTGGGGAAATTGCGGGAAATCGCCGACATACCGAAGATCATCATTCTGCTTCGGGATCTTGAAACAGATCGGTTCACCATAGCAGACTCCCGGGGTATGAACGCTTCGAATTCAACAGAGGCCCTTTGTTTGCTCCCGGAAGACAAACTCGTCCGCTGGCTGACGATCAACGAAACGCCTTTAATTGTTTCTGAAAATCCAGGCGTGATGGCTTTTCTTTCCACGAAAGAACAGCAGATCCTCTCCAAAACAGGCATCCGGGTGATCATTCCTCTCATCGTAATGAACAGGGTCAACGGTATGGTCTTGTTAGGAGAAAAAAGAACCCGGGAAAGTTTTACGAAGGAGGAACTCGACCTCCTCACCACCCTCTTGAGCCAATCCGCCCTTGCTTTTGAAAACGCCCTCCTGTATCAGGAACAAAAACAGCGTTTTCGGAAAATGTTTCGCGCAGACCGTCTGGCCACCATCGGTCAGATCGCTGCCGGTGCCGCCCATGAGATTCGAAATCCTCTTACTTCTATTCGCAGTACGATTCAATACCTTCGTAAAAAAGACA